>ERZ791875.33-NODE-33-length-194514-cov-12.056706_pt1 | contig 194514 bp, 157 predicted proteins | sample MGYA00510278_ERZ791875 | MGnify/ENA primary metagenome ERZ791875 (study PRJEB30046, sample SAMN00792078) | human gut metagenome | study: EMG produced TPA metagenomics assembly of the A metagenome-wide association study of gut microbiota in type 2...
TTTTGACGACTTGTATAGTATATTACATCTTTTCGATGTTGTCAACTACTTTTTTTCATCTTTTTTAACGGCTACTTACAAAAATTCACCCGTGTTTAGGGGTGCACTATTATTTTATTAAATTTCTACAGAAAAAGCAAGCCCTATTTTAAATTTATTTTTGACGCCTGTAAAATCACTTTACAAAATCACGCTTTAAATTATCCACTAAAGTCTGCACATTCCTGCTCATCGTTTCAGAAGCCAAGGTCAGACACACGAATTTACGTCCTGCTTCCTCCTGCGTTTCAATCAGCTCTACTTCGCCGGCAGCTGCCGCCTGTTTTGCAATATGTTCAGAAAGCAGCGCATATCCTAAATCATTTCTAACCGCTTCCTTTACGGCAAAATTAGTATTGAAAATGATCGTCTTAGCCGGCAATACACTATTTTTCTCTAAAAACTCTTCCCACTGCACCCTTGTGCCCGATCCCTGTTCGCGCGTTATCCACGTTACTTTTTCCAGATCCCGGCGCTGCATCTTTTTGGGGCTTCCTATCGGCCCTATCAAAACAAGCCGATCAATATAGAACTCTTCTTTATGGAATTTCTTATTACCGGTTTCTCCTTCAACTAAACCTACATCTATCTTATTGCTTTGCAGCAGTTCGCAAATATGAACAGTATTATCGATCTTCACTTCTATTTCCAACTGCGGATAACGTTTCATAAATCTGCCCAGAAATGCCGGCAGAAAATATTCGCCTATCGTCAGACTGGCTCCTATAGCCAAGCGTCCTTTTATCTCGCTGCCCAGCTCTTTAACCGTAATTTCTGTAAACTGCCACAGACTTTTCATCTGCTTAGCCGCATCATAAACAATCATGCCCGCATAAGTCACGCTAAGCTGTTTTTGTTTTTTAGACCTGCGAATCAACACGGCGTTGAAACACTCTTCTAATCTGCGGATATGCAAACTCACCGTAGGCTGAGAAATATTTAATTTCTGCGCCGCTTTAGTAAAGCTTTGCTGTTCTACAACTTCAATAAAAGTTTTCAGTTCTTCCCACATAGTAACCTCATTATTTTTCTTAATGATAATTATAAAAACAATTCATTTTACTAATCATTATACTTGTATTATGATATTTATACAATGTTTTTAGGCATCAAGTATTTATCTTTTTCTTTTCTAAAAGGGAGGCTTTCTAAAAATGATAAAATCCATTCCAATTCCTACGGCCGGAGTATCTCTTGGTTTAGCGGCACTTGGTAATCTGCTGCAGCCTTATTCTCCGCTGATGAAATATACCTGCGGTATTCTCGCTGCAATCCTTTTGGCAATGCTGCTTATAAAAATACTGCGTTACCCCAAACTTGTCCACGCCGATATGACCGGCAATCCTATTTTAGGCAGTGTTGCTGCCACTTTTTTTATGACTACGATGCAGCTATGTGTCTATATTAAAGATTTCGCGCCTTTTCTCTGCGAAGCAATCTGGCTGGCGGCAGTTGCTGCCCACGCCATTTTAATCATCTGGTTCTCCAAAAATTTTATGCTTAATCTGGAACTGAAAAACGTTTTTCCAACCTTCTTCATTGCGTATGTCGGTATAGTCGTCGCTTCAGTTACCGCCCCCGCTTTCGGATATCTCACATTAGGATATTATATCTTCTGGTTTGGCTTCGTCGCCTATATGCTTTTGCTGGCACTGGTCACCTACCGCTATCTCCATCACCCGATACCTGAAGCTGCCAAGCCACTGATCTGTATCTACACGGCACCTATGAGCCTGAGTCTGGCAGGATACTTTGCAGTAGTTCCCGATAAAAACTTCCTGCTGATTACTGTCATGCAGATAGCTGCTCAAGGGCTGTTCTTCTTTATCCTCAGCCTGATGCCCCGCCTTTTACGTCTGCCGTTCTATCCCAGTTATGCAGCCTTCACCTTCCCATTCGTCATCACTGCCTCTGCCCTGCGTTTATCACTGGATTACTACGCACGGCTCGGTGTTGTTCTGCATGAATTCTTCCAATATTTGTATTATTTTGAATGTATAGTCGCATCCTTCTTTGTTTTTTATGTCACACTGCATTTCTGCTGGTTTTTCTATAAGGAATGGAGGCTTTCCGGCAGCAAGGTATAATAACAGCAGCATTTTAATTCAATCAGGGCAATTTATCTCTTTCCTTTGTGTACGGTAAATTTTAGAACCTTTGACCTCATTACGTTTTCTGATTATAACAATCAAGATTATTCATTTTACTTACAATATCTAGTTGTTTTAAAATTACAGTACACTACATTCTCGGGAAGGAGTTTTACAATGAATTTTTTAAGTAATAAATTACATGGTTTGGCATTATGTTTTGCTATTGCAGTACCAGCTGCATATTTAGGTAAATTGTTCCCTATTATAGGTGCCCCAGTTTTCGCCATTATCCTGGGTCTGCTGATGGCCGGTATCCCCCGCTCAGATATTTTCCAGGGCGGCATCACCTTCACTTCCAAAAAGATCCTGCAATACGCGATTATTTTACTCGGCTTCGGCATGAATCTTTTTGAAATTTTCCGGGTAGGGTCACAATCTCTGCTGATAATTATCTCAACGATCGGCACTGCCTTGGTCGTGTCTTATGCAGTCAGCAGAATAATGAAAATCGATCACGATATCGCAACTTTGGTAGGCGTAGGTTCTTCTATCTGCGGCGGCTCGGCAATTGCTGCAGCGGCACCTGTTATCAAAGCGTCAGACGAAGACATTGCCCAGTCGATTTCCGTTATCTTCCTTTTTAACGTTATTGCCGCCTTCCTCTTCCCCACCTTGGGCGCTATACTCGGCTTTAACGATATGGGCTTTGGCATGTGGGCCGGCACGGCAATCAACGATACCTCATCTGTAGTTGCTGCAGGACAAACCTGGGCCAGCGCCAGCGGCAGCGACACCGCGCTGAATTATGCAACTATCGTCAAACTGACCCGCACCTTAGCCATCATTCCTATTTGTCTGGGACTGGCCTATCTTACCTCCAAACGTAAAGCTACAACATCGGAAGTAAAAATCTCCTCTATCTTCCCGATGTTCATCATCTACTTTTTAGGTGCGTCAATTATCAACACCTTTGCTGGTTCCCACTTTGACTTTTTCCAGTTTTTGCCGGCCATCGGTAAATTTATGATTGCCATGGCAATGGCAGCTATAGGTCTCAACACTAATTTAGTCAAACTGATCAAAACCGGCGGCAAACCGATCCTGCTCGGTCTTATCTGCTGGTTCTGCATAGCGGTTGTCAGCCTGGCAATGCAGCATCTGCTTAATATCTGGTAACATCAAACAGCTTCTGCTGCAAGCGGCGGAAGCTGTTTTCATTTTTATTACATTTAATATAAAAGTTTTTTATCACAAATTCGTATAAAAATATGATATAATAGCCGTTAGATAAAAATAGCTTTGTTAGTATAAAGCTGGTTTAAAGGAAAATGATTAAGAGAACCGAGGTTTATGTATGGGAAAAATAATTAAATTTATAATCATCGCCTTCGTTGCGCTTGCTATTTTAGGCGCCGCAGCATTCTGGGGACTTGCAGGTTTCTTCGCACCCAAAGATATGGAAGAATCGCTTATTCCCGATGCCGCTTCGCAGTTTTTTGATATTAACGGCCGCGTCATCTCGACCACGGCTTCGGAAGAACGCCGTCTGCCAGTTGCTTTCGATAAAATACCGAAGCACCTGCAGCAGGCTTTTATCGCTATCGAAGATAACAGATTCTATGAACACGGCGGTATCGACTTCCGTGGTACGGCCCGCGCTTTATGGACAAACCTGCGAGGCGGCGAGGTGCAGGGCGGCAGTACTATTACCCAGCAGCTGGCCAAAAACGCTTTTCTCTCCCAGGAGCGTACCATTACCCGCAAGATAAAAGAAGCTTTTATTGCTAAACAATTGGAAGAACGCTATACCAAAGATGAGATTCTTGATATGTACCTGAACCGTATCTATTTTGGACAAGGAACCTACGGTATCGAAAGTGCTTCTCTCTATTACTTCGGCAAGCATGTTCAGGACATTGATCTGGCAGAAGCCGCTACTCTGGCAGCTATTCCTAAAAGCCCTAACTATTATAATCCTTTTGAAAATCCCAAAGACAGTAAAGCACGTCAGGAAGTCGTTTTAGACCAAATGGCCAAATACGGTTACATTACGGAAGCACAGGCAGCCAAAGCCAAAGCAGAGAAGCTGCAGCTGAACAATCACAAAAACCAGCAGAAAGATAACCTTTCCTACTTTATTGATTACTGCAGTCAGCACATTATAGAAGAATTCGGCGCCGATGCGCTTTATAAAGGCGGACTGAAAATCTACACTACTCTGGATCTGGATATGCAGGCAGCCGCTGCCGAATCTTTAAAATATCTACCTGATTACTACAAAGACGACTATCAGCTTACACAGCCGCAAGTCGCCTTAGTAGCCGTAGACCCTACTAACGGTTATATCAAAGCCATGATCGGCGGACGCGGCCAGGACAAATTCAACCGTGCTGTGCTTGCAGTGCGCCAACCAGGTTCCGCTTTCAAACCCTTCGTTTACCTTACCGCTATGGACAACGGTCTTACCGCTGCCACGGTAGTTGAAGACAAGGAATATGAATTTGCGCCCGGCTGGAAACCGAAAAACTCTGACCTGCAATGGCATGGCAAAGTAAGCCTGAGAACAGCCTTGAAAAAATCCTACAACATCCCTACCATTCTAGTAGCTCAGCAGGTCGGTCCTGAAAAGGTTTTCCAAATGGCAAAAAACCTTGGTATCACTACACTTATTGAAGACGGACATTATACTGACATCAATCTTTCCATGGCTTTAGGCGGCCTGAGCAAAGGCACTACGCCGCTGGAAATGGCAGCTGCCTATGGCACGATCGGTAACAGCGGCAAATACAACGCTCCAACTGCTATTATCAAAATAGTTGACCGTAACGGTAAAGTTATTTTTGAACATAAGCAGGAGACCAAAACTGTAGTTGATGCTAAAGCCGCTTATCAAACTGTCGATATCATGCGCGACGTCTTTGTTGACGGTACTGCAGGCGGTGCAGGCATAGGCCGCCCGGCAGCCGGTAAAACCGGTACTACCGACGATTATAAGGATGCCTGGTTTGTAGGCTTCACCCCCAATCTGTCGGCTGCCGTATGGATCGGCGATGATAACGGCCGTCCGCTTGATTATATGTATGGCAGCGGCGCACCGCTCAGCATCTGGCATGAATTCATGGTTAACGCTCTTGCAAACGTTCCCGTTGCTAACTTTGTCCGCCCGGCAGGCGTAGTAATACCGCCTGAACCAGATATCAAGAATGATGATAAGGACAAAGATAAAGACAAGGATAAAGATAAGGACAAAGACAAAGATAAAAAAGGCGCCACCTCCGTTCCCGGAGAACCGCCTAAACCACCCAGCAAAAAAGACCGTATCCGTGAAAACGTAGGCGACGTTGAACCGCAGAAGCCTAGCATGAAAAAACGTGTTCAGGAAATCTTAGACGGCAGCGAAAATAATACCGGCAACCAAAAACCTGTTGTCAGCAACGTCCCCACTCCACGTCAGCCATGATATCGGCCAATACAAAACCCCCGTACTAAAAAGTACGGGGGTTTTATTATTATCAGCAGCTCAAATTAATCTTTTTCATTCTTTTTTTTTAAGCAGTCTGCTTTCTTCACCAATATCTTTCGGATAATAATATTTATGACCTACCAGTTCATCCGGCAGATACTGCTGCTCAACCCAGCCACCTGGGTAATCGTGCGGATACTTATATCCAAGCCCGTGGCCAAACTGCTTAGCACCAGGATAATGCGCATCACGCAAGTGCTTCGGAACTCTGGTATTGATTGACCTGACTTCCTGACGAGCATTGAAAATACCCATATAACAGCTGTTGCTTTTAGGAGCGTTAGCTATATAGCAAACGGCCTGAGCCAAAGGTATCTGAGCTTCAGGCAGCCCGACAAAATGCGCTGCCTGCGCCGCAGCATTTGCTACTACCAAGGCCTGCGGATCAGCGTTGCCTACATCTTCAGCCGCACAGATAACGATCCGGCGCGCAATAAACCTTACGTCCTCTCCACCTTCCAGCATACGGGCCAAATAGTGCAGAGCTGCGTCGGCATCACTGCCGCGCATACTTTTAATAAAAGCCGAAACGATATCGTAATGATAATCACCTTTTTTATCATAGCGCTGCAAAGCATTACCTGCCACGCTGCGCAATACATCCATCGTAATTTCCTTACTGCCGTCCGGCAGCATAAATTCAGCCTGTTCCAGCAAATTAAGAGCCACCCGCGCATCGCCACCGGCAAAATCCGCCAAAGCTTCCAAAGCCTCGGCAGTTACAGTAATACCCTCTGATCCATAACCCTTTTCCTTATCTGTCAGCGCACGCTCTAAAATCTTTTTGATACCGTTTGCCGTTAAATGTTCCAGCCGAATAACCTTCATCCTTGACAAAAGCGGTGAATTGATTTCGAAAAAAGGATTTTCAGTAGTCGCACCGATCAAAATGATAGTACCGTTTTCCACATAAGGCAGCAATACATCCTGCTGAGCTTTATTAAAGCGATGGATCTCGTCGATGAACACGATAGTGCGCCCCATCCCGCCGCGCTGCAGCTCCTGCGCCTTAGCAATCAGCTTTCGCAGCTCAGGTACACCGGATGAAACGGCATTGATAGCAACAAATTCATCCCCTGTCATATGGGCAATGACCTGTGCCAAAGTTGTTTTACCAGTACCCGGCGGTCCGTAAAACAACACCGACTGCAACTGATCCTTTTCGATCATTCGGCGCAGAGGACTGCGCTCGCCTACTGCAGTTTCCTGCCCGACAAAATCGCTGAGCCTTGTAGGCCGCATCCGATCAGCCAAAGGTTTTTTCTGCGGCTGTGCAAACAAACTATCCATCATCCACCTCCAGGATCTGATAAAAATACCGGCTCTAAAGGCCGGTTAGCTATTTTCTGCAATAATCTGACGTACGATATACGATGCCATCAGCAATCCTGCCGACGCCGGAACAAATACCATGCTTCCCGGAACCTCGCCTGCTTCAGCACGCTGTACCGGTTCTTTGGAATAAACTACAGTTACACCTTTTTTGACACCTGCCGCACGCAGCTGTTTCCTTACCGACCTTGCCAGCGGGCAGACAGAAGTACCGCTGATGTCCTCCACTGCAAGATACGTCGGATCCAGCTTATTGCCTGTGCCCATCGAAGAAATGACAGGAATATCGCGCTGCACACATTCTAATAAAAGATCGACCTTTGACGGCGTCGAATCGATCGCATCGGCGATAAAAGTAAAGCTGCCGGAAAAAAACTCGGCAAAAGCGCCAGGTTCATAAAATTTACTGACCGTTTCTATTTCACAATCCGGATTGATATCCAGCAATCTTTGTCTGACAACCTCGGTTTTGAACCTGCCGAAGGTACTGGTAAGCGCCGGTAACTGACGGTTGATATTACTTGCCGCCACTTTATCGGCATCTATTAATAATAAATGACCTACCCCGCTGCGGCATAATGACTCGGCAACATATGAACCCACGCCGCCTAACCCAACGACTGCAATACGGGCCTGCCCTAAAACAGGCAGCTTGTCTTTACCAATAACCATCGCAACACGTGACAGATCCATTTTTACCCCCAAAAATATTTTGCCCCACAATGCCGTCCAGCCTCATGTTTTGAACCTGCAAGTGCAGGTGGGTGCCTTCCCGCCAGTCGCAAAAGTCCCCTCAAGGGGGCAGTTTTTTAAAAGGCGGAGCTCAGTCAGGCTCCCTAGGTAAGAGTGTTGGCTCAAAACTAAGAGGTACACGTAACGAACATCGCAGGGTAAAAAGCGTTTTTAATGCAGTAAGAGCATTTCTTACTACATCTATACTATACCAAAATTTGTTTAAAATCACAAGGTATAAAGCGGTTTTCTCTGTTTTTAAAGAGATATTTTTTCTTTTTTTCACAACCGGTTCGTCTTTAAGTAAAACACTTTTACCAGAATCAGTTTACTATAAAAAAAGAACTGCCGCAGCAGTCCTTTTTTACAGAGTCTGACTCTTATTATTTGTCTTTTTTGACTAATGTTGCACGGATATGCAATTCACGCAGCTGTTTCTCGTCAACATCGTTCGGAGCCTGAGTCATCAGACAGCTTGCACTCTGTGTTTTCGGGAAAGCAATAACATCGCGGATAGAATCACGTTTAGCCATAATCATGATCAAACGGTCAAGACCAAAGGCCAAACCGCCGTGCGGAGGAGCACCATATTCAAAAGCATCCATCATAAAGCCGAATTTCTCTTTTGCCTGCTCTTCGGTAAGACCGATAGCCTTGAAAACTTCGTTTTGGACATCACGACGATGGATACGGATGGAACCGCCGCCGATTTCTGTACCATTAAGTACCATATCGTAAGCTTTGGCATATACTTTACCAGGATCGGTAGCCAGCATAGCCAGATCTTCGTTACGTGGAGCCGTAAACGGATGATGCATTGCCACATAGCGTTTTTCTTCATCGTTATATTCAAACATCGGGAAATCTACGACCCAGGCAAATGCCAGCATATCTTCGTCGATCAGTTCGCGGCGTTTAGCCATTTCCAGACGCAGAGCACCTAAAGCCTGAGCAACTACAGCCGGTTTATCAGCAACGAACAAAATCAGATCGCCCGGTTCAGCCGCTGCAGTTTTCAGGATATTTGCCAAATGTGCTTCACTGAAGAATTTAGCGATTGGCGATTTGACACTGCCATCTTCCTGAATCTGCATCCACGCCAGACCTTTGGCACCATAAATACCAACGAATTCAACCAGACCGTCCAGCTCACGACGCGGGATAGCGGCATAGCCTTTAACGTTGATTGCTTTAACGACACCGCCGTCTTCTACGATAGCATTGAACACTTTAAAGTCAGAATCTTTAACTGCTTCAGACATATTGACAAGTTCCATACCAAAACGCAGGTCCGGCTTATCGCTGCCAAAACGGTCCATAGCTTCGTCCCAGGTCAAACGCTGCATCGGCAGCTGGATCTTTTTACCCATAGCGCCTTCAAATACATACGCCATCAGGCCTTCCATCATTTCCATAATATCCTCAGCGTCTACGAAAGACATTTCAATATCCAACTGAGTAAATTCCGGCTGACGGTCAGCACGCAGATCTTCATCGCGGAAGCAGCGTGCGATCTGGAAATAACGCTCCATACCGGCAACCATCAAGATCTGTTTAAAAATCTGCGGTGATTGCGGTAAAGCATAGAATTTACCAGGGTTGACGCGGCTCGGCACCAGATAGTCACGCGCGCCTTCAGGAGTACTTTTAGTCAGCATCGGCGTTTCGATTTCACAGAAACCGTTTTTATCCATATAATCACGCATCAATTTAGTAACTTTATGACGCAAAATCAAATTCTTCTGCATTTCCGGACGGCGCAAATCCAAATAACGGTATTTCAAGCGCAGGTTCTCATCCGTATCGATATCGTCCTGAATATAAAACGGCGGAGTTTTGGCAGCATTGAGTACTTCCAAATCAGCGGCAACCACTTCGATCTCGCCGGTAGCAAGATTCGGGTTAACGGTAGCTGCATCGCGAAGACGCACTTTACCTGCTACTTTGATAACGTATTCGCTGCGAATAGCTTCAGCAGTCGTAAAGCTATTGCCTGCATCGTCAGGGTCAACGACAATTTGAACGATACCGCTGCGATCGCGCAGATCGACGAAAATCAACCCGCCGTGATCGCGGCGTTTGGCAACCCAACCGCATAAAACTACTTGTTCGCCTGCTGCCTCTTTAGTCAGCAAACCGCAGCTATGACTGCGTTTTAAAGAATCACTCATGACTTTGCACCTCTGTTTTTAAAATTGATGTAATATCTTGGATAGGGATCTCAGTCTGCTCGCTGGTCGACATATTTCTTAATACGGCACAACCGCGCGCTACCTCGTCTTCACCTAAAATCAACACATATTTGGCAGCCAATCTGTTAGCCTGCTTCATCTGGGCTTTCATACTGCGGCCCAAAAAGTCAAATTCCACCTTCAGCCCTTCACGGCGCAAAGCGATCGCTTCCTTAAAAGCCAGCGTAAAGTTTGCACTGTCCGGGCAAACTACAAAGACATCTATACTGTTATCGAACTGCGGCAGCAGATTCTGGCTTTCGATTGCCAGCAGCACACGCTCCATACCCATCGCAAATCCAATACCCGGTGTTGCCGGCCCGCCTATCTCCTCGATCAGGCCGTCATAACGGCCACCGCCGCAGACAGCGCTTTGCGCTCCCAGGGGAGCATATTGGATCTCAAAGGCAGTCTTAGTATAGTAATCAAGGCCGCGCACCAGATTATGGTCGACTACATAATCGACTCCGGCAGCGGTCAGAAGCTCTTTCAATCCTTCAAAATGTGTTTTGCATTCCTCGCACAGACATTCCTCCAGGCTTGGCGCACCAGCAGCCAGCTCCTGATCGTGCGGATTTTTGCAGTCCAGTAAACGTAATGGATTGCGGTCGAAACGTGACTGACAATCCTTGCACATCTCGCCAAGATGCGGCCGGAAATATTCCTGCAGCTTCTCTCTGTGCAGTGGTCTGCATTTCGGGCAGCCGACAGAATTTACTTTCAGCTTCAAATCTTTTAAACCCAAAGTCTGCAAAATCTGTACCGCCAGTAAAATGATCTCGGCATCGATATTAGGCCCCTCTACGCCCAGCGCTTCCACGCCAAACTGATGGAACTGCCGGTAACGCCCGGCCTGCGGCCTGTCGTACCTGAACATCGGCCCGATATAAAACAGCTTTGTCGGCGCCGGATCGGCATACATTTTATTTTCTACATACGACCGGACGGCAGAAGCCGTATTTTCGGGGCGCAGCGTCAGACTGCGTTCACCTCGGTCAGAAAAAGTGTACATTTCTTTTTCAACAACGTCTGTCGTTTCACCGATACCGCGCAAAAACAGCTCGGTATGCTCAAAAACAGGCGTCCTGATTTCCAGATAACCATATTGGGCACAAATCTCACGCATAGTGCGTTCCAGATAACGCCATGCTTCCACATCGCGCGGCAGGATATCTTTCGTGCCTCTCGGTGCTGTGGTCAACACATCTATTCCTCCTCATCCGCAAAAAGCAGGCTGCGTTTATGCGCCAGCTGCGGCAGATTACCCGTATATGTCCCGATATCTTTGGGCATATTGAGCTTTTTAAGATGATGCCCGTCTGCCTGCGGCACTTTAGTCGCAGACGCCGGCCCGATTCCAAGCACAACGTGACGCTCTTCCATCATCTGAATATTATAAAGGCTGGCACTGCCTGAAGCAGCATAGCCTATATTAGCAAGATTACCCAGCATGTAATGCTGGCGGTATAAATAATAAGGCAGCATCCCCATTGCTGCAGCAGTTTCGCCGCCGTAAGCTACAAGCGCCTCTGCATCCTCAGCCGTCAGACTGCTGAACTGCGCACCAAATATCGGGGCGCTTTTTTTGAGCGTTAAGGTATGCACTGTCAGATTATCAGGAGCCAAGGCCCTGATGCCGTCAAGCGAAACCCGCACATCATCAGCCGTTTCCCCCGGCAACCCGATGATCAGATCGGTATTGACAGTTTTGATGCCGCTGTGCCGTACCAGGTCATAGGACCGATAAAAATCCTGCACCGTATGACTGCGGCCAATTGCTTTTAAAGTTTTGTCGTGCAAAGTCTGCGGATTGACGCTGATCCTGTTCACTCCGCAGGCTTCCATAACTTTCAGCTTTTCGGCACTGAAACAATCAGGCCGTCCTGCTTCCACTGTAAACTCACGCACCCCAGGCAAAAGCAAATGCCGCGCCGTCAGCGCGATGAGCCGTGCAAACGCCGTTTCACTAAGGCTGGTCGGCGTACCGCCGCCAATGTAAACAGCAGTAACATTTAGGCTATACATACTTAATAATTGTACCACAGTAAGCATATCTTGTTCAATGAAATTTAAAAACTTTTGCTGTAATTCTTCCTCAAGCGGCACAATTCCCGATGGAAAAGAACAATAAGAACAGCGCGTAGGGCAAAAAGGAATACCGATATAAATGCCGACCTGCTTTTCCGCAGCCGGCAAAAGCTGTCTTTGCCGCAGGCAAATCTCTGTCAGCAGCTGCGCCTGTCCGTGAGGCAGCAGGTAATGACGCTCCAGATACTGCGGAAGCTCGTCACAGCTTAACCCGCTGTCTAAAAGCTTATGGGCAAGTTTTCCCGGACGTACGCCTGTCAAAATTCCCCACGGCATCACCAGACTGCGTCTCACAGTCTGTCCCAGCACATCAAGCACTGCCAGCTTAGCGCAGCGCACCCATTCGCCCCGTACATCCTGTAAAATTGTAAATGGCCTGCTTACTCTTCTGGTGCCGTCTTCCGTCTGCAAAATCGCCACGCAGCCATCAGCTTCCTGCACGATTTTAAGCACATCAGTACTGTCAGACTGCGGTAAAATGTCAAAGAACGCGGCCATCTCAGCGACAGGCCGCGTTAAATCATAAGGTAAATTCTGCTCTAATCTATAATCACTAATCATCATCGTTTTTACTGCTCAGTTTCTGTTGGCCGAGGTTCGTCAGAACTATGCCATAATTCTTTATACAAGACCCGGTATACAGCAGCCACCGGCACGGCAAAGAGCATACCCAAAATACCGTACAGCTTGGCACCGATCAGCAGGCTCAAAATCAAAACTACGGGATGCAGGTCGATTTTACTGCCCATGATCCGGGGCATCAGGATATTACCATCGATCTGATAAAAGACCAGATAAAACAGCGCTACCGAAAAAGCCGAAGAAGTATTTTGCGAATACGCGATAAATACCGCCGGCACAGCACCCATCAATGGACCAACCACCGGCACAGTCTCGGCCATGACCGCCAGGAAACCAAAAACCAGCGGGAACTGGATACCCAGTATCGCCACGCCCACAGTAATACACGCACCCGCGATCAGGCTCAGTTTACCAAGCCCTTGGATATATGCGCTCAGCGTTCTGCCGATCTCATCCAAAATATGCGCCACCTTCGGCTGCGTATCATAAGTAAACAAATTGATCATCATCAGACGCAGCTCACGCCAGTCCTTCAAAAAGTAAAAAGCTAAAAACGGAACGACGATCAAACCAACCAGATTGGCAATAATGTCCATCGTCGATTTAAACAAATTCCGGAGAATACCTCCCATAAAACCCATAACCCAGGTCATCGCATCGTCGATCAAAGTTTCAAAATTGTATGGCAGCCGTGGATACTGTGACGGATCCTTCAGTAACCAGTCCATATTAGTAGACTCGACTTTTGTCGTATAATCAGGCAGCTTCGCCACCAGATCATTGATCTGCCCGAACAAAGGCAGCAAAATAAAAGTAACGGCAAAAAACATAAACATGCCAAAAGCCATAAAGGCCAGGATGATCGCCACCACACGCGACAAATGGATAGTACCCTGTCCCACGGTGATCTTGGAAAACATATTCGACACCGGGTACAGGGCAAACGCCAGACCTATCGCTAAAAGAATAGGGAACAGAAACGTAGCGAGCTCGTATAAAATAAAGGATACGCCCGCCGCTACTGCCAATTTAAAAGTTGTACTGTTTCTCAGCAGCTTGATACTTTTGATCATTTTTTTGCTTACTTATTGCAGAAACGGATTTCTGCGCCTCTCCCATCCCACTGTAGTTGCAGGTCCATGTCCCGGCAAAAGCTTTGTTTCGTCAGGCAAAACCAGGATTTTATCTTTGATAGAATTCAAAATCTGTTTGTAAGAGCCACCCGGCAGATCAGTACGGCCGATAGACTCGGCAAACACCGTATCACCGCAGAACACCACATCACCGCAGACAAGGCAAACGCCGCCGCGGGTATGACCGGGAGTTGCCAGCACTTTAAAATCAAGTCCGGCTTCGTTAACAGTTTCCCCATCCTTAAAAATTTTATCAGCAGGCGCAAAAGCTGCGTCCATACCCATATATGCCGAAAGATTGCTGGTCGCCTTCGTCAGCATCTCCGCATCTTCCTCACTGATATAAACTCTGGCTCCGGTAGCCTTACGCACCTCGTCCAGACCCATGATATGGTCGCTGTGACCATGTGTGACAAAAATCGCATCAATAGTGATACCTTCTTTTTGGATCGCGGCAACGATCCTGTCGCCGTCTCCGCCCGGATCAACAACAACACCGTGACCGGTAGCTTCGTTGACCGCTATATAGCAGTTAGTACCAAGCATACCAACTTCCATTTTTAAAACCTTCATGTCGAACCTCCTAAAAATTCTTTTTACTGTCTAATAAAATCGTTACCGGGCCATTATTTACAAGGCTCACAAGCATATGCGCCTGAAACTTCCCGGTGCCGACGCTAAGCCCCTTCGCCCGTGCACCGGCCACAAATTTTTCATAATAAGCATTGGCCATTTCAGCACCCGCCGCCTTATCAAATGACGGCCGTTTACCCTTGCGGCAATCGCCGTACAAAGTAAACTGTGAAACTACCAGAAGCCCGCCGCCCACATCTGCTACCGACAGGTTCATTTTTTCCTGTTCGTCCTCAAAAATGCGCAGACCAGCTACCTTATCAAGCAAATACTCCAAATCCCTGTCTGTATCTTCTTTCTCGACCCCCAGCAGTACTAAAAGGCCCTTGCCAACACTGCCTACCATGGCGCCTTCTACCTCGACAGCAGCGCTGTCTACACGCTGTACAACTGCTCTCACGTCAGCCTCCCTGTCCGTTGGAAATCATTCTTTCCACACTGTAAACGCCTTTCATGCGTTTTATTTTATTCATAATATTATCCAGCTGTTCCAGATTACTGATATCAATACCCATACTGATATTCGCCATCTTATGCTTATCGATACGGCAATTCAGCGCATTGATATTCAGCTTCGATTCGCTCATCACCATCATAATATCAGCCATCATACCGGGCCTGTCGCCGGCAGAGATAATGATATTGACCTTATACAGAGAATCTGTCGCAATATCCCAGGCTACCTCTATCAAACGGTTCTGCTCCTCAGGATTATTGCTCATTACATTGGGGCAGTCCCTGCGATGCACCGAAATACCGCTGCCGCGGGTGATATACCCGATAACCGGATCGCCCGGGATCGGATTACAGCAGCGCGCCAGTTTGACCATAATGCCCTCTTCGCCCTTGACTAAAATGCCATGACTGGACTTAGCCTTAGAACGGCGCGGCTTCAACTCGGCCAGCAGCTGCGACAGGTCTTTCGTTGTCGTCAGCTTCTGCTCTTTCTTATACAGCTCTACCAGCTTAGACATCACACTGTTGAGCGTGATCCCGCCATAACCGATAGTCGCCATCAAATTTTCTTCGTTCTCTAAACGCAGCTGAGCGCTGACGTCCTTCAGTTTATCACTTTTCAGCAAAATCTTGGTGTCATAACCCAGACGTTTGCATTCCTTTTCCAGCATTTCGCGGCCTTTGATGATATTCTCCTCACGCCGCTCCTTCTTGAACCAGGATTTGATCTTGTTGCGGCTGTCAGAAGAACCGACGATATTCAGCCAGTCACGGCTGGGGCCTGCTGCCTGCTTCGAGGTAATGACCTCGACGATATCGCCGTTGCTGAGCTTATAATCAAGCGGTACGATACGTCCGTTTACCTTAGCGCCGACGCAGCGGTTGCCGACATCCGTATGGATACGGTACGCAAAATCGATCGGCACAGCGCCTACCGGCAAATCAATAACATCGCCGCGCGGCGTAAATACAAACACCTCATCGGCAAAAACATCCATCTTTACCGTATTCACGAAATCACGTGAATCGCTCATATCCTGATGCCATTCCAGCAGCTGACGCAGCCATGACAGCTTGGCATCAAAAGTTTTATCACCGCCGGCAGACGGAGCAGGCTTGCTGCCGCCGCTTTCCTTATAACGCCAATGGGCAGCGATACCATATTCAGAAATGCGGTGCATCTCAAAAGTCCTGATCTGGATCTCCAGCGGCTGCCCGTTGCCATACAGCACCGTAGTATGCAGCGACTGGTACATATTCGACTTCGGTACAGCAACATAATCCTTAAAGCGCCCAGGTATAGGACGCCACATGCTGTGCACAACGCCCAGAGTGCCGTAGCAGTCCTTAACGCTGTCTACCAGCACACGGATCGCCAGCAGATCATAAATCTCACTCAGTTCCTTATGGTCGCGCAGCATCTTTTTATGGATACTGTAAAAATTCTTGGGCCGCCCCTGAATCTCGCACGTAATATTCATCGAATCAAGATGCTCTTTGATCTCACCCATAGCAGAATGGACCATTGCCTCACGCTCGCGGCGTTTGACCTTGACCTGCTCGACCAGATCATAATAGATCTCCGGCTCCATATAACGGAACGCCAGATCCTCCAGCTCCCACTTAATGGTATAAATACCCAAACGGTGAGCCAAAGGCGCATAGATCTCCATCGTTTCGCGCGAAATAGACTGCTGCTTATGCACCGGCATAAATTTCATCGTCCGCATATTATGCAGCCTGTCGGCCAGTTTTATCATAACTACGCGGATATCCTTGGCCATCGCCAGAAACATCTTACGGTAGTTTTCGATCTGCTGCTCTTCCTTGGAAATATACTCGATCTTGCCTAACTTCGTAACGCCGTCCACCAGATCGGCTACCTTCTGCCCGAAGCTCTCTTTCAGGGAATCCAGGCTGATCTCAGTATCTTCCACCACATCATGCAAAAAAGCTGCCGCCAAGGTCAGTTCGTCCAGCTGGAGCTGCGATAAGATCGTAGCTACCCCAAGCGGATGAATGATATAAGGCTCGCCCGACTTGCGGCGCTGGCTGGCATGAGCCTCAGCAGCCACGTCATAAGCCTTACGTACAAACTCCACCTGTTCCTTATTCAAATAGCTTTCGATCGTCGCAAAAAAATCCTCCACACAAACAACATTTCCTGTTTCAGGCATCTTAGCACTTCCTTATTTATTGAATCTGTTTCCCTGCCACAGCCCAATGATCTCCTCCGGACTGATCTGTATATTTCTCTGACAGCTTGCAAAAGCCGCCCGTCCCTCTTCCTGCAATCCCCTGAACGTCGGCGAATTCTGCAAATCATTTTTCTGCAAACTACCAAAACTGATCTTACCATGCTCATCACGGATAAAATCCAGCTCCTCAAACACCTTCAAGGCCTCCTCCGAAATATCGGTGGCCGACCGGAGCAAATCAGCCCTGTCGATAACGGCCTGCTGACGCAGCGTACAGGCCAGTTCCTTATAAGCGTGTACCAGCCGGCTTCGTCCCGGATAAAGCTTTTCCAGCTCTGCGCACTGTTTATCAGCCTCAGCCCTGGTATATAAAAGCAGCAGCCGTTTACCGCTTCTATCAGGCACAGGCAAAGCGCCGTTTATAAATATCTCCCGCTGCGGGAAATCATAAAAAATAATATTCTCTGCCGTCGCCTCGGCCTGTTCGCCATAAGCAAGCACCTGCACGTCCGGCATCATACTTACAGATCCCGGCGCAAAGTCGGTGTTATTTACATATATTACTGTTTTTTTGCTTGTTTGTAAAATATTTTTCAGTACGGTTTCCTTGCTGACATTGCAGTTACGATAATCATAGACCTGCAGCGCCTGGTCAAAATCAACCACCTGCAGATTCACGCTTTCCTTATCCTTCCAGACGTTCAGCTTCGGCATAAACGCCAGATCGACAACCGCGTTATTATAAAGGCAGGCCAAATCAGCCGCACCGTTCCACATAATACTGTGATAATTGTACTTGCCGTAATCGGTATAAAAACGCAGATGGTTATTATCACGTCCGAAAGCCTTGGGATAATGCACCACCGCATCCTTAAAGGCAAACAACGGCGGCTGGTTATCACAGCCCAGCGGTTCCAGCATCGCCAGTTCCCTGACCAGCTGCAGCGAAACCTCCTCGTTTTTATCCAGCAGACACTCTATCTTCAGGCGCGGCTGATAATCAGCAGGTTCCAACCGCCCCCTGACCACACCCAGAAAACGCTTTTTAAAAGACTCTACCCTGGCCGCGCGCAGCGTCAGACCAGCCGCCTGATGATGACCGCCAAACTGCAGCAGCAATTCGCTGCACTCGTTCAAAGCACTGTACAGATCCAGGGCCGGGATACTGCGGCAGCTGCCTTTAGCAGCCTCGCCGTCAATACTGATCAAAATCGTCGGCAAATGATATTTATCCACCAGCCTTGAAGCCACGATACCGATCACGCCGGCATGCCAGCCCTCTTTAGCCAGCACGATCGCCGTTTCGATCCGCTCCTGCTGTGCCAGCATCGCTTCAGCCTCAATAAATATCTTGCGGCTGATCTCCTGACGCAAAGCATTTTCAGCATTCAGCTGTTCGGCAACCATATCTGCTTTAGCAGCATCGTCAGTAACCAAAAGCTCTACTGCCGACTGAGCGTGCTCCAAACGGCCTACAGCGTTCAGCCGCGGCGCCAGAATAAAGCCGATGTTCTCAGCCGAAATATTCTGCTGCGGACAGCCACTATGTTCAATAAGCTTCTGTAAGCCTACGATCCCGGTATTTTCCATCGCCGCCAGCCCCAGCTTCACCAGCGCGCGGTTTTCGCCGCGCAGCGGCACGATATCGGCTACCGTGCCCAAAGCCACAAGCTCGGTCAGCTCCGACCATAAGGGCTCCGTCAAATGCTGCATCTGATGCAGCGCCTGACACAGCTTAAAAGCCACGCCCACGCCGGAAAGATACTTAAACGGATATCTGCAGTCGCGCTGATGCGGATTAACGATCGCGTAAGCCGCCGGCAAAACATCCGGCGGCGTGTGATGATCGGTAATGATGATCTCCAGCCCTGCCGGGGCAGCAGCCACCTCGTCTACGCCGCTGATACCGCAGTCAACTGTCACCAAAAGCGTCGTACCTGCTTCGGCCAAAGCCGCCAGCGCTTCGTTGTTCAGTCCGTAGCCTTCATTTTTTCTTTTGGGGATATACGTGTTGACCTTGGCGCCAAGCCCCTGCAAATACAAATACAGCAATGAACTGGCGCTGATACCGTCAACGTCATAATCGCCATAAACAGTGATCTGTTCACCGTTTTTTACAGCCTCTAAAATACGCTCGGCGGCCTTCTGCATATCCTTCATCAGCAAAGGCTCATGAAACGGCTGTTCGCTGCCGAACAAAAATTCTCTGATCTCTTCTTTTTCCCTGACGCCCCGGTTCAGCAACACGCTGACCACCACAGGCGAAACCCCCAGATCGGCAGCTATGCCTGCAGCATATTCTCTGTCACACTTCTGCAACTGCCAAATCTTTCGTTTCCTCATTCGTCTGCCGCCGTTACTGCCGGTTCAGCCTTAGCAGCAGCTTCTTTATGTAATTTCTGCGTATGCATCAGCATCGCAACCTCCTCACGCAGCTTGGCATTGTCCTTTTGCAGGGCCGCCATCTCTTCGCGGGTCTTTTTATCTTGCAGATAATGCTTCGCCTTCATCATCAGGGTAAAAAACAAGGTTGCCAAAGCACCCAGCAGGGCCGAACCCAGAATAACGATCACTAAATTCGTCTGCATCGTCCATACAGCAAAATTAAGCGACACGCTAACAGCATTCTGCACTGCAAACACAGCCACAATAACACTGATAAATAAAGTAAAAAACAAATATGGCATTTTCTTCAGCTCCTAACCTCTACAAATTTTTATAACAGTAATTATTCGAGAATTTACCTCAAAATCCCTGCTTTTTCCTTCAATATTAAATAAAAAAAGTAATAATCATACATTTTATATCAAACTTTACTAAATAAAAAACGCCTACTGCCGAAGCAGTAAGCGCTTAATTCTGTTATCAAAGCTGTGTACATCACAGTTTCAGTGCCGTCTCCACCGCTTTTTTCATATCGGCAGATTCGATCACTTCCTGATGCAGGATCGGCATTTTCTCCATCGCCAGCATTGGCTCCGGTATAGGCAAGCCGCTCAAAGCATGCAGCTTACGCAAACCGTCAAACGGCTCCAGTTTAGCGTCCTCCTCACTGCCTGCAGCTTCCAGCACCACATCACTGAATTTATACGGACTGGCCGTAGAAAGCACGATACAATATGTATCATCGCTGGATACCAGGCGATACTTTTCGCAGGCCCGCCAGGCTACCGCAGTATGCGGGTCCATCAAATATTCATTATCATTGAAAACGCGCCCGATGGTTTCCTTCGTTTCCAGCTCATCGACCCAGGCTCCAAAGAATTCTTCCAGAATCCTGTTGTTGACCTTTTCTCCGACATTATAAGTTCCATTGGCCGTCAGCTGCTGCATCCATTCCGACACCTTTGCGGCATCGTCTTCAGTAATGCTGTACAACAAACGCTCCAAATTGCTTGAAACCAGAATATCCATCGACGGCGAAACAGTTTTATAAAACTCGCGGCGTCTGTCATAAATACCGGTATTGATAAAATCGCTCAGAACATTATTGCTGTTGGAAGCGCAGATAAACTTTGCCACCGGCAGCCCCATAAGCTTGGCATAATAGCCGGCCAGGATATCACCGAAATTGCCGGTCGGCACAGCAAAATTGATCTTTTCACCCGCTTTGATGCGGCCATTGGCCACAGCATCGCTGTAAGCGCTGAAATAATACACGATCTGCGGTACCAGACGCCCCCAGTTGATCGAATTGGCCGAGCTGAACACATAGCCCTTTCTCTGCAGCTCCTCTTCCAGCGCAGTATCGCCAAAAAGCTCTTTGACGCCGCGCTGAGCATCGTCAAAATTGCCCTGGATGCCGATAACGCGTACGTTATCACCGGCCTGCGTCAGCATCTGGCGTTTCTGGATCGCGCTTACGCCGTCTTCAGGATAGAAAACGATGATCTCGGTATCCTTTACATTAGCAAAGCCTTCCAATGCCGCCTTGCCGGTATCGCCTGAAGTAGCCACCAAAATAACCACTTTATTGCTCTCGCCGGTCTTGGCTATCGCTTTCGTCAAAAGATGCGGCAGGATCTGCAGCGCCATATCCTTAAAGGCCGAAGTCGGGCCATGCCATAACTCCAGCACATCCGTACTTTCATTCACCTTACGCAAAGGCACAGGTTCAGCGCCGAATTTAGTCTGCGAATAAGCAGCATCGGCACATTCAAATAATTCTTCTTTAGTATAATCGGTCAAAAACAGCGATAAAATCGCCACAGCCCGTTCTTTATAAGTCATACTGCGCATGGACACAATCTCGCCCAGCGAAAGTTCCGGGAATTTCTGCGGTACGAACAGACCGCCGTCGTCAGCCAGACCACGGGTAATAGCATGCGCCGAGCATACCAGGTCAGTTTTGCCGCGGGTACTTACAAATAACATTGCAGGAACCTCACTTTCATTAATTCACTACGGAGAAATCATACCACATTTGTATTTTCCAAACAAGTATTTTCTATGTATTTAGAAAGTCAAAGACGCCACAACAGCCCGTGTTGCCTGCTGTAAATCAGCCGGAGCCGCTACGATCTGCATACCGCGCACACCGGCGCTGACAGCTATCTCGTCCCAGCTGTTGCTGCTGGCATCCATATATACAGGATAATTCTTTTTAGCCCCCAATGGCGAACAGCCGCCGCGAATATAACCAGTCAGCGGCAGTACCTCTTTTAAAGGCACCAGCTCGGCCCGCTTATTACCGCTGGCTTTAGCCAAAGCCTTCAGGTCCAGCTCGCCGTCACCCGGTATACAGGCAAAAATAACTCCTGTTTTATCACCGCGCACTACCAGCGTTTTAAAAACCTGGGCTGCTGGCATTCCAACCTCGGCCGCTACATGCACAGCGTCCAGATGCTCCTCGTCCACAGTATATTCCATCAGGCGGTACGCGATCTTCAGTTCATCAAGCCTGCGCGCCGCATTGGTTTTTTTCTGTTTCATAACTTCCTGCCTCCTCTGGAAGTGGCATAACCGCCTTCCTTCTGCTATAATAACATCATAGGTTTTTAAACGCAAATACAAAAAGCTTTCAGCAAACTTTAAAAGAGGTGTACTGTGGCACTTAAAATAGCCTGCGGACAAATAGAAATCATTGCCGGGCGACCGGACCTCAACACTAAAAAGATCCTGCACCATATGGATATGGCCTGCCAAAACGGCATCGACATCCTGCTGCTGCCAGAGCTGGCAGTACCGGGCTACTTTTTAGGCGACCTGTGGGAGCAAACAGCCTTCATCGAAGACTGCGCCGCTTACGGCGACGAGATCATCGCCGCTACGGAAAACTGCGGCGAGCTGTGCGTAATCTTCGGCAATATCGCCGTCGATAACAGCAAACGCAATGAAGACGGACGCGCCCGCAAATACAACGCCGCCTTTGCCGCGCAGCACGGCAAGCTGCTGACTAACGGCACCCTGCCCTATGATTTTATCGTAAAAAATGCCCTGCCCAACTACCGCGAATTTGATGACAACCGTCATTTTTACGGCTTACGGCAGCTGGCTCTGGAACTGGATAAACAAGTTGCCGGGCTGCACCAGCCGCTCACTGTCACCGCCCACGGCGAAACCGTCAAACTGGGCCTGATGCTGTGCGAAGACGGCTGGACCGAAAACTACTTTTTAGATGTGCCTCAGCTGCTGGCGCAGCATGGCGCCGAACTTTTATGCAACATCTCCTGCTCCCCCTTCAGCATCAACAAAAACAGCAAACGGCACCGACTTTTCGGCAGTGCCGCGCAAAAAGCCGGCATCCCGCTCATCTACTGCAATAATGTAGGTATCCAGAACAACGGCAAAAACATCTTCACCTTTGACGGCTGCAGCTGTGTTTACGGCTCTGATGGCTGGCTGCTCACTGATGCGCCCATGTATGCAGAAGCAACGCTCTGCGCCGGCTGGGACAGCAAAGCCAAAGCGATCGACACCAGCGGTATCACCTCTGATCCCCGCAGTGAGATCGATGAGGTTTATCATAGCCTCCGCTATGGCTGCCAGCGTTTCCTTGAACAGGCAGGCATCGGCAAAATGACCATCGGACTTTCCGGCGGCATCGACAGTGCCGTCACCGCTGCCCTGTTTGTCGACATCCTGGGTCCTGACAACGTTCTGCTGGTCAATATGCCCAGCCGCTACAACTCGCCCATGACACAGACGATCGCCGAACAGACAGCTCAGTCACTGGGGGCCAACTATACCGTTATCCCTATCACCGAAAGCTGCCTGCATACCAGCGAACAGCTTACGCAGACACCCATCCACAGTTATCGTCAGCACCGCGATTTTCAACTTACCATCTCGCCGCTGATTTACGAAAATATTCAATCACGCGACCGCGGCTCCCGCGTCGTAGCAGGCCTGGCTGCTGCCTTTGGCGGTGCCTTCTCCTGCAACTCCAATAAAACCGAGCTCACCGTCGGCTACGCCACCTTTTACGGCGACATCTGCGGCGCTCTGGCGCCTATCGGCGACCTGTGGAAACACCATGTTTACGAACTGGGACGCTACCTGAACGACAAAGTATTCCAGCGTCAGGTACTGCCGGAAGCGGTCTTCACGATCCGTCCCAGTGCCGAGCTTTCCTCCGAACAGACAGTTGGCACCGGCGGTGACCCGCTGGTCTATCCCTATCACGATAAACTGTTCCGCAGCTTCCTTGAGCAGTGGCGCAAAACATCGCCTGCCGAGATCCTGCTCTGGTACAGCGAAGGGACACTGGCGGAACATCTTGGCTGTGAAGCAGACATCATCAGCGAAGCCTTCCCGGACGCACGCAGTTTTATCGCCGATTTGGAACACTGGTGGAAACTGATGCACACACTGGCAGTTGCCAAACGTATCCAGGCGCCTCCCATTGTCAGCATCACCCGGCGCGCTTATGGCTACGACCACCGCGAAGCACAGCTCACACCTTACTTCCCGCGCGAATACCACCGCTTGAAAGCGCAGCTTTTAAACGACTGATCCAGCATAAATAAAAGACCGTTCAGGTTAAACCTGAACGGTCTTTTTATTTCTCACTGCCATAACCTTTACAACGGTCCTCCCTGGCTGCTGATCACCGCTATACCAGCCATTTATACAGGGTAGCAAACAAGACCTCCAGATTGATCGGTTTCGTGATATGGTCGTTCATACCGGCATTTTTCGCCTTGCCGACATCAGTAACAAATGCGTTTGCCGTCAACGCCAGAATAGGTATCCTGACCGCATCCTGACGTGGCAGAGCACGAATCGCAGCTGTAGCCTCGTAGCCGTCCATGACCGGCATCTGAATATCCATCAGCACCACATCATAATACCCCGGTGCCGATCTTACAAACAGCTCCACTGCCGACTTGCCATTCTCGGCCGACTCAACCTGCAGCCCCTGCATTTCCAGCAGCTCGACAGCAATCTCACGGTTCAGCTCGTTATCCTCAACCAGCAGCACCCTTTTCCCTGCCAGTTCCTTATGCAGCTCCGGAACAGCCTCGCCGTCACAAGTATCTTTACAGGTATCACAAAACAGCTGCAGGACATGCAGCATCTTAGACTTAAATAACGGCTTGCTGATAAAAGCATCGGCCCCTGCATCAATAAATTCTTTTTCGATATTGGAATAATCATATGCTGAAATAATGATGATCGGCACCTTGGCCCCTACGCGTTTCCGAATAACGCGGACAGTCTCCAAACCATCCATATCCGGCATTTTCCAGTCCAAAATAACGGCATAAAAATCATCATGCCGTTCGTGCGCTTCCACTACCAGTTCTACTGCTTCAGCACCAGACAATACCCAGCTGCCGCGCATTCCAAGCTCCTGCAGCAGCATCGCCGCACTTTCGCACACCGCCAGCTCGTCGTCTACTACCAATACCGGCAGCCCGTTCAGCTCCTCATGCTCCTGCTCCTCTTTCAGCTGCAGCTCCAATGGCACAGACACAGTAAATATACTGCCAGTGCCGGGGCGGCTCTGCACCTCGATCGTGCCGTTCATCATCTGCACGATGTTCTGAGTGATCGCCAGACCCAGTCCCGTGCCCTGTATCTTACTGATACTTTCATCTTTAGCGCGGGCAAACGGTTCAAAAATATGCTGCATATACTCATCCGGCATCCCGATCCCGTTATCAGTAAAAATAAATTCGTAATTGCCCTTTGTTGGCAGCTCCGATTTTAATTCATTGATCGTCAGACTGATCTTACCGCCCTCAGGCGTATATTTGATCGCATTGGAAAGCAGGTTCATAAATACCTGCTGCAGACGGTCTCCATCAGTTATCACATGCTCATTGCGTACATTAAAGATATTGACCTTGAACTCCTGCTGTTTCTCCACCATCATCGGTCGACAGATACTGACGATATTATCCACAACGTCCGGCAGGCTGACATCCTCCAGCACCAGATCCACCTTGCCGCTTTCGATCTTCGACATATCCAGTACCTCGTTGATCAAACGCAGCAAATGCATACTGGAAACATTGATCTTACCCAGACAGCCGTTCACCTTCTCCGGTTCATGCAGGTTCGCCCTGGCAATCGCCGTCATACCAATGATCGCATTCATCGGCGTCCTGATATCATGCGACATCGACGACAAAAAATTGCTTTTAGCCAGATTTGCCACATGCAGAGACTGATACGCATCCTCTAAAGCCCGGCGCTGCCGCTCCTGCTCCCTGCGCTCCTCAGTGATATCGATGCCCACGCTGTAAATAGACGGAATGCCATCCCAGCTATCCTCACCGCTCACATAACAGAACGTAACCGTCAAATTCCTTACCTCGCCGCTGCGGGTCACAAACTTAAACTCAGCCACAGTATATTCGCCCGTTTTGGAAATAGAACGCATCAAAGAAGCGGCCCGCTCCCTGTCGTCAGGATGCACATAGGAACATTTGGAATGAAGCTCATGTATAAACTGCCCGACTGTATAGCCCAGCATCTCCAAAAATCTGCCGCCATACCAAAGCACCGTTTCGCAATCCCTGGCGTCGACCCTGGCCAGACCGCCGGGAATAGTTTTTAAGATCGCTTCCCGCTCCTGATCCTTCTTCGCCAGCTTATATTCGGCGCTCAGCATATCATGCGACAGCTCGATCCGCGACCTATGACCCTGCCAGTTGATGACTCTGTTCCTGATCATAAAAGTCTTTTCCAGATTAGGATTATCAAACTCCCACGCATAAACATCGTCCTCCGTCAGCAGCGCGTTATTGCAGAACGGACAGGGGCTGGTGCGTCCCTGTATCACCTCATAGCATTTTTTACCTGTTACCTCTGCCTTAGTAGTATGTAAAGTGGCAGCTGCCGTTTTATTCAAAAACAGCAGTTCATACGTTTCCAGATCGGAAATGTAAATATTCCCGATGTATTCGTCCATCATCCACTCAAAATAACGGGTCTTCTCTTCCAGCAGCTGGTCGCGTTCAGCTTTCAGCCGTGTCAGGTCGCTGATATCAGAATAAACTGCCAAAGCAACCTCACTGCCGTCCACTACCTCGCCCGTAATCACAGCGTCGATATTGATCCAGGCACAGCCACCATTTTTAAGCGGCCTGCGGCAATCGACCTTGGCTCTGCGTCCAGCTTTTTTTGAAGCAGCGGCAAATGCATTTTTGATTTTATGAAACTCTTCCCCGTGCCCTGCATAATAGGCTTTGATACTGGGAAACAACTTCTGATATTCTGCTTTGGTAAAACCAGAACTTATATAAAAATTGTCATTTCCCCATAAAATCGTCAACTCATCATCCAAAAGCAACTTACAGACATTGATCCCCACACTGTCGATCAAAGCACTGTAATCAGTTACTGCATTCATTTCCCCAGGCTGTACCTGCTCTTCCATCAAGATAAGCGCTCCTTTTAAAATCCGTTTATCAAACCATTTATAATAACTATATATTATTATTCTAACAAAAAAGAACATATAATACCATAACCAAAACAAATATTTTATACTTAATTAGCAAAAAACATTAATTATAAATTTCAAATAATTATTTTTAACCTGTTCCACTCGTCTGTACTTCTTTTTTATCCATTGCAACAACAATAAAAAAGCCATACACAGACGGCTTTAGGCAATCTGTGTATGGCCCGGTATCAGCGCCGCACAGTCAGTCTTTCTATCAGCTGACGCAGACGTTTTCTGTTACCCTCATAATCTACCGGAGCAGACGCAGCCAGCGGTATTGCCGCCTCTTTCCGGCGGCTGCGTACACGTTCCTCCTCCCGCAGTGCCGCATCCATATCATAAAACCGCGGAAACCGCTGCCCTGACGCCAGCCGCTCACTGCACTTCAAAAACAGCTCACTGTCCAGCGCCCCGTAACGCTGCACCCAGACATCCAAAAGCCGCCGTTTTTCCTCCTCACCATACGCCGGCACAGCAAGGCCCGCCGCTTTAAACAACGCCAGCGCCCGGCCTATCGTCTGATACGGTTTCAGCACAACCGCTCACCCCTCTGCCTGCCCGCTGCCAATAGCTCCTGCAGATGCCTGAGCGCCCTGGCCCTGATCCTGCTTACCGCTGCCTTCTTGATATGCAGCAGCCGTGCGATCTCTGTTCCGTCCTTCCCCTCAAACAACTCTGCCTGCAGCACATACCGCTGCTTCTCGGTCAGGCCATCCAACAGGTCTTTTACTGCAAAACGCAGCGTCGCCTGTTTTTCATTATAGCCAAACCGTCTGTATATCAAAGTATCCAGCTGCTGCTCGGCCCGAGAAATACCGCCGTCAGCCTCAGCGTCGTACGACAACTCTTTATAATCATGTTTCTTTATCCGCCTGATCTCACTCCATACTGCTGTCCGCAGGCAATATTTGATATGATTGCCGAATGCGGCCGCAGCCTTCGGCTTCCACACTGCCATCCTCTGCAGCACCACCTCGCTCAAATTCTGCAAAATATCACCGGCGCTAAGCTGCAGATAATAACTGTTATTGACCAAAGTCTTATAAATCAGCCCCTTAAAATTAAACAAGATCTGCAATTTAGCCTTCTCGTCCCCCTGCTGCGCCAGTATCAGCAGCCTTTCAGTCGAATAAAGACCGTAACCGTTCTCACTGTCAGTAAAAAATATTTCCAAATCACGCTTCAATTCCTGTATCTCCAAATCTACACTCCTCAGTCTCTTTTAGCTATATTTTCACGCTCACAGCATACATCCGTCAAAAACGCCGCTGCCGTCATATTTTCCATACATTCGCAGCAAATATCGCCGCCCTCCGTCTCCCAGTAACTGTCGCCGCTGCAGATCGGCTCGGCGCATACACAGCACTGGCTCACAGCCTCTGCCTCGACCTCAGGCGCGGCCAGCCAGCTATTTTCGATCACATCAAAGCTGCTCAATCGCGGGCAGCTTTTTTTAACTGTTTGGCCAAAGCCTTACGCGTCAAAGCGCTGCAATCCAAATGCGCCGCCCTTGCCGCACGCCTCAGGGCATATGGCACCGTCACCTGCAAAATAACTTCCTCATCATCTGCATGCAGGCGCCGCTGGCTGACTGACGAACCCTTACTGCTTCCTACTGCTCTCCCGCAGGCACATTCCCGTTTCTGCTGCAGCAAAGGGCATTTCAAAAGCAGATACAACAATCTGCTTTGCAGCCCCAGGCTCATACGCTTCTCATTTTTAACTGCCGGTACTGTTTTTCCTGTTACTGTGACTAGATCTTTCATACACAACTTCCTTCCGTCCGAAAAATTTACAGGCAGTATCTTCTGCTTACAACGTTAGTATTGAGTTACTCTCTTGTTAACACTTCTTGGTTTTACTTAAAGACAACCTACGCTAGAAGTAAAAACCTAAATGCTTTTAAAAGACTCTGCTATCGTCATTGAATAGTAATACTGTCTCATAATACATATGGCAATGAACAAGACCAAAGTTTACGTGCCAAAATATTATTTCACACATTGTTCACAAATATCATGCAAATGCTGGCGGCTGCTGCTAAAAAACTCCTGGCCATTATAAAAACCGCCTGCACAAAACTTTTTAATTTTTTTTACAGACCACGTAAACTTTCACCCTTCTCAATGCCATATGTATAGTGCAGGGGTAAAACACCCTCTGCCAACCACTTTTGAAAGGAGCATCACCATGCAAACATCATCAGCACTGCTGCTGACAGCAGCCAAGCTCGCCGAACTTGTCGCCCTAGGACACAACCGCATCTCGCAGATCTATCTGCACTGGACCGCCGGGCGTTACGGCCAGCTTTACGACGACTACCATTTCAATATCGACGCCGACGGCAGCGTTTACCAGACCTGCACGCAGCTCACCGAGCTTAAAAGCCATACGTGGCACCGCAATACCGGCGCTATCGGTATCGCTCTCTGCTGCGCCTGCGGCGCGCTGCCCCATAACGGCAGGGATACTGAGTTCGGCAAGTTTCCGCCCACTCCCCGCCAGATCGACGCCGCAGGTAAATTAGTTGCCAAGCTGGCGCAGGGGCTCAATATCCCGATCGACCGCTGGAACGTGCTTACTCACTGCGAAGCCGCGCTTATCGACGGCTATGGACCGTACAGCGGCGATGCCGAAACCCGCTGGGACTTATGGTATCTGCGCGATTCACCAGGCGACGGAGCTATGAAGCCCGGCGGTCAGGTCATCAGGGGCAAGGCCCTGTGGTATGCAAAAAGCAGCCCCCTTGTTTAAAAGGGCTGCTTTTTAAAGAACACGATGTTTTCTTTTAATATTTTCTTTTAATGTTTTCTTCAAGCTTTTTTAGCTTTTTTAGACTTTCTTGAAAGAAAGTCAGCAAAGAACTTTCAGCGCTGTTAAGATTTGGATTGCGCTTTAAAACCCTCTGTATCATACGTTTTACTGCCATAGACCGTAAATATTGATAACATCAGGCGGTCGATACTCTGCTTATGAAATCCATAGCTGAATAGTACGGCACAAGGGTTTTGAGCGCACATTGTGACACATTCCGTTGTGTACGCTGTGAGCTGTAAGCGCTGGAGGGACTGTTTGAGGCATTGACGATTCCCAGCTAAAGCTTTTCTCTGTACTGCAATGCCGAGTTGCCCGGAAGCCGGACAGCGAGCAAAGTTAAACAGGAATTGTCACAGTGCGCAAGCTTCTTTGCGCAGCTTGCTTCTGGAAGAAAGCTACATAAAGAAAACTAAAAAGTATTTTCACAAATGTAACCTCTGGTTACAAACACAAAAAACAAAACCAAATTATGAAAGGAGCTGAAAATATGACTGTCAGCAAAAATCCTACTTCCCTCAAACTTTCCATGGACGTAGAAAACGGCACCAACGCCCTTGGCGCCATGCAAACCAAAAGCACCTCTGTCGGCAGTGTCCGCCTGGACGCCGAAGCCGCCAAATGCCTCGCAGTTACCGAAGCCATCGGCGAACTTATGAGCCACGCCGTCGTTAACGTCTACGTTACCGAAAAAGCCGAACTCGACAAAGCAGAATAACCTAAAATTTCAAACAAAAATCTAATGTAAAGGAGAAGAAACATGGAAAAAACTTTAGAACTCATCTTCACCAAAAGCGACGGCGCAAAAAAAACTTTGAGCATCGCCGACCCGCGTGAAGACGTTACCTTAGCCGAAGCGCAGGCAGCAGCCGCCAAGATCATCGAAGCAGGCGTGCTGACCAGCGGCGGCCTGGGACTGAATGAATTCGTCGAAGCCCGCATCAAGGTCGTTACCGTTACCGTGCTGGCATAACGACTATGGATACCAAAGAAATTTTCAGCGCCGTCGGCAACTTCGGATTCCCGATGGTACTGAGCTGGTATCTGCTGCTGCGTATGGAGCAGCGGCTGGATAAGCTGACCAGCTGCCTGAACGAACTGAGCCGGGCCATCATCAGCAAACACAGAGAACTGTAAAACAAACAGAGAAACGAGGTACGACATCAATAGCAAATACACAAAGCTCCTGCACTGGTTACGCCTTTTGGCTTACATCATAAGCAGAAAATAACAAACTAAATCAGCGATATGAAACTTACTTCATATCGCTGATTTTTTACTTTACTGAACTTATTACTGCAACTTAGCAGTGCCTCAAACCCTCACTTAAAACGTGAATCTCAACCCGGCGTTAAACTGCCAGTCGGTACGCAGATCGCCGCCAAAGGTTTTTAAGGCGTCAAAATACAAATTGCTGTTTTTGGCAATGCTCAGGTTAGCTCCCAGTCCGATCTCGTACCAGGTGCCCGTCAGGTCACCTGTCTGCAAAGCCAGGCTGTCAGTTCCGTAATAGGCTGTCGCCCCGCCGTTGCTGCCGAAGTCGTGCAGCAGCGATGCTTTGACATAGGCATTGCTCGGCCGCCCGCCAATAGTAAATTCTTTACCGCCCAAAATACCTATGCGCGTTACGGCGCTGTCAACGCCGTCGTTTTCTATCCTGCCGCCGTTAGACATCGTGTAATCGGCGCTGCCGATATGGCCCAGGCTCAGTTCGGCCTGTGGTTCTACGAACCAGCCTGCGTTCAGGTTTTGTCTGTAGCCGTATTCGGCGCTGATGCCGTAAGCCCAGGTATCGTAATCGGCTTTGGCGGCATTGCCGCTTAAATCGACCAGTTTAAAGTCATTGGTCAGCTTGCTGCCGCGGGCGATAACGTCAATGTAATGGCCCTTGCTGCCCAGCCAGCTGGCGTATGCGCCTACACCGGTACTGCTCAGGTCGCCGCTGCCTGCCGTATAACCGGCGTTGCTGTCGATGCGGTTGACGGCGATACCTGTATAGAGCTTGTCGCCTTTGTAGTCCTGCACTTTGTCGATACCGCCCTGGAAAGCCGTATAATCCTGGCTGAAACTGCGGTCATAAGCACTGTCGGCACTCAGCTCGCCCCGGTAGTAACGGGCCCAGACGCCGCCCTTAGCCCCTTCCTTATCGCTGCGCAGCTCACCCATGCGTTTCATCAGGTTGTTGCCTTCGATACGCCACATACTGCCCATTGCCATCTGCGCGTCTCTGGCTGTTTTAACACTTTCAGATGGTGCCGGAATTTTAGTAGTAGTAATACCGGTTATCTGTATTTTATTATTCTCAACTTTTACATTAGTCGTACTATTATATTGGTATAGTACGCTGTCCAATGTGGTTGTGCCGCCGGTGAAATTACTTAAATCCTGTCCGTTCAAATTAGTTATTTCCAAAACATCTATCGGCGTGCCGCCGTTGGCTCCAGTACTGCCTTCTTTATAGGGGTCAAGGGACGCGTCATAACCGACAGTGATGTACTGTTTATCAGTGCTGCTGCCAGTTGCCAGGCTGTCAAAAGTAAATTTATCTGCCGTTCCTGCTGCTAAATCAGTATTGACCCTGAATGTGTTGCTGCCTGCCAGCTGCAGGGTACCGCCGGTAACAGTTCTGTTGGCAGCTGTGCCGCCAAAACCAAGGGTGGCATTGTTCAAAAATGTCAGTACATTATTGTCTGTTGTCGAAACCCCGTCACTGGTATTCAGCTCGGCCTTGTCGTGGAACAGTACTATTGCGTTATCGGCATACACTGCATATGCTTCTGTGCTTGTCGCATTATCTGCCTTAGCGCCGATCTTGATCGTGTCACCGGGGGTTTTGGCATGCAGGTCGACAACTGCATTCTTCTCCGCATAAATACCGTAAGCTTTAGCTTCTGCCGCAATACTACCAAAGTTACCAACTACACCACCACTGCCGCCTGAACCAGGACTGCCACCATTACCACCTGTCACAGCAGCCACTATCTTATCGATAGCAATTTCTGTTTTGCCGACACTGCTGTATACGCCATAAGCATAAGCATTACCGCCATTACCACCATTGGCACCGTTACTAACACTACCACCACTACCGCCAGTGCCACCAACCGCATTAGCCTTGATATTTTCCGCAGTAACTGCCGCAGCACCATTGTTCCGCATACCATAAGCATAAGCATTGCCGCCAAGACCGCCATCTGCAGTAGTATTTGTACCACTATAGACACCACCAGTGCCACCTACACCACCAGTAGCCGTAGCTGTTATACGCTCTACCGCCAGCTCATTCGACAGGAAGCTTTGAACTGCGATGCCTGTTGCAGTGGCTTCGCCACCCTGCCCCGCATTGGCGGGCGCAGCACCATTCACAGTATTGGCATTATTATCTCTTCCTGCTCCACCAGCAGTACCGCCGGCAGCCGTACTGCTGATCGCCTCGGCCGTCAGCTGCATGCTTCCATTTTGGATAGTCAGTCCTACACTTGCAGCGCTGCCGCCGTCAGCACCGTCAGTACTCATGTACATATCTCCCTGACTGTTATTAGTATCTGCTTGGAAGGTTTGGGCTGCGCCGCCATAACCACCATACCCCCCGGTAGCTGTCAGGGCCAGGTTTGCAAAGTTTACGCTATAAACTCCGCTGCCAGCAGCCACCAGTCCATAAGCTTCGGCTGCGCCGCCAACAGCTGCCAATCCGGCCTCGCCGTAAGTAGAACCACCATTGCCACCTCTGCCGCCGATACCGGAGATTATGATATCATTCGTCACCTTTACTGATGCCTGCTGACCACTCAAAACAAGTCCCCGCACAGCAGCAGTACCGGCTGTTCCTCCATCGCCACCGTGATTATCCTTGCCCTCCTTACTAATATAGCCATTATTCCCGGCATCACCGGCCTTTATAGTCAGGCTTATACTGGTCGCTGTCAGGCTGCCATCAGTTATGGCTATACCAGCCGCCGCGTTACCTCCGGCGCCACCATTACCCACAGTCACTTCCGAAGTCGGAGCAGTACCACTAGTATCACTACCACTTGTCCCACCGTTACCTGCCTCTGCTGCCAACGTCAAAGCCCCCGTCTGCACATTGCTCCCAACCGTCAGCTGCAACTCTGCGTCACCACCACTGCCGCCAGTACCAGTTATAACCTCACTCTGAGCAGTTTGACCACCACCGTTACTGCCTTTTGCCCCCTGCACTTTTACACTTACAGCTTTACCGGTATCATTAACAGTCAAGGTGCCACTAAAGCTTGCAGCGCCGCCGTTACCGCCATTGCCGCCGGCATCATCAGTACCGCTGCCGGCAGCACCGTCTGTACCATTACCACCAGCCACACTAATGTCAACGCTGTCAGAGATACTGACATTTTCCCGGGTATCATCGGCGCCGTTATTTCCGTTGGCTGCCGCCCAGGCTGTACCAGCCCACAGGTTCAAGCCGCCAGCCGATACGATCGACATGGCCAGTATGGTATGGGCCACCTTTTTTGTCAGTATTTGTTTTCTACTCATTTTCATCCTTCTTCCCTATATTTTAGTAATTTGATTTATCTTTATTTCTTCTTAAAGTCTTTAAAAATATTTATCCCTCAGCAGGTATTTCAGTACTGCTTCGTAATATGAAGCCGCTTTCTGATACTCACCGCGGTTATGCAGCAAACGCGCCGTCAGCAGCACCGTTTCTACCGTATTGCCGTCCTGTGGTTTCAAATCGCTCCACAGCGATTTTTTGACATACTGCCAGTACAGCTTTTTCTCATCACTGTCGTAATAGTAGATATGCCAGGGTTTAACGTAGTCGATATAATGCACGATAACGTCGTCAGGTTCTGCTTTCAGTACTGTGTTGTTGATAACGATGCAGTTATACTTTTTGGGCAGCTCGGTAAACGCGCCGTCGATAACGCCATTAAGCGCGTCCTGGTCGCCCCAGAGAATCTTCGTATCAACAACCTTATCCAGCCACTGGAACAGCTTCTGTGTAAGTTTTTGCTGCCGCCATTTAACTAAATCCATTAAAAGTACGCCGGAATTAAAGTAGCGGCCGTTTTTTAGACCGATACGATCGCAGCTTTTGGCTTCACCCCAGTCACGTACAGCCCCCAAAACTCTGCCCTGCAGATCGGTCTGCCACAACGGCAGGATATCTCCCTTGCAGATGATGTCGGCATCCAGATAGATAAGCCGCTTAACTGATTTTGGCAGCATTTCGGCAAATAAATAGCGGTAATACATCGCCTGGGTGATATGCCCGGTTGGTACGACAAAAGTCATCCCCTCAGTGCTGATGATTTGATAAAAATGCAGAGTCAGGTTACGGTATAACTGTTCCGTCTTTAGCAGCCGTTCCCTATCCTCCGGCAGTAATTCGTCATAGACGATATGGATATTTAAATCATGTTGAATGTTGTTATGCACCAGCGAGGTGATGGTGATCCCGGCGAATCTGCCGAAGTTTTTGTCGATCCCTAAGCCGATATGTATTTGTTCTGCCACTTTGCTCCTCCTTTCTTTCCAGTTCAGTCTTTTTCGGTCTTTGCTGCTTTTTGTTCTGCCGCCCCCTTAGAAAAACTTGTTTATATCCTCGCAGTTATTACTGCGGATCTGGTATTGCTAGTCTTTATCCAAACTGCAAAAAAGCACAGCCGCTGCCTTCAGCGGCTCTTACTCAGCTGCAGCAGCTTCAGCAGCAGGCGCACTTCCTCCAGCGAGTACTGCTCCTGTTCGTCAGTTTCTGCGGCGGCAGTTTCAGGCACACGCTCACTTTTTGCACCCGCCGCCTGTTCGTCAGCCTCGGCATCATGTTCCGGTGCCCACTCGGCGGCCGCCTTTCTGTCCAGCAGTGTTTCCAGCGTGCAGCCCAAAACATTGGCGCTGCGCACCAGCAGCTTTAAGCTGACCTGCACATTGTTATGCTCGATATTGCTCAAATGGGTCTGACTGATGCCGATACGTTCGGCAAACTGCTGCTGCTTGAACAGGCAGGTACTGCGCAGGATCTTGATATTGCTGCCGATACGCGGCAGGCAGCTTTCATCGTACATACTTCACCTCAGCCATCAAAAACATTAGTATTTTAGTTTGAAATTTCTAAACTAAAATGTTTCTTATTTTGTTTTACATCAAAAACTTTGTCAAAAGTAATAGTTATAGTTATTATAGCACTTGTGTACCCCACCGCAAGACACTTACTGTTTATTTGTGTAAAACGTCTGCGAGTCTTGCCCGGCGCATTACGCCAGCGGCTTTACAACTGTCGGCGTCTGCGCACGGCATAATGTCATTATTGCCCGCACGTTTTAAAAGCCGCCTAAAACTATTGCCTGAATTTCACGTGCAGCGGCTGCCTGTATAAGCCTGCAACAATTTATCACCATAATAAAAACGCCTGCTTTGAAAGCAGGCACTGCAAAAATAAAACACGCACAAGTTATTTGTGCGTGTTTTAGCTAACTTTAAATATCCAGTTTTTTTTCATGCAGCCACTTTTCCAGTACCACTGCTATTTCCTGATTATTCATATCCGAAAACGGAAAATGCGTATTCCCCTTTATTCCTATTTCCGGTAAATGAACCACGGCAGCGTCGCCGCCGTGACGGTTGACAGCGTCTGCAAATAAGCGCGCCATCTGTAAGCGCACGCGCCAATTATCCTTGTTCCATTCCGCTGTAGGCACAGCAGGAATGTTATCACCATAATAGATGACTATTGGTATTTTAGTCAGCTTCTGAAAATCTTCTAACGCTATTTCCGTTCCCGCTAAAGCCCCGAAAGGACTTGTGGTTTCCAGCGGTTCAGGTACTTCTCCTGCGGGAAAAATGAACCCGCTGCCCGGTTCATAGGCAACGACCGCACGGATCTCAGGATTTTTTATAGCTGCCAGCCAGCCCGGGCCGCCCCCCTGTGAATGGGTAACTAAAATTCCCGGCCCAGATTTATCAAACACTGCAGCGACCGCATCACTGATAATATTTTCATCAAACGCACCCGTATTGGGGGTCATTTGTCTGAAAAACTGATTTATCGCTTCCTGATTTTTTGAAAACTGTACTCCCTCAAAAAAATCGGGCCAGTTCCCCAACCTGAAATTACTGAACCATAACTGGTCATAGGTGGCGGCACTGATATTTTCTGCTACCGCTGACTGCCCCGCTCTACCACGGCGAGGCTGATCAATAAGATAAGTGCTGTAGCCTTTGCCTAAAAAAATATTTTGAAATCCATCTCTGCCATCAGGAGTGGTTTCCCAGGTTTTAGCCGATTGCCCGGCACCATGCAGAAAAACCAACGGATATTTATGAGCTTTAGCCGGCTTTTGATAAAAAACATATGCGTGATCTCCGTGCAGCGACTGGCCGGACTGATCGCTCGGAACACTGTAATTAAAACTTCCTGCAGATTTTATTACCGTGCCGCCGGCGGCAAAACTGCCCTGCTCGGCTATCAAAACTGGTTTTTCAAAGGCCTGAGCTGATGTTGCTGCGGCAAACGTCAATACCATCAGCGCTAAAACTTTAGCCGCTTTTGCTTTAAGCACCACTCTCACCTCACTTATCTGGTTTTAACGGTCCATAGAAATAAGCTGCTGTTGCGCCGCCATCAATCAAAAAATCTGCACCGGTGATAAATGCTCCCTGCTGGCTCAGCAGCAATTCGGCTACGTTGGCAACTTCATCCGCCGTCCCGGGGCGGCCTGCCGGGCATTTTGCAAACATATTTTTATAAAACTCTCCTCTGGGGCCGTTAAATTCATCAAGCGCAAGCGGCGTTACGATAATGCCGGGCGAGATAGAGTTTATACGAGCACCTTTTACGCCCCATTTGATAGCTTCTGCCATTACGCGTTTTACATTACAGCGTTTAGCCATTTGATACGCATGCAGTGTGTCTTTGATATTGGCCGGCTTTAATACTTCCAGCTGCAGCAGTTCTTCTGCCGGTGTAACAGCAAGCTGTTCGTCTGTTTCCGCACCTAAGGCAGCCATTCTGTGCCCAGACTGGCTGGATATCGTAACACCAGTACCACCGGCTTTGATCACTTTTCCTACTTCTTCCAACAAAACTGCTGTACCGTATAGATCCACTTTTAAAATAGTTTCGACAGAGGCCTGACTGGGTGAAACCCCGGCAGCATTGATAAGCATTGCGATCTCACCATATTTCTGCGCTGCAGCTATCATATTTAAAATTGATTTGCGCGAGGAAATATCCGCTTCTACCGCTACAGCGTCAAATCCGGCCTCAGTCATTATTTTAGTTACGGTTTGGGCGTTGTTTATATTTTTATCACTAACTACAATTTTTTTACCATGACCCATTCTTCTGGCGATCGCCAGGCCAATTTGTCCGGCACCAGTTAAAAGTATTACGTCCTGCATATACAAAAACTCCTTTCTTCAACATGCTGATACAATTTATTTTACTGCTGAATGCTGCTGGTTACAGATGTGCGCCGTAAAAATCCTGTAATTTGGCAACAAACTGATTTACATACTGCGGCTGATAATAAGTTTGGATATGGGTCGCTCCGTCTACTAAAAACAGTTCTTTGTCCTGGGTGCCGGTTGCTTTTTGGAAGGCTTCCTGCGACATATACAGCGAATCTGCTTTACTGCCGGCCATCATCAGCAGCGGCTGGTCAATCAGCTCGATATTATCGGTCGCATCCCACGACATCAGTTTCATTAAACTGCTGGTTGTATAAGCAAAGGTAGAATTGGGATGTCTGTGAGTTTTGCCATAATACATCATCCCTTCACGATAAAGGTCATTAGTTATTTTATTGATGCTTTCTTCCGTCAGCGCGTCAAAATCAACTGTGCCTGAATAAGCAATTTTACCAGTGGCGATTTCTTCTGCCCGCGCGTCAGAAGCCTGCTGCAGACGTTCCTGAACTGTATCCAGCTGGCTGTTCATATAGCCGTTCCTTCTTACCTGTCCGGAATTGAACATACTTAAGGTCGCAACTGCTTTAAAGCGTTTGTCTGATTTGGCTGCATTCAAAGTATAACCGCCTCCGCCGCAGATGCCTAAAACTCCCAGTCGGTCTTTATCTACCCCGGCATATGCGGAGATAAAATCTGCCATACCATGAATATCCTCTGTCCGAAAATAAGGTTTATCTATATTACGGGGCGTACCGCCACTTGCTCCCTGGTAGGCGGCGTCGGCAGTGATCGTAACGTAACCGAGCTCGGCTAAACGCTGAGCATAAAGCCCCGCTACCTGTTCTTTTACCCCGCCATTGGGATGCGCTACTACTATCGCGGCATATTTTTTATCGCTGCTGTAATCTGCCGGAGTGTACACATTAGCGGCAATTTTTAAGCCGTGCAGCTTATACTTTACCGGATGAATATTTACCTGTCCGGCCACGTTTTTAGTTATCGCGCCCTGATAGACCAAACCGTATTTATTGCTTTCTTCTGCAGAAGCTGCCCCGCTGAAGCCAACGCCTAGCGCTAACACCAAACCAGATAATAGTAATTTTTTAGTAAATTTCATAATAACCTGTTCCTTCTTTCTTTATTTTTGCAGTAATAAACTGTCCAAAACCCGCTGTGCATTGCTGCCTGTTGCAGGGCCCGCTTTTTTATCCAGCAGCCTTACTGTTTCCTGCAGCTGCTCTGCGCTTATGCCAGTATTCATACTGACGCGCATATGCGAAGTCAGCTGGGCATTGACATTGCCGATGCCTGCCAGCGCTCCGACTGTTGCCAGCTCTCTTTCCTGGCGGTTCAAAATATCACGTTCAAAAATATCGCCAAATAGATGTTCTTTCAGAAAGACGCCGATCACCGGAGCAAAATCATAGGTTCTGCCTGCCACGGGGCGGCCTACCAATTCGGTTTGAGTTTTTTCACCAATAGCATAGCGGTCACGTTTAGGATCTACCGGTGTTGCATCACGGCCGATTTCATCGACGATACCGGCAGCCTTACGTTCATCTAAAACAGCGATCAAAGTATTGATGCCGTTCAAACTGCGCGGAAAACCGCAATAGGCATACATTTGTACTAAAACTTCTTTCACTTCATTGACAGTCATTCCATTGTCCAGAGCCTCGTTGAGCGCCGTTTTTAGATTAGGCAGGTCGCCCTGGGCGGTAAAGGCAGCTACAGTAACGATACTGGCCTGCTTAGCAGTCAGCGCTTTTGCAGCAGCTGCTTCACTATTGCCGTTAAAACCTGCCATACACACTGCCAAAGTCAATAATAATAAACTTTTTTTTAACATTTCCTCACCTCATTTTATTTAGGATACTGCCTGTCAGTTACCGGTTCCAGCCAGGTAACGCCTTCGTCACTGACTTCAGATACCGCAATATGCGACATCGATGTATTGGAAGAAGCTCCGTGCCAATGCTTGACGCCCGGCGGACACCAGACAACGTCGCCCGGGTACAGGGCAACTATTTCCCTGCCCCATTCCTGCGTATAGCCAAAACCTTCTGTAACGATCAGAGACTGACCTGTAGAATGAATATGCCAGTTAGTTCTTGCGCCAGGCGTAAAGCTTACTACCGCAGCGTAAGTTTTCGAAGGGCTGTTGGCACTGAACAGACTGGTGACCCAGGCTGTACCTGTAAAATTTTTAGGGTTCGCCTGTACCGTCGCATTACTACCGGCTTTCGTAACTGTCTGCAGCCCAGCGGTTTCCGCAGCGGCGACACTGCACAGCAGCAGCATCCCGGCAGCCGCTGCCATGATTTTTTTAGTTTTGCTTTTTAACATTTCTTCACCTCTTTTTATTTTTGTCTAAATTTGATAAAGCAATTTACTTTTTTGTTTTCATTTGTTATAATCAGCATAAATCCTCGAGCTAGCTCGAGGTCAAGGGTGTTGTTTGTGAACTATTTGTAAAATAAAACTCTGTTGGCTTGTTTGCTTTAGCACGGCTCTTTTAAGGAGGTAAATCATGAATTATACTATCGGCGAATTATCCAAAATAATGAATGTTTCTATCCATACCCTGCGTTATTATGATAATGAAGGACTGCTTCCCTTCGTACAGCGCAAGCCGAACGGCCAGCGCATCTTTACCCATCGCGATTTGATTTTTCTTAATACCATCGAATGTTTAAAATCTACCGGTATGCCTTTGAAGGAAATAAAACAATATATCGAATGGTGTGTCGAAGGTATGCCGACAGTACCGCAGCGTTATGAATTATTTTTAGAGCGCAAAGCTATCGTAGAAGAACAAATAGCACAAATGCAGAAAATACTTGCAACAATAAATTACAAATGCGATTTTTATAAAAAAGCGATCGAAACAGGTAAGGTCGATATTTGCGAATCGGAGCGTCAGCTGTTAGCACAGAAGATTTTAGACGGAACGCTTTGAGCGTCTTACTTCCTGCTGCCCGTTCTCGCTCTGTTTCATAGTAAGTATGTTTTTAGATAACGTTATAAATCCAGGCATAAAAAAACAGACATTCATTCTGAATGTCTGTTTTTCGTTAAATATTGAAACACCAAACTGCTATTTATTTCTCAACTTCTTCCCACTCATCCTGCAGATCATTTTCAATCGCTTTCCAGGCTCTGCCGAACTCTACTTCTTTAAAGAGAGCTGTCAGCCCGGTAATTTGTTTCAACCGCAATATTTCATCTTTGTCCATACCCAGATGCTTGGAGATCCAGGCATCCGAACGTCCCAGCTCATGCAGCTCGCTGATGATGTTGCTCATGAGGTCGACATCATGGGAACCCCTGGCCCGGTTATGCCTGATCGTACTCGCCATCCGGCAGTCGATGGGCTTATCGATGACCGATACCGGCAGCTTGCCGCCTTCCCGTTCGTAAATATCCTGATAGTCCAGCATAATGCGGTAACGGTGAAAACCGTCGACGATTATATACAGATCTTTTTCGTTGTCATAATAGCAAACGATGGGCATAGTGTAACCGTCTTCCTTGATGCTGTCATACAGCAGCTTCAGTTCCGGCGGCGCCACAGAGTTTGGATTATAGGTATTAGGCTCGATTTTTTCGATTGGTACGGAAATTATGTTGTAAACAGGACTGCTGAATTTCATTTTTCATCACAAACCTTACTGTATTTTTTCTTCAGAACATCTACCAGTTTCTGCTGCTGACGCGTCAGACCAAAGCCCATAAAGCGGCACAGGTGGTCGTTTTTCAGGATGCAGAAGCACATCCGCTTCCAGCTGGGGATATCTTTGGTAGATTTGATGTCATCGGTATGGTCAGGTATTTTGCCGATAAAAACAATGCGGGAGTTTTTCATGACGGTGTAATTGGAAACGCCGTTGCGCCGGATATTATATCCGTGTTCCTCCAGTTCGCGGATAGTTTCTTCTTCCAGCCCGCCGCCCACTGTATGCCAGAATTCAATTGAGGTTTTGAATTTTTTGATATAGTTCTGCCTGAGCCTTGACGGCAGTGTTGCCAATAAAAAGCGGGTATATGATTCCCAGGTATGCCCTTCCGGCAGTGTGATATTTTTATAACCCATAGCTTTCGTTTTGCCATAAATAGCACCGAAATTAGCGCCCCGTACACGGCCGATAAGCTTGACCCAGATCTGAGGGTCGATGACCCGATACAGATTGAGGCTGTCTTTAGCATAATCATTGAAGGGCGAAGCAACACGCATTTGATCGGGCTTAAGCCCTGCCATATAATAAAGGTCGTACAGACGGTTATAATCATATTGAAACGTATAATTGGCGTGCCAGACATCGCTGGTACTCCAGTCATATATAGGCGAAGCCACCCAGACATTTTTGAACTGGTTGCTGATCCAGCAGGTTTCTTTGTAACCGTATTTTCGGTTCAAAAAACCGCTGTAACGCTGCAGCGATTCATCAGCGCGAATACCCAGCAGGCATACTGTTTTTTTGTCGCCGTGCGCGATACGGTACCACCTGCCAAACTGTTTGGCCAGGTCTTCCTGATGCATACGGTAACGATAGGTCGTCATCGGGTTATTTTTGATGTTGATCACATATTCGTGCTGAGGCATCGGCCTGACCCAGGCATCTTCTTTGGTATTGTCCCAGGGATACCAGTACATTTCGTAGCTGCTGAGCGCCGTCCTTGTCGCCATCGGCAGGCAGACCCAATACGGCTCCACATCTTTTTCGATACGCGCAAAAGTCCTTTCGACGTATTCTGTGGTAGCGCTGTACTGCGCTTCAAAATCCTGATGAAAAACGCCGATGCGTTTATCCGGATAATGTGCCTTTTGAAAATCAAGCACCAGATTGAGCAGCAGACCACTGTCTTTACCGCCGGAAAATGATACAAAGATATTATCAAATTCCTCAAACAGGAACTTTAACCGACGCTGCAGCGCTTCATATACATTTTCGTTTAAATATTCCCTTTTCATCATAATTCTATCCCTAGACTTTCAAATTTATATTCATTGCAATAATAATATATTATATATTATATATTATATGTCAGTTCGATTCAACACACCCGAAACAGTCTTTATCAATAGCTTTAAAGCTGCTGCAAAGGTTACTTTCAAAGGCATTTTACTGTTCCTGCGTGCATAAAATCCGAATGCAGATACCTGGCGAAAAAATTTTTTTGGTGCTTTTATAAGGTCAAATTATATTTTATGATGTTTGTTATTATAAATATTTAAAAAGCCTTCTAATTAATAACTTTTCCTGTGTATGCAGTATTTTGTATCTTTTAATTTCGACTGCACTGTGCTAAAATAACAGTAAGGATATTAGTTATTACAAGGAGGTTTGTTATGAATACCACACCTGTTAAAATCGTAGAAACTGTTCTGCGCGATGGTCATCAGTCTCTGGCGGCTACCAGAATGCGTATTACCGATATGGTTCCTGTTCTGGAGGAACTTGACGATATGGGCTATTATGCCCTGGAGGCCTGGGGCGGCGCTACTTTTGACGCCTGCCTGCGCTTTTTAGATGAAGATCCGTGGGAACGCCTGCGTACTTTAAAAAAACATTTACCCAAAACACCGATCCAGATGCTGCTGCGTGGTCAGAATATTCTGGGCTACAGCCATTATGCCGATGATGTTGTAAAAGAATTCGTTAAACGTTCTGTCGATAACGGCGTTTCCATTATCCGTATTTTTGACGCTTTAAACGACACCCGCAATATGGAATGCTCGATGCGTGCCGCTAAAGAAGCAGGCGCACACGTACAGGGTGCTTTTGTTTATACTATCAGCCCCTACCATAAGGACGAAGACTTTTTAAAGGTTGCCCAGGAGCTGGTGCAAATGGGCGCCGATTCGATCTGTATCAAGGATATGGCGGGCCTGCTGTCGCCGTATAATGCCGAAAAACTGGTACGTACGCTCAAATCGCAGCTTACCGTGCCGATCGATATCCATACCCACTTTACCAGCGGTATGGGCGATATGACTTATTTGAAAGCTATCGAAGCCGGCGTCGATATGATCGATACCGCTTTATCTCCGTTCGCACAAAGCACCGGCCAGCCTTCTACCGAGGCTATCGTCGCTACCCTGCAGGGCCAGCCACGTGATACCGGTATCGAACTGACCAAGCTGCACAAGGCTGCCGATTATTTCCGCGGCGTCAAAACACAGCTTGTTAAAGATTTTGGCCTGAACGACAATATTCCCATCGATCCTAAGGTACTCACCTTCCAAATCCCCGGCGGTATGCTGTCGAATCTGCTGAATCAGATGAAGGAAATGGGTTCTGCCGATAAATATCCAGAATTACTGGAAGAAATGCCGCGTGTACGCGCCGAGCTTGGTTATCCGCCGCTGGTGACCCCTACCAGCCAGATCGTAGGCTCTATGGCTGCTTTGAACGTCACTTTAGGACGTTACAAGATGATCCCGAATGAAGTCAAAGACCTTGTGCGCGGAAAATATGGCCGCACACCTGCGCCGATCGATCCTGAAGTCAAAAAACTGGCTATCGGTGACGAACCGCAGATCGATCATCGCCCTGCTGACGATATTGCGCCGCAAATGGAAAGCCTAAAGGCCAAACTGGCTGCGGCCGGCTATCCCAACGCCGACGTCGACGATGTTTTATCTTATGCCCTGTTCCCTGATGTTGCTTTAGCCTATTTCAAAAAACACCGTTGACCTGAATACACAAAAGCCGTATGTCATAAGACATACGGCTTTTTTATGTATTTTATGCGTTTATGGCTTTTTCTTCTGCCTGCTGCAGCTTTTCTTTTGCTATTTCCAGCATCAGCTTGATCCTGTTCATTTGATTGACCTGGCTGGCATCAGCGTCACAATCAAGCGCAATGATATTCGCCTGAGGATCAGTGCGCAGAAGCTCGCGGATCATGCCCTTGCCGGTAACATGATTCGGCAGGCAGGCAAACGGCTGCAGGCAGACGATATTATCTATGCCGCTGCGCAGCAGCTTGGCCATCTCGGCAGTCAGCAGCCAGCCTTCGCCGGCCATATTGCCGGTAGAAAGATGTTTTTCTGCCAAAGCGATCAAAGCCGATAAAGGTTCATAGGCACTGAAGCGTTTACTCTTTTGCAGGGCTATATTCAGCGGCTTGCGGTAATAATCCAAAAACTTCATAAATAATTTGGACTTGATCACATTGCCCAGCGTTCCGTCCAGCAGACGGCGTTTGACCTGTTCGTCATAAGCCGCATACAGGAAGAAGTCCATCATATTCGGCAGTATGACTTCGGCGCCTTCAGCTTCAAGATAGCTGACGATGTTATTGTTGGCAACCGGATGATATTTGACCAGTATTTCGCCGACGATGCCTACCTTGGGCTTGCGCACATTATCACGCAGCGGCAGCACATCAAAAGCAGCAGTCACCCGTTTGATCGTCTGTTCAAATGATAAGCCAGTCAAGCCTGCCAGGCTGTCCTTGCAAAGCTGTGACATCAGTTTATACAAAGCATCGGCCGCGCCCTTTTCCTGCTCATAAGGACGTACGCGATGCAGCAGCTGCATCAGTAAATCGCCATACAGCAAGCCTTTGACCATATCCTTCAGCAAATGCCACGACAGCGAAAACCCATCGCTTTTTTCACCATACAGCGAAAAAACAGGTATACTGCCAAGCCCTGCATCACGCAAAGCGCGGCGCATCAGAGCGATATAGTTGGTCGCACGGCAGGCGCCGCCCGATTGGAACAGAGCGATACTGGTTTTATTCAGGTCATATTTGCCCGACGTCAACGCCCGCAGCATCTGCCCAATAACCAGGATTGCCGGATAACAAATATCATTATTGACATATTTCAGACCTAAGGCTACTGCTTCCCGATCCGGCAGCGGCGCGATCTCCAGCTTGTATCCGGCACGGCGCAGAGCAGTTTCCATAAACTGGAAGTGCACTGGTGAAAGCTGCGGCGCCAGGATAACGTGTGTATTCCGCATTGTTTTTGAAAACGACGGCGGTATATAAGCAGGTATGTCTGTTTCCTGATGTTTATCAATACGTTCGCGCATGGCCGCCAGCAAAGAACGGATACGGATACGTGCGGAACTGATATGGTTGATCTCGTCGACCTTCAGTAAGGTATACAGCCTGTGATGACGCTCTAAAATCTCTTTTACTACGTCTGAGGTGATGGCATCAAGCCCGCAGCCGAAGGAACTGAGCTGAATCAGCTCTAATTCCTTATGTGCAGCCACAAATTCTGCTGCCCGATAAAGCCGGGAATGCCACGACCACTGGTCAACAACTACAGGCAACTGCCCTTTAAGGCTTTCCGGCAGGTCGGCAACCGCATCTTCCGAAATGACTGTTAAACCAAAGGAGGCGATCATCTCCGGCAAACCGTGGTTGATTTCCGGATCTGCGTGATAAGGACGCCCCGCCAAAACTACGGCATGACCATGCCCGTCCAGCACTTTTTGCAGCAGCTTGTGCCCCATATCTCTGATTTCCTGCTTATAGCTAAGCTGTTCGGTACGTGCTGCCTGTACGGCAGCTTCCAGTTCCTTATGCTTCAGGCCTTCCTGACGGAAAACTTCTGCCAGACGTTCTGCCAGGCGTTTATCATGGTACAGCGGCAGGAATGGATGCATAAACTCAACATCGGCCGCCCGCAGCTCTTCCATATTGGCGTAGACACTTTCGGCATAGGTTGCTACGACCGGGCAGTTATAGCAGTTATTGGCCTTCTGACATTCTTTTTCATTGTAAGGAACACAGGGATAGAAAATCTTTTTGACCCCTTTTACCAGCAGATCATGGATATGTCCATGCACCAGCTTGGCCGGATAACAGAGTGAGTCGGAAGGTATGGAGGCCATGGCCGATTCGTACAATTCCTTTGACGACGGTCCCGACAGCTCGACCCGATAGCCCAGCCGGGTAAAGAGCGTGAACCAGAAGGGATAATCCTCGTACATATTCAAAATCCGCGGTATGCCGATGACACCGCGCTTAGCGGCTTCTAACGGCAGCGGTTCGTAATCAAAAACCCGGTGGTATTTATATGCATACATATTAGGCGCGCTGGTATTGGTCATTGGCAGCCCAGCACCGCGCGGGCAACGGTTGCCCGTATGAAATACTCCTGCCGGGAAGTAGTGAGCAGTTACCAAACAATTATTACCGCAGCCGCCGCAGCGATAGCTTTTACTGCGGTAGTCAAAAGCAGACAGTGTTGCGGCATCTACCAATGTCGATTTTTCCTGACAGCGGTCGTGCGCCAGCAGCGCAGCGCCAAACGCACCCATCAGCCCTGCAATATCCGGTCTGATGACTTCTTTGCCTGTCAGCTGTTCCATAGCACGCAAAATAGCATCGCTGTGGAAGGTGCCGCCCTGCACGACGATGGTATCACCAAGCTCGCCTGCGTCACGCAGACGAATAACTTTATAAAGCGCATTTTTAACAACGGAAATAGCCAGCCCGGCTGCAATATCGCCAATGGCCGCACCGTCCTTCTGCGCTTGTTTTACTTTAGAATTCATAAAAACAGTACAGCGTACACCCAAATCAACGGGTTCTTTAGCTGTTAAAGCCAGCTTGGCAAATTCACCCGCGTCAAGCCCCAGCCCCTGCGCAAAGTTTTCGATAAAAGAACCGCAGCCGGCACTGCACGCTTCATTCAGCATCAGGCGGTCAGGAATACCATTTTTCACAAAAAAGCATTTGATATCCTGTCCTCCTATATCGATCAAAAAGGAAACCTGCGGCGCAAAAAACTGTGCCGCCCGTAAATGTGCTACGGTCTCAACTTCGCCGAAGTCAGCGCCAAAAGCGACCTTCATCATTTCTTCACCGTAGCCGGTAACAGCCGCTCCGCCGATCACAGCCCCGGCAGGCATTTTTCCGTACAGATCCTTTAAGGCAGCAGCGGCGATCTGTACCGGATTGCCGTTATTACCGCTGTAATAAGACCACAGCAGTTTGTTATCCTCTGAAAGCAATGCCATTTTTAAAGTTGTCGAACCGGAATCGATACCCAGATAACATTTACCGTTATATGCGGCCAAAGCTTCACGCTCTACCTGATGCTGGGCATGTCTGCAGCAGAATTTTTCATAATCAGCTTCATCTGCAAACAGCGGCGGCAGTTTTGCCACTGCGTCCAGCGGCGCATCGTTCACTTTTGCCAGGGCCTGCAGCAGCTTTTCTTCGTTAAAAATCTCGCCGTCCTTACCTGCCAAAGCAGCACCGATAGCGACGAAGCAATCCGCATCTTCAGTTATCAAAGCTGCGTCAGCCTGCAATTTTAAAGTAGCAATAAACTGCTTGCGCAGCTGCGGTAAAAAGTGCAGCGGGCCACCCAGGAAAGCAACTTTGCCGCTGATTGGACGTCCCTGCGACAAATTGCCGATCGTCTGATGAACTACCGCCTGCAAAACCGAGCCGGCGATATCTTCTTTAGAAGCACCGTCGTTGATCAGGGCCTGCACATCAGTTTTAGCAAAAACACCACAGCGTGAAGCGATCGGATAAATACGCTTGCAGCTTTCTGCCATACTGCCAAGTCCGGCAGCGTCAGTACCCAAAAGCGACGCCATATGGTCGATAAACGCGCCTGTACCGCCGGCACAGACACCGTTCATACGCTGTTCCGGCGAACTGCCCAGCCAGGTTATCTTGGCATCCTCACCGCCTAATTCAACTGCTGTTTCCGCTTCGGGCAGCAAAGAACGAAGCGCCGCGCGACAAGCAATAACCTCTTGTACATGCGGCACCCCCATACGTTCGGCAAATCCAAAACCAGCCGAACCGGTCAATATCAACGAAAATTCCCTGCCGTCAATAATAGCGAGAATTTTCTGAATCTCTTGTAAAAATGCAGTGCTGGGATCTGACAAATGGCGAAAATAATCTTTAAAAATTATTCGCTCCTTTTCATCTAAGACCACAAATTTGATCGTAGTCGAACCAATATCGACCCCTAAATGATAAATCATCTTCTGCATATAAAATCCCCCTGTCAGGAAGCAGCGTCTCTTCCTGTAGCCACAAAACTTAAAGTCAAAGTCCCCAATGGTTACAAACCTGCTTTAAGCCCGCTGTTTCTGCGCTTTATCCCCTGTATAAGCAATCATTTGCAAAGCATATTTATTTCTGTTACTTAATTCAATAAAAGGCAGCTTTTTTATAATTATATACCTCTTTAACTGGTATTATCAATGGTTTCGGCAACAAAAATCAACAAAAATACTCCATTTGTCGGATTAATAAATTACAAAATATCAAGGATAAGTAAAAACAGGATTTTACCAAATCTCTATGGATACATATAAAAACGGCAGCTTTTTTAAAAAGCTGCCGTTGGTGATGCTTTTATTCAATTACAGGGCTTCTTTAAAGGCGCTGCCGCCCACAAATTCACGTAAAATAGAGTTTTTGGGAATCAGCTCTTTATCCAGCGGCGTCACATGGCTAAGCAGTCCAAGCAGTCTTTGCGCGTTAGTATAGACCGCTTCTGTTTCCGGTACGCCCTGCAGCAAAGGCTCGGCATACTTTTTCAATACTGCAAACTCATACACCAGCGTGGTATTAAAAATAATATCTGCTTCTTCCTGGAATGGGAAAATATATTTTTCTTCCCCACGGCGTACATCGTCCCACAGCTTCAAAGTCATCAGCGCGTCATGCGAACGGAACTGCGAATCACGCACCAGCCGGCGCAGCAGACGCATATCGGTAGTCTGGATACGGTTGTAATCATCCAGCGACATCGGCGTCAGGGCACTGATATAGACTTTCAGTTTATTACGGGCCGGAACAACGGCAGAAATACGTTCGTTCAAGCCGTGGATACCTTCGACGATCAGCACAGAGTTATCGCTCAAAGTCAGCTCACGGCCACGGTATTCGCGCAGTCCGGTACGGAAATTGTATTTGGGTATTTTAACTGTTTCACCTGCCAGCAGACGCTTCAAATGGTCGTTGAATAATTCCAGATCGATCGCTTCGACGCTTTCAAAATCATAAGATCCATCCGCTTTGCGCGGTGTATTCAAACGTTCTTTATAATAATCGTCCATCGATATCGGCACAGGTCTGAGACCATTGACTACCAGCTGGATGCTCAATCTTTGTGCAAAGGTCGTTTTCCCTGAGGAAGAAGGACCGGCAATCAACACGAGATGTACGTCTTTGCCTTTATCAGTGATTTCATCAGCTATGGCGGCGATCTTTTTTTCATGCAGCGCCTCAGCCACCTGAATGATCACTCCGGCATGGTCCTCTTTTATAATGCGGTTCAGCTTGGCAACAGTATTGCATTGCAGCATAGTTGACCATTCTTCCATCTCGTGGAACATTTTATTGAGTTTGGGGCTGTCAACAAAAACATCCAGTTCGTTCTGACCCGTTTCCGGATAATTGATAACGATGCCGTTTTCGTAGTTTATCAGTTCAAACAGCTTCAAATAACCGCAATCCGGCAGCATCGGCCCGAAAAAATATTCCATATGGCCCTTCAAGGTATAACAGGTCAGCAGTAAATCATCATCAATAGCGTGCAGCAGCTCCAAGCGGTCAGCTTCGTTCCGCTCGCATAAAATTTTTTCAGCTTCTTTTTTATTTATATGTTTATAAATGATCGGTTCAGACTTGGCTGCCAGCTCTTTCATATAGTCTTCCAAGGCCTTTAAATCGTAGTTGCTGAGTACGATATCGTTAGTGATTTCGCAAAATAAAGCGCTGCCCAGGGAATTACGGGCCTCAATTTTTACTTCCGGCCGCAGCTCTTTGATAGCTACCAGAAAAAGGAACAGCAGGCTGCGCACATAAACGCGCATCCCCTCCTCCGTATCCAGCGTTATAAAATCAACTGTACCATTTTCAAAAACAGGCTTTTGCAGATCAGTGCCAATGCCATTGAAAATACCTTCCACGATCGGGCTTTGATAGTTGGCAGCAAAGTCTCTGCTGACTTCCAACAGCGTCGTTCCTGCAGGATACTCTCTGATAATATTGTTGGGTAATGTCAATTTAATTTTCATAAATACTCCTTATGGGAAAAAAGACCGGAACTTTTTTAGCTCCGGTCTTTGATTGTTATCAATGCTTATTTTTCTACAGCCTGCATTGCAGCCTGTACTTTTGCAGCCATACCGGCGATCTTTTTAAGCGGTACTGCGCAAACGGCAATACGTACACCTGCAGCCAAAGGAACAGCAAAAATATTGTCTTCGTGCAGTTTATCACAGATAGCATCGGGATTTTTTGCCGGAATTGACAGGAAGAAGCCTGCTACATAAGGCAGCATCGGCAAGCCGCATTCTTCGGCTTCCTTTGTGAACAGGTCGGCACGTGCTTTGATCATTTGATAATAATCGTCACGCTCTTTTTCGGTAGCGGCAAGCAGTTCCGGGTCACTGTAAATATTAGCCAGAGTTTTCATTGCCGGACGGTTGATGTTGGACCAGGTCGCACGGCTGGTATATTGGTTGATGGCGGCAAATTCTTCAATGATTTCCTTAGAAGAAGAAACGCCGATCATAGCGCCAGTGCGCTGACCATAAAGTGTAAAGCCTTTAGACATACTGTATGCCACAATACTGAGAATGTTAGCAGGCAGATTGGAAAGCTTTTTGAAGATCTTACGAACTTCTTCTTTTTCGCCGGCATAATCAATATATGCTACGTCTAAAAGCAGCGTTACAGTTTTATCAGTACCTGCAGTCGCTTCTTTGATGATGTCGATAACGCCCTGCAAGTCTTCTTCACTGAGGCTGTAGCCAGTAGGGTTATGAGCCGGAGTGTTGATCATGAGCAGCAGACTTTTCTGTTTGCCCAAAATCTCGTTGACTTTGGCTTTTAAAGCCGGCAGATTGTATTTATTATTTTCATCCAGCATTTTATAGGTATCCAGCTTACGTCCCATATCCTGACACAAAACCTTATACGGTCCCCAGTACCAGTCGGATGTCAGCGCGGTTTCACCTGCATCCATATAGTTCCAGATAGTATGATGGATAACGCCTGTACCACCGGCAGTAGCAACAGCGGCGATATAGCCTTCAGGCCTGGAAGTGCCGAAAGCAGCAGTAATAACTTTTTCAAGATAATCAGGCAGTCCGGAAATAGGAGCGTAGGCGATCAGCTCGTTTGTCGCAAGACCACGGTAAACCTTTTCAATAGTCGGCAGACAAACAAGTTTTTCATCTTCGTCTAAAATAGCGCCGATAGTGGCATTGGTTACTTTGTCAGCACCGTATTTAGCTGCTGCGGCAACGGCAGCGGCATTAGCGCCGAAAATTTTATCCTGGGCAGATTTTCCTTTAGCATGATTAGCTGCAATACTAGTGATCATTGGTAAAAGGCCTCCTTAATTTATATAAGTAACTTTGCTTGCTTTTTATTTTGCGCCTTCCGGGAAGAAATGCTCGTGGATAGCGTTCACAGCGGTTTTAACGTCCTTTTCCGGCACCAGGCAGGAAACGCTGATCTCGGAAGTACTGATAACGTCGATATTGACGTTGGCTTTGGCAAGCGCACCGAACATACCTGCGGCAATACCGGGGCTGCCCAGCATACCTGCGCCAACGATAGATACCTTGGCAACATTGACTTCAATGTCAGCTTTATCAAAATGCATCGTTTCCTTCAGGCTTTCAATAACGCTCATCGCTTCTACCATATCGGTTTGGGTAACGGTAAACAGGATGTCATTTTTATGGTCGGTAGCGCTTGCGCTTTGAACGATCATATCGACATCGATATTGGCTTCAGCCAGAGCCGAGAAGATTTTATAGGCAATGCCCGGTTCGTCGCTGACACCGCGAACGGCGATTTTTGCGACATTAGTATCGTGCGCTACACCGCGAATAACAAAGTTTTTCTCTTGCACTGTGTATTCCTCCCTAATAATAGTTCCGGGTACGTCGTTAAAGGTAGAACGTACATGGATGGCAACGCCGTTGTGCTCACCATACTCTACGGCGCGCGGCTGCATAACGCCTGCACCCAGGCGGGCCAGTTCCAGCATTTCCACAAAAGTGATCTCGTCCAGCTTCTGCGCTCCCGGTACGATACGTGGATCAGCGGTATAAACACCGTCCACGTCAGTATAGATATCGCACATATCCGCTTTCAGACCTGCCGCAATCGCAACAGCAGTAGTATCGCTGCCGCCGCGGCCCAAAGTTGTGATCTGTCCCAAGTCAGTAATGCCCTGGAACCCGGCAACGATAACTATCTTGCCTTCGTCCAGAGCCTGCTTGACCTGACAGGCCTGTACGTCTAAAATACTGGCTTTAGAATGCTTATCGTTCGTTTTGATACCAGCCTGAGCACCGGTAAAGGATACTGCAGGCTGTCCTTTGGCACAGAACGCACTGGCCATCAGGGCAATGGAAACCTGCTCGCCTGTCGCCAGCAGCATATCCAGTTCTCTTTTCGGCATTTCGGGATTGACTTTAGCAGCTAAAGTCAGCAAATCATCAGTATGGTCGCCCATAGCGGAAACAACTAAGACGATTCTGTCGTCCGGTTGACGTTCGCGCAGAATCCGGTCAACGATACCATGCATCTTCTCAGGTGTCGCAACCGAGCTGCCGCCAAACTTTTTCACTAGTGTAGCCATTTACTTCCCCCCGTTTGTTAACTTGCTACCCGGAAAAATCCATTCCAAGCGCACAGAAAGCATATATTTTCACTAACTATTATCACATTATTTAGTCTTTCGGTCAATATCTTCTACAAAATTTTCTTGATTGTATTACATTTTTACACAAAACTGCCTTTTACAGATAAATTACCGTCGCACCGGCACCGCCTTCATGCAGCGAAGCCAGCTCCAGTCTTTTGACCGCACGGTGCGCGGATAAATAGGCAGTCAGTCCGGCACGTAAAGCACCTGTTCCCTTGCCGTGAATGATACGCAGCTCCGGCAAACCTGCCAGCAGTGCATCGTCGATGCCTTTATCTACGGTCGGTATCGCTTCTTCGATCGTCATACCACGAACATCCAGTTCCTGTCTGGTAGAAGCAGTACGTGTGACCAGCATATCATGGGCATACCCCTTGCGTTTTTTAGGCCGCAGATCTTCGCTCACTTTGGTCTTCCCTTTTACCAGCAGGCAATTTTTAGCAGGCACGTTAGTTTTTAATATACCTACCTGCACTGTCACATCGCCGCCGTTAACAGCAACAATCGTACCATTTTGACGCAGTGAAGGTAAAAAGACAGTCTGCCCGACTTTGGCAGTTTCTTTTGACAACGGCGTACCTTCCGGCAATGGCGCATCTTCACTGAACTGTTTATTTAACTGTTTGCGCGCGGCTTCTGCAGCAGCTTCCAGTTTTTTCGCATCAAAGTCAGCCTTCATTGAGCGCAGATCTTTTAAAATAGCTTCCGATTCCCTACGGCTGCTGCGGTAAATCTCATCAGCCTGTTCACGGGCTTTACGCAGCATTTCGTTCTTGCGGCGGTCAAGCTCCTGTTTCTGCTTGTGCAGCTCCTGCTTAATCCGCTCACTTTCCAAACGCAGCATTTGTATTTCTTTGTTCTGCGATTCATATTGGCGGCGTTCGCCTTCCAGCTCATGCAATACATCTTCCATATGCACATGCTCCTGATCCAGCAGTTTACCGGCATTTTCAACAATCTCTTCCGACAGTCCCAGCCTTCTGCTGATATTGAAAGCATTGCTGCTGCCCGGAACACCCATCAGCAATCTGTAGGTCGGTCGCAGACTGACAGGATCAAATTCCACGCTGGCATTTTCCATTCCCGTATGTCCATAAGCAAATGTTTTCAATTCGCTGTAGTGTGTCGTGATCATTGTCAGCACGCCCTGTTCATGCAAATGCTCTAACATCGCCATAGCCAGGGCAGCACCTTCGTTAGGGTCAGTACCGGCACAGATTTCATCCACCAGTACCAGATCACCGCTGCGCACTTCATTTAAAATCTCTACCAGATTGGTCATATGTCCGGAAAAAGTGCTCAGGCTCTGCTCAATGCTCTGCTCATCACCAATATCGGCATAAATAGCTCTGAAAACCGGCATTTTAGCACTGCGGGCAGGTAAAAACAAGCCGGCCTGCGCCATTAACGCAAACAGCCCGACCGCTTTTAGAGCTACGGTTTTACCGCCGGTATTTGGACCGGTGATCAAAAGCGTATTAAAATCTCCGCCCAATTCTATATCCAGGGGCACTACTTGACTTTGATCCAGCAGCGGATGACGTCCCTGCACGATCTCGACTTTGCCGCCTAAATGCAGCATTGGCCTTACGGCTTTCTGCGCCTGCGCCAAATAAGCACGGGCACAGATAACGTCAAGATTTGTAAGAGTCTCGACGCCGGCAGTGAGCAGATCACCGTCTGCCCCGACGCTGCCGGACAGCTGCCTCAGAATCCGTTCTATTTCCTCTTTTTCTTCAGCCATATATTTTTTAATATCATTATTCAGGTTGACAACAGCCATCGGCTCAATAAACAGGGTTGCTCCACTGCCGGACTGGTCGTGAACGACGCCCGGAAAATTGAGTTTATATTCCTGTTTGATCGGAATGACATATCTGTCTCCGCGCATAGTTACCAGCGCGTCCTGGAAATATTTTTGATTATTGGGATCGTGCAGGACTTTTTCCAGCTGTTCACGCACACGGTTTTTCGCTATCTGAATTCCAGTCCGTAAGCCGCCAAGCTTTGTCGAAGCACTGTCTTTGATCTCGCCTTTTTCAGAAATAGCATTCTCCAGTTGTTTTTCCAGACGCGGCAGCGGCTGCAAAGCTTCGGCATAGGCTGCCAAAGTCGGTGCCAGCTCACTCTCCTCCTGTAAAAAGGTCTTGATCTGACGGATCGCCGCAGCCGTACTGCCGATCTCCATTAAGGTTTCAGCTTCCAGCACAGCCCCTAATTGGGCATGCTTAACAGCAGCCACAATATTATGCGCGCCGCCAAAGGGGAATCTTTTCCCTTCATCCAGCAGGCGCAGTGCCTCGGCTGTTTCCTCCTGCAAGCGCTTAACGATACTGAACTCACTTTCTGTGCGTATCGCTAAAGCCTGCGCCTTCCCCAGCGAGGTGGCCGTTTTGCTGGCCAGCAGCGCTTTTACTTTATCAAATTCTAATGTCTTAACAGCAAATCTTGCCATAATTACTCCTTATAATACGCCGCGGAAATAATGCCCCCTGGTCGTATGCGGCAGGTTTTCCGCAACTTCGCGGTCACCTCGCAGCACTTCCTTATACAGCGTTACCAATGATGCAGTTTCTTCATTAGTATAATTACGCGCGTCTAAACGCAGCCGACCAACGCCGATACTTTCCATATGCTTGATATTGGTCAGCATCGACAGGTCATGCGCATTTAAAATATGCATTCGGCAGTTCTGATCGGTAACTATAGGAAACTTCGCATCCTTGCGGTCACTTAAAAACAACTGCTCCCTGCAGTTAAATTTACAGGCGCCCTGATGCAGATCACCTAAAAAGCTGCCGCCTACACAGTATTCCGAAACCATCATTTCAATCCGACCCTGCACCATACATTCCACAGGAACGGGGCTGACTGCGGCTAAATGTTCTACCTGCGCCATTGTCAGCTCGGCTGACAGGGTTGCTCCCACGGCGCCCTGTTCACGCCAGAATTCCAAATTCTGATCGTTATAAATATTCAAAGACATATCGGCCCACAAAGACAGCCCGCTGTATTGCTGCGCCAGCTGCCACAAGCCGTTGTTGCTGATATAAACAGCATCGGGCTTCAACTGCTGCCAATAGGCAAACAGCTCTGCAAAATAAGGCAGCTGTCCTTCTTTAACAATACGCGGTGTCGCTATGGCCCATTTTTTACCATAATTTTGAGCAAGACCGGCAACTTCGGCATAAGACTGCCTCGGCAGCTGCCTGCTGCTGAAAATATCCCCGCCAAAAATAATATAATCAGCGCCTCCTGCCAAAGCAGCCTGTGCTTTAGCAACAGTATCGGCATGCACAGTCAAAAGCGCATGTTTACTGCGGCTGATTTTTTCTGCAGGAACCAGATCACGCGGAACTTTATGACGTTGTACACGCATCGGTGCAAAAGCCTCCAGACGTGCAGTATCTAAAGCTTCGACAGCTAAACGGCGAGCCTCGTTGATCTCGCTCATCGGCACCATTACGTTTTCATCACATTCCAGCACCAAGTCTGACAGCTCATATTCAGTCGTACCCAGTCGATCTACCTGTTTACGCACAGTTTCCTCATTTAAAGCATGCTTGCGGGCAGCTTCTACAATAAACTGCGTTTCACCATAGCCTGTATTGCCCTCGTCATCAGTCAGCAGCACCGTCATTGGATTGCCTGCTCTTGCTGTTACTAAAGCACTTACAGGGATACGGCGTTTGGCCTTCTCACCAAAGAACTGTGCGGCATATGTCATCAGACGGTTATCAAAGGTTCTGAAAACACGGTCATTCATTTTAATGCCATGCGGCACATCGATAGTGACCTGAGAACCTGCGGCAGCCACAGCTACTTCCTGTCCGTTCTGCAAAAGTGATGTCACAGTAGTGCCAACACGACCACCCACGCTGACCCAAAACTCTAAGCCATCATCCAAATGCAATTCTTTATCAAGTTTCAGTGTCGCTTTGTTAGCAGCTTTATCAAGCTTAACAACACGCCCCACCAAAACACCGCGATTGTTTGGCCGGCGGTCGCTCATCATTTCCCTGCCGGGCCGCTCCAGCAGATAAGCAGTTGTAAAATCACGATTAAAGATCTGTTCAATATTGGCAAAATCTTCTTCCGGAACCTGGTAATCACCGCCAAGATAACTGTCGATAGCCCTGCGATAAGCATCGACAACTACGGCTACATATTCAGGACGCTTCATACGTCCTTCGATTTTATAGGATGTTACACCGGCTTCGATCAGCTGCGGTAAAATATCCAAAGTATTCAAGTCCTTAGGACTCAAAAGATATTGCCCTGCGTCTTTACCGCTCAGCAGATCTTCTCCTGCTTCATTGACCAGCTTATAAGGCAGACGGCACGGCTGGGCGCAACGTCCGCGATTGCCGCTGCGGCCGCCGATCAGGCTGCTCATCAAACATTGACCTGAATAACATACGCACAAAGCTCCATGAATAAAAACTTCTATTTCTGTATCTGTGCCATGACAGATCGTATTTATTTCTTCCAGACTCAACTCGCGCGCCAGAACAACACGTTCCATACCGGCTTCAGCAGCAAGCTTAACGCCCTCGGAATTAGTAACCGTCATCTGCGTACTGGCATGCAGAGGCAGGTCCGGCACTATTTGCCGGGACAGACGAATCACACCCAGATCCTGTACGATAATACCGTCGATGCCCACATTACTCAAAAACAGCAGATAATCAGCCAATTCGCCCAGCTCACTGTCATCGACCAGCGTGTTGACAGTGATATACAGTCGCACACGGTGCATATGAGCAAAGTAAACAGCCTTCTGCATTTCTTCACGGTCAAAATTACTGGCATACTGACGTGCGCCAAAAGCTTTGCCGCCCATATATACAGCATCAGCACCGGCATTCACCGCCGCTTCCAACGCTTCCCAGCTCCCGGCAGGAGCGAGCAGTTCGATGGTTTGCTTTTTCATTAACTAAAAACCTCTTCTCTAAATATCCTTCGCCGCTTTCAGCAAGGCTTCATATTCACGACGTAAGGTATATAACTCTCCCGCCAGATCCAACGCCGCCCATACAGCGACTTTGGAAGTTGTGACCAAATGCTGGCTTGTCGCCAGTTTCTGCATTTTTTTATCGACCATTGCCGCAATCGCGTCCACATCAGTACGCGGCAAATCAGTCTTTAAAGTATATTCATCATTAAAAATTTTCACGGTAACGGCAGTTTTTTCCATCTCAGACCTCCGTTATCACAATACTTTAACAGTAAAGCTGAATTTGTCAAAGCCGCTGCCTTTTTCCCAGGCACGCTTATATTCCATATTCACCTTGTATTCGCCCGGCTCCTGGGCACCGAAAACAATTATTTCTAATCCAGGCATTCCGGTCCGGTTGTTGGCAGCATTACCAGGCAAAACATAAGAACGTCCCAGTTCATAAAACTGACCAGCATAACCATTACCCTCTACAAACCAGGAATAACCCGTTGTACGATTGGATTCCAACTGTAAAGCCAGCAGCTCTCCGGCCTTCACAGTTACGACCTTATCCTCAACAGCACGAGTCAATCCATATACCGTCAGCAAACGGCCTGCTTCGCCTGTGCGCAGCAACGGAAACAATTTACTATAAGAAACAAAATTACTGTAAGCAGCACCACTGCTGGTACGCGTATAAATACCGTTATCAGCAAATAACACGCCTTCATAAGCGCCTAAAATTTCATGTACGGCATTGCCTTCGCCAACAAAATCGCGAATGCTGAACTCATTGCCGGTAGTCATATCTAAATTTACAGCCTGATAAGCAGTACGGCCGCCGTTAGTCGCTTTCAGCAAAATACCGACTAAGCTGGGACGGTTCAGCTTCACTTCATAGCTGACTGTACCGCTGCCGCCAACCTGCGCCAGCAAGTCTTTGACTTTGCTGTTCAAAATGCCGTTAACACTTTTTTGAAGATTAGTATATCTCAGACCATCAATCTCCGGTATCTCGCCCTGCATATTCTTTGTCGCAACAACTTTGCTGAAAACAGTTGTTGGTTGCTCGGCAAAAGCTACAGTACTTAATCCCAGTATCAGGCAGCACAGTAAAATCCCCAGTATTCTCATCAGCGTCGCACCTCTTTCAATAAATATTTTTGATTTAAGCTAAGGCCTTGATATATTGAACAGCCTTGCGCATTCTGCTCAAGGTAGTTTCTTTCCCCAGCAGCACCATAACATCAAATAAGCCCGGGCTTACAGTACGCCCTGTCAGAGCCAAGCGTGTCGGATGCACAACTTTTCCCAGTGATAATCCCTGCTCTTCGGCAATCTTATTATAAGCGGCTTCCGTACTGGCAAGATCAAAAGTCTCTAACGCTTCAATCGCATTGATGCAGACAGTTAAGAGCTCGGCTGCTTCCGGTTTAAAATGCTTGCCGACACCTTTTTCATCATAGCTTTCTACATCTTTAAAGAAGTATTCTGCGGCTTCAACAACTTCCTGCAGTGTTTTGACACGTACGCGCACTACGTCTACCAAACGGGCAAAATAATCTTTATTTGCCTCCAGCCATGCTTCATCTACCAGGCCGGATTTGATGAAGAAGATTTTTGCCTCAGGCAGAACTGCTTCAAGCGGCAATGCTGATAAATATTGTCCGTTCATCCATGTAAGTTTTTTCGTATCATAAACGGCTGCCTTTTTCGACATTTTTTCCAATTCAAACTGAGCCACAGTGTCCTGCAGCGAGAAAATTTCTTCTTCGTTGCCCGGAGCCCAGCCCAGCAGAGTCAGATAATTTACAATTGCTTCCGGTAAATACCCCTGTTCACGGAATTCTTCAACAGAAGTTGCGCCGTGACGTTTACTTAACTTACTGCGGTCAGGAGCAAGTATCATCGGCATATGTCCAAATTTAGGAACAGCAAAACCACAGGCCTCATAAAGCAGTACCTGCTTAGGAGTATTGGATAAATGTTCTTCGGCACGCAGCACGTGACTGATGCGCATTAAATGGTCATCAACGACCACAGCAAAATTATAGGTCGGCATACCATTAGTTTTAACGATGACAAAATCATCAAATTGCGTTAAATCAAAAGTAACGTCGCCGTGGATCAGATCATGTACTGTCAGGTTTCCTTCCGTAGGTATTTTAATGCGTACGGAATAAGGCTCACCCTTAGCTGCTCTGGCCTTTGCTTCCTCGACAGGCAAATCTCGGCAGGTGCGGGCATAACGGAACGGCTGTTTGGCCGCACGTTGTTTCTCGCGTTCTGCTTCCAAAATTTCCGAAGTACAGAAGCAATAATACGCCTTACCTTCTTCCAACAGCTGTTCGGCAACCTTGCTGTAAATCTCACGACGCTCTGATTGGTAATATGGACCCACTTCACCGCCTACTTCAGGTCCTTCATCCCAGTTCAGCCCAAGCCATTTCAAACTGGTAAGTATTTGGCTTACGCTGTCTTCTTTCAACCGTTCAGTATCAGTATCTTCAATACGCAGCACCAGCTTACCATTATGTTTTTTAGCAAAAAGCCAGTTAAATAAAGCTGTTCTTGCTCCACCGATATGTAAATAACCCGTTGGGCTGGGTGCAAAACGCACACGCACTTCTTCCATGTTATCGTCTCCTCAAATTGAAAAATGAAAATTCTATATCATTATAATTATATTACGAACAAAGTAAAAAAGCAAAGCAGCCCTGCCTTAGCAGGACTGCTTTGCAGCAGATTTTACAGTTATTTTTCTTCTCAGCCCGTTTTTACCGTTTGGTTTACTTTTTAAGCAGATGCTTCTTCTTTTACAGCTTCCGCCAAAATCTCGATCGCCAGACAAATATCTTCGTTGTCAGCATATTCTGCCGGGTTATGGCTGATGCCGCCTTTACAGGGGACAAACAGCATACTTGCAGGAGCCAGTTTAGCCATGTGCATAGAATCGTGGCCGGCTCCACTGTTCATATGGCGATAAGCGATACCTTTCGCCGCACAGATAACATCCAGCTTTGCTGCCAGCTCTTCCGACAAAGCGACAGGATTATCGGCTGTCAGCATATCCATAGTGATAGTAATACTGTCATTTTTAGCAATTTCTGAAACCGCATCACGAATATCGCTCAAGGCACAGTTTATACTTTCTTCATCTACTCCGCGCAAATCTACCCACAAGGTAGCCTTGCCAGGAACTACATTGATCGAAGACGGCTCTACATCCAAAACACCCACTGTAGCTACCGTGCCGCTTTCCGCTTCATTAGTTGCAGCTTCTTCAATGGCTATAACAAGCCTGGCCGCACTTACAAGCGCATCTTTACGAAAGCCCATGGGAGTAGCTCCGGAATGATCAGCTATACCTTCGACAATGATTTTAAACCGCGTCGGCGCCGCAATATTATGAACGATACCAATGCGTTCACCTGTTTCTTCCAGTACCTTACCCTGTTCAATATGTATTTCCCAAAAACTTTTAAAGCAGCCTGCTGCTTTACGTGCCTGTTTGTAGGCAGCAGGGTCACAGCCCCATTCTGTCAGTGCTTCTTTAAAAGTCACTGCACCTTCTTTGGCAGCGCCCGAGAATTTATCAGGGTCGCCAACACCGGCCATCAGTTTACTGCCGATGGTAGCAAAGCCAAAACGGCTTGATTCCTCTGCCCTGAAAATAATAACCTCAATCGGCCGCTCCAGTTCTTCATCCTGCAGCATATAAAGTACTTCTAAAGCACCTACAACACCTACAGTACCATCATAGGCACCGCCCTGCACGACAGTATCGATGTGGGAACCCATGGCAACAGGCGCCAAATCAGTATTTTTACCTTCACGGCGCAAAAAGACATTACCAACAGCATCTACAGACAGCTTCAGCTGTAAGTCCTGTATCTGCTTGAGCAGCCATTCCTGCGCTGCTTTGTCTTCTGCCGTATAAGCCAATCTTGTGATTCCGTGTTCTGTTTTGCCAAATTGCGCCAGCCCCTGTAACAGTCCGGCTACTCTTTCTTTGTTTATCGCCTGCATAACAGTCCCCTCACTTTCTCACACTTATTTATTCTTATTTTGACGGCGGTTAGAGCCGGTCTTAGGTGCTTTACGTTTATCCACGACAGCTTTTTTACCGCGTTTCGGTTTAGCAGCTTCTGCCTTACGTTTTTTCTGTACTGGCGCATGCTCACGACGGGCTATCGTTTTGCCGTCTAAATTCTGCCGTTCCATTTTCACATCAAGCTTGTTTTCAATATTTTTGAGCCATTTTACTTCTTCAGCAGTGTATAAGGTAACTGCAATCCCCTCGTTACCGGCACGCCCAGTACGTCCTATTCTATGCACATACCAGTCTACGTCATGCGGGATATCATAATTAACGACATGAGTCACGCCTTCAATATCCAGCCCACGTGCAGCCAGATCACTGGCAACCAGGACCTGCAGCTTGGCCTCACGAAAGGCTTTCATTACTGTTTTGCGTTTGGCCTGCGACATCTCACCATGCAGCACATCTACATTATATCCCTGAGTTCCCAGCCACTCACCCAATTCTTTTGTGCGTTCTTTGCTGAAGCAAAAAACAATCATCAAATAAGGATTGTAACGGTCTATTAATGAAGCAACAGCCTTATTACGATATTCGTCCGTAGTTTTGATACAGATCTGTTTGATATTTTCAACCGTTGCTTTATTAGGGTCAATATCGATCAAAGCACAATTACGGGTAATACGTTTACCAAGCTTCTGCACTTCCTCTGATAAGGTAGCACTGCACAGCATAGTCTGCCGTTCCGGATCAGTCATTGCAATAAGCTCCGAAGCTTCATCAATAAAGCCTTGCTTAAGCATTTCATCAACTTCATCCAAAACCAGATATTTAACTCCGCCAAGGTTAGTATTGCCTTTGCGGATATGATCTAAAAGACGCCCCGGCGTACCGATCAAAACATGGCTTTTGCCGTCCAGCTTATGCTTCTGCGCCTCAAAATCACGCCCGCCTGTAACCGCAAGCACCCTTACTTCACTTTCGCCCAATAACTTCTTCAGCTCTACTGCTATCTGCTGCGCCAGCTCACGGGTCGGCGTAATCACCAACGCCTGAACAAAAGGCTTAGACGCATCCAGACGTTCTACCATCGGTACTAAAAACGCCAGTGTTTTACCAGTACCTGTCTGAGCCCTTGCGATAACGTCACGGCCTGCAAATAATGTCGGTATAGCCTGTTCCTGAACAGGCATCGGCTTTTTAATACCCATTTGCTTAAGCAGCTCAACCGTTTCGGCACAAACCTTCAATTCTGCAAAACTATTTACCATATTTCTCACCGCTTTCATTTCAAATCCTAAAATTAAATAATAAAAAAAGCGTCCGATGCGGGACGCTCCGTCAATCTCTTGCTTGACTATGTAGTTGTACTGCTTGCATTCACCATAAAAATAATGGTGCCGAGGACCGGAATCGAACCGGTACGGGGATCACTCCCCGAGGGATTTTAAGTCCCTTGCGTCTGCCAGTTCCGCCACCCCGGCAAAAAGTGGAGGCGACACCCAGAATCGAACTGGGGATAAAGGTTTTGCAGACCTCTGCCTTACCGCTTGGCTATGTCGCCTTAACTGGAGCGGAAAACGAGATTCGAACTCGCGACCCCCTCCTTGGCAAGGAGGTGCTCTACCACTGAGCTATTTCCGCATAAATGGTGCCTCAGCACAGAATCGAACTGTGGACACAAGGATTTTCAGTCCTTTGCTCTACCAACTGAGCTACCGAGGCAAAATGGCGACCCGGATGGGACTCGAACCCACGACCTCCGCCGTGACAGGGCGGCATTCTAACCAACTGAACCACCGGGCCATTCAAACCATGTAGGCATATTATATGGCATTTACATCAAGATGTCAAGAGTTTCAGACAATAAATTTATTACATTCGTTACGCTTTGCCAAGTTTTTGCAATGCCTCTTCCAGATTATTATCCAGCAGATTTTCCAGATCTTTTAAATTTCGGCAATCAAATTCATGTGTTATTCCTGTCATAAACCGTTTTTTCGTTTCAGCAAAAAACTCATCGCGGAAACTATTATAAAAAAACACCAGCTGATTACCATGTTCAAAGTCACTGTAATCAATAAAAAGCGTTGAACCATTGATATAATCGATTGGATTGTCAGGAGTTATATACAATTCAAAAGCACCTATTTTCTGCGGCAGCTTGCCGGTGTACGCCCAGTTCAGAAGTCCGGCTTCCTCTATCAAGGTTCCCATCTGATGTTTCTTTTCCCTGTTCACATCAGCTAAAAGCTCCGGCAGCTTCTCGTTCATCATTTTAGCAAATTTATCCCTGTCGCGGCAAAAATAGCGAATATCTCTGAACGTATGCATGCCAATCGTTTTTACAGGCACATAATCAAAGGTTTCCGAAGTATAAATCAAATCAAGCTTGCTGTGCATTGCTTCATTACTATATGAAGCAATCGTTAGGATCTGGCCGTCGATCCCCTGTCCCATTGTTAACTTAAAACCATCTATTTCCTGCGGCAGTTCTTTTAAAAACTCCCACTCGCCAAGCTGTGCCTCTATCTCTGTGATTTTAGGCTGTCCCATACTAACACCTCACTATCCTGTTGTGCTCAATTACTAAGCTATAATTTATTATTGTAGCACAAATGCACTGCTGATAGCAAAGAAAGCTGCTGCTCAAAGGCAGCAGCTTTTCCAAATCCTGCATAAAATTTTTAGAAGGTCATTTCCGCACCGACACGCCACAACCTTCCCGAATAACGCATACTGGTAATCTTTTTATCAAAAAGATTATCGATTCCGGCATAAGCACGATATTTATCGCCCCAGCGTTTATTAACGACAAAATTAAACGTATTGATACTGTGATCTTCACTGTCTGCCCTATAATCAGAATACCACTTATTCCAGGCAGTAATATTCCATTCCTGTTTTACAGGCTCTGTCCACATCAATTTTGCTGTATAAGTATTACGGGCGCTGTAATTCAAACGTGTATTAGTCTTATCGTTCATAGCATCCAGATAATCATAATTACCGATTACTGTAAAACCATTTCCCAAGTCATGCTTGATTTCAAATTCAGCACCCTCTGAAGAAGACTTTTCTATATTCATATATTGATAATTAGGCGCTAAACTGTAATCCATAGCAATGGCATCAGTCTTTTTGTTTTTGAAATATGTTAATTTAATTGCAGTATCATCGCCAAATTCCTGTTCATATGATAACTCATAGCCCTTTGATTTTTCAGGATGCAGATTCGGATTGGAATAAGTACCATATAATTCTGAAATAGACGGTGCTCTGTAACCTTCTCCATAATTAGCCTTAAGCCTTGAGCCCTCTGTAAAGGAATATGTCGCGCCAATATTCGGAGAAGTCTCGCTGCCAAAGCTGTCATGGTGATCATAGCGAACAGCCGGAATCAGCAATAGTTTCTCACCCAGTTTCAATTCGTCATGTATAAATAAAGAATATTGATCAGAACTTTCGTCAATACTGCTGTCTTTGCGACCGTCAGTTCTGAACTCGCCGCCGAAAGTCAAACGATTATTATTGTCTAGCTTGATCGTATCACGTGCTTCAATATTCCAAAAATTAAATTTGGAGCTTCCCACACTGTTTGCGCTCATAGCACTGGTAACATCTTTTTTTAATTCACCGTAAGTTGCGCTTAGCATATAATTACTGTTATCATTCTGTCCGTTATAAGTAAGGCTGGCACTTTTCCTATCTACATTATATATACCTAAATAAGAAAAAGGACCGCTAGCACTGGTAAATTTTTTGAACTGCTGATTGGTATTCTCATAGTTCAGATATAAATTTAAACTGTTGTTTTGGTCCATTTCATAATCTACATCCAAGCTATAATTTTGAGTCGGTCCAAAATATTTACTCATATTGGCATCATCCCATTTAAAATAGCGGACTTTAGTAAAGTTAGCATCAAAAGCAGCACTTAACTTACCGTCTTTGCCGCTGTCAAAATGGTAATAATTACTCATTTCACGGCTATTTGTAGCTACACCTACAGTCATTGATTTTTTTTCAGATTTTTTCGTAATAATATTAATAACACCAGCTGATGCCTCTGATCCATATAATGCACCTGATGGCCCGCGAAGCACTTCGATTCGGTCTATATTATTCACATTCAGCCGTGACAGCACATAGGTATTAGTAGAAACCTGGCCATACCCTTCGCCGGGAATCCGACGCCCGTTAAGCAAAACCAAAACATCATTTTTCCCACTGCCTCTGATTCCCAAAGTGTGTCCTACGCCTGCAGCTTCCGGTATTTCTACGTTAGTCGCCGTACGTAAAGCATCTATAACATTGGTTGCACCTATATTCTGGATATCCTCTTTTGTTATAACTTCCACGCTCTGAGGAACTTCTTTTTTGCTCAGTTCTGTACGGGTAGCAGTTACCACATACTCATCTAAAGTAAATTTCTGCGGTTGTTCGGCATATGCCGCTGTGCCCCCCCCAAATGACATTTGTACCAACAACTAATGTCATCAGTATTTTCCTGTTAAAAAATTGTTTGTTCTTTATTTTCATCATAATACCCTTCCTCTGATAATTATTCTTTTTCTACTCTTGGAAAATAAATAATATATTCGCCGTCATTTTTATCATCAGCATAGGTTTTCATATAGTTTTTAGATTCCGGCATATCCTTAGGCGTAATTACACCTACTTTTAACGCCGGATTCAATGCTTCCAATTTTTCGACAGTTCCCAAATGTCCGTCAGAATGGAAGCAGCCGTTGACATGAAAAATTACTTTATCCTGATTATCCTGCCAATAATAAAAAATACTTTCCGCCATCTTGTCATCTTTTATGCACTGTGCGGCAAATACCTGATCTATCCGTTCCTGTGGAATTCGCATCGGTGTTTGCCCCTTAGTCATATAAGCAGCAAACTTCTCTTTATACTTTCCTGCAGGCGCATAGGTCCTGACCGGTAAATATTGCTTATCCTGCTCTGCTACTGCAGCTAAAGTGCCCTCTTTAGCCAATTTTGCTGCTAAAAAACGTGGTATGTTGCTGGCTAAGACTGGCAGCTTATGTGTTTTTGCAAATTCTACCAGCTGACGGTAATCTGTTTTATATCTCGGCCAGGGACGCGATTTTGCCAGAAATTCATCCTCCGTAATTTTACCGTCTAAATACTCATTTAAAACAGACTGGTTATCTGCCTCAAACATTTCCAGTGACAAAACCAGCTTGTCACCATGAATGGCATACAGTTGCTGCAGCATTTCATATTCCAGTTCATGCAGTACATCCTGATCATGAAATTCACCGAAAAAAACTACATCATAATCAACAAAGTTTTCAGCCATCTCAGCAAGCGTAACCGCTTTTCTGTCTGCCGCAGAAATAATCACCGTATCTTTTACTGTTGGCAATGCGGCATGTGCTGATTCTGCCATACTCATAATGAGGCACATGCATAAAAATTTTAAAAACCGTTTCATTTTAACTCCCCCTAAAATTTCCTTATAACGAATACTAAAATAACAGCAGCGGCAGCCCCCTTTTACTATAAAAATATAGTATAAAATCTTTCAGTGACATAACTCCCAGGTATTTAGCCTGTCCAGAAAGATCTTTCTTATGCATCAAGTTAGCTCTCGCTAACCTTTTATCTTTAAGTATCCCCTCAAGTATTACATCTTGAGGGGATACTTAAAGTTTTTATTATTAAGCTAAAGTCTGATAATATGCCTCGATAGATTCCAGTAAGAAATCTGTCCCCTTTTCGCCAAGCAATGGCAAATGTGTCGCTATCTGAGCTCCGTCAATAAAAGGAGCGCTTACTCTCACTACGACATTACTGCTATCACAAAGCCTGTGCGAAACATCGTCTGCCAGAATAAGTGTCTTCTGCATTTTTTTTAATATATCAATTTTTTCTTTTTCCACAGATATATACTGAATATCCAACTCAGGCTCAACGATACTTTTTAAAGAATGGCTGCAAAGTTTATACTTAACATCGATTCCTACAGACCGAAGAAAAGCACTCAACCCTTTAACCAGATCATACTCGCCGATCACAGCTGCCTGAGGTGTTTTTTTTCTGCCCATCATCATAGCATACATCTTTAAAGACGCTGTATTCTGTGCTTTAAGACGTAATCTGGCGCACATTTTAACGTCAGGTACCTGTCCCAGAATTTTACCGACGTCTTCCAACCATGCCAAAGTTGCTGCATAACCGTAAGGAGCACTGAAAACAAATGGCATATCAAATTTATTTTTCAGAACTTCTGCTGCCGCTAACCCTTCCTGACGCATTACCAAATTTATTTCAGCTGTGCCGATATCAGCTATTTCATCAACAGATGTTTCGTGGCACAGGCAGGTATGCATTTCATAACCAAAGGCTTCACGCATCAAGTTCTGCAGCTCCCAGACATCCGATGCGGCACGATAACTGCCCATTGACGCGCCAATGATATTAAACATTTTCTTTTTCTTTTTCTGTTCTTTACATGGAAGATTATTGACCAGCAATTTATAAACTTCAGTCAGACCTATGCTGTAATCACCCCTAAATCCGCCCTGCTCAAATGCAACCAGCTTAGCCTGAACTTCTTTCTGCATATAATTGCAAACGCCTTTTATATCAGTACCAATAACTGCGGAAATAGAAGATGCCACGACAAAAATAACTTTTGGTTCATAGCTTTTATCCAATTCGACAATAGCTTCTTCCAAACGGGTAACATCGCCCATGACCACATCGTCTTCGTTCATATGTGTTGTAAACAGCCTCTGCTGCCAGTCTACTCCTAAAGTTCCATAAAAGCCCATACTAAAATGAGTTGTCCCGGCCGGGCCATATTCAAGAATGATACTGTCTTTTACGCTGAGCAAACTCCAAATGATACCCATTCTGTCTGACGGAACAGGCAAATATCTGCATAAACTCATAAGCCCAGCTCCTTTCTATATTCTTTGGCTTCCCTAACAGACTTGACTAACTGCTGCAGTAAATATCCTGTAACTTCAAAACCCAGCATGCCACTCGCCCTGTCGCTGTGAACAATGGCAATACCTTTTTGACGCAGCCTGTTGCCAAATTCATGTCCCAAATATAAATAAGGAGACAATACATCATACACATATTGCAGCGGCGCGATATTAGCCGCTTTGCAAACATAAGGGTCTGTATACTGCAATATTTCTTTTGCATAAGGCTCATCTGCTTCCGTATATCTGTTGGTTTGGATCACCTGAGGCACCATACCCAGGGAGCTGAGGAAACAGTTCATTTCAAAAACTGCATACGGAGTATTCCCGTAAATATAAGTAATCCCCTCCAGTTCACCCTTAGTTTTTTCGATTTCCTCTCTTGCATTTTGATAAAGCCCTTCCAATTCTTCCGGCAGCTCCAGCTCCAAGTACCCAAAAAGATTTTTATAGGCTTCATAGATTTTTTCGGGAATAACAAATTTATTGAAGTAAACGTAAGGGATACCAAATTTTTCCTGCATCTTTTGGGCCAGCGGCAGCGCAATATCATTAACGACAATATTCACTTTCGCTGCAGCAGCATTTTTTATATCGTCTACCGAGCAGCCGCAGGGCAGCTGCAAACCGATTTTTACGCCGGCTTTCTGCAGCATGGCATAAAGCTCTGTCGTAGCAAAATCACCCATTCTCTGCCCCAGCAAATTGACACTGTTGTCGCAATCACACGGTTTCATCATTTCAGCACAAACAGTAATCGTTCGTTCCAGACCAGGCAAATGGTCCTCACATTTAAAATGCTCAGTATGAACCGGCAGCACCGGAATACCATAAAGCTCACTGAGACCTTCTGAAATAGCGTCAAAGTCATCACCAATGATTTCAATAACACAGGTAGTTACCAAAAATACACATTGGGGCCGATATTCTTCAATTATTTCTTTAAAAGCTTCCTGTACCTTTTCCGCACTGCCAAAGGTTACATCATGGTCATCCAAAACGACTGAAACACAACGGCCGCCAATGCCTCCAAATTTTTCAGAATGTATGGTCATACTTTTAGTGTAATAAGTGCATTCATCCGTACCAACTACAACGATCAGGCTGTCCTTGATACCGCCAACAGCCATAGCCGCACCCATCAGAGGACAGTGTGTCCCCGGGAACAAAGCATGAGTAAGCTGTGGTATATCTTTAATGCTTTGTACCTGACTCAATTTAGCAAGTTTTTGAACCAGCTCTTTTCCATCCATCGCCATAACAAAACTCCTTTTATCAACTTATTTCTTTAAACATAATTAAAGGCTTCTTGCGCCCGGGAATCTGCACTACATCACAATCTACGTCGTAAACCTCACGCATCATTTTAGGTGTGATAATATCCTGCGGACGACCTTCACCATACTTACAGCCATTTTTCAAAACTATGATCCGGTCACTGATCTCCAGCGCATGACTTAAATCGTGCAGAACCATCACTACACCGATCCCAGCCTCATGGTTCAGCCTTTTTACAAGTTTCATCGTTTCCTGCTGATGCGCAATATCCAAATATGTAGTCGGCTCATCCAAAAACAAAATTTCCGGCTGCTGCGCCAATACAGTAGCTATCCATACCCGCTGCGATTCACCGCCCGAACATTCCTGAATAGATTTATCACGCAGAGCCCAGGTACCTGTTGCTTTCAAAGCCCACTCTATTATCTTTTCATCATCTTCTGTATTCTGTTCGTACCATTTCTGATAGGGTACGCGCCCATAACCTACTAAATCTCTGACTTTAAAATCAGGAGGCGCGCAATGGCGCTGCGGTAAAACGCCAATACATTTGGCAAGTTTTTTACTGTCGATATCGTACAGATCCTCCTGATTCAGATAGACGCAGCCCATACTGCAGCGCAGTAATCGTGTCAGCGCTTTCAGCAGAGTAGATTTACCTGAACCGTTAGGACCGATGATAGTCGTGATCTCACCTTTTTTTACAGTAATATCCATTTCCCTGACTACAATGCGCCCATCGTAACCGATCTCTAATTTTTCACCCTTAACTTCCACTTACTTTGCCCTTCTTTCTTAACATATACAAGAAAAACGGTCCGCCGGTAACTGCCATAACAATACCTACAGGTATCTCCATCCCAGGTATAAGTGTCCTCCCCAAAGTATCTGCCGCCAGAAGAATCACCGCACCCAAAAGCATACTCACCGGCAGCAGTGCTTTATAGTCGGAGCCAACCATCATTCTCGCAATATGCGGGACAACCAGCCCTACAAAACCGATCATACCGGCCTCTGCTACCGTCGCAGCCGCCAAAAAAGCTGCCACCGCAGATAAAAAGATACGTACAAAAGTTACATTTACTCCCAGGCTTTGGGCCATCTCGTCACCCAGCTGCAAAATGTTGGCATTTTTTATACAGCATACGCCTAAAACAAGACCAATAAAAGCATACACCGTAATGATATAAACATGATCCCAGGAACGTCCCGAAAGACTGCCGTTCATAAAAGACAACACACTGGAAAGATTATCAGAATTCAATAATTGCAAAAAGGAGTTATATGCTCCCAAAACTGTATTTATCGCAACACCGGACAAAATTATTCTGACAGTATCAATCCCATCGCGCCAGGCCAGCAAATAGATCAGTACACAAGCCAAAGCCGCACCGCCAAAAGCAAAAAGCGGCACTGATGAAACCAAAGTCGGAAACAACAGCAGAATCGTCGTTGCCGCAGTGGCCGCACCGGCAGAGACGCCTATAATCCCCGGATCAGCCAGAGGGTTACGCATAACAGCCTGCAAAAGAGCACCTGCAACAGCCAGGCAGGCCCCTACTTCGACCGCCATAATCAGACGCGGTAACCGCAAATTATAAACGACTACCCTCACCGGTCCGCTTTCATCATAAAAAAGAGCCTGTATGATCTGCTGCAGCGAATACCCGGCACTGCCAACTCCCAGCGCAACAACAGCCAGCAATAATAATACTGCCACTAAAACCAGGCAAACCATACTTACCCGCAGGACATTTACTTCTTTACCCATTTTGTTTCAGCTTCTTCGCATCAATCATATCGATCAATTCATTTATATTATCAATAACATTGATCCCGGCTGTCGCAACATATTTTATCGGCAGATAAATAACCTCATGTTCGCGTATCGCCTTAATATTGTTCCAGTATTCAGGGTTTTTGGCAAAATCCTCTTCCATTACCTGCTGATGCTCTGCCGCAGTTTTAGAACCGCCTACACAAAACAGCAAATCCGGTTCGTAGGATAAAGCCTGCTCCAGATCAATCAGTACCATCTTATTGTTCTGATACACATTTTCGTACCCCAGCATATCCAGCATACTGCCTAAAGTACCATCTTTACCCTGTATATAATGACGCGGCGGGGCTGATTGCAGCACCATAACTTTTTGCCCTTTATTTTCCTGTCTTTTTTCGGCCATTCTGGCTTCCAATTTGTTGAACCTGTCCGTAATAGCTTCGGCACCTGCATTATTTTGACCAAAGGCTTTGATCAGCACGTCAGTCAATTCCTTGATCGACTCATAAGATACAACATGCCCGGCATCAACATAATAAACAGGTATTTTTTCACGATCCAGAATTTTCCCATAAGTATCCTTAGACTGATAGCCTACTATCACCAGATCCGGTTCCAAAGCAATAACTGATTCGATATCAAAATTAGAATTCATCGACACATTCAGCAGCTTTGCATCCTTCACCAAATCTGCAGGCCATTCCAGCATCGCCGCCTGGGGCACAGCAACCTGCTTAATACCCATCTCATGCAGCGCCAAAACCGGAGTATGCACTAAAGATACGACTCGCTGAGGCTTTGCTTTTAAAACAACCGGTTCAGTAAAACCATAAGCCTGCAGCGTCGGTGTATACTCAAGTTTATAAGTTTCACCGGCAGCAGCCGACACATCTTCACTTTTACTGCCTGTATTAAAGCAATAATACAAAAGCGCACCTGCTATAACGACTACTGCCAACAACAATAATTTATTTTTCATTATTCATCCCCCTTAATGTCTTCACTCATTTCTAAAACTTTATCCGCCAGCTCCTGATAGACCTTGACCATCGGCGAAGCCTGTACAAATTCGCTAACCGTACCGCCCTGATTTTCAGCTGTTTGTATATCTCCCGAACGTGGAACATACATTACGACCTCGGTTTCAATCTCAGCGGCAGCCTTAGCCACCAGTTCCTGTTCATTCTCAATATTTTTAGCGTTCAAAATAATGCCTTTCAAGCGAGCATAACCTCTGCGTCCAAAGTTTTTGATCGCCTGAGCAATATTATTAGCCGCATAAAGCGCCATCATCTCGCCTGAAGAAACAATAAACACTTCTCTGGCATAACCACCCCTGATAGGCATTGCAAAACCACCGCAAACAACGTCGCCGAGCACGTCATAGATAACGATATCCGGCTTATAGATTTCAAAAGCCTTCAACTCCTCCAGCTTTTCAAAAGCTGAAATAATACCGCGCCCTGCACAGCCTATACCAGGTGTCGGACCTCCTGCTTCTACACACAGGACGCCACCAAAGCCTTCAAAAACAATATCTTTTAATTCTAAAGCTTCCCCTTTTTCTTTAAGCTGTTCTAAAACAGTAGGAATACGCATCCCCTTCATCAAATTCTTAGTTGAATCAGACTTAGGGTCACAACCTACCTGCATTACTTTATAACCTTTAAGCGCCAATGCCGCCGATAAATTTGAAGTAGTAGTAGACTTGCCAATACCGCCCTTGCCATAAATCGCAATTTTTCTCATCAATAAACTGCCTCCCTTAAAAATAAATAGCTCACTGTTTTCAACCAAAAACATTCTATATTTAAATCAATATAAACAACTTTATTCATAAAATAAAATGCAATGGAGTTAGCTATAGCTAACTCCATTGCATTTTAACACTCTTTAACTTTAGTGTCAATACAAAAATGCCCAATCAATGTATAAATTCTCACATCGACCGGACATTATTTAAAGATAATATTTTTAAAGCATCCTAATACAGCTCCGGATAAGCATGCCCCTTGATATAGTGAAGCTGCTGATATTTTTCCAGCCAAGTTTTAAAAACTTCTTCAGGATGCAGCTCTGGCAGATATTCCGGATATAAAAATTTTGCAATATAGATCGTACCAACCAATTTCGACGCACCGCCATGCAAATAATGCGAAAGCAGCAAAATCCGATCATTACGTACAGCATCAATACCTGCCCAACCGCTGCGTAAAACAAGCTCCTTTTTGATTGCTTTCTCTTCCTCTATAGTCGGCGGCTGATAAGAAGAATAAGCATTGGCATCTGCTACTTTGACAATATACTGAGGATCTTTCTCGATTATCGCTTCCTGATCAACCTGCGATCCTTTAGCAGCGGCAAAAATATTATCAGCGCCTGAATATTCAACCATTTTATAAAAATAATCGCCCGGCACTGCTGTTTTTCCAAGAGTCCGATATTCAAAATACAAACTTCTGCGGGGAACGCCTTGAAGTTGCTTTTGTATATAAGCCAGTTTATCGTTAAAATAATTTACTAATTCTTCTGCCTGTTCTTCCCTGCCAAAAATTCTGCCGATCAGCCTGCAGTTATCAGCAAACTGATCTGTATAATAAGAATTTATGACAATTACTTTGATTCCAAACCTGTCCAACATCTCCTGCGCGTCCCGCCATGTTCCCTCACCGGTAATAATTACAGCCTGCGGCGACAACTCGGCCAGTTTTTCATAATTCATCGCATTTTGACTGATACCAAATACCTGCGTTTCATTAAATCTGTTTTTGAAACCAGACTGATCTTTAAAAATATAATTATCAACGCCGACGATTTTATCTATGGCACCAACAGCAGTAATCAACTCTGCGTTATAAACATTACAGACAGCAACTCTTTCCAGCGGATACGGAAGCTCTACCTTACGGCCAACGCTATCCGTGACTACGATAGTTTTTTGCTGCTCTGCCTTTCTCCTGCCATTATCATCAGCACAGCCAAACAGCATCATTCCACAACACAGCAGAAACATTATTGCTATTATCTTACTCATCTTTATAAACACCTATCAATAAATTTTCTATTACACTAACAGTCATTTCATATATTTTAGGGATATCAGCCTGAGATGCGGATCTCCTGCTGATATTTCCATACATTCATCTGTAAACCCTTTTTTAGAAAAACATAGGAAGCGTTTATCAACACCTGTAAAATGTTCACCTTTAGCGAGCAATTTTTTCAGTACGTCACTGTCAGCTTTTTTATTGCTCCAATTACAATCAATCAGACAAATAACATCAGTATCGTCAGCAATAAAATCAACTGAAATTTTATTACTGCCGCTGCCTTGCCACCACGGGCTTATTTGCTCAAAATCGCACATAAAATCATTGCGTTTTTTTAATTTATAACAATACTGCAAACAGATCTTTTTAAAAATATGGGCAGCAAATAAGTCTATTCTCGGCATAATATTATTGCGCAGAACCTGATGCCCGCGTCCGATCGCAATCGAACTCATATACGGAAAAACAAACTGATACCAGAAAACAAACATATTATTAGCAATTTCATAATAGCTGATTTTGTTACTGCTGCTAAAAGCAGGATTGACACGCTGCAAAATTCCCATTGTCAGCAGTACATTCAAGTATTTTGAAACCTTGTTGCATTCCATATCGGCAGCCGCTGCTATTTCGTTCAGCCGCCCTGCCCCGCAGGCAACAGAACAAAGGATAGTATTATATGTAGCGGGTTCCCTTAAATCAAGTTTTAAGAGCTGTATTGGTTCCTTATACAATGGAGCTGCTGGTTCAAAAAACAATTTTTTCAGATTGTCCTTAAAAGACAGTTCCGCATCCAAATAACGCATATAATGGGGATTGCCACCGGCTGCGCCATATAAAAATAATTTTTCTTCTTCTGTAAAGCCTTCCAAAAATGGCTGTGCTTCCCAATAATCCATAGCGCCTAATTTTATAACAGCATTAATGTAATTTTTTATCTGCATCTCCTGATTTTTCAGCAATACCCGCTCCATCTCAGCAAAAGGCGCTCCCGAAAAAATAACTGATAGTCTCAACTGCTTTTTATATTTTTGAGCATATTTAGCAAATGCCGTAAAAAATTCCGGTGCAGAATCAAATAAATACTGTACATCATCTATTACCAGAACCAGCCGCTGCTGTGTGGCCTTAAAAAACAACGTGCTTAATACACTATCCCAGCTGCGGAATTCATTTTTTGGACCCCAAAGGCCCTGCTCTTTTAATTCCAGGCAAAAAGCTGCCAAATTTACAGTTGACAACGCATTGCGGGCAGCAAAATAAGCAGCAGATTTTTTTTGTAAAAACTCCTGCAGCAAAGCAGTTTTACCGATTTTATATTCACCGCTCACAAGTACTACATTTAAAGAATTTTTTGCATACAATTTTTCTAAAAGACCTAATTCTTCACTGCGTCCAATAAACATAGCGGCACCTTCCTACTCATAAGTTGTATTTTATTTTAACACAACTCATAGCCGGAAAGCAAAAGGGAAACATAATTATGTTTCCCTTTGCAACTTCTAAAAATTATAATTCACACCTACGCGGAAAGTCCTTCCCATCGTATAATACAAATTATTGTTGCTCGTTCCGCCAACATTGGCAATATCCTTACGATTAAAGAAATTATCGACATCAAAGGTAGCCGTCACGTTTTTGGCAACGTTATAACCAAGATGTAAGTTAGACACTAAAAGCGGCGAAGATATTTCTGTTACAGTAATTTTTTCACTGCTGACGCCGTTTTTAAAACGATTGCCCCAATAGCTCAGATTTAAGGCCGCACTAAAATCACGATTCACATAATTTACACCGCCGTTTATCTGATAACGGCCCAAAGTATCTATCCAAGCCTGACCTTCCTTATACATACGCTGAGGTTTAGCAAACACCGCACCTACATTATAAGTAAAATGTTTATCTACATCCTGTTCATACCGCAGTTCAATACCAGTATTGCGATATTTGGCAGCATTAGTTTGATAAGACTGATTATCCACCAAATTTTTAACAGCTACTATTTGATCTTTAATGTCTATTCTAAAAGCAGTAAGATTTAACCGGCGTCCATTTTCACTATACTTATAACCAATTTCATAATTCCATCCATGTTCTGCTTCCAAATCCGGATTAGGAACAACTACACTGCTGGCATAATAAAGATTTCTAAAAGTAGGCATTCTAAACGATTTTCCAACGCTGGCATAAACAGAATTATGTTCATCAAATTTGGTTATAGCCTGTATCTGCGGCAAAAATTCGTTATAATCACCAGCCTCCGACCTGATTAAATCTTCTCTGGCACTGAAAATAATATTCGTGGCACGGCTCAATTTTCTATCATACGAACCATAAACAGAATAATTATTAAGCGCATAAGTACCAAAATGTGCCGGATCCTTTAATATACTGCTGCTGTCGCCAAAGGTTTTAAATTTTTGATTATCGTTTTTGTAAGTTTCACGTTTAGCGCTGATACCAATCAATCCTGTTGCTTTATCGCTGCGCCAAACTTTTTTCGTATCCAGACCATACTGTTTATGATCACTTTTCTCCCACTCTACATTCGTCGGATTCACTACATAATAATCAGGATTTTCGATTCGTCTCTGATTATAATAAATTTTAGCATCCCAGCCGTTTTCATCATTGTATGCTATCTGTGCATAATGTTCACGGTCATCATACATAAAATGCTGTAAAATTTTTTCATTTACATCATTATAATTAGTTGTATATTTCTTTTTATTGAACATATAACTGAATTTAAACCGGTCATCAAATTTATAGTTAAAAGCCAGATGATCTTTTTTACTGTCGCCAAATCCAATATAGTAGGGAACAGCAGTACCATTTATTTTTTTAGTGCCTAAACGCTCCGTCATATTGCCAGTAGAACCAAATTCATTTCTGCCGAGAGCCAGGCTTGCTTTACCCATGCCTATGGTGGCAGCATAATCACGCTGTCCTTTATTTCCGGCAGCTACACGCAGCGAATTTTTCATCTGATCCTTAGTTATAATGTTAACAACTCCGCCTAATGCCTCGCTGCCGTAGAGCACTGCCCCCCCACCTTTGACAATTTCAACTCTTTCTACCTCATCAAGGTTGAGCATATCCAAATGATTAACATTGTTAAATGAAGCCGGTACTCCATTGATCAAAACCAAAGTACCGCCATCAATACCGCGCAAATTGATTTGGCTGCTGCCGGTTATCCAGTTCTGATCATGCGGCCCCATATTAGTAAAATAAACACCGCCTTTGTACTTCAAGGCATTCGCCACATCGCCGGCACCTGTTTCCTTTAACTGCTCACCTGTATAAACAACAGTGTCAACAGGCGTATCCAAATTACTTTTTTCATACCCAAGGGCAGTCACATTTATTCCATCCAAAACGAATTCCGACAGATTTTCTTCTGCATAAGCCGATCCTGTTAAAAAGCTTGTTCCCAAAATCACTGTACACATCCAACGTCCCAATTCAAATTTTTTCACCAAAATACAGCTCCTTTATCACTTACTTTGATATCATAAATCAAACCATTTATCGATATTTATTTATTAATAAGCTCTTATTTATGATATCTATTCCCATTGAGTTTGAATTTTAACATTCATAATTTTTCCAGTCAATATTTGTAAATTTTTCCAGTCAAAATATTTTTCGTGTGTACAGTTGATAAAAAGGCATAAATCCTGCCTTTTAAGCACTACTTATAAGTATTATTATTGATGTCAAAAAGTATTTTTAAACAAGATACTACTTATAAATAGAATAATAACCGTTGATACATTAAATGTATCAACGGTTATTATTCCGTATATTCTTTTATTTCTGTTTATTCGCCTCAAAAAAAGCGTTATAATCCTCAACTACTTTATTAGCGCTTGCGATCGCCTTGTTCCGCTGGCCGCTGATCTTGTTGAGATCATTGGTAGTACCGTCAATATACTTCTGCACCGCTTTTAAATAATTATCAACAGCGGCAATATATTCAGTAACTGCCTTAGCATCCTTAAGCGATTCGGGCTTTACAGGCACTGCCGGAACAGCCTCTTCAAGCACAGGATAACTGACAGTTAAATTAGTCGCATTCGGGTCAACAGGCGTTTCAGCCTGTTTTTCTTCTGCAAAGCCAACCGCTGCCAGACTAAAAGTCAATACCACAGCCAAAAATAAAGTTGTAATTTGTTTTTTCATCATGCACCATCCCTAATATTTTGACAACATTCAAACATCATCAATATTTTTTTCTTTTGCCTTCAACTTGTCAAGCTCTGCTTCCGCCTGCCTGAAACACCTATAACTGCAATAATACCTGCGCAGCTTGTTAATCGTCCTTTTATAAGTATGCAAACTTTTATTACCAAAAAATTCTTTACCGCAGCAGGCACAATTCATTGTTCTGCTGTTTAAAGTACTATCAAAATTATCATATCGTGTCATCATCGCAGTTTCAATTCCAACCCTTTTCAAATTCACCACTCCAACAAATCCTAATGCAGTACAAAATTGACCGGCATCGTAATATAACAACGTACAGGACTGCCATATGTATCTTTAGCCGGGCTGAAATTCCAATTATATACAGCCTCAACAGCAGCGCCGTCCAGAGCCTCATTGCCGCTGCTGCGCGCAACAAAAGCATTCTCAACACTGCCGCCCGAACTTACAAGCATTTTTACATAAACAGTACCCTCGATCTCTCGATTTCTGGCGGCAGGAGGATAACGAGGATCCGTACTGGATACTAAATAAGGCGGTGTTACCGGAACACCGCTGCCGCTTCCCTGACCTGCCCCACTGCCAGTACCCGAGCCGCTGCCTTCACCACTGCCCTGACCTGTTCCTGCCCCGGTCCCTTCACCGCCACCGGGGTCACCGCTTTTAACATTACTCTGAGCCGCTTCACTCGACGTACTGCTCGACTGCTGTTGTCTGGGCTGCTCCTGCTGCTGCGTCTGCGGCTTCTGCTTTCTGTCAACTATATCATCTGTTCTTACCGGCGCAGACTGCTGTTTTTGCTGCTGCACCGTAGCAGCAGCAGTTTCAGCAGTTCCCTTCTCGGCGGCAGCGCTGCCTTTACCACCACCGCCACCGCCGCCGCCTAAAGTTACCTCTAAAATCTGCGGCGGCCTTTGTGTAAAACGGTATCCCAAAATACCCAGCAGGGCTGCGGCAATAATATGAACTGCAAGCGCAATGGCAATACCCTTGCCAAAACGTCTGCCTCTATCCGTCATTTGCCATCACCCAGATCCGTTGCCAAGCCAAAGCGTGTTACTCCCGCGCCCTTCAACTCATCCATAAGCTTGATAACCGTTTTATAATTAGCCTCGCCGTCGGCGCGGATAATCACCGAAAAAGCAGCGTCACGTTTACTTTCAGCAGCTGCGTTAGCAACCAGCTGTTTCATCTCGATCTTATTATCTTCCAGATACAACACGCCGTCTTTTTTTACCGTCACCGCAAAATTACTTTTACTCACCGTCTCCGAATTCTGCGCCACCGGCAGCCTGATCGGAATAGTCTTGATCTCGCTCATATACATCGTACTGACGATAAAAAATACCAGCAGCAGAAAAATCATATCTATCATCGGGCTCAGCATCAGCTGCGGCGGCAAGCTCTGTTTTCTAGGTCGTCTGCGCATCTTCTACACCGCCCCTCAGTTTTTACTGCCGCCGTTTTTGGCCTGAACGATATCGATCAGCACATTGGCAACCTCATAAATATTCAGCGAAGCGGTTTTTACCTTGCTGGATAAATACGCATGGATTAACATACCCATGATCGCAATACACAAACCAAAAACAGTCGTTATCAAAGCCTCGCCAATACCGGCAGTTACCGCCATCGGATTCTGCGCCCTTTCATTCAAAGCGTTGAACGAACTGATCATACCTGTAATAGTACCCAAAAGACCAAGCATCGGCGCCAGGCCAATAACAACGCTCAAATAATCAAGATTCTGCTCCATCCCATCAATGGCCCTGTCTGCCTTAGAATAAACAATCGACTCCAGCCTTTTGCCAAGATCCTCGTTGATATCCAAAGTCTCTACTGCCAGTTCAGCCGCATCACCCTTATTCATACCGGCAAACTCGCGTGCCCCGACAATATTAAAATCATTCATCAGATGACAAAACTCCATAACAAAATCAGTACTCGAAAGCGCCTTTTTATAATATAAATACCGCTCCACACCAATAGCGATAGCGGCAAGCGAACACAACAGCAGCGGCCACATGCAAGCGCCGCCCCTTTGAAAATAATCTACAGCTCCGGCAAAAATACCCATTTCCGTATACCTCCCAAATTATTTGAATTTTTCAGGGTAAGCGGCTTCAGCCAGATCCCTGATCGCATAAACTATATAATGAGTCGTACTATATAAATACATATCACGCAGCTGCACAACTCTTTTATCCTTCACAGCGTTCACACTTTGATAAGCTCGGTTCTGCAAAATCTCTTCCCGCAATTTAGACGGATCCTGCTCGTTATCATACTTCCAGCTGGGAATAACAAGTAAATCAGGATTGAGCCTGATCAGCGTCTCTTCAGAAAAAGTCGCGTTCGGCGGCAAATCATATTCCGCCACCACATTCCTCACATTAGCATAACTGCAAATATCGGCAAAAGTAGTCCCCTTAGCCCCAAATGGCCCCATATAAGAAAGCGCCATCACACTGATACGTTCTTCCCCAGGAATATTACCGACTCTTGACCTTACAAAAGCCAGCTCCTTCTCCATGCCTGCCACGATCTTACCGCCGGCCACACGCTCATCAACAACATTTGCCAGCTCACAAATAGTCTGTTTGATCTCTTTAACAGTAGTCGGCGTTTTATAAACATAAACAGGTACTTTCGCCCCGCGCAAAAGCTCAACAAAATTCAAATCCGTCCAGTCCGGCACCAAAACCAAGTCAGGTTTCTGAGCCAAAACAGACTCCAGACTGCCGCTTTGCACGCGCCCCTTTACCCGTACAGCTTTATCTGCCGCAGGCGAAATTCCAGCATCATCAGCCAGATATGTCAAAGCAGCGATCCGATCAGGCTCTACCATATCCAGCAGCACCTCATCCGCACTCAGTCCCAATGATACTATGCGCTGCGGCTTGTGCTCAAAATCCAGCCTGGTTTTAGTTGCATCCACAACACTGTAACCACCACGTCCGGAAGCCGGAGTCTCAATTTCAGAAGACTTGCCGCAGCCTGCCATAAACAATACGGCAGCAGTACCGAAAACTAAAACGGCAGCCTTTAATACATACCTACATTTTGCAATCACGCGTTAATCTCCTTTATCATCGCCCGACAACTTTCTGCCGCAGGAGGCAAGCTGAAGTGCGATGTTCTGTTCAAAATCATTAAAATCTTTATAAGCAAGCTCATGCACCACATAATCAGGCTTGATCAAGCGCAAAAGTTTTTGCACAGCTTCATCTGTAAAGGGCCTGTGCTGATCTATTTTTATCACATGCTTCATGCGCTCAATATTAGAGCTTTCAGCATCATAAACCCGCTTAAAAGTTTTAACATAGTCTCCGGAAAGAGAACAGTTTAAATGCAGACCCCTGATCAGCTTTCTGTCCTTACCAAGCCCTTTAACTGTTTTTAAAATATACTCGATGCCATCCTCTTCAGTCTGCAGCTCGGGATTAGTATTCATCAAATGCCCGGTATCAAGCATGATCCCAACATTCTTATGTTTTATCTTTTCAAAAAAGGCGCGCACTACTGCAGGCTCTGTCAGCCGCAGCCCCAGCCACCATAAATTTTCAAATAATACCAGAACATCTTCGGGAACCTCGTCAGCCACCCTGTTAAAAACAGCGGCCGCCGCTGTCACGACATCCATATCGCTGTGCTCAAACTTAAAAGTAAAGACCTCTTCAAAAGTACATTCGGCCACATGCCATACCAAATATTCCGGATTTTCGACCAGCGCCGCCTTGATATTATCCCTTATATTGCGCAGCCAGCCCATACAATAAGTAGTACCATAATAATCCTTCAACGCATCTTTAGACGTAAAAAAGCGACTTAATACTTCCTTATCATTCCGATACATCGCCAGCCACATCGGCCAGTAATTCAAATGCACTCCCACAGCCAAATGCTCAAACGACTCAAAATACGGCACATTCCTGTAAACCAGAAGCTCGATCCCATCAAGCCCCAACCCTGCAACAAACTGTTCCAAAGTTTTTCCGGTTTTTAAAATCGCCTTCTCCTGCCCCGGCATAAAACAGTAATTGCATAAATGCTTTGTTTTATCCTTCATACCAACACCACCTCAGGCTCGTCATCGTTATCCTTACTGCGCATTTTTTTACTGCGAGACAACGCCCTTCTTTGCGAGCACTTAAACCTTAATCTGTTCACCTTGCGCAATAAAGCAATGTAGCTAACTTTGTCAATAGTGATAGTGCTTTCGTCATTGTTTTCAATCTCTTTGATAATTTTCTTTAATTTCATACCCGTATTGGACTGCTGCAGCTAAAACAGCCCACCCTCCTTCAAGTGACTTGCGCCTTGTATCCCAAAAACAAAACAGGAAACTGCCAATGCGTCAGTTTCCTGTCAAAATACATCATCACTACGCACAAGGATACACAGCCGCCAAGCTGCAAAACACAGCAAAAAAGCGACAGTACTGTTTTCTATCAAATAAACAGTACACATGTATCCACCTTGTGCATCGCAAGTCATTACGGATGTTAAAACAGGCAGTTCTCCTGGCTTCGGATCATCGCTCGGCCGCGCCTTCTCAGGTTTCCCCAATGGACAAATGCGGCTTTGCTCCCCGTTACAGTTGCGGGACAGCGCAGGTCTTACACCTGCTTCTCTATTAAGTCCTTTAAGCAATCGCTTTTGGACACCTGCTTTCTTACCATATTAAATTATTTAATTTGATAACCTCATCTTATTCATAATTTATTTTAAATAAACTATATAATTATTATAAACTTCTTACTTTTTGTAGTCAAGCAAACTTTCATCTTAATATCCTCTGATCACGAAAAAATATTTTTTATTTTCTGCATGATCGTCACATTATCGCTTTTTTTTAAAGCTTCACTTTCAACCATTACAATATCCTGAGCCAGCAAACCTTTTCTTACATATAAAACCGGTGTATGCTCTTCTGCAATCCCCTTTAACAGCAATGCCGCCTTAGCCTGATCAAAAGCCTGCTGCAAATTCTGCCCAAACCCGATACTGGAATAAAACTGCGCCGCAAAAACTATTGCGGCCTCGTCACCGATCTCGGTATTCATCCCAATAGCAGCCTCAACCTTATCCACCACAGCCTTGGCCTCCTGCTGCGAAAAACAGGCATTAAAAAAAATCAGCCGTATTTTTTTAGACGCCGAAATAACAGCAGCCGCCATCGCCTCTTTAGAAACCATAGCCATATTACCACTGCCGTCATCAAGAACTATTTCTCCCTTTTCAGAGCCATGCCCCGAAAAATGAATTATCTCAGGATCAGTCTCATTTATCGCCTGCAAAATATCCAGCGACTGTACTGCCCAGCGGCTAAAAAACTCGATCCCGTCACGTCCTTCCGACTTTCGGATAGCCTCAGTTATCGACCTGACCTCCTGATCTAAAGCCAGCTTCTGCGTATCCTGAGGATTAGCCGCTAAAAACAAAATCGTCAGCTTATCAACCGGCTGCTGTGGCTTGATCGCCTGCTCTATTTCTGCGCCAACCTGCAAAGCACGCTCGCGCATAAGCTGCGACTTCTGTCCGCATAAAAGAATAAACTTATTTTCTTCCTCCAGCAGCTCATTTTCTGTTTTAGCAATCTCCTGCTCTATCTCATTGATTTTTTTACAAGCTTCGGCCCTCTCATCCTTCAACTGAACCAGTTTAGTCTTTTTATTCATGATCGAAGCCTGAGCCTTTGCAAATTCTTTATCGTTCATCATGCTTCCGCCTGCCTGAAATACTCGTCGATACCGGCGGCAATAGTCCCTGCAAAAGCCGGCAGATCATTTTCCAAAAGCTCTAGATCATCGTTATTATCAATAAAAGCCAGCTCCACCAAAATAGTCGGCATCACAGTCCGGCGCAGCACATACAGCCCCTGGCGCTCTTTGCAGCCACGATCTATCGTCGGCACCTTGCTCAAAATCTTCCTCTGCACAGCCTCACCCAAAAGCCGGCCCTGCCCGCTGTAATATAAAGTTTCTGTACCGCGGGCATTGCGGCCCGGTGACGCATTGCAATGCAGCGAAACAAAAATATCAGCCGGCCAGTCATTGGCAGCAGCCACCACAGCATCCAGATCATCACTCTGCAGCACCATCACCTCATGCCCCGCTCTTTTTAAACCGCGTTCCAGCAAAGCTCCGGCCTGTTTAGTAACATCAGCCTCACGCACATCATAATCAATGTTCAAAGCACCGCTGTCAACGTTCGGGTCATGCCCCGGATTAACAAAAACCTTCATTGCCCACGCCCCCTTTAAACGTATAAATCAACTAAAATAGCAGCTCATTTCTCCGTTGCCACTTTCCTCGTCGGCCAACCCCTGCACTGCCATTAAAATGCTTAAACTGAAAATAATTGCCGCAATAAATTTTCTCTGTTTCTTACCACCATTTTTATCTAATTATGCTTATCATTTTTCAATAAAAATTTCAACAAAGTATCGGCAAAACTCTGCCCGGGAACTTTTTTCCATATACCTGCACCGCTGCGTTCATCAACAAGTCTGCCTTCCCCAGTATAAACACTAGTCTGCACAGTTTTATAAACCTGCTTCCGTAAATCAAATATCAGCATCATATCGCAATATGCCACTTTTTCATCAGCTGCCAGCTTTGAAGAATAGTTTTCATATAACTGCTTTAAAATCTTGGTGTCTTTAAAAACAGTACGCATCAAAACCTGTTTTTCATTTTTACTTTTATTTCCCTCTGTGTCTTCGACGGGCTTGATACTGTCATATTCAAACAAATAATTGCCGGTCTCACTGCTCATCAGCAGGGTCCAACGTTCTGCCTCCAGTTCTGCCTCAGTCTTTTTAGGCTGCACAGAAAGCTCAAAAGCCCATGGGTCGGCAGGTATCTCTTCCTGCTTTTCGGCAGCATAAGCCGGAAGCAGTAAAGAACAACTTAATAATACCACTGTAAAAAATCTATACATCACTATCCACTCCACTCATACTTTATTCATATATATTTGCTTACCGCACAAATACTATGCCGTAAGCAAATATAACAAGCAGCCGCACATCCTTCCCTTTTGGGAAGGCAATGCGGACACGCTTGTCAGAAACACTAATTTTAAATTGATAAAAATTTGATTATTTCTTTGCTTTTTCAGCCAGTTCGCGGGCTTCTTTGGCCAAGCGGATATGGGAGGCCAAAGACTTGGAAGCAACAGCCAGATTCAGACCGCGGGTGGCAGGAATAGAAGGAGCAATAAAGCAGGCGGAGTTGAGGTTACCGCCAGTATAATCGCTCATCTCGGTAATGCTGAAGGTTCTGCTTGCTGTTACTGCAGTAGTGGGAGTTCCGTCATAAACAGCGATCGGAGTACCTTTAACAAACCACAGGCGGCTGCCGTCAGCATGGATGCCCCACAAATAGCCCGGATCATTAACTGCTACGACTTCTGTCCAGTTAGCCGGAGCAGTGATATCAGCAATGGTAGTGTGGTAAACGCTGCCTACCAGTTTAGCAAAGCCGCTGTCATAATGACCTGCGAAAATATAAACATTATTAGCATCCAGAATAGAAATGTCTCGGAAGTCGCCTTTTTGAGTAGGGTTAGAAAGTGTTACTTTGGTAACGCCGCCTTGAGTGAAGTTCGCCAAGTCAACAATGCACAGATTGGTATCGGCATTGCCGCTGCCAGCATTCTGCATTCCGCCCAACGAGCAGACATATAGCTTATTATCATACAAATCAAGTGTAAAGGAATTTTTACCGACTGTTACATAAGCATTATCATAAGTTAATGTTCCTCTTGCGCTAATAGCAAATCTTGCCACAACACTGTCGTAATAAGTAGCATAACCACTGCCTTTATTGACATAGAACAAAGCATACAATTTACTGCCAACTACAGTCAACGCCTCACCGTGGAAAACGCCGTCAGCATAAGGATTGGCAAAAGCAGGAAAATCTGCCGGAAAGGCATATTCACGAGTTTGAGAATAATTGTTATCCATATCAACCACAGAGATTTTGGAAAGGTCATAACCGGTACCAAAAAGCCATCTACCGCTGGTAGCTACGCCATGCAGGTTGGCAACACCAGACCAAACTATAGGCGTAACCAAAGAAGACCAGGTCGCAGCTTGCGGGTCAATGATCTGATTAGGTTCAGAAGTAGAAGTATAATTATATTGGCGTAGCACCAGACGGCTGCTGTTTCTATCAAAAAAATTAAAGAAAGCCGGATCACCATTCAAACCTGTCATTTTATTTTTTACAGCAGACAAAGCAGTGGCAGCCGCAGCACGTTCACCATTGATAGCACCTGCAGTACCTTCGGAATAACCGGAATTTGTAGCTGTATAGGCAAATAGATTTTCACTCATTTTTTACACGCTCCTTTAATTTTAAAATATTTTAATAATATTACCTGTATCCATTTATAAAACTCTGCCTTAGCCCATGGGCATCACCTCCTCGGCATACTGCTGCCTGGTATTTTAGTAAGTATATTGCAAAGTCGCATAATAAGTGCGCCCTTGAATCGGATATAAGATATTTCTCATTTCACTATAAGTAGTTCTTAAATACATATCATTAGCCTTATTCAAAACATCATTACACCCCACTGCCACCTGTAAGGATTTATTTATCTTATACTTTACGCCTACATCCATAGTCGTCAAAGACGATTGCCACGGAAGTGCTCCTGTAGTTAAAGGAATCGCATCTGTAGTTACCTTGCCTACGTGACGCATTTGTGTAAACAGGCTCCAATTTTTATCTGGGCGATAGGTAAAACGGGCCGTACCTTCCCATTTTGGCTGATAGGTCATAACGCCTTCAATTTTTCCATCTTTATTCCATACTTGCTGCCCAGGTATCGCACTCAGGTCGTATAAAACATTGGAAGGATCGGTATATGTGGCCTGTAGATTGACGTCCCATTTCTGCCACGACAGATCTGCCTGCAGCTCAACGCCATTGACTTTACCGCTGGCAGCATTATTGTAAACAAAGAAAAAACTATTCCAGGAAGATAATTGCAGCAGTCGTTTGGAATCGCGCCCAAAATAAGTTATCTGGAACTTAGCTGTATCGGCACCCAGCCACTTGCCATCCCAAATGGCACTGATATCCCACTGCTTGCCTTCTTCCGGCATCGGGAACACACTGGCTGTACCACCCACATTGGGCATCGGCAAAATACCGGCGCCATCACCGGCGATCTCGTACATATTGAGCAGCCGGTAGTAAGTGCCGCCTGTCGCCCGCAGCGTAAAGTGATCATTAAACTGTTTTTTCAGTGCCAGCTGCCAGGTCACCTTATCATCCGTCTGTTCATCCGTTTGCCCCAGCCATTTGATATGCTGCGGGTCATTCTTTTCGTCATAACGGTCGCTACGCCCTAAAATCTTAGAACGATTATAACGAATGCTGGGCGTCAGCCAAAAATCGCCTTTTTTATTTAATGTGATCGTGTCCTGGATCTGCGCATTAATGATCTCCTGCTCATAATAATTACGCCACCTGCTGCGGGTATCTTCGTTAGCATGTTCAAAGTCAAACATTTTCCAGCCGTCAATATCCATTTTTTCTTTAGAGGCATCGACCAGAAACTCTATCAAGTGCCTGTTGCCGGCTTTATAGCTGCCGTCTATCTTCGCACCCAGGCGGCGGCTGTCATATTTGCTCCATAAGGTGTTAGCCTTCAGAGTATTTAAACCGCTTGTTGCTTCAAGTACCTTTTCCAAATTCTGCCAATCATCAATATAATAATCTTTATCCTGCTTTAAATAGTTGATACTCCAGCCCCATTCCAAATTACCGACAGTATCGCGTCGGCCTAAAAGCAATTCCTTCGCCGTTAACTCCTGATTACGAAAATAATACATATTAGGCTTGCCGTAAGGCATATTTACTGCCCAATCCTGATCCACAGTCCAAAGCGGGGCATAATTTTTATCAATAGGATGCGGTAGATGCCGTCTGATATTTTTCCAGGTAGCTTTGGCCAGCCAGTGATCATCCTGCCATTTGATAATGGCATCGGTGTTTTTATAATCATTAGCCTTACGCCAGCGTTCAGCACTTTCAAGTTTGTCTAATTGGTATTGATCGCTTTTATATAAATTTTCTTTGTAATTAGGATCAGCATATTTGGCATAATAAAACTCCCAATCATGCTCCATAACATCTTTTCCACCATAGTCATCAGGATCCTGTTGCCAAAAAACTTCATAAATATCGCCGCCCGGAGCACACCTTGTTACCATCTCATCAATTGATGTAACCTTACCCAAGCTAGGTTCTTCCATTCCAAAGCCAACATCGTAGCTAATTTGCTTATTTATTCTATCAGTGGTATTTTCCAAATCTTTATAATAATATTGCAAACGCTCTTTGTAGGTTCTGTCATTATCAAAATTCTTATATTTAAAATCGCCTTCACTCTGGTCGCGGTTGATACCGACCATCAAAGCGCCTCCGCCCAGAGGAGCGTCGATCTGTAAATTACCTTTATAGCCGCCGAAGGAGCTTTTGCCGAAGCTGGCCTGTACGTTAGCTTTGGTAGGCCGTTTAGTAACGATATTGATAACGCCACCCATGAAAGTGCCGCCAAAGCGCGCCGGAATATAACCGCGGTAGACTTCGATACGCTCGACATTATGTACAGGAATAGTAGAAATATCTGCCGCCGCGTCGCCGCCCAGATTAAACAGCACGCCGTCGACAAAAACACCGACCTGCGCCGCAGTAGAACCACGTACGCTGACTGTTGTATACTGCCCTTTACCGTTCAACTCACGTACATGTACGCCTGGAACCATTTTCAACAGATCGGGCAGGTCTTTCTGCTCGCCTTTGTAGTCATCGGGGCGAATAACCGTTACCGTACCAGGTGATAGCTTAGCTTCCCAATCAGGCCGCTTCGCCTCAACCGTTACGCCTTCCAGGGTAAAATCCATTCCCTCACCATCAGCTTCGACTGCTGCAGGTTGGACATCCTGCGTCACCGCTGCTGGTTCCACTGCATTTTCAGTTGCTTCTGCAGCCCATAGAGGTCTCACGTCCCCCCCCTAATGTGCAAACGCCCATAGCAGTTAAAATGCCAGCCGTTATGGCTGCTTGCCGCAGTCCTCTTCTTTCTTTCCTCATACAAATCCATCCTCCCACTCTTTGTTAAAAAATAACGCTGCATTTTCAACCAGTCCCTACGGTGAAAGTGCAGCGTTTATTTTTTACAAAACAGCCTGCTCCGCTTTTCTGGTCGAAAATACTAAAATTTCCGCGCTGCTGGTTTCAGCGCATAATCATAGCGTCCGCAGAAATATTTGTCTGGCAAAACGCCAAACTTAAATATCTCTGCAAAATTTTCTCCCAGTCTGTCTACGCAGGCTGTTCAAAAGATAGAACCAGTCAGCACTCTGACTCAAGATCATCACTTCAGCATCCCTTTGTGAAAGGACTGCAATGCTGAAGCTCCCTAATACAGTTGCGTGACAGCGCCGGATTCACACCGGACTTCCCTATAAAACCACGGATCATTGATCCCACAAGTACCCAGTTCCAAATTTTCATTTTTTGTTGTCAATGAACATGTCATTTATCACTCCAGCACTGTGACCGCAAGCATGGATGCCGCCACCCCAGCGGCACCACGCTCAAAGGTCTGAGTTGAGTGGAGTTTGCAGGCTATGACTGAACCTGCAGGAAATAAGAACTGCCCCTCTGCTAAAAGCAGAGGGGCAGAAAAACTTGCATAACAAGCGTATACCAGTTTTTCTAACTCTCTGTCGCTCGCAGTAGCTAGACTATCAGGCTGATTGCTGGCTTGGGGCTAAAACCCCTTACAGCGCCGGGAGCGCAGCGGAATTGCACCGCTTCTCATTTTACGATTACCACCTGATAAGTATTACTATTTTCTTGATATGCTTAAATCATATAACTTACTTTTACATATGTCAACCTGTTTTTTCTGAATGTATACAATATTCTTTTTTATTTTATTTAAATATTTTCTAATACAATTTAATTTATACAAAACTAAATTGTATAAATCTAATATCAGCATTTCGTCAAAACTGCTTCTGTACGACCCGCTTACAGCCATATCTTCCCGCGGCTAGTTTTTATAAAAATTTTTACCTGTCATTTTTAAATAAATAAACTGTTTCAGCTGGCTGAATATGCTTTGCATAAAACAAGCCCAGCCGTTGATGCCGGCACATGTTTCCCGGTTAATATGCAGTCTGGCTGCAGGCATTGCCAAATTAAAATAAATTGTTTTTTCGATGTCGCCTATTTCGATCCGTTCTCTGTCGGTGCCGCAAAAAATCTGATATTCATCGATACCCAGTTGGGGCAAGTCATCAGCATACTGCCATTTGTAATAATTACCTTCACCGGCATTTTTGCAGCTGTTATTGATACGCACAAAACATTGCTCCGACAGCGGCAGATCATGGGCGGCAGCTTGTGCCAGGCTGCGGGCACAGCTGCTGCCAGCCGAGATCACCATCCGTTTGAGCTGCCAGTTATTATCATAGTCGCGCAGTGCTGCAAAGGTATCAAAAATGCTGTCCTGAAAGATTTTTATTTCTGTCAGCAGGTAGTCTGCATTGCAGTCCAGATCCAGTGCTGCCGTTATTTTCCGCAGCCATTCAATACTTTGCGAAAAGCCATAGGGTGTGTCGGTGATAATATATTTCTGCTGCAGCTTTTCCCGCAGCCACTCGGCAACGGGCAGTCCCAGTTCTTCATTTATCACTACGTTCAGTTCTGCTTTGCCTGTCTTTTTTAAATCTTCCCAGGCTGTACCATTATCAAGCAGGCAGAGGTTTACTTTTACGCCTACACTTTTTAGCATTCGTTTAAGTTCCAGCATATCGCCTTCCCAGTTTGGATAGCAGGTGCTGCTGCCTATCAGGTTGACTGATGAAGGTTCAGGTGCAGCAGGCTGCAGGCTGCTGCATTCAAGCAACTCTATCACAGCCCTGCTCCAGCCGTTCCAGTATTCACCACTCAATCCACCTGCATCCACGGCAATTATCGGGCAGCCCGGCTGCAGGTTTTTACAGACGCCTTTGATGTCGTCGCCGATCAGGCTTAATGAACAGCTTGTAAGCACTGCCAGCAAAGAATTTTGCGGGGCTGCGCAAGCTTCTGCTATTGCCTGTTTAAGTTTTTCACTTACGCCGTATAGAAGATCTGGTTCCAATACTTCTGAGCAAAAAAGCCTCTGTTCATATTCTTTTACTGCGTTTGCCAGTTCGCGTTCGGCCAGTACGGCGCACCAGCGCGGGCAGTTCATAACTACTTTGCTGCCTGCAACGCTTAAAAAAGCAGAGGCCGCGCCTGTCATTTGGCAATAGCCTTGGCAGGGCTGCCAGCGTTTTAATTTTTCATCTGTTTTCATATACCAGTTCCCTTTGCTCGCTTAATGTTTCGGCTAATTTCAGCAAAAAGTTTTCGCTTCCTTTTCTTCCTACTCTTCTAAAGCCAATGCAGTATTGCGGACGTGAGCATTTTTTAGGTGCAGTTGTTATCACAAGATCAACAAAGGTATTTTGCAGCTTTGTTTCGTCGTAATAGTTTGTTTTTAAATTTTTTCCCAGCAGCTTTTTATGCATCAGCTGTTCGGCAGTAGTCAGTTCGTCGCACAAAATTATTCCCTGCAGTTTTAAGCCGGCTTCTTCCAGCATTTTTATTATCGGCAGCGGTTCAAAATATCTCTGCGGCAAACTAATAGCCAAAATATAGCTCTTGCCCTGAAGCACGGCAGTGATGTTCTGTAAAAAGTCGCTGTAGGCCTGACGTTCTTTTTCTACTGATTTTATAGCTTCTTGCTTTCTGCCTAAAGCAGTTCCAAGGTCCAAAAGCCATTCATATGTTGCTTCAAGGCTGCTAGGGATACCTAAATTTATGTAGCTTATCTGCATGGTTTCAGCAAACTGCCTGGCAAAAACCCGCACTGCTTCAAGATTTTTGGGGATGAATCCCATCGCTGTAACTGCACTGACTGCGGCAGTTTCCTGCAGCTGCTTTAAAGTCATGCCGCCAGGAGGATAATAGATATTTTTAAATCCGAACAATCCCACCAGTCTGTTGATTTCATTAAGCTCGCTTTCGCGGCTGAAAATGACGTTGATACCAAATACTGCCAGCGCCGCTGGATTTTTAGCAGTACCGCTTAAAGGATAGACGAGCTTTTGACATAAAGCTTTGGTGACTGACAGTACGCCGTCCACCGCTTTTTGATTCATAAAGCCTGAGCCTTCGACACATAAAACAGGTATACCTGTACTGGCTTCAGTTTCTCTGCAGATCGCTTCAACATCGTCGCCAATAACTCCGGCGGCACAGCCTGCCGCTACGATGATATATTCCGGTTTCCGTACTGCGGCAATGTCCAGCAGACATGCTTTTAAGAGTTTTTCGCCGCCAAAAATAGCTTCTTTATCTGCCAGCCCGGTAACAAACAGGTTGCTGCCATCACATTGGCCGTTAAAAGATTTATTAGTGGCAATTTTAAGGCGCATTTCCCAAAATGCGTTGTGTGCGATGTGCGAACATGACTTGGGAGCATGAAAGACTATTGCAGCCCGAGGATTATAAGCGGCAGCCAGAAAAACACTCATCAAGTTACAGTGAATAACTTTTTTCCGTTCTGAATTTCTGATCATTTTTTCGTCCCATTCGTATTTTCATAAACTATTGCATATAATTTTTCTATTCCTGCGGCGGCGTGGTGTGACAGGCAATTGACGTAGCTTTGCGGTATAACTACAGCCTGACGTTTTTGAATGGCGGTTATACCGGCATAGGCCGGGTCATTATATATTTCTTCCAGTTGTTCTTCGCTGTTTTTATATGCCCCGCCTTGCGACCATGAGCCAAGCAGCAGAAATTCCGGGTTGGTTTTGATAACTTCTTCTTTACTCAAAATACGGCTGGTGTCTGCATAGTCTTTGGTAACAGGGCGTGCCTGTTCATAGCAGTCGTCGATGCCGGCCGCAGTCATGATGTCGTTATAGATGCATCCTGCTCCGCCTATAGCTCCAAAGCGCAGGAAAAGCAAGGCTGAGCGGCGCTGCTGCGGTGGTATGGCTGCTACTTTGGCCTGCATTGCAGCGAGCCTTGCCTGCATATTTTTTACGATCTGCTCTGCCTGTTCGTTTTCGCCTGCTGCGGCGCCCATACTGCGTACTAAGGCAGGGATTTCGTCGAGTCTGGAGATGTATTTAAAAACATATACTTTTATGCCTACTTCTTCCAGGCTGTCTATATATTCACGCTTGGCAGTGTCCGGCACAAAGAGCAGATCAGGTTTCAATGCTACTATGGCTTCAAGGTTATTTTCTACTATGCCCTGTACGTCTGCAGCTTGTTTATAAGCCATCGACAGACCCGGGTCGTGTACCCATTTACTGACGCCTGCTATTTTTTTATGCTCAACAAGGTCTAACAGTATTTCATCGGCATAAACAAAGCTGCTGGCAATACGTTCAGGCTTTTTGGTAAAGCTGATTTCTTTGCCGCGAAGGTCGCGCACTGTGTAGCTTTGTGGCTGCTGCCCGTTGGATGACAGCAGGTCAATATTTTTACTGCAGCCGCTTAAACAGAAAGCCAGCGTCAATAGCAGGTAAAGCAAATATTTGGGCATCGCCTATCATCTCCTTGTATTATAGAGTAGTAGTTATTAGAGTCCCTTTCGCCCAAAATATATTATTTATTTAAAAGGTGCGTTCATAGGTCAGCATCCAGTTGCGTTCTTCCAGCAATGCGCCGGAAGTGCCGTTGCTGGAACCGGTTCTGATATCGTCTCTGTTCAGCAGATTATACACAGTCAGTCTTAAAGTGTCTTGATCTGTCAGTTTATGCGCAATGTTCATGTTAATGTCAAGCATCGGTTTGGTTCCATTTACGCGGCCCGCCATATAGTTGGCAAAAATATTGGCTGAAGTTTTGGCAAGTTTATAGCCTACGCCAGCGTTCAGGCCCAGTTTAAAATCAGTGCGTTCCCATTCGCCGCTGCCAATGGTTTTCTGCTGCGGGTTGGCATAGGAAACTCCTAAATTGTAGCTGAATTTCTGGCTCAAAGCTTTTTCATAGCTCAGTTCAACGCCGGTATTACGGTATTTTTCGGCATTTTTATAAATATTAAGGCCACTGGCACTATCTTTGGCACGATAGATCCTGTCGTCGATTTCCATATGGAAAACATTTAATTTAAGCAGATCTCTGTCGGTAAATTTCTTTTTCCAGCCCAGTTCATAGTTCCAGCCGCTTTCTGCTTTCAGGTCAGGGTTCATGACCTGAGTAGATGTGCCCCATTGTTCGTTGACGTTGGGAGCGCGCATCGATTTATTGATGTTCAGATAAAGATTTTCATTTTCTCTGAGGTTTTGCAAAATTTGCAGTTGCGGACAGAATTTACTGCCGGATTCTTCTACATAGGCTTCACGGGCGCCTAAAAACAGTTTTGTTTTTGCGCCCAGCTCCGTTTCAGTCATGAAGAATACGGCACCGCTGTCCCGTTTGGCGCTTTCAGCTCCGACAGTATTTTTGGTGTCTTCATTTTCATAGTTGGCGCCGGCCGTTAAAGCAACCTTTCCCAGCTGCCATTTATTTTGAATATCAGCACCGATATTATGACCTTTTTGATGTGTAGTAGTATTGTATTTCCAATCTCTGCTGCGCATATAAACGGCAGCGGATAAGTCATTATTGTTATAGCGCATTTGCCCAAAATGATATTGAATATTGCTATGGAAACCGGGGGCATATTGCCCATTATTTAATTTGGAGCAGTCGGAAATCTTTTTGCTGTACATATATTGAAACAACAAATTATCGGTTATATTGTATTGCAGATTCAAGCTGTCTTTTTCCAGATTATCTCCCATATAAAAACTGGTAAGATTAGACTGATACACTTTGCCGCGCCCTTTGGATTGCTGACGGCTATAACTGATTTGTAATTTATCAGTCGCAACATTGACTGCGCCTTTAAATTTATTTTTATCGCCCCAACCTGCAAGGACTTTTGTTTTGCTCTGTTTTTTATTGGTTATGATATTGATAACACCGGCACTGGCATTGGAACCGTATAATACTGCTGAACCGCCTTTTACTACTTCTATACGATCAATGATATCGGTCGAAATGGATTCAAGATCATAGTTGCCATCCTGATTAAGCGGAATGCCGTTGACTAAAATAGCAACATTATCCTTGGATACGCCTCTAAAACCAATATAGGTGTTGCCCGTAGGCGAAGCTGTCAGCGTAAAACCGGGAATATTTCTAACTACTTCCATAACATTATTGGCACCTAAGCGTTCAATTTTTTCCTGGTCAAATATTTCCGTTGCTGCGGGAATCTCAAGATCACGTGTTTCATAGCGTGTAGCAGTAACTAACACAGGGTCCAGTTCAAATCGTTCTATCTCGTTTTGTTGTTTGTCAGCAAACGCTGTACCCCCCCAGATGACACTCCCACTTATCAATGCTACTATCAGTGTACTTTTACTTAAACTTTTCTTCATCATCAGCTCTAACTCCTTGCTATTTAATGTATAATACAGTAAAATCATACTAGTCACTAATATGCATATTTTTCTTTTTTTATATTTTCTTCAAATAGTTTCAGTTACTGTATTATTTATTAAATGATAAAGTATATAATACTTATAGTGTCAAGGTGGTTTTATGAAAAACACGGCAAAAGATTATTTCACTCCCGGAGAACTGGCCAAATTGACCGGAATTTCCAAACAGATTCTTCTTTACTATGATAAAAATAATATTTTTTCACCAAGTTTTGTTGACGATAAAGGTTATCGTTATTATTCGTTGTCTCAATATTTTTCTTTAGAAATATTGATAACAATGCGTAAACTGGATATTCCGCTTCAAGACATCATGGCGTATCTGCATAATAAAAATCTGCAGGACCTTAAACAGATCTACAGTCAAAAATTAAGCGAATATCGATATAAAATAAAGCAGCTGCAGCAATACGAAGCGGCGCTTGAAAAACGTCTGGCCCGATTAGATAAGATAGAAAATATACGCCTTGATCAGATAATGCTGTCTGAAGAACCGGAACAGTTATATTATCAAAGCAAGGAAATTTTTTTAACCCAACCCACTAAAATACGTATTTTAAAAATTGCAGAGTATATGCTACCGCATTTACGTTCCCAATTTTTAGAGGATTGTGTTATTGGGTTTTCGTTAAACAAGAATGAAGTTCTTGACTGCGGCAAATTATCCAGATACAGGATATTTGTACAGATAGACGACTGCAATATAGATGCTGTTGCTGATATTCTCTGTAAAAAATCTGGCTTATATCTTTCGTTGTATTGTAATTGCCATTATGGACTTATTGATGATTGTATCAAATTGAAAATCAAAAATTTCCTTGAACTGAATCATTTGAAGCCTTGCAGTGATATTTTTGTATTTCCTCTCAGAAACTATTGGTCTGCCACTACTACTAAAGAAGAAATTTCTAAGATCTGTCTACAGGTTGAATATATCTGATAAGGTATACAATGGTTGTATGCTTTTTATATCCCTCTTACATTTGTTTTTAGGCATAAAAAACCCCTGAGCATTTTTTACTCAGGGGTAAAATTTTTATTTCAATACTTCAGCAATCACATCACTGGTCAAATCCTTACCGCCATACAGCATTGCACTGCTGTCAACTACGCTGCTGATACCGGCGCGTTTTGCAACTGTGGCAATAGCTTTTTGCACTTTTTTCTGAATCGGTCCCATAAGATCCTGTTCACGTTTCGCAATCTGCTGTGAAAGTTTTTCTCCCAGGGCCTGTTTACCACTGTCATCTAAAGAGGCAGCTTTACTTTCAAATTCTTGCTGCGCTTTTTGGCGTTCCAGGTCAACAGCGCTCATGGTCGTTTTGATATCGGGATAGCTTTGGAATACCTGTTGTACGTTTACATACCCCACAACATTACCGGCTTCGGCTGCCGATACTGAGCCGCAAATCCCCAGAGCCATGACAATCGTCAAAATAAAGGTCATAATTTGTTTTTTCATCGTTTACAACACTCCTTAATTTTTGTTTATATAAATTTTAATACTACCTTTTTTATCCCGACAAGCCGCAATAAACCTGACTGCTGCAATATCGGTCAAGCCATAATCGGCAAACTTCACCAGTAACTCGCGCACCAGCTTTGTTTGTTGTTCTGTCTTTGTATCACCGCCAGTTTCCTTAAATATTTTATGATGTTGAATTATCTTGCACATGCAGTATATTATAAACGGTTCTCAGCCACCAGTCAACAATAGTTACTATTTATATCTTTATATTATTTAATTGACTTTTCATATGATTAGCTGTATTTTATAAGTAGTTATATTAAGTTTTCCATTTTAAATTAGAGGAGGCTTGTCTATGTCCGATTTTATCAGCGACTCCATTTTTAAAGAGGCATTCCTGAGGGCTTCTCGTCATTATATAGAAGCTTTAGAGCTGCCTGAGCTTCATTCAAAACGGTCTTCTGATACGAACTCTGTCATTGATTCTGCTGCCTGCATAAACAACAGAATGCTGCAAAGTTTTGCTGCTGATTTAAACGAGCAGCAAAAGAGTGATGTTTTGAACTCAACTTTATTAGCTCAATTGGCAGCAGACAAGGCTTATCCTAAAGATGAACACGGACGTTATGACGTAAAAGGCTGGTATAATAAATTTTCAGAGGTTCTGCTTAATTTGGGCTGGGTAAGCCAAAATACTGCTTTTTGGCGATATAAAATACATGGAAAAAGCTTTACAGCCGATAAGGCTATTTTAGAAATAATCAACGGCTTACTGCAAAATAACGCACTGCTTTTAGCGCAGGCAACGATCAATGCTTTAAAAAATCTGCCTGCAAATGATTCTAAGCTCACTCTTTTTAAATTCAATACCTGTTCTGACAAAATGGGGAATATCAGTCTTGGCGTCTGCACTCAAAACAACAGTTTGATCGAGTATAATTTTGCAGCTCTTTATCTGGAGACAAAAAAGAACTTCAAGCAGATTTTGTTTATTGATTTTTCAACCTCTGATTTTAAGCTGTTCGCAGGTACAAACACTATCACTCTTAATCCCGACGTTTACAGTATAGTACGCGAGCAGGTAGCGCAAAAGCTTCACGACAGGGTTGGCAGTTATCTTGCCGGACTGGATATTTAATGGCTATATATAAGTCAAAAGTAAAGCGTGATACCAATGGTATCACGCTTTACTTTTTTACTTTGCACCAAAATATTCCGGATAAGTTTTTTGTGCAATGTCTAAGATACCGTCACCTATATATTGTGAAGCTGCGTATCTGTAGCGGTCTTTTATGATAATGACATTATTATTTTTAATTGCTTTGATACTTTGCAGTGCCGGATCTTTTAAAACTTCTTTTCTAAAAAGTACCGTATCGCCTTCCTGAGTCGAACTGTAATCTGGAAACATCAAAACGTCAGGGTTAACTGCTACTATTTTTTCTTTGCTTAGATGTTCACCGCGAACAAGGCCCGCCAGGGCAGCGCCGTTGATTACGCCGGCATTGATACAGATGTCGTTGAACAGCCCTGCTTCACTTCCAAAAACCCCCAGCAGCGAATACCCCATCAAAATCTTTTTTTCTTCTGCCGACATTGTATCGGTCACGTCTTTTACAAGCTTCGTTTTATGATCCAATTCGTCAATTATGCTGTTTCCCTGCTGCTTTTCATTCACAGCCACTGATAAATTAATGATTCTTTGGCGTACCATATTCAAAGTGGTAGGCACTTTGGTAATATATACCTTTAGCCCTACATCTTTTAAGGCTTGAATAAATGCTGTGTTTGAGTTTTCCTGCACGATCACAAGGTCAGGTTTAAGGGCAAAAATCTGTTCTACGCTTACTTTTTGCGGAAGTTTCAGGGGAATCTGCGCAGCTTTATCAATAATCAACGATGTTTTAGGATCAGCAGCCGGTTCCGAGATTGCTGCAATACGCTCTAATGAAACCAGCTCTGTAAGTATTTCTTCAAGGCTGAGAGTTGTGGCGTAGATTCGTTTAGGGGATTCGTTAAAATGCAGAATATTCCCTTTGTCGTCAGTTACCTGATACTGAGTTTGAACTGCCGTGCTTTCAGTCACAGCAGTAGGCCTTTCAAAGCTGCAGCCTGTTGCCGCTAATATCATTATTATTACTAAAATAAAACTGCGCATTCTGTTCTCCTACCAAAATGAATTTAGAAGCTATACTCATATCCAAGCATAAAGTTTCTGCCAAGATTGTGATAGTTAGTATCACCGTTAGTTGTAATATCAATTCTATCCAAAATATTATTTAAATGGAAAAATATTTTGTGATTATCCTCAGGTTTGTATGATAAATCAAGGTCTGTAAAAAACTGTGGTTTAATATTTCTTTCGGTAGCAGTATTAGAAATTCTATGTCCTACAAAATTTCCCGATAACATTCCGTTAAATTTATTTTTGTTGTAATTAAGAGTACCATTGATCTGATAACGTCCATAACAGTCATGCCAGCCTGAATCTCCATATTCTTCTTCATTTCTTGCCTGAGGCTTGCTATATGTTAAGCCAATATTACTGCTCCAATTTTTATCATGGACAGTAGTACATGACAATTCAATACCAGTATTGCGGAAATCTTGATTAACATAATAAATGTCATCATTTTTGTCACGAGCAGCTTTTAAATAATCTTTTATATCATAACTAAATAAAGCAATCCTCCATGATCTTTTATTTTCATTTAATTTATAACCTATCTCATAATGTGTACCCTGTTCTGGCTTAAGATTTGTTGTCGGTAAAATATTAGAAGTTCCGTAAATTTGTGTTAAATTAGGCATTCTAAAAGATTTTCCTGCTTTAGCATAAAAACTGCTATCATCATTGATTTTATAAAGATATTGTACTTCAGGAGTAAATTTACTCATATCATCATTTTCTGTCGTATTTTTCGTACCATTTTTTTTCGTTTCAGTAGCCTTTGAACCAACAGCCCAAGTTTCTCGCATATTAAAAAGTAAATTTGATTTTTCATTTAGACTCATATCATATGAAAGATACAAAGAATAATTGTTTCTATCATAACTCATACTATTTGAAGTTCCACGCAAATCCATATCTTCTTTCTGGAAGCTGGCACCAACTAATAAAATATTTTGTCCCACATCAAATTTTTTCTGTACATTCAAGTTTGTATTATGCCCTTTTCTCCAGCTATTAAGTTTAGGAGCCTTCCAACCGTTACCAGATGGTGAAATTTTATCATAGGTTTTTTCTTGAGTTCCATAAGACACTTGTGCTTGCCAATCGTCTTTATCATAGCTTAGCAAAAAATTATTATCTGTATCATAATAATCTCTCATTTCAGTATATTTTTTACTAACAGCATCTTTTTGAAGGTATCTATGCTCATTCTTTGAATAATTATGGGTAAATATTAATCCATCTGCGATCTGATAGTTCCACATAACACTTTTACGCTCGCCTTTAGCATAATCAAAAACATTACCGGTAGTTTTACCATCAGCAAGGCTGCTTATACCTTCAGCCTTACCACGATTTTCGAGACCTGCAACAATGCTGAATTTTCCTGCCCCTAAAGAAATATCATAACGCTCTTTACCAAAATTACCCGCCGAAACTTTAATTCTGTTTTTTATCATTTTTTTAGTAATAATATTTATTACCCCTCCTGTCGCTTCACTTCCATATAATACAGAACCGCCGCCCCTTACCACTTCTATTTTCTCAATTGCGTCACTGGGAATATCTTCAAGATTATATTTACCATCCATATTCATGGGTACTCCATTAAGTAAAACCAAAGTACCTACTTGGGCTCCACGAATCATTATTTTACTTGTCATCGTACCCATCGCTGCACCATTAAAACCCTGTGATTGTATAGTAACACCTAGAGTATTCTGCAATACATCAAATGCATTGTTAGCTACACTTTCCTCAATTCTCTTGGTATCATATACTTCTACAGCGGCAGGAGTATCTAAATCTCTTGTTTCCATTCTTTGTGCCGTTACAACCATTGGATCCAGGGTAAAAACCTGCTCAGGTTCTTCGGCATGTACTGCTGTGCCCCCCCAGATGACACTACCAGTTATCAATGCTGCCATAAGCGCACTTTTGTTCAAGCTTTTTTTCATCAAATCCAACTTCCTTTCAATTTTAATTTATCGATACCCTTCTTTAAAAGTGGTAAAAAATAGAAAAACCCCCTTTCTAAAAAAACAGATAAGGAGGAATAAAGGACAAATTCATTGCCTGTTCTCCCCTATACTGTCTCTCGCAGAAATAGAGTTACTGGTGAAAGCTGACTTAAGCAGTGTTTTACTGCTAATACAGCGGCGGGACCGTGTTAGATTCTCACTAACTTTTACTTGTTATACGTTACCAGTATTAAATATTAAATTTATTTTTCTACTATGTGTGATATAATACTATGTATAGTCATTAGACAGTCAAGAGGTTGGTGAAAATTTATGGAAAAAAATAAAAAAAAATTATTCACAACAGGCGAACTTGCTTCTTTGTGCAAAATTCATCGAAAGACCTTACTTTTTTATGACAAGCTTGGCCTTATCACACCTGAATTTGTTGATGATAACGGGTACCGTTATTATGCCCGCAGGCAGTTTTTTTCTTTAGAAATCATTCTGGCATTACGAAAATTAGATGTATCTTTACCAGAAATAGCTGAATATCTTAAGCATAAATCTACCTCTAATTACAAAAATCTACTTACAAAACGTGCCAATATATTAGATCAGCTTTTATTTGATCTTCAAAAAGTGCGTAATGAACTTAGCGACAGGATATCTTTTCTCGAAAATACAGAAACTCTACCTTTAGAAGTGATCACTTTAGTAAATGAAGCAGAAGATTATCTTTGTTTGAGCGATCCGGTGCCGCAGAATGCTGATTTAAAAATCAGAACAAAAATTTCAGCTAAACATTTATCAATTTTAGCTGATTATATAAATTTTAATAATCATGTTTCGGCCTATATCCTTGATAAAGATACCTTTATGGCCGGGAAACGACCATATACTAAATATTTTTATCAATCCTTTGCTCAGCCTTTTGATTCGCCTTACTTTTTTCTTAAACCGTCAGGATTATATGCCACAATTTACTTTAAAGGTATTTATTGCTCGTACGGCAAACCATATGTTGCCAGGCTTTACCAATATTTGCAGGAAAATAACCTGCAGGCTGTCAGCGATCTTTATATGACTTCGATTAGAAATCATTGGGTTACAGATGATAATGGCAGTTATTTAAATAAATTATCAATACAGGTAAAAAAATAGAAGCAGAACTTTGAACGTTCTGCTTCTATTTTTTATTTTATTCGCTTACGACTACAGCTCCCTGTTCGCTGAAGTCGATAACTGTATTAGCCGGCAATTCAATTTCAACACCATTATTTTTCCACTTTAAAGCTTCTTTAGTCGTACAGCTTATCACTTCACCATCGGGTGTTAAGCTGACTGTACTCTTAGCTTTAAATTCTACAAAACCGGCATTTTCCATATCGATCGCATTATTTTGCCAACCTACCGGCCGCAATTTGGTATCTTCTGCCAAGGTACCCATTTTTACGGCGCCATTATCGTAGAAATCCAGGGCCGTACCGCTTTTAAATGCTACAAAGCCATACTCGTTCTCTCCAAGCCCAATTGTTGTTTCGTCGGCAATAGTTCCACTGAGAACTGTACCCTGCTCACTGAAGGTTACGGCAGTACCTCCCTTATAACGAATATGACCGTAACTGGATAACGCTATATTATAGGTGCTGTTGTTGTTCCAATAGCGGTAATAACGCGGGAAAAATGGGCTGCGGTTAGTGTAAGCAGAAACAAAATAATAATCGTTGATGATATGCTGCCAGCCTTGTGGACGCAGATAGGTATCACTTGCCAGTACACCGCTGATGACGGCTCCCTTATCATTCAGCCTTGCTGTTGTCCCTTTTTTAAATTTGATCTGGTCGCCTACCGACCAGCCCTGGGGATAAAGTTCTTCACTCTTCGTAAGGGTTTTAGTAGCAGGTGCTGCAAATACGCTGCCGCAAAAAGCGCACAGACTTATGACTATTGCAGTTTTAGCCAAAATATTTTTAGTTTGCATTTTGATCAGTCCTTTCTGTATTTTACAATTTATAATTTAGCACTTTCATTATCATGATTCAAATTAGCTTAGTTACAAAAATAAAATTAAATTTCTGCTGTTTAAACAAGAAGATTCACAATTCTTATTATTTATATTCTATCATAGCTTTTGACGATGAATATTTAATTTTCAAAAAACAAATGACTCCAACACATAGGTGCAGGAGTCATTTGTTTCATTTAATGTTTTTTTTATTTTGTTCTTTAAATGCTGCTTCCTGCCACAAATACCAAACCCCCAAAGAACGCCATGGACGCCATGTTTCTGTAAGCGTAGTTATTTGCCCACGTTTGGGTATATCATCTAACCCCTTCAACTCTTTCAGTTCTTTTTTAAAAATAAAATCTGCCGAAGGAACTACATCAGTCCTGCACAAGGCAAGCAACAAAAACATTTCAATAGTCCACTGCCCTAAGCCGCGAATCTGGACAAGCTGCTTGGTGATTTCTGTATCAGTCATTGTCGAAAAGTTTTCTATAGTGACCTGACCTGCAACCACTGCTTCAGCAAAACTTTTCAGATATTCAGCTTTTTGTTTTACCAGCCCTTGTTCGCATAAATCTTCAATGGAAACAGCTAATACTGCCTGCGGCCTCAGTGGATTGCCCAAAAATGTTCCTAACTTTTCCAGTAATTGCATACTTACATCCGGCGGCAGCTGCTGTGAAACAATGCCTGTAACTAATGTCCCAAAATATTTTTCCTTCGGCTCCGGCTTCAATTCACATACAGGGAACCTATCGATCAATGGGATCAGCTCAGGCGCATGTTCACGCAGATATTCGGCTCCTGCAGCCCAATCTGGGGTTTTGAGCATGATACATCCTCCTTATTTACTTTTAATGATTCAACGAAACGTACTATCGCTGATATTACTTAAGATTATACGCTAAAACGTTTATTTTGCAAAGCAGCTGAAAAGTAATTTATTAAATTTACAGAAAATCCTTGCATCATTCATGGTTTTATGGTATTATTTATATCTGTCAGGACTACTGACAAATGGCCCGGTGGTTCAGTTGGTTAGAATGCCGCCCTGTCACGGCGGAGGTCGTGGGTTCGAGTCCCATCCGGGTCGCCATTTGCGGAAATAGCTCAGTGGTAGAGCACCTCCTTGCCAAGGAGGGGGTCGCGAGTTCGAATCTCGTTTTCCGCTCCATTTTAGGGGTATAGCTCAACTGGTAGAGTAGCGGTCTCCAAAACCGTTGGTTGTGGGTTCGATTCCTACTGCCCCTGCCACGCAAAAGTAAGCTGCAGATTATGTCTGCAGCTTTTTTATATACTTCTGTAATAAGATGAAAGGCCGCCGGATATAATTACCTGGCTGCCTTTCATCTTATGTTTCTAAAAAAGGACTGTCTTTACTTTGATAATCAATTTTATATTTCTCTGGATTTTCTTTTATGACAGCCAATAACGCCTTCCCCTCACTGCCATATTCACCTGCCTGCGCTTTCACCTCATTTTGCAGATCAAGCATCCACGGCACTAAAGGTGGCAGCCATCTTAGTAAACAGGCAGCCAGTTCATCAAGATTATCTCCTTCTAAAATATGATCTCTGATTACAATATGCATCTTTTTTCCCCCTTTTACACGCAGTCTCTATTATAACAAAAATCATATGAAAATAAAGTCCGATCACTTTATTATAAGCGATCGGACTTTATTTTTATACTATCAACACTGTACAATTTATTTTCCGGTACGACCACGTTTAGTAAAAGGCTTACCTTCTTTACAAAGTGGGCAGTCCTCTTCTTTAAATGTTGGTACATCAAGATGCAGTAAAGCTTCAGTACGAATACCAAAATCAACTTTACCGCCGCTGCGGTCTACCAAAAGCCCAATACCGACCGGAATGCCGCCATGTTCTTTAACAACATCCAGAACTTCCATAACACTGCCGCCAGTTGTAACGATATCTTCAACGATCAGTACACGAGTTCCTTTGGGAATCTCAAAACCGCGTTTTAAAGTCATTTTACCATTTTCGCGTTCGGTAAAAATAGCACGGGTATCAAGCGCTTTACCAACTTCGTGCGCCAGCAGGATACCGCCTGTCATTGGACCTACTACCAGTTCTACATTATCAGCAGCATAACGTTCAGCCAACTCCTGACAAAGCTTTTCCGTGTATTTAGGATGCTGCAGCACATTGAATTTTTCTACATACATAGGGCTGTGCAAACCACTGGTCAACAAAAAATGTCCGTGAAGCACGGCTTCAGTTTCTTCTAAAAGCTGCATTACTTCTTTTTCTTGCAACATATCAAACACCTCTGATTTCTGCTACGATGCTTTGTGCCGCAGCAATTTTATCTTCTGCTTTAGTAATAGGACGCCCTACTACGATATGGCTGGAACCATTTTTAAATGCTCCGACAGGAGTAGCGATACGGCTTTGGTCATCTATAGACGCACCAGCCGGACGTACACCGGGCGTAACGATCAAAAACTCGGGACCACAGGCACTTCGAATACCTGCAGCTTCCTGTGGCGAGGCAACGACACCATCCATGCCAGCTTCCTGTGCCAGCTTTGCCAAAGCAATAACCTGCTCTGCAATAGTGTTCTTATAATTAAGATCACCAAACTGCTCATCATCCATACTGGTCAAAATAGTAACAGCAATCAGTTTCGGCGCCGGGCGTCCCAATTTTGCAGCAGCTTCACGCACAGATTTAACAGCTGCCTGCATCATCTTTTTACCGCCTACGGCATGTACATTCATCATATCTGCACCTAAACCAGTAAGAACCGCCAAAGCACCTGCAACGGTATTGGGAATGTCCTGTAATTTTAAGTCAAGAAACACCTGCTTATTATGACCTTTGAGGAAGCGTATCATTTCACTTCCCGCAGCATAATAAAGCTCCATACCAACCTTATAATGGCTGACATTATCTCCTAATTCCAATACTACTGCTTTAGCCTGTTCCATTGTGGGGAAATCCAAAGCTACGATCAAACGATCGTCATGATTCATCCTGCCACCCCCTTAACGTTTTACAGCGCGTTTCAGATGGATCTTACCTTCTGGCAACGCCAAACCGATCATATCTTTAAGTTTTTTAATGCCATGCTTATCCATATATTCCAAAATCCCATGTGAAATAGTTTCTGCAATACAAGGATTGGTAAAATTAACAGTTCCTACAGCAACTGCGCTGGCACCTGCCAGAAAAAATTCTATCGCATCTTCTGCTGTCATAATGCCGCCCATACCGATAATAGGCACATGTACGTTCTGAGCAACCTGATAACACATCCGCACTGCAACAGGACGTACAGCCGGACCGCTAAGTCCGCCGATAACATTGCCTAAAACCGGCTTTTGCCTGTCAATATCTATTTTCATACCAATCAAGGTGTTGATCAGTGAAATAGCGTCAGTTCCCGCCGCTTCTACAGCCTGGGCCATGGCTACGATATCGGTCACGTTGGGTGAAAGCTTGGTAATCACCATTTTAGACGTATTGCTTTTTACCGCTTTAACTACTTCAGCTGCACTGTCAGGGCAGGTACCAAAAACCAGGCCTCCTTCTTTGACATTTGGGCAGGAAATATTTATTTCTAAAGCGTCAACGCCTTCTACATCCAGTTTTTTGGCAACCTTGCCGTAATCTTCATAGGAATGGGCATAAATATTAACTATTACCGGTACGTCATACTGACGCAGTTGCGGCAACGTTGTTTCCAAAAAATAATCCACACCAGGATTTTCAAGTCCGATACTGTTGAGCATCCCTGACGGAGTTTCAACAGCACGCTGTCCCTTATTCCCCGGCTGCGGTTCTAAGGAGGTACCTTTAACAGTAACAGCCCCTACTTTTTCAAGATCAAGAAAGTCGGTAAATTCCAGTCCAAAGCCAAAAGTACCGGAAGCTGTGGTAATCGGTGTTTTCATTTTCAAGCCGGCAATATTTGTCGCCAACCGTCCATCATACAATGCTTTTACCATTCGCCCACCTCCTCGGCCCAAAATACCGGGCCGTCGGTACAAACCTTAAGCCGCTTGCCTATACCACTGCACGAACAGGACAAGCAAGCGCCAAGACCGCAGGCCATATACTTTTCCAAAGAAACCTGACATTTTATATTTTTTTCGTCAGCAACTTCAGCTACGGCTTTCATCATCGGCACAGGCCCGCAGACATAGACGCAGTCATATTTACCGCTGTCTAAAAGCTGCGGCAAAAGAGCAATTACTGTCCCCTGCACACCACAACTGCCGTCATCTGTCGTAATATGGATATTTTGGCAAATATCTTCGTACAAATCTGTCCAAAACAGTTCTTCTTCCGAACGCCCTCCCATCAAAATCTCTATGGGCTTGTTCTGCACACAGAATCCTTCTGCCAAATACAGCAGCGGCGCCAGTCCCAGACCACCACCAACCAGCAATGGACGTTCAGCCTCCATAGCGAAGCCATGGCCTAAAGGACCTACGATACTCAGCTTATCTCCACTGCACACTTCTGCCAGAATATGAGTAGCCTCGCCAATAATGCGGTAGATCATAATGAAAGTACCATTATCCGCATTTACTCCGGCAACGCCAAAAGGACGGCGAAGCAACGGCGCCGTATTCTTGCAGACCTGCACATTCACGAATTGTCCCGGGACCGCCGTTTTGGCGATCTCGGGAGCATAAACTTCTATTAATTTTGTAGTAGCGTTTAAAACACGCTGACCAATAACAGTGGCGTTCGTAATAGTTTTTGGCACGGGCTTATCCCTCCCAGGCTAAATCCTGCAATGCAACGATGCTGACCACACGGCGGCGGCGCATTGCCGACATAACGTGCTGCAGTTCACGTGCTGTGTCCATAGAAGTCAGGCAGGCAATGGCATGCTCTACTGTAGAACGTCTGATTTTAAAGCCGTCACGCTCAGCATCACGACCATGGTTAGTTGTATTGATAACCATACTTATCCGGCCTTCTTTGATATCGTCAAGAATGTTGGGGCTGCCCTCGCTGACTTTAGTCGCTACGGTCACCTTAACACCCTTTTCTTTCAGATATTCCGCTGTACCTCCGGTAGCCATGATTTCATAGCCCAGATCGGCAAAACCAGCCGCAATTTCTGCCGCTTCAGGTTTATCCATATCAGCAACAGTGATCAGTATCGAGCCTTCATGCGGTACATTGATACCGGAAGCAATACATGCTTTATACAAAGCACGTGAGTACTGATAATCAACGCACATTACTTCGCCTGTAGATTTCATCTCAGGCCCTAATGTAATATCGACATTACTCATTTTGTTGAAGGAGAACACAGGGGCTTTAACTGCATAATAGTCCGGGAAGAAGCCCAAGCCTGGTTTATACCCCTGCTCACGCAGCGAATGACCCATAGCTGCTTTAGTTGCTACATTGATCATCGGCACGTTGGTGACCTTACTCAGGAAAGGAACTGTACGGGAAGAACGCGGATTTACTTCAATTACATAAACCTCATTATTCCGTACGATATACTGGATGTTGATCATACCTTTTACTTCCAGTCCAAGTGCCATACGGTTGGTATAATCAATGATAGTTTTGATAACTGACTCGGACAGATTACGCGGCGGATAAACAGCGATAGAATCGCCGGAATGCACACCTGCACGTTCGATATGCTCCATAATACCGGGAATCAGCACTTCATTACCGTCGCAGATAGCATCGACTTCGACCTCTGTACCCTGCAGATAATGATCGACCAGTACCGGATGTTCGCGTGAAGCCTTAACAGCACTGGACATATAATGTTTCAGTTCTTCATCATTATAAACTATTTCCATTGCGCGACCGCCCAAAACATAAGACGGACGAACCATAACCGGATATCCGACATCAGCTGCAGCTTTTAAAGCGCCTGCCGTATCAAAAACAGTATGCCCTTTCGGACGCGGAATATTGCAGTTTGTCAAAAGCTGTTCAAAACGTTCTCTATCTTCGGCTCTGTCAATACTGTCAACACTGGAGCCAAGTATTTTCACGCCTGCATCTGCAAGCGGTCCAGCCAGATTGATTGCCGTTTGGCCGCCAAACTGTACGATAACGCCTTCAGGCTGTTCTTTATCAAGAATATTCAAAACATCTTCTACTGTCAAAGGTTCAAAATACAGACGATCAGAAGTATCAAAGTCCGTACTTACAGTTTCCGGGTTATTGTTAATAATGATGGTTTCATATCCAAGCTCTTTCAGTGCCCAGACGGAATGTACAGAGCAATAGTCAAACTCTACGCCTTGCCCGATACGGATCGGTCCGCTGCCTAAAACAGCAACCTTCTTTTTATCACTGACGCGTACTTCATCTTCAACAGCATAGGTAGAATAATAGTAAGGTGTTTCAGCTTCAAACTCGGCAGCACAGGTATCAACCATTTTATAGGTTGGGATAATGCCCCAGTCCTTACGCATAGCACGTACTTCCATCATCTGTTTACCGATATATTCGCCAATAACCACATCGGCAAAGCCCATGCGTTTAGCTTTACGCATTATCTCCTTAGTCATCGGTTCAGTTTTTAAAACAGTTTCCATCTTGACGATATTCAATATTTTCTGCAGGAACCATCTGTCGATCATCGTAATCTCATGGATCTCTTCCAGACTTACGCCTCGACGAAGTGCTTCGGCAACAACAAAGATACGTTCATCATCGATCTTAGAAATGCGAGCACGAATTTCTTCATCACTCAGTTCTTTTAATTCCGGAATTTCCAGATGAGTCAAACCAATTTCCAAAGAACGGATCGCTTTCAGCATTGCTGCTTCCAGTGTGCGTTCGATAGCCATAACTTCGCCGGTAGCCTTCATTTGGGTGCCTAATGTACGGTCGGCTGTAACAAATTTATCAAAAGGCCAGCGCGGGAATTTCAGTACTACATAATCAATAGAAGGCTCGAAGCAGGCAGTTGTCTTTTTCGTTACAGCATTTTGAATCTCGTCCAGATTATAACCGATAGCTATTTTACTGGAAACCTTTGCGATCGGGTAACCGGTAGCTTTAGAAGCCAAAGCCGAAGAACGGCTGACACGCGGATTTACTTCGATTACATAATAACGTTCAGAATTGGGATCCAATGCCAGCTGCACATTACAGCCGCCGCGCACACCCAATTCACGTACTATATCAATAGAAGCCTGACGCAGCAGCTGTACTTCGCGATCGCTCAGAGTCTGCGCCGGAGCGGCAACGATAGAATCGCCGGTATGTACGCCTACAGGATCAAGATTTTCCATTGAGCAGACAGTGATGCAGTTATCAGCAGCGTCACGCAGTACTTCAAATTCAATCTCTTTCCAGCCCGCTACGCTGCGTTCAATCAATGCCTGACCAATAAGACTGTATTTCAGACCTTTATTAACGATTTCATCCAGTTCATCTTCGCTTTCAGCGATACCGCCGCCGGTGCCGCCCAAAGTATATGCTGGCCGAACGATCAGAGGAAACCCGACTTTACGGGCAAATTCCTTCGCTGCCGCCATCGTTTCAACGATAGCGCTTTCCGGAATCGGCTGATTGATTTTTTCCATAGTTTCTTTGAAAAGCTCACGATCTTCTGCTCTCTTGATACTATAAATCTGAGTACCTAAAAGCTGCACGTTATATTCGCGCAGAATACCTTTTTCCTCCAGATCGATTGCAAGATTCAGGCCAACCTGACCACCCAAAGTTGCCAGCAAAGAATCAGGACGCTCGCGTTTAATAACACTTTCCAAAAATTCAACATTAACAGGCTCAATATAAACACGGTCGGCAATATGCACGTCCGTCATAATCGTAGCCGGGTTACTGTTGACAAGTACGACCTCCAGCCCTTCTTCTTTCAGAGAACGGCAGGCCTGAGTACCGGCATAGTCAAACTCAGCAGCTTGACCGATAATGATCGGGCCGGAACCGATAACAAGAACTTTTTTGATATTTTGCAGCTTTGGCATCAGTTTTGGCCTCCCATCATTTTTACAAAACGTTTAAATAAATATTCATGACCGCCTGGTCCGGGGCTTGCCTCGGGATGATACTGAACTGCGAAAGAAGGATGGTCAAGATAACGCAAACCTTCAATCGTACCATCATTCAGTGAGATATTAGTTATTTCCACATTCAGACCGGCTAAAGATTTTTCGTCAACAGCATAACCATGGTTTTGTGAACTGATCAGAACCTTATTTTCCAAAAGGTCTTTAACCGGATGATTGACGCCACGATGCCCGAATTTCATTTTAAAGGTATCAGCACCATTAGCCAAAGCTAAAATTTGATGACCTAAGCAGATGCCGAAAATAGGCTTCTTGCCGATCAGCTTTTTAACTTCTTCAATGATCAGCTGTAAATCCTTCGGATCTCCGGGGCCATTAGCTAAGAAAATACCGTCCGGCCGTGCTGCCAAAATCTCCTCTGCTGTAGTATATGCAGGAAAAACCGTCAAATGGCAGTCAAAACTGGCCAGATATTCAAGAATATTTTGTTTGATACCAAAATCCATGACCGCAACATGATATTTGCCGTTGCCAAGCGTATACATTTCAGGAGTTGTTACTGTAGCTACCTGATCATGTACTTCTGGTGTAGCCAGCAGCTTTTCCACTTCCTCCTGCGGCATTTCTGCCGGCACGATAACACCCTGCAGTACACCATAATTGCGCAGTTTACGGGTAATCGCACGCGTATCCACGCCTGTCAGTACAGGTACATCCTGTTCATCTAAAAACTGTTCCAGCGTTTTTTCGCAGCGCCAGTTGCTGGGATGATCACACAATTCACTGATCACATATCCCTGAAAAAAAGATTTTCGCCCCTGATTAAAAAGATCGTTAGTGCCATAATTTCCAACTAAAGGATAAGTCATAACAACAATCTGCCCGCAAAACGACGGATCAGTTAAGGTTTCCTGATAACCGCTCATACCGGTAGTGAAAACAACCTCACCTACCGCATTGCGTTTACCATACAGCTCGCCTTCATAAACACTGCCGTCTTTTAATACCAATTTACCTTTTCTTGCTACCGTTTGCATACTTCACCATCTCTCATTACGAATTTACCTGCTACCATCGTAGCTACGGCTTTTCCTTTACAATGTTTTCCTTGGAAAGGAGTTACCTTGCCGCGTGTATAAAATTTCGTATTATCAACAGTCCATTCTTTGTTAAGGTCGATAATAGTTACATCTGCCGGATAACCAACTTTTAAACTTCCAGCTTTTAGTGCAAAAATATTCGCAGGTTCTGTACTCATTTTACCAATAATTTCGTTAATTGTGAAGATGTTTGTATGATAAAGATCAGTTAAAACTACACCAACGGATGTTTCCAAACCCGTAAATCCGCAGGGAGCATAACGGAACTCAACGTCTTTTTCTTCAGGAGCATGCGGAGCGTGGTCAGTGACGATCGCATCTACCGTGCCATCTTTAACTGCAGCGCGCAAAGCCTCTACATGATCCATGCTGCGCAGCGGCGGCGAGACCCTGGTAGCACTGCTGTAAGTAGCACAGGCCTCGTCAGTTAAAGTCAGATGATGTACTGTAACTTCACAGGTCACATTGACACCTTTTTTCTTAAAGCCGCGAATGATATCAACAGCGCCTTTACTGGCAACATGCGCAATATGTACATGTGCGCCGGTATATTCGGCAATAAGACAGTCGCGGGCAACAGCAATATCTTCTGCTATTGCAGGTATACCGGGCACTCCGATACGTGCGGAAACAGCACCTTCATGCATGTAGCCTTCATGTCCCAGTTCCGGTTCGATAGCATGGGAAATCAAAACTTTATCAAAAGCACCTATATATTTGGCGGCAAGTGTAAACAGACGCGGACTGTTGACAAAGTGCCCGTCATCCGAGAACGCCATCGCGCCTTTTTCAGACATATCGATCATTTCAGCCAGCTCTTTACCTTCTTCGCCTTTGCTGATAGCACCGATAACCTCTACATTAACATAGCCTTCACGTGCAGCACGTTCCTTAATACCGGAAACAATGATAGAGTTATCAATAACGGGTTTGGTATTCGGCATGCAGGCGATAGTCGTAACACCGCCGGCTGCCGCAGCCATTGTACCTGTTACGATATCTTCCTTAGCTTCCAGGCCCGGTTCACGCAAATGTGTATGCACGTCAACCAAACCAGGCGCCACTATAAGCCCATCGGCATCATATACTTCATCGGCAGCAGCTTTAATCTCCGCCGCAACTTCTTTGATTACACCGTCTTCCACCAATAAATCCATAATGGCATCAATATTTTGGCTGGGATCGATGACACGACCGTTTTTAATCAATGTTTTCAATTTGCTTACCCCCCGTCAAAGTCAAGAATAAGAGTGCCATACGTACTGCTACACCATTTTGCACTTCATCACGAATAGCGGCGTTATCGCAGTAGCCGACCTCCCAGGAAATTTCCAGGCCGCGATTCATCGGCCCGGGATGCAGGACAGTAACATCGGGTTTTGCCAGCGCCAGACGCTTTTCATTCAAGCCAAAGATTCGTGCATATTCACGCGGAGACGGGAACAGTCCTTTTTTCTGACGTTCCAGCTGAATGCGCAGGACATCAATAACATCTGCACCTTCGATAGCATCTTCAACACGTTTGTGTACGGTTACGCCCAGACTTTCTATATCGTGAGGCAGCAAAGTCATTGGTCCGGCTACATGTACATCAGCCCCCATCTTAGTCCAGGCAGCGATATTAGTACGGGCAACGCGACTATACAGAACGTCACCTAAAATCGCCATTTTTAACCCCTTCAGATCTTTTCCCTGTTCACGAATGGTAAACATATCCAGAAGTCCCTGAGAAGGATGTGCATGCGCTCCGTCACCGGCGTTGATGATAACAGGATCAGCAACCTCCGCAGCATAAGCAGCGGCACCCTCGATCGGATGGCGCATAACGATTGCGTCACAAGCCATAGATTGTACAGTAAGAATAGTATCGCGCAGGCATTCACCTTTTACAACGCTGGAGCTGGCAGTAGTAATATTAACTACGTCAGCGCCAAGATATTTTCCAGCCAGCTCAAATGAGGTTCTTGTTCTGGTGCTTGGTTCATAAAAAAGGTTGATAATGGATTTTCCCCGCAGTGACGGCACCTTTTTGATATCACGTTTCATGATTTTCTTCATTTCTGCCGCAGTTTGCAGAATCATTTCATATTCCTCGATGGAAAGTGAATCCAGATCAAGGATATCTCTGCCACCCAGAGATACGTTTGCTTTTGCCATTGTCCTACCTCCTATTAATCACATAAAAAAGCCTTCTGTGCCTGCAAGATGGCAAAGAAGGCTTGTAGTACAAGTTACCTAAAAGTCTACCTTACAGTCTCACAGGACCGCTTTAAAGGTAATATTCTATTGGTAATATTTTACCATCCATTAAGTGGTACGTCAAACCAAAATCAAAATATTTTCCAGGAATTTTACTTCCCACGCATTACAGCAAACCTACAAATCTGCTTCTTGCAATATCTGCCGCTATCGTATAAGATAAACCCAGAATCTATTATTTGAAAGGAGGATTGCTTTATCAATCCTTTAAGAAATATCGATGCGGTCATGTCAGGTAGCAAAGGCTATTTGACAGGCAATCGCTAAAACAAAACAGCTTTTGCTGCCATCCCGGTAATTATAAATCTGGGAGGAAGCAATATGTGCTATCAAAACGGTAAAAAAATATTACCACCGCCACTTTTATCAGCTATTCAGGAATACATAGACGGTGAATATATCTATATCCCTCGTAAAACCAATAACAAACGCCCCTGGGGATCGACCAAAGGTACAAAACAACAAACTGCTGAACGTAATCAGGAAATATTCTGCCGTTATCTAAGTGGAATTCCTGTTACTGTTCTTGCCGAAGAATACTTTTTGTCATCTAAAACAATATACAGTATCATTGCTAAAAAGAAAATCTGATCCTTGAGAACGTCATTACCTGACGTTCTCTTTTTCTTTTCAGAAAAAAAATGCAGGAAGTAATTTTGTAAAACCTGTAATATAATAAACACAAAGACAGAGAAAGCAGGTGCTATAATGAAATATCCTAAAAGCGAACAATACGACAAGCAATTTCTGCTTGAAAATATGATGGGCCCTAATGCCTTAAAAATTTTAGAAGAACTTACAGAAGGAATAAAACTCACGTCAGATATGAAAATACTTGATTTGGGCTGCGGCAAAGGACTTACATCAATCTTTTTAGCAAAAGAATTCGGCGTACAAGTCTATGCAACTGACCTTTGGATAACAGCTGCAGAAAATTTTGAGCGCTTCAAAAAGCTCGGGCTTGAAGATCGCATCATACCAATCCATGCCAATGCCCTTGACCTTCCCTATGCTGAAAATTATTTTGATGCGGTGATCAGTGTCGATTCATATCATTATTTTGGCAATACACCTGAATTTATGGACACCAAACTAGCTCCTTATATCAAACCAAATGGTATCATTGCCTTAGCCTTCCCCGGTTTCAAAAAAGATTATCACAATAATCTGCCGTCCGAACTGCTCATTTCCTGGGGTGCTGAAGATCTTGATACCTTTCACAGCTGTAAGTGGTGGCACGAACTGCTTTCACAATCTCAAACGATCAATATCGAAAGCATCTCAGAGCTGAAGTGTATGGAGGAAGCCTGGCAGGACTGGCTGGAATGTGATGAGGAACATGCCATCAACGATAGAGCTTCAATGAATGCCGGTGCAGGGAAATATATGAATCTTATCGCCATCAAAGCTAAAAAACTCTAAATTCTATTTTTAATAAACAAACCCCGCTGTCTTAAAAAACAACGGGGTTTTTCTTAATTATTATTTCCAGTCAAGTTCTTCGACTTCTTTACGGCCGCGACCTGTTAAAGCGTCGAGCATAACACGCTGCTCTACTTGAGCAACTAATTTTTTGGTAAATTTAACAGTATCAGGATTTACGGAAATACTGTCGATACCGCTCTTAATGAGGAATTCACAGAATTCAGGATAAACGCTGGGAGCCTGACCACAGATAGAAACAGTTTTGCCTTCGCTGTGAGCAACCTCAATAAGGTGACGTACTGCACGGCGCACTGCCAGATTACGTTCATCATAGATATGGGAAACAGTATCATTATCACGGTCACAGCCAAGCACCAGCATGGTCAAATCGTTAGAACCGATAGAATAACCGTCTACATACTTATTGAACTGATCGGCCAGAATGATATTGGAAGGAATTTCAGCCATCAACCATACTTTAAAGTCCTTACCGCGCTCCAAGCCACATTCAGCCATAATCTTAACCACTTTTTCACATTCCTCTACATTACGGCAGAAAGGAATCATAACATTAAGGTTTTTCAGACCAAACTCTTCACGAACTTTCACTACAGCCTGGCATTCCAGTTTGAAAGCTTCGATGTATTTAGGATCATAATAACGTGAAGCACCGCGCCAGCCCAATAATGCTGAAGGTTCATAAGGTTCGAACTCATCGCCGCCTTTCAAATCACGATATTCACTGGATTTGAAATCGCTGAAACGCAGAGTAACCGGTCTGGGAGCCATTGCCTGACAAACCTGACGCATACCTTCTGCCAGCTGATCGACAACTTTTTCAGGATGTCCGGTTTTAATGAGATACAAAGGATGTTCATGGATATAAGTAGTCCAGATGAACTCTTCACGCATCAAACCGATACCATCACAGGGCAGACTGGAATATTTCTCAGCCAGTTCCGGATCGCCCAAATTCATATAAACTTTAGTGCCAGTCGGCGGGAAGTATTCAGCAACCGCTACAGCAGCGCCTGCCTGATTTTCTTTTTTAGCTTCTTCAATAATGCCTTCATAAACTACGCCATGAGTAGCATCGATAGTTACATCAATACCGTCAGGAATAGTAACAGTAGCAGCTTCACCACGGCTCTTAGTACCAACGATACAGGGAATACCCAGCTCGCGGCTAACGATGGAAGCATGACAGGTCATTCCGCCGCTGTCAGTGACGATAGCTTTGGCTTTTTTCATTGCCGGTACCCAGTCAGGAGCGGTCATCTCAGTAACAAGGATCTCTCCTTCTTTAAATTCATCGATGCGGGAAGGATCAAGAATAACGTGTACGCGGCCAGAAACTTTACCCGGGCTTGCAGGCAAACCTTTCACGATAACTTTATGATCAGTAGTAGTCATAGATTTGCTTTCCTGCACTTTTGCTCCTCCTTCTTTATTGCGGCGGCTCCATACGGTTTCCGGACGGGCCTGCAGAATCCAGATTTTATTGGTACGTTCATCAACGCCCCATTCCATATCCATATAGCAGCCATAATGTTTTTCGATCTTTTTAGCATAATCAGCCAGTTCCAAAATCTGCTCGTCAGTCAAAGTCTGTACTTTGCGCAGTTCTTCAGGGACCTGCACTTCTTCACAGTCGCCGCCTTTTTTGCGTACAAGCATGATGTCCTGCTCATTTACGCAGCGGTCAATGATTTTGTGGTCATGTTTGGAAATAGTATAATTATCAGGAGTAACAGTACCCTGAACAACATATTCACCCAGTCCAAAGGCTGCCTCAATCAGGATATTATTGTCATCGCCAGTAGCAACGTTAACAGTAAACATAACACCGGAAGTTTTAGAGAAAACCATCATTTGTACAACGGCACTCAAAGCAACTTCTATATGATCAAAGCCTTGTTTTTCACGATAATAAACAGCACGGTCGGTAAAGCAGGAAGCGTAGCATTCCTTTACCTTTGCGATAATGGTTTCAGCACCCTGTACGTTCAGATAGGTATCCTGCTGACCAGCAAAGCTTGCATCCGGTAAATCTTCAGCTGTAGCACTGGAACGAACGGCGACATAGGGATTCTCTTCGCCGACTCTTTTACCAAGTTCAACATAAGCAGCGCCAATAGCGTCCTGCAGATCCTGAGGCATTTTCTCAGCCATGATGGCATCACGCAGACGAGCGCTGACATCACGCAGTAAAGCACTGTTTTCAACGTCAGTCAATTCAGACAAAATAGAGCGCATCTTTTCTTCAAGACCGCTTTCTTTAATGAAGTATCTATAAGCGTAAGCCGTAGTAGCAAAACCGTAAGGAACGGGAACATCTGTCTTAGCAGTCATTTCACCGAGGGAAGAGGATTTGCCGCCAACGATATCAACGTCTTTTCTTTCTAATTGCTCAAACCAGAGAAGAAACTGTTCTTCTTTTTTCATGATTGTAGCACTCCTTTATATTATACTTTTTGGGCTGCGCCCTTAATATAGTGTATACTATATCATATTTGTACACCACATTCAAGGACTTTTTTCATCGCTTTTTAACTTTTTGTGTTAAATTTTACAAAATATGCTTATTTTCAGTACGGCCCTCCTTTACTCTTTAAATAATATTTTCGTCACAGGAAAAACAGAGTATATATATTAGTATACACTAAATGATACCTGGGAAAAAGTAAAATCAGCAGATTATAACTAAAATCCATCTCATAGACTGCGCCATATATGTAAAGATTGCACAATGTACTTCTTAGTATATTTCTTAACAATACAATCAAGCCCACGAATCTCACTGCAAATACAAGGAAAGCCCCTGATGACAGACACGCCGCGTACTAAATGTACTCTGGTGTTTGTAACCAAGGGCCTGACAAAACAACTGCCGTAAAATGTGCGATTAAAGAACGATACAGCTCAAATCGCCGACAGCATTTGTAACCTCTTTCGCCTGCTCAAGAAGGGCCAGACGATTATTTTTAATATCAACATTTTCATCCATGACCATAACACTGTCAAAGAATTTATTTACAGGCTCAACTACCTGCTCGGCAAGTTTTAATGCACCGGCATAATTATAAGTCACGATGTCCGGGATCAGCTCTTTATTAAGACGAATCAGAACATCATGCAGTTCCTGCTCTGCCGGGTCGGCAAAAAGCGCACTGCTTATAGCAACTTCAGTCTCAATTTTTTTGCAAAGATTGCAGACACGGATAGAAGCCTGAATAACAGCTTCTGCTTCCGGCAGAACTACATACGCATTCAAAGCCTTGCAGCGCGCGTAAATATCTACTAAATCATCGTTGCGTTCATCGGCAAAAACAGCATCGACAACGTCATAACGGATTCCCTGTTCGATCATCATATTCTTCAAACGTAATTTAAAGAATTCTAAAATCTGCGGTATCAATTTACCGGTATCTTCCGGTTTGATATTGAGCAGATACAGCGCACCTGCCAGAATTTTGATCAGGGGCATATGATAGTTACTGCTGATAAGAATATTGATGATACCCAAAGCCTGACGACGCAATGCATAAGGATCCTGCGAGCCTGTCGGTGCAAGTCCGCGGCTGAAAGTAGCAACGATATTATCCATTTTATCACTGATGCCGACAATACGTCCAATAGTACCCTTCGGCAGCTCGTCACCGGCAAAACGCGGCAGATAGTGTTCATAAATACCTTCAGCAACTTCAGCAGGTTCGCCGTCTAATTTGGCATATTCACGCCCCATAACTCCCTGCAGCTCTGTAAATTCAACCACCATCCCGGCAACAAGATCTGTTTTAGACAGCAAAGCTGTACGTTTGAGGTTAGTATCGTCAACTTTAACATTAATGGCAAACTTAACCATTTCAGCCAGTTTAGCCAACCGCTCACTCTTATCATACATGTTGCCCAGACCTTCCTGGAATGAAACTGTTTTCAATTTTTCCAGACGGTCTTCCAATTTTAGTTTGCGGTCTTCATTGAAGAAGAATTCAGCATCACTGAGACGAGCGCGTAAAACACGTTCATTACCGTGTGCGACAACATCTAAAAACTCTTTACCGCCATTGCGGACTGTAATAAATTTATTGAGCAGCCTGCCTTCTTCATCCACTACCGGAAAATAACGCTGATGTTCACGCATTGGGGTGATAATGGCTTCCTTCGGTAACGACAGGAATTTTTCTTCAAATTTCCCACATAATGCAGTAGGATATTCAACAAGATAATTGACTTCTTCCAGTAAGTCTTCGTCAATTTCAGCAATTCCGCCTTCGACAGCCGCCAGTTCTGTCACCTGCTGACGAATCAATTCACGGCGGGCATCCTGATCGACCATCACAAAGTTGTCAGCCAGTGCCTGTACATATGCATCAGCGTTGGGGATCTCAACAGCTCCCTGCATTCCCATAACAGCAGAATGCACTACATTGCCAACCTTATTGATAGCCGCGCTCAGCAGGCCTTTAGTTTCCACAGCCTCTTTCATAGATTGCTGCATAAAACGATGTCCCATCGAATACCTGCCCGATTTCACGCCGGTAATTTCTACCGGTATTACTTTTTCACCGAACAGTGCTACCAGCCAGCGGATAGGACGCACGAACCGAAAATCATAATCGGCCCAGCGCATATTTTTCGGGAAAGATAAAGACTCCAGGATATCAAGCAGCAAACCGGGCAGTAAATCGACAACAGGTTGACCTGCCAAATGTTTTACTGCATAAACGTATTCTCCGCGCACTTCCAGGTCTTTAACGTCTATCCCCTGACCGCGGGCAAAGCCTATTGCCGCTTTGGAAGGAGCTCCGCTTACGAAAGCAATTTTTGCAGACGGCCCTTTAGCCTCAATCGTACTGTCTGCCTGAGCTTCTGCTACACCTTCAGCAATAAAGGTCATCCGGCGAGGCGTGCCATAAACCTTGATATTTTCAAACGGAATACGCAGCTCCTGCATTTTATCTGCAGCAAGCTCTTGTAATTGTTTAAGAATACCCGGCATAAATTTTGCGGGGATCTCTTCAGTACCGATTTCAAATAATAATTTTTCCATTATTTATTCTCCCCTTTCAATAACGGGAAGCCAAGTTTTTCCCTTTGTTCAACATAAGCAGCTGCGCACAAACGTGCCATAGCGCGCACACGGCCAATGAAAGCCGTTCTTTCGCTGACGCTGATGGCGCCGCGGGAATCCAAAAGGTTAAAAGTATGAGAACATTTCAATACATAATCATAAGCAGGACGGATATATCCGGCCTCAATAACGCGTTTTGCCTCAGCTTCATATTTATCAAACAGATCAAACAGCAGTGCTGTATCAGCTACTTGAAAATTGTAAAAAGACTGTTCTACTTCGTTAGTATGGAAAACGTCACCATAAGTGACTCCATCCACCCATTCAATATCAAAAACATTTTCCACACCCTGGATATACATAGCCAGTCGCTCTAAACCATACGTGATTTCAACAGTAACAGGTTTCACGTCGATACTGCCGACCTGCTGAAAATAGGTGAACTGGGTAATTTCCATACCATCCAGCCAAACCTCCCAGCCAAGTCCCCAAGCACCTAAAGTCGGTGATTCCCAGTTATCCTCAACAAAACGGATATCATGTTCTTCCTGACGGATACCCAGTTCGGCCAGGCTCTGGAGATAAAGCTCCTGAATATTATCCGGAGACGGTTTAATAATTACCTGATATTGATGATGCTGGAACAACCGATTGGGGTTATCCCCATAACGCCCGTCAGCCGGACGTCGAGATGGCTCTACATAAGCCACACGCCATGGTTCCGGTCCTAAAACGCGCAGAAAAGTTGACGGATTCATAGTTCCCGCACCTTTTTCGACATCATAGGGCTGGCCCATGATGCAGTTTTGGTCTGCCCAGAATTTCTGGAGCTTCAAAATAATTGTTTGAAAATTCATGTTCTGCCTCCTATTTTATTTGTTACAACGACAAAAACAAAAGTCTCCGTCCCTGTAACAATTAAGTTACAGGGACGGAGACATAAATCACTCCGCGGTTCCACCCTGCTTGACCGCTCATACGGTCCGCCTCGATGTTTATAAAATTGCAGCTCCCGGGTGCCTTTGTTTTCTCATCTGCCGGCTTACACCATCCCGGCTCGCTAAAACAGAAAACTACTTATCCCTTTCATCGCTTAAAAGAAAATATATCAAATCAGACGTCCTTTGTCAATGCTTTTACAATCCTAACTGCGCTAAAAAGCTTAAACTTTTCAAAGGCTTGTCGATCTGGTAAACAATAAACCGATAAAGTATCTGTTCCAGCTGCATCAAATCGCCGCCGCGCACAGTAAAAGGCTGTGGATCATTGAAATCCAGCGCAATCAGCTCCTGCAGCAGCTTCTGAGCGCCGCTGCTAAAGGGCAACTCTTCCCCTCCGTGACAGGCTTCGCAAATAAGGCCGCCCTGAACGACACTAAAAAAAGCATCTCCTTCAACAGCTTCAGTACAGTTGACACAGGCGTCATAAACAGGAGCAAATCCTGTTAAAACAAGCAGCTTGCAAATAGCCGACAACGCGACCAGACGCGGGTTATTCCTGGAAAGTATTTGTACTGCTCCTACAAGCAGCTCATAAATATCTTCCTGCGGCTCATGTGCTTCCGTCAGAGCTTCTGTCACTTCAGCAATCACCGAAGCATAAGCCATCTGTTTGATGTCCATTTGCTGCGGCAAAGCAATCAATTCACAGCTTTTCATACTGTCCAGACGTTTACCAGAATATAGCTGCATATCGAGCATCGCAAAAGGCTGTATCAGCCGTCCGCCAGTAGTCCTCGCATAACGGGCACCGTACGCTAAAAAAGGTATTTTACCATGGGCACGCGAAAAACAGACTGCGTATTTATCCGCAGTCTGCCAATCCTTTACTTTTAAAATAATTACTTCGTCCTGATATGCAGTATTACTCATCAGCTTGTACCGCAGTACCATCTTCCTGTAACCTGGTAGCTTTGACCCGTGTTACTCTAAAACCTTCTGCTTCAGTAACCTCAAAGCGCCAGCTGCCGGTAACGACTCTGTCACCTTCTTCAGGCTTACGCCCTAAAAGTCCGAAGACAAAACCGCCAATGGTATCTTCCTCCGGTTCGTCAAATTCAATATTTAAAAGTTCAGAAATCTCGTCCAGTAAAACAAGGCCGTCGAACTCATAGCTGTCATCGCCTAAGCGCAAAATATCTTCTGCTTCTTCGCCATCATGCTCATCCTGAATATCACCGACAATTTCCTCCAGGAGATCTTCCATTGTAACCAGACCAGCCGTACCGCCATATTCATCAGCAACTACAGCAATCTGGATACGCTTATGCTGCATCATCTGCAGCACTTTAGCCGTTGACATTCCTTCGGGAACAACGACAATATTGCGCATTCGTGTCCGCAGATCAAAAGCCGGATCGTCGTCATCGTCCAGATCCATCAAATCACGCACATGAATAACGCCCAAAACATGATCTTTGTCTTCCATACATAAAGGATAACGTGTATGCCGGCTTTCACGCACAGCCTGCAGATTTTCCTGCAGCGTATCATCAGTATACAAACAAATCATATCCTGACGCGGCACCATGACTTCACGAGCCACGCGGTCGGCGAAATCAAAAACATTATCAATCAGACGGCTTTCCATATGATCCAGCTTACCGCCGCGTTCGCTGGCACTGACTATCATCCGCAGCTCATCTTCACTGCGCGAGATATCTTCATCAGGGACAGGATCAACGCCTAAAAGGCACAATACAGCATGGGAGATGCGATTAAAAAGCACAACCAGCGGATATAAAAGGTAATGAAAAAAAACCAACGGATAAGCGACCGCCATCGCTACCTGCTCGACCTTACCTAAGGCGATAGTGCGAGGCACCAGTTCGCCGAAAACAACATGCAGAAAAACGATGATAAGAAACGCACAGGCAAAAACCAGCGAATGATCATACCAGGTGCCGGCACTTACACCAAACATACCGCGAAACATTTCAGCGAGAAGCGGGCCGCCAAACCAGCCCAAAAGCAAAGACGAAGCAGTAATACCAAGCTGAGTCGCACTCAAGTAGGTATCAAGCTTTTCGCTCATTTTTAAAACTGTGTTAGCTCTGCTTTTTCCCTGCCGGATCAATTCATCCAGCCTGCTTTTTCTGATTCTGACTAAAGAATATTCAGCCATAACAAAAAAGCCGTTCAATAAAGTGATCAATAATGCAATAGACAGCTCAAATAAGCATGTCATAGCGGGGTCGCCGTCGATAGGTCATCTCTCCTTACTTATATAAACTTCATAAATTGTTATTAGCATAAGCATACCATACTACTGTATTTTCAGTCAATAAATCAGCCTTCATAGCCGAATTGCTTCAAAGCCTTATCCTTATTGCGCCAATCAGGTTTTACTTTAACCCACAGATCAAGAAAAACCTTATTGCCGAGCAGTGATTCAATATCCTTCCGGGCCTGCTCGCCGATCTTTTTCAGCAAGCTGCCCTTAGCCCCAATCACGATACCTTTTTGGGATTCACGTTCCACAAAAATATTGGCACGAATATAAATATCATCATTATCACGTACCTTGAATTCATCAATCTCCACAGCAATAGAATGCGGCACCTCATCACGAGTTGACCGCAGTACCTTTTCACGAATCATTTCCGCAGCAATTATCCGTTCCGGCTGGTCGGTTATCATATCGTCCGGGAAATATGCCGGACCTTCCGGCAAATACTTGGTGATCTCATTTACTAAACCCGGGAATTCAGTATCCTGCAAAGCAGAAACAGGCACTACTGCCGCAAAGGTAAAATCTTTAGTATAGCTTTCAATAATGCCGAAAAGCTTACCTTTGTCTGCCAGTTTATCGATTTTATTGGCAACAAGAATCACCGGAGTTTTGACCTTGCGCAGCTGCTCCAGAATATAATCCTCTCCGGCACCGCGCTTTTCCGAAACATCAACAACAAACAAAACCACATCTACCTCGTGCAGCGTACTTTCTGCAGCCCGTACCATATATTGCCCCAGCTTATGCTGCGGCTTATGGATACCGGGAGTATCCAAGAACATGATCTGAGCATTGTCAGTATTCATAATACACATGATCTTATTACGCGTTGTCTGAGGACGGTCACTCATAATTGCAATTTTCTCCCCGATCAATCCATTCGTCAACGTTGATTTGCCTACATTAGGCCGGCCTACAATAGCCGCAAAACCAGAATAATGCTTGCCATCCTGCTTATTTATACTAATCGCTCCTTTGCTTTCACTTACATTTATTTTTTATATTCAGGGACTCAGAGCCAAAACCATATGGCAGCAGTTCTGCCACAGACATTGTTTTTGTCTGTCCCTTGCAATTTGCCAGGATTATTTTTTCAAAAGGAAACTCTGCCAGCACCTGACGGCAAGCGCCGCATGGTGCCACCGGCTCATCTGTATCGGCAACTACGCACAAAGTTTTAAACCTGCGTACGCCGCTGCACACAGCTGCAAAAACAGCATTACGCTCTGCACAGCAAGTCAACCCATACGAAGCATTTTCTATATTGCAGCCGGTAAAAATTTCTCCGTCAACAGTTTCGACCGCCGCCCCAACTTTGAATTTAGAATAAGGCGCGTAAGCATTATCACGTGCCGCCTGCGCTGCCGCTAACAACTTCATCTCCATAACCGCTCCTTTTAATGAACCAGAAATTCTTCCGAAAGGCTGATTTCCCGTAAAGCTTCTTCCTCTTTAGCCCGCATAACTGCTTTATCCTCATCTGTCATATGATCATATCCCAGAAGGTGCAGCAGGCCGTGTACCGCTAAATAAACGATTTCACGTTCCAAGCCATGTCCAAATTCTTCCGCCTGTCTGGAAGCAGTTTCAGCGCTGATAATGATATCTCCCAAAAGATGTTCTTCAGGCCCACCTAAAAGCTCCGGTTCCTCTTCACTTTCTTCATCAAGTGCAAAAGAAAGTACATCTGTAGGCCTGTCGACATTACGATAATCGCGATTCAGCATATGTATTTCTTCATCATCAACAATAGTAATATCAACTTCTGTCCTCTCAGACAGACTGTGCAGCCTGGCTACTACATTCAATCCCGCAGTCAGCAGCTGCTCCAGCTCTTCACTGATCTGTAATTTATCCTGGTCATTTTCCAGCGTTATTATCATTGTCTGCCTCCCGCTGTTTCTGGCGTCTGCTGTCATAATTCTCATATGCCCTGATAATAGCGGCCACGATCTCGTGACGAACGACGTCAGCTTCTCCAAAACGAATAATACCTACCCCCGGAGTTTTCTGCAGAACATAGGCCGCCTGTTTCAACCCGCTGTTTTTACCGTTTGGTAAATCAATCTGTGTAATATCACCAGTAATGACCATTTTCGACCCAAAACCAAAACGGGTCAGAAACATCTTCATTTGCTCCGGTGTTGTATTCTGCGCTTCGTCCAGAATAATAAACGAATCATTCAAAGTTCGTCCGCGCATATAAGCTAAAGGAGCAACTTCTATCGTCCCTCTGGCAACATATTTCTGAAAAGTCTCGCTGCCCAGCATGTCATATAACGCGTCATACAACGGTCTCAGATAAGGATCGACCTTATCCTGCATATCACCTGGCAAAAAGCCAAGTTTTTCACCGGCTTCTACAGCAGGACGAGTCAGAACGATCCGTTCAACCTCTTTATTCTTTAAAGCCTTCACAGCTAAAGCGACAGCCAGATAAGTTTTGCCTGTACCTGCAGGACCTATCCCAATAGTGACATTACTGCGTTTAATGGTTTCTACATAATCCCATTGTCCCAGTGTTTTCGCCTTTACCTGACGGCCACGGTTGGTAACGATTATCGTATCGGCATACATACGGTGCAGACTTTCCAGCCAGCCCTCTGCAATCATCCCAATACTGTATCTGACATCATGTGTAGTCAGAGGCATACCCTGACGATACAAAAAAAGCAGCTCTTTGAACAGGGTTTCAATCTGCCCCACTTCATTGTCTTCACCGCTGAAAACGATCACATTGCCGCGCGCAACAATAACACTCTCATAATGTTCCTTGATTACCCGCAGCAGCTCGTCATTTCGCCCTAAAATACCAACCATTTCCTGTTGATCCTGTACTTCAATGATACGTTCGCTCTGTAAAAAGGACAAATTCGTGCTCCTTTCTCTCCTTACCCCTCTTTTATAACAATATTCTTAATAGTTACCGGCTCCAACGGTTTATCATTGCCATCAGTCTTTACTTTTCCGATTTTATAAACAACGTTCATACCCTTGGTAACTTTACCAAAAACAGCATGCTTGCCATCAAGCCACGGACAGGCACGCAAAGTAATAAAGAACTGGCTGCCGCCTGTATTCGGACCGGCGTTGGCCATCGATAAAACACCTGCACCTTCGTGTGTCAGTTTACTGCTGAATTCATCTTTAATGGTATATCCAGGTCCGCCTGTACCAGTACCAGTAGGATCACCGCCCTGGATCATAAAATTATCAATAACACGATGAAAGGTAACTCCATTATAAAACCCTTTTTTCGCCAGGTTGATAAAATTCTCACAAGTTTTAGGAGCCAGATCTGTTGCCAATTTCACTTCAAAATCACCCATTGACGTTTCAAAAACAGCAGTTGCCGGCTTCATCGGCACCGCATCCGGCTCGCTCTTAGTTTCACTGCCGCAGGCTACTACGCTAAAACTGCTGAAAACCAATAAACATAATATTAATAATTTTTTCAAAATCATATCCTCCTGTTTTATAGCTACCAATATTATACCACAAGGGTACGTATTCTCACTAGGCTCGAAAATACCTCGTCAAGTTTTCATACAGTACCACAATAATTAATCATCACAGCCTGTCTTTCAGCCAGCCAACAACCTCTGCCGCAGCCTTATTTCCGTGATTAGTAAAACTGTGGTCACCGCCGTTAATGATAACCAGCTTTTTTGGAACTCCAGCTAAAGCAAATGTCAAACGTGCCTGATCAACAGCTACTGTTTCATCTTTTTCTCCATGAAGGATCAGCAGAGGACGCTTACGCCAGTTACGTAAAATCCCCTGCAGATCATATTTGGCAAAATCTGTAATAAAATCAGGTGTTAAGGTCAATTCACCCCGTTCATCATTTAAATACAGAGTCTGACCTGCAGACAACGCATTATAGGCTTCAGCACCCAAGGCATTTCTGAAGGTCGCCTGTAAATCGTTCGGCGCAGCCCACAATACCAGTCCTGTAATATCAGCAGATCGTGAAGCGGCAACTAATGCCGCTGCTCCGCCAAGACTTCTACCCAGTAAAAATATTTTTCCGGCTGAAAATTTAAGTCTTACATAAGCAAGCACCGCTTCCAATTCTTCAACCTGCTTGGAAAGGATTTGACTGCCATTAAAATTAAAACGTATGACATTACAGCATTCGGAAGCCATTTCAGCTAAAACAGCCGCTCTGCCGCCGCCATCCATTGAACCTCGGAATCCATGTGCCAAAACCAGCACCGGCGCGGCAGTATTTTCTTCTATACAGGGGGTTAGTATACCATTTATTTCGCCATAAGGCCCCTGGATTTGAATTGTTTCTTCCGGTTTTATTTTCATTTCTACAACTCCATTACTAACGATCTATATTTATATTATAACAAGAAAAATTACATTTGAGTCAAAAACAAAAAACCTGCCGATAAAATCGACAGGTTTTTCAGATAGGGATCCTATGTTGAGAGTTCTTAGCTTATTTGCCAGGGAAGAATGGCCAAATAACAGGAATTACAACCAGGGATACTACGAAGCAGACGACAACAAGGCCGGTACCTGCTTTAACATAGTCCATGAATTTATAACCGCCAGGACCAAGAACCAAAGTATTCGGAGGAGTACCTACCGGAGTTGCGAATGCACAGGATGCTGCAACTGCGATAGCCATGATAACTGCTTTCGGATCGGCGCCAAGTTGTTTAGCAATCGCAACACCAATCGGGCACAGCAGAGCTGCGGATGCAGTGTTGGACATAAATTGGGTCAAGCCGCAAGACAGGATAAACAGAACTGCAGTAACGATCAACGGAGACGGAGAACCGCCCATCAGACCTACGGTCCATTCAGCGATCAATTTACCAGCGCCGGTTTTATCCATTGCAGTGGATACAGGCATCATACCTGCGAACAGGAAGATGGTTACCCAGTCGATAGAAGCGTAAGCTTGTTTTTCAGTCAAGCAACCAGTCAGTACGCAAACCAATGCACCGATGATAGCTGCCATTTCCAGGGAAACGCCTTTGATATCCAAAGCCATTACCAAAACAACTACGAGCAGGATAACGCCGGAAATGATTTGTTTGGAAGAAGAAGTAGTAGTAGCTTCAACTTCTTGTTCGATTTCCTGGTCAGCATCCAATTCAACTTTCGGGAGTAAATGTTTACCAATGAACATCATATAGAGCATACCTGCGATAGATACAGGAATACCGATCCATGCAAATTCAAAGAAACCAAATCCTTCCAAACCAGCAGAAGTCAAAGCACCGGTAGCAATAATGTTAGGCGGTGTGCCTACCATCGTAATGATACCGCCCCAACCGCAAGCGAACGCCAAAGGCATCAACTGACGGGAAGCAGGAATCTTTGCAGCAGCACAGATACCCAAAGCAACCGGAAGCAGGCAAGCTGCTGTACCAGTATTGGAAAGTACTGAAGACAACAAAGTACCAACTATCATTAAACCAAACATCAGGCTGTTTTCGCCAGTACCACAGAAATGAACTACAGTATTACCGATTTTTTGGGCCAAACCGGTATAGAACATTGCTGCGCCAACGATGAACATACCTGCAAACAAAACTACCGTAGAGTTAGACAAACCGGAAAAGACTTGTTTAGCAGGGATGAAGCCTAACAGGCCGCACGCGATTGCGCCGGCAGTAGCAGTGATTGCGAGAGGGATAAGTTCAGTAACAAAAAGCAATGCAACCACAGCCAACAGAATTAAACATTTTACTGCTTGGGACATAATAAATTCCTCCTTTTTAAATTTTCTATATGCTGTTCGAATTGTCGGACAACATATAAAGATCGCAAAGGAACTACAAGTTTAGCAATCCCTTTATTAATTTACATTATAGCAATGGTAAATGCAAAATGATGTTGCCCAAGCAACACTATATTTTTAAAATTTGTAATAAACGGTGCAAAAGCCGAAACCATGCAAGGTTTCGGCTTTTTAGCAGTTAAATAGTAAAATAATAATATTTTGTTATAATATAAGTGCATTAAAGCTATTCAAACTTTAAAATTTTAAAATTTCTTTTATCAAAATCAATCAATCCGCAATCTTTCATTCTGGCCAGTTCACGAGTCAAAGCACTGCGGTCAGCATCCAAATAATTGGCCATATCCGTTCTGTTAAAAGGTATTTCAAATTCAGTAGAACCGTTACGTTTAGCTTCCTGTTCCAGATAAGTCATAATCTTGCCGCGCAGAGTTTTTTTACACAAGATCTCCGTTTTTTCAATCAACTGTGCATTGTTGCTGGCCATTATTGAAATCATGTTTGTCAGCAATTTGTTACGGCAGGGATCATTATTACTCAGATCGGTCAGAACCTTCCCAAAGGGAACCATCAGCACCTCGCTGTCACTGGCAGCAAAGTAGCTAACATTAGTTTTCTCTTCCTGTTTGTCATGCCCCAGGAAGTTTTCGGCAAAAATGGAACCAGACCCCATTGTTGTGATAATGGACTTATCTCCCATAATATCTTCCTTGATCATTTGTACAGTACCCGCTACAACAATGCCAATACTCTCAACCGCATCACCGGCCAAATAAATATAGTCCGATTTTTCAAAATGCTTAACAAGGGCATTTACTTTACCAAGAATAGTGTCTAATTCATCGCTGGCTAACCCTTTGAACAAGGGTAAACTCAAAAGATTCTGCATTGCCGCTTTCATAGCTGTCCTCCTTCTCTCTTACTCTCAATCATCTAAATAAAACAAATAAGTTTCTTCCTATTTAATATGCCCTTGATTTGTTTTTATTATAATTTGTGTTTCTTGTTTATTCAAACTTACTTTAATTACTTTATTATGATATTATTTTCTAAATTTATTCGTGTTGCCTCAGCAACAACATTCATCTTTTTTTATTGTTATAATTCAGTCAAAGCAAACGAGACATTTGCTTGGGACATTAGTCTTCCTTTAATCTTTTTCCAATCATTTGACCGTCAACGAGAGGGTTCGGCTCTCATTGACGGTCACCTTTTTTATTTGCTAAAATAAAATTATAAAAACACTTAATGAAATTTTATAGAAAACATATGTCTAAACAGCTTGAGCACGATTTACAACAATTCAAAAAGATTCAACAAATCTAATTATGCCGGTCAGATTGACGATGTAAATAACAAAACTCCTATACCGATAGTCATCCCCTATCCTTGTATTATTGGCGGCAGCGGCACTTTACTTACCTGCAGCTATTGCCTGACATAAAAATCTTCACTGGCTTTCAAAAATCAACGCCATGTAATAAAATAATTAGAGCAATATTTTTTGTAACTTTTGATACCATTGCTTTAATCTTACTTCATATATTATAGCACTTTTATTCTGTTTGTGTTAATTTTCGCAATTATTTTTTATCTTTTAGTTATAACCTCTTGTTCGTTAATAATAATTACAGATATTTTATGATATAATACTAATAAATCAGTTATTTTGTCTTGAAAGCAGGTGCTTGTATGCAGAAACGTGTCGTCTTGCTGGGAATAATCGTTGAAAATACTGCCGCAGTAGAACAGCTTAATATTTTACTGCATGCCCATAACGAATATATTATTGGACGTATGGGACTGCCATATAAACAAAAAGGCATTAATATTATCAGTATCGTTCTTGATGCCCCGGCCGACGTTATCAGTACGCTTTCCGGCAAAATAGGTATGCTCAAAGGAGTAAGCGTCAAGGCTTTATACGCAAAAGCTCCGCAAGAACAGCCCTTTTAAATATTTATATATAAGGGAAATCACTGACGGGAAAGGATTCCTGCCCCGAAAGAAAGAAGGTAGACAAATGTATAATGTCAAATCAATGCAAGCCAGTGAGTTCATTGCTCATGATGAAATCCTGGAAACCCTTGCCTATGCCTCAGCAAACAAAAATAATGCGTCGCTTATCGACAGTATTATTGCTAAAGCAAAGGAACGCAAGGGACTTTCACACCGCGAAGCTGCCGTGCTTTTAGACTGTGAGCTTGATGAAAAAAATCAGGAAATTTTTGCTTTGGCCGAACAGATCAAAAAAGATTTTTACGGCAACCGCATCGTTATGTTTGCGCCGTTATATCTTTCAAACTACTGTATTAACGGCTGCGTTTATTGTCCTTATCACAGTGTAAACAAAAACATCACCCGAAAAAAACTCACTCAAGATGAAATCCGCAGCGAAGTTATCGCACTTCAGGATATGGGACATAAGCGCCTGGCTTTGGAAGCAGGTGAAGACCCGGTAAATAATCCACTGGATTATATTCTGGAAAGCATCAAAACTATTTACAGCATCAAACACAAAAACGGCGCCATTCGCCGCGTTAATGTCAATATTGCCGCAACCAGTGTCGAAAATTATCGTAAACTGCACGAAGCCGGTATTGGCACATATATACTTTTTCAGGAAACCTACCACAAAGAAAGCTATGAACGATTACATCCTACGGGACCTAAAAGCAACTATGCCTACCATACGGAAGCCATGGACAGAGCTATGCAGGGCGGCATCGATGATGTGGGACTTGGCGTACTCTTTGGGCTTGAACTTTATCGTTATGAATTTACCGGTCTTTTAATGCATGCCGAACATCTGGAAGCAGTGCACGGAGTTGGCCCGCACACTATCAGTGTTCCGCGTATCTGCCCTGCTGACGATATCGATCCCAACGCCTTTAATAACAGCATCAACGATGATATTTTTGCCAAGCTTGTAGCCTGCATCCGTATTTCTGTTCCCTATACAGGTATGATCGTTTCTACCCGCGAAAGTCAAAAATCACGCGAACGTGTGCTGCATCTGGGAATCTCACAAATCAGCGGCGGTTCGCGCACCAGTGTCGGCGGTTATGCCGCACCTGAACCGGAAGCTGAAAACTCAGCACAATTCGATGTCAGCGATACCCGCAGCCTTGATGAAGTAGTAGCCTGGCTGATGGAAATCGGTTATCTGCCCAGTTTCTGTACAGCCTGCTATCGTCAGGGTCGTACTGGCGACCGTTTTATGAGTTTATGCAAAAGCGGTCAGATCCAAAACTGCTGTCATCCAAACGCACTGATGACACTCAAAGAATATTTGACCGACTATGCTAAGCCACATACTAAAGAGCTTGGCGAAAAGCTCATTCAAAATGAACTGGCCAATATCCCCAATCCCAAAGTACGTGAACTGGTTATACAGCATTTGACAGATATCGAAAACGGCGAACGTGATTTTCGCCTGTAAATATTATAAAAAAGCTACGCCTTAAAAGGCGTAGCTTTTTTATTTAGACCTTACATCCTTTTAAAACGGCTTTTCGGCTGCTTACAGACAGGACAGACATAATCATCCGCTTCTTTGGTAATGTCACCTTCATAGATATAACCGCATACCTCACAAATATAACGCAGCTGAGCCTGCTTTTCTGATTTCGGCACTTCAACCTGATAAGTCGGAGCATTTTTGGGAGCTTTTCCCTTGATAACATTATGATAATATTCATAAGTCATAGGCGGTTCATCAGTTCCACCCAAAGTCTTAGTTAAACGCGCCATAATCACGCAGTGAGTCTCGGCATCATGCATGGCAATAACATCACAAACCATATAGCCGCAGGCGTGCTCTTTCACTATCGGTAAACCATCCAACACACCGCAGGCAAAATTTTTACCGCAGAATTTATCCATTTTGCGCCCACAGGCAAATCCAAGCTCTGCAATAACATTACGTTCAACCGCTTCAGACAAAATCGAAATACTGAAACGCCCGCTCTTTTTTATGGCCTCATAAGTAAAATTATTTTTGTTCATACTCACAGCAATAACAGGATTATCGCTTGTAACCTGAATCACCGTATTTACTATACAGCCGGCAGGTCTTATCCCATCAAGAGTTCCAACAGCGTACATACCATATGTAAGTTTGTGTAAAACGGACAGATCCATTTTCTCTACCCTCTTTCATTTCTTTTATCCTCTTTAATTATACTAAACAGAAAATTAAAAGGATAGAGCAATAAACTATCTCAGAGAAGCAGTTTATTTACAAAAACACTGTTTAAACTTCGTATAAAATTATCAGTTATCTTTTAAAATAAATTTCCACGAACAATTACAGGTCTCATCAGTTATTTCCGGATAACAGCTAAGTGCTTCGCACTCAAACCGGTCATCAATGGTCTTGGCAAAACCAGTATATTCAATAATACCGACTGCCTTGCAGGGATGAAATTCCATCCCCTTACGCTTTCTCGCATTCTGCACTCTGCAGTCTAACGTTCTGTAAATCAAAGTATTCCCATAGACAATTATCTCATCTTCATTGATATTGGCATATAATCTCAGCTGTAAAGCTCTTTTCAGCCCATTTATGCCAGGTCTGGATGACAACTTTAAAAACTCTTTGATTTTTTGTGCCTCAATTTTTGTAAAAGCCTCCCAAATATTACAGTCATGTTCCATGGCCTCTGCCATACCAAATTTACGTTCTACTGACTGAAACCAAACGCCATCCATAGCCAGCCAGTTTTTAGAATAGATTTCGATCAGCTGTATCAGTTCAGACCTTTCCATTTTTTCCAAAGTCTTATTGACCATCTCCAATCCTCCCTTGTAATTATTTACGGAACACCTATTAGAAGTTATTCTGATTATAGCACATAAAATTTGCACATAATCAAATACACGTCCCACGATTACTAAACAAAAAAGCACCGGCAGATGATGATCAAGCTGCTGATGCTTTTTTTATAGGATATAACAAATTTTTATTTAGAATACACTGCTTCATATTCTGGCGTTCTGTCAAATACTTTTTTGGCGAAAGGGCACAGCGGAATGATTTTCCGGTTGTCAGCGACAGCAAAATCTACAACCTTCTGCACCAGAGCATTACCAATTGCATGTCCCTTCCATTTAGCATCTACATAGGTATGATCAATAATCAAAAGATGCTCTCCTGTTTTTACGAAGGAAATCTCTCCGATTTCTTCATTTTCATAAAATACCGCAAACCTGCTGGCATCTTCTTCCAGTCTATAGTCAAACATTGTTCTTCCTCCTAATATTCACGGCTCGATCTCATCAGAATTTTTCAGCTTATATTTCAAAGCTCCCGAAGGACAGCCTTTAATCGCAGTTATAACTGACTCCTGCTCGGTAGCAACCGGTAGAACCCACGGTTTCCTCTTTAATTGAAATACCGTATGGTTTGCTTTCACACAATTACCGGAATGCTTACAAACATCTTTATTAAAATAAACGTCATAAGTTTCGCCTTCATATTTCTTATATCCTAAGTCAAGCAAGTCTTTCTCTTTCATTTTTATGCCCCTTTCAACAAACGCTAAAACACCATTAATATAGGCTTTTTAGCTATTTTTAATATACCACTGATTCTATAAAGACGCACTTTTATTAAATTAAATTTTTAAAATTTTTATATCAAAAATTATCCTTTTGAACAATTTCTTTTCTGCCGCCAAAACAGCTTCTTTATAATAACTTTTATAAACAAAATCAATAAACAGCTGTGATTTTTTAATATTTATAAAATTTATAGTTATTCCTTTTATAAAAATATAGCAGCTTATATTATATCCCCCTTGTCTGTCAAAGATGAACGTGATATTCTAATAGTAGAAGATGATGCCACTACTCGCTCTGCTTCTTTATTATACGATGAAGCCTTTTTCATCTTTGTTATTATAACGATAGATTTTCCACAGCAGCATTTATTTTCAAGAAGGAGCTGATGACATGGATACAATCTTTTTCGCATTCACAGTGTTATCTTTAGTTTTATTGGGTATTGGCCTGATAAAACCACATTGGGTATTACCTCTCAGCGTACTTGAACCCAAAACAAGGCGTAAAGCAGCGATCATCTATTTCATTGCTTTTCTTATTTGCCTTGGCATTGCCTCTAAACTAAGCTATTCTTGATAGTTATTCAATTATCTTCCAAATACATTGAGTCTGCTTTGTATTAAAAATATCCACGCAAAAAAATAACACTCTAGTTTAAACTAGAGTGTTTCTTTTTTGTAATATGGTGCCGAAGGCCGGACTCGAACCGGCACGTGGGGTAACCACGCTTGATTTTGAGTCAAGTGCGTCTGCCAATTCCGCCACTTCGGCGACTCAATGTTCCGTAACGGAACAATAACAATAATACCGTATCTATATATAATTGTCAAGCATTTATTCAAACTTTTTTAGTAAACAACCAGCTGCATTTTGCCGCTTCTTAAAATCGATTTTTAAATGCTTTAAAACATTAACTTCAGCAAGCCACAAGCTGATTCTATTCGGCAGTGTCGGGGAAAATACGTTTATGCAGCTTATATGCAAGTACAAGCCCTAAAATGCCTGTGATCATCTGCGGCCAGCCCATAATAAACAAAATGAATAACGCCAGCTTTTCAGGTACTGCAACCAGCCACAAAACGAACAAACTGCTGCAATATAAAATAAATGTTTTAAAAAGAGGCGCGGCGATGATGATCCCCTTTCCCCAGAAGCGGGCACACAGATATACCATCACCAAGTTGCCTACAGCCACTACCGGTATCAAAAACGGAAGCGGCAGCTGCCCTTGAAAATACGCCATTACCGGCAACAGCACCGCGATCATTACAGACGGCCATAAACCAACGGTACGGGCCGCCAGCACCAAAACCATATTCACCAATGTACCGACGACAAAAACAGTCCACATAGGCGGCATAGGGATCACTAAACGCAATGCCTGCAGGACCAGACCTACGGCCAGCAGCATCGCCCCTCTTACCCAGTTATTATTTTTCATTCTATTCTCCTATTTTGCCGGACATTCACGTTCTACAAAAGCTTTAAACGCAGCCTGCAGCTGCGGCACGACCTTACCTACACCGCTGCCGATGAATTTGCGGTCTATTTTAGTAACTGGCATAATCTCGCAGCGAGGGCCGCATAAAAATGCTTCTTCTGCTTTCAGGACAAACTCCATATCAAAAGCTTTTTCGATGACCTGCATATCAATATCAGGTGCCAGACGTTCCTTGATCAGCCTGCGGGTAATATTTTTATGAACCAGGTTATTATCAGGATGTGTCCATATCATTTCATCTTTGATCACCATAAAGCTGCTTTCAGTGCTTTCAGTGATCTTACCGTTCTCACGAATAAAAAGAGTGTCAAAAGCGTTGCTTTCACGTGCTTTTTGACGTGCCAGAACTTCAGGCAGCCTGTTTAAGGTATTAACGTTACATAACTGCCAGCGATTATCCTCAGTCGTAATAATATTGACGCCGCTCTCACGTTTTGCCGACAATACTTCCCGATCAGTTTCCACGATCGTCATTGTCAGCTGCGGCACCGACATTTCCGGAAACGCCAGCCCATAATCGGCAGTCCCGCGAGTAATTTGAGTATAGATCTCTCCATTTTCAATACCACTTTCAGCTATCAGTGCTTCATGGAATTCAATCAATTCTTCAATCGTGTAAACGGCAGGTATTTTCACCTTAATAACAGATTCGAATAAATTATCCATATGAGGTAATAAAGCAAAACAACGGCCATTATAAACAGGCACTATCTCAAATACACCGTCGCCAAACTGGTGCCCCCTGTCGTGTACCGAAACTGCCGCCTCTTCTGCCGGCATGATTTCACCATCTACAAGAACTAGATTTTTGTACATAATTAAAACCTCCATATGCAAATTTTGTATTAAAATTCACTTTTTTGTCACCGGAAATATTGTATAATATAGAAAGAGCTGTGTAATATAACAGCTTTAATATTATACAACATTTTGTTAAATTTGTCCGCAAAGCTTTAAATAAAATGGTATCCGTATAATAAATTTATGAAAGAAGGTGACTGCCTATGGCTCATTTACCGCCGATAGTCGCTGATTTAGCGATGATCCTCTTAGTTGCAGGTATTACGACGATCCTGTTCAAAAAACTCAATCAACCTTTAGTACTTGGTTATATTATTGCCGGTTTTATTACCGGACCGCATTTCAACTTTTTCCCTACTGTATCAGACACCGCTAATATCAACGCCTGGTCTGAAATAGGCGTTATTTTTCTTTTATTTGCACTGGGTCTCGAATTCAGCTTTTATAAGCTGAAAAGCGTAGGCAGCACAGCTTTTATAGCTACCTTCGTTGAAATAGGCGGGATGCTGATCGTTGGCTATTTCACAGGCCATATGCTGGGCTGGGATCATATGGACAGCCTGTTCTTAGGCGGTATGCTGGCCATGTCGTCAACTACCATCATCATCAAAGCCTTTGAAGACCTCAAGCTCAAAGGTCAGCGCTTTACAGAAATGGTTTTTGGTATTCTGATAGTTGAGGACATCGTCGGCATCATTATGATGGTATTGCTTTCAACTTTAGCCGCTGCCAGCGCCGACATTTCCACGCTTGAGCTGATCGAAAGCGTCATGCGCCTGCTGTTCTTCCTGGTCTTATGGTTCGTTCTTGGTATGTATCTGGTCCCGTCCTTCTTTAAACGGGCTGAGCGCCTAATGAACGATGAAACTCTGCTGGTTGCTTCTATCGGCCTTTGCCTTGGTATGGTAGTACTTGCTACCCACATGGGCTTCTCGGCAGCCTTAGGCGCTTTTATTATGGGTTCTCTTATCGCCGAAGCACCAAGTGCCGAAAAAATAGAACATCTCGTCAAACCGGTCAAAGATCTGTTTGGAGCTGTCTTCTTTGTATCAGTAGGTATGCTTGTTGACCCTGCTTTACTGCTGGAATACGCGGTCCCTATCATCGTACTCGTTATTGTTACCTTAGTCGGCAAGCTGCTGCTTTCAGGCGCCGGTGTACTGCTTTCAGGCCAAAACCTCAATACTTCTATGCACTGCGGTTTCAGCCTTGCTCAGATCGGTGAATTTTCCTTTATCATCGCATCTCTGGGCATGAGCCTCGGAGTTATCAGCGACTTTTTATATCCAATAATTGTTGCTGTTTCTGTAATGACAACCTTTACTACCCCGTTTTTCGTTATGGCAGCAGAACCTGCTTATCAGTTCACTAAAAAACTATTGCCGCAAAGAACTCTGGAATGGCTTGACCGCTATACGGAAGAAAATCCTGATAACGACGGTAAAGACAGTGACTGGCGCGATTTTCTGCGTGAGTATTTTATCCGCATTTTGATTTTTACGACTATGCTCTCAGCTGTCGCTTTAGGCTCTTATTATTATCTGCAGCCTTACCTGTCAGGAAAAATGTCAGCTCCCTACAGCAATCTGCTGACAGCGCTGCTGACTCTGGTCGTTATGGCGCCGTTCCTGCGGGCAGTTCTTGTCAATAAAACCAACCATCCTGAGCTTTTCTCAACTTTATGGTTTAAGAAACGTTCTAATCACATCCCTTTAACACTGCTGTTATTTTTAAAAATCCTGATCGCAGCAGCATTCCTCTACTTTGTTTTTGCCAAACTACTTGGTCTGCAGTCACTGCTGGCTGCGCTGGCAACAGCAGGCGCTGCTTATTTCATCTCCTCATCCGACTGGCTGATGGGCGAATATCTGCGTATGGAATCACGTTTTCTTGTCAATCTGAACGAGCGCCATATGCTCAAACATCGTGAAGCTCTTGCTGAAGCTGGCGAAGAACATCTTTACGGCTGGTTCGATGAAGAATTACAGCTTGCACGCTATAAAATCTGCGAAGACTCACCTATGATAGGTCAAACGCTGACCCAGCTTGCATTCCGTGAGCTTTATGGCTGCAACATCCTGCAGGTTTCAACTCCTGAAGAAGTCATTGATATGCCCGGGGGGCATCACATTCTGCAAAAGGATTCTACTTTGTTGATGATCGGTACTGATTCTCAATTCAAACTGTTCGACACCGCCATCAATACTCAGCGTTTGTGTATGACTCTGGTGGAAGAACCTATCACGATGCGCGAATTTATGCTGCGTGAAGACAACGATAAAGAAAACGTTTCGGTATTCTTATCGTGCGCTATCACTATCGACAAGCACTCGCCTATCCTTGGTAAATCGCTTAAGGACACCAATATCCGTGATGACTGGCACTGCCTTGTCATCGGCCTGGAACGCGGCAGTTACACTATGACCAATCCTAATGTTTCGCTTGTTTTTGAAAAAGGCGACCTGCTTTGGGTCTTAGGCAAGCAAAAAATGATCAATCAATTAGTACGTGAAGAAATCCTTTAAAAACAAACAAAAAAACCTTCGGCTGTGCCGAAGGTTTTTTATTTATTTCCCCTGTAAATTTATAACAACTATTTCCGGTTTCAGCTCCGTCCGCACCGGCGGTCCCCAAAATCCGTAGCCATTGCTGACAACAGCAGTCAGGTCACCAAATCGGGCCAAACCATAATCCAGCTTATACATCCGCTGCGTAACCAGCCTGTTCGGGAACATCTGCCCTGTATGGGTATGCCCAGCCAGATACATATCATAACTGGCCTCAGCGGCAGCATCCATCCGCCGCGGCTGATGATCGATCAGGATACTATAATACTTATCGTTATCGACGCTCAGAGCCTGCAACGGAACAATACTTGTTGAAACACGATAATCATGCAAACCGGTAATTTTCAATTTATCATCAACCACTGTACTCTCATCAGTCAGTATACTGATATTATTGCCTGCCAGCAAAGCTCTCAGCTCGTCAGGCCGATCAAGATAATCATGGTTTCCATAAGCTCCATATACCCCTAATGGTGCCTGAAGCTCCTTTAACGGGGCCAGTGAATCCTCCTCGATGATATATTGCAGCCGCTCATCCATAATGTCACCGGCAATCAGTACTAAATCGGGCTGCTGCGCATTGACCAGCTCTACTAAGCCCTTACTGTAATCATAGCCAAGCTCGCGTCCCAAATGGATATCGCTGACAAGCACTATTTTATACTGCTTATCAGACGACAGCTTATCGGTAACAACGGTTTCCGTACGTACAACAGGGCTAAACGCACGCCAGCTGCCCCAGGCAACAAAAATTGCCAGAACTATTGCGCCCGCAGCGGCAAACTGCATAAACGGCAGCTTGAATGAAAAAATACGCAAAACTGCATATACGATACCATGCACAACCATCAACAGCAGCGAATAGTACAAAAACGCGATCCAATAACCGCTCAGCCAGGCCGAAAGCTTTAACAGCGGCAATGGCAAACTTTCAGGCAAAACACGGCTGCCAACAGTATTAAGCATCAGCAGCACATATAAAGCGATAAACGGCGCCGACCTCATAAAAGAAAATGCATGACTGTAATAAACCCACGCCAAAGAACTCAAAACAAAATCAATCAAGGAAATAAACAGAATTACACTCAAAAGAACAGTCTCCTCCCGAAGCTCAGTTTTTATACTAAATATTATTCATAGCCTGGAAAACTTCTATGCCTTTATTATACAGGTTAAAGTCCGCTCCAAGTCAAGTGGTAAAGCTGCTATTTTAGTCCCTGAATGGATAAATTTACAAAAAGTTTGAACTTTCCTGCGAAGAATGCCGGCTTTTTATTTTTACAGCACAACTATTTGCTTTCTCCCAGGCAAACATACTCATCTGATCTATATACCCTGGGGATAATCATTGCCAAACATAAAATAAGAAATACGATGCCGCCCCACATCATATACTGCATTCCCATATGTGCAATCACCATCCCGCAGACTGCCGACCCTAAAGCAGTCCCCAAATTAGCGGCAGTCAAAAAAAGACCATTGGCAAAATCAGGTGCCTCCGGGGCCGCAGTAGTAATCCAATACTGGTTGATATTCGCATTCATACCTCCCAAAACTCCCCAAAGCAGCGTGATCAAAGCCATAGCCGGCACCGAGGTACCGCTCCAGAAGAATGCAGCATAGACAATCCCCAATGTGACCGGAAATATTATGACCAGCTTATCGGCAGACGCGCCTGCACTAAGCATACGGCCGGCAATAAAATTCCCGACGATATTCATCAAACCATAAACAAGTAAAATCAGGCTTACCGTATTCCACGAAAAAGCAGTGATATTGGTCAGATAGCCTGAAAAATATCCAAAAACTCCAAAGACAGCTCCATTCATAAACACAACGGCTGCAATAGAAAACCATAATACCGGCTTCTTTAAAACACGCAGCTGCTGCCCATACGAAAGCCTTGCTGCCACAGGCAGCGATGGTATATACAACCAGGTCGCAATCAACGCCGCTGTATTGACTACGGTAAAACCCGCCATAGCAGCCGTTAACGAAAAACTGCCGGCAATAAAGCTGCTGACCGGTACTCCCAGTACCATCCCGGCCGATACCCCCACAATGACCTTAGCAACAGCCCGGGGAGCTGCTTCCGGGCTGACTGAAGCAGCCGCAACAGAAAAAGCAAGCGAACAATAAACCGGATGGAAAATCGCCGGCACAACTCTTGCCAGCAACATAACTGCGAAATTATCAGTAAAGACAGAAATAAGATTACCCAAAACAAATACGCTCAATACCAGAAGCATCACCCGCTTCCTGTCGATGCCCGCAAAAAGCAGCGGCATCACCGGACCGGCTGCAGCCACTACCAAAGCAAACAAACTGACCAGCAAACCGGCCTGTGCGATACTGATACTAAATTTTTCTGCCAGAAGCGGCAAAATACCCAGCACACCCATTTCTGTATTGATGATACCAAAAACACCTATCGTCAAAATAAAGATCAGCAAATTATTTTTTTCTTTCATAACCTCTCCTGTTAACAAAAATGTGGACCCCCAGCATCCCGAGAATCCACAAAAACAAAACTTTCAGCAAATCAGATCTGCAGCTTTTGCAGCAGTAAATTATTTTAAATTAGCCTTGAAGAAGCTTTCGAGCTTATCAAACGGAATAAGCTCTACCCTGTCATAAAGATCTACGTGGCCTGCACCGGCAACATAATACAGTTCTTTCGGTTCAGCCGCACGTTTATATGCATCTTCGCTAAACTCTTTGGAATGTGCCTGATCACCGGTAATAAAGAGCAGCGGACGCGGAGAAATTGTTTCAATATCATTGAAGGGATAAAAATTCATAAATTTAGTATTACTGGAAAGCGTCGGATGTGTCGTTAAAAGCGGCGAAGAACCTGCAGGAGTAAATTCTCCTCTTGGCGTACGGTAAAAATCATAGAATTCGCGTTCAATAGGATTGGACTTTTCCGTGATCTCATGTACGGTCCCGCTTGTGTATTTAGTTGCGCCACCCTGGAATTCCACATAACGCTGCTCCGCCGCATCAGCAATGATCTGTTTTCTTTGTGCAAGCGTCAGAGAATGATTAAGTCCATTGCGGTTAGCTGCACCCATATCATACATACTAATAGTTGCAACGGCTTTCAGGCGGGGATCGATTTTAGCGGCGCTGATAGCAAAACTGCCGCTGCCGCAGATCCCGATCGCGCCAATCTTTTCTCGATCAGCAAAAGGCCCTGTACCCAGGTAATCTACCGCCGCGCTGAAGGTTTCAGCATAAAGCTCAGGCGCAACGGCATTGCGTGGCTGGCCGTCACTGCCGCCCCAAAACGCCAGATCGACAGACATAGTTACAAAACCGCGTTCTGCCATCTTAACAGCGTAAAGATCAGCGCTTTGCTCTTTTACTGCCCCCATTGGATGCCCTACTATGATAGCAGCATGTTTTTTACTTTTGTCCATATCTTTCGGCAGATACAAATTACCGGCAATATTCATCTTGTACTGATTTTTAAAAGTGACTTTCTGGACCTCCACCTTATCACTCCTGTAAAAATTATCAGCATCAGCAGGCCTGTCAGCAGCAAACACAGCGCTTGTACCAGCCGTCGATAAAATCACCCCTAAAGCGATACTCTTAAACATTTTCAAATAACGGTCAGCCAAAACTTTCTTTTTCATACTTCTCAACTCCTTAAAATCATTGATCCATTTACAATAAGTTTCAAAACAGAGCCTTTCAGCTTCAATGATAATTCTGCTTACCCGGCTCCTTTGTCTTAATTATAAAAACAGAATCCAAGAATATCAAATACATATATTAAATACTTTACCATACTTGAAAAGTATATCAAAAACTATTATAATACTTATATCGGAGGTGAAATTTTATGGATATCAGAACCCTGCAGTATTTCCTTGCCGTAGCCCGCGAAGAAAGTATCAGCGGTGCAGCAGAATTTTTACATATGACACAGCCACCGCTTTCAAGGCAGCTCAAAGAACTGGAAGCAGAGCTTGGCAAACAGCTTTTTATCCGCGGGAACCGCAAAATAACGCTGACGGAAGATGGTATGATCCTGCGCAAAAGAGCAGAAGAAATCGTTGCTCTAATGGAAAAAACCAAAGCTGAAATCAACGCCTCTGCTGAAAACATTACAGGTGATATTTATATTGGCTGTGCAGAAACTGAAGGTATGCGGATGCTGGCTAAAATAATCAGTAAAATACGCCAAGAATATGACCATATACATTTTCATATCTTCAGCGGCCAAGCCGAAGACGTTTCCGAACGTCTGGACAGCGGACTGCTTGATTTTGGCTTGTTTATCGAGCCGGCTGACCTTAAGAAATACGATTTTATAAAATTACCGATCACTGATATCTGGGGTTTATGGATGACCAAAGCCAGCCCTTTAGCTGAAAATAAAACTATCAAGCCTCATGATTTGCTGGGCCTGCCGCTGATTATTTCCAACCAGGCCATGGTCAAAAATGAGATAGCCGGCTGGATGGGAGGAAATTACGACAATCTGAATATCGTCGCTACCTATAATCTTTTATATAACGCTTCCCTTATGGTAGAAGAAGGGGTCGGCTATGCATTAAGCATCGACAGAATCATCAAATCATATGACGACAGCCCGCTTTGCTTTCGCCCATTAGAACCAACACTTGAAGTCGGGCTTGATATTGTCTGGAAAAAATATCAAACCTTTTCAAAAGCCTCTGAAAAATTTTTAGAATACCTGAAAAAAGAATATATTTAAATATGGATATAACAAAACAGAGAGAGCCTGGAAAGCACTCTCTGTTTTTTACTGTCAGGAAATGATATTTTATTTTACTAAACCCAAGCGTTTCAGCCAGGCGCTGACATCGCTCTGGGCATTTTGCGCGTTGCCGCCGCTGACTACCAATGCATCCAGCACTGTAGCTCCGGGAACAGCTTTCTTTAGATCGCTGACACAATTAGCTACGCCACCGCCGCCATGAGTAACGAACGGCACGATAATTTTGCCGGACAAATCATACTGCTCTAAAAAAGTGAACATCGGCATCGGCATCGTGCTCCACCAGTTAGGCACGCCGATATAAACGACATCGTAATCCGCCATATTTTCTACACGTCCGTTAATTGCAGGACGCGCGTTATTATCACGTTCGGCTCTGGCAAGCTCAGTTGTTTCACGGTATACTTCAGGATATGGAGTGACAGTAGTCACCCTGAACATATCCGCACCTGTTTCATTACCGATCATTCTGGCAAGAGCCTCGGTATTACCTGACCGCGAATAATACACGACCAAAGCCTTACTGCTGTTAGTTTTATTTTCACTCTGCATAATTTTCCCTCCATTATCAGTAGAAATAGCTTCGGCATTACTGCCGCCGCAAGCCGCCACCAGCATTGCCAGCATCGACATCAGCACCACAACAATTTTTTTCATACAATACCTCCTCATCTTTTATTCTACCTAAAGCAGCGTTTGGTATTTTACCATAACGCCTTTGCCTTTAATTCGATTTTACAGGCTAGAGTCAACTTTAAGTCAAGCATTTACAGTTAAAGTTTGCAAAAAGTTCATATTATAAATTTCAGCATTGATGCCAAAAACAAAGAGCGTATATCCACTACAGGATATACGCTCTCTATTATTTTCTTTACAACGATTTTCTAAAATGTCCAGCGTGCGCCGGCATTCCATTGCCAGTCTTTCTTAAAGTCACTGCCGCTGCTGCGTTCCACATCAATATAAATATGACTGTTGCTGCCCGTTTTTAATGCAGCGCCAATACCATATTCAAACCAGGTATCGTTAAAATCATCAGCAGCCTTAAAGCGGTTTCCACCGCTGTCAGCCATCGTCACATCATATCCTCCGCCAAATTCGTGCAAAAGATTAGCCTTGACATAAATATTGGCCTGATTTCCGATCTCCCTGCCTAAATTAAAACCTACACGCCCCACAGCACTGTTGATACCACCTTGCTGTACAGTTATGCCATTGCTGGTCTGGTAACTGTCGCCACCCAAATATCCTAAAGTCAGCTGCGCCTGCGGTTCAATATACCAGCCCCTGCTCAATACATTTTTACGCCCGTATTCAGCACTCACTGCCACACCTACATTGTCAAGCTCACCAGTTATCTTGTTGGCATTGCTGTCATATACAGTAAAATCATTAGCAAGTTGGCTTATCTTAAAAACCACATCCAGATAATGCCCCTTACTGCCGATCTGTGTACCATAAAAACTGATCGCTTTTGCATCATTCCCACCATTACCGCTGCGGTAACTGCTGCTGCCATCAGTATAATTCAATGCCACACCGTTGTAACGCACAAAATCATCTGTTCGTTTTATAACCTCATCATAACCAAGCTCATAAGCAGTATATTTATTTTCAAAACCCCAGCTTCCAGAACGGCCGATCTTACTGCCGTTCACCCTGAACCAAACGCCTTTGGCATCGTCACCATTATGGCGCAATTCGCCCATACGCTGCATCAGTTTATCGTTTTCACTCCGCCATGTATAATAATTCAACGCGCCGGCCGCCAAAACACTTTCTACCGTAGTTGTCGGCCTTTCAGCCGGAGAAATATTCTCGATCTCTTTCAAATACCAGTCGGTCGTATAACCGCCGGTATTACTTGCCTGCTGCCCCAGCTCATAGCGCTGCCAGAACAGACTGCCTTCACCATCGACAGCAGTAAAAGTTCCGTTATTTATATTAACACTGGCCAAAATTGTACCCAAAGCATCCTTGCCTAAAGTTGGATCATTATCACGTCCGTTGATCTCATGCAGCTTTAAAGCCTGTGTACCTGTAAAAGTATCTGTAACATACAGCTTATCTGCCTGATCAACTGCCGTACCATCAACATCAAGTATGATCGTGCCACCACTGCCGTTTAAAGACTCGGTCTTTAAAGTACTGAAAGCATTACCATCTGCCGTCATATCAAGCCAAGCTCCATCCAGTGTCAAATCAGTTACTTCTGAATTGCCAGTCAGCTTCCAAACGGCATTATTACCAAAACTCAGCGAGCTGGTAGAGCCATTGCCGGCATCAATACCAGCTGCACCCTGCCAAAAAGACCCTTCCGTCATCTCCAAATCAATGCTACCACCATTAGAAACCTTTATATTGCCCAGCATATTGAACTGCGCAGTTCCGTTGACCTGTGCTTTATTTTCAGCAGTACTGCCCTTGCCGTTAATATTGATCGCATTAGCTGCAGCATCACTGCCGGTAAAGATATCAACAGAATCATGCAGCTCTACATTACCGCTGCCATAGATATAAATTCCCTGATTCCCCTCTTTTTGGGCATCAATACTTACACCGCCGTTAAGGACAACCTTACCTCCGTTATCGACATAAATACCATAGGATTTATTTCCGTCCATCTGCAAATAACCTTTACCATCCATAGTGATCAGACCGGTAGAAGCATAAATGCCTTTATTGCCATTTCCCTCCGCCTTTATGATGGTATCACCATGTAAATCGATCACGCCTTCAACAAGGCCATTGCCATCTTTAGATGTATGTATTCCAGAAGTATTGTTACCATACATATTTATGACCGTATTCTTTTGCACATCAACAGTTCCGCCGATAACGCGTATACCATAGCTTTTATCACCATAACTGTCAATATTTAAATTACCGCTCAAACCTATTTTCCCCGCATCGTTGTTAGATGCAGAAAATATCGCGTGTCCAGTCTCACCAATAGTAGTTATATAAGTATTTTGCGCAACGTTCAGCTTTCCACCGCTGGTATTGTAAATACCATAACCTCTTTGATCACTTTCAGCCTTAATAATTAAATCTCCCTGTACGTTCAACACGCCGCTGGCCGAATTTACTGTAACCCCCCTGATACCTGAAGATGGGACTGTATCTCCTTTCACAGCAATTGTCATATTTCCGGCAACATTCATCTGAGAACCGTTATAAATATTAACGCCATAAATACTGTTCCCATTAACATCAACGTTTAAATTATTGATATTTATTTCTGAGGCACTGGCATAAATACCATTTACGTCTCCGGTTTTATCTTCACTTACAATATTCAAATCACTTAAATTTATTTTAGCGCCATTGCTGACCCTAATGCCATACCTTACGTCGCCAACAGACTTTTGCCCGTTGACCTTTATGGTTACAGCAGCATCAGAAGCAGATGCCGCCAAACTTATCTCCTTGTTACCACTCAAATTTATACCGCTATTAGCCCCGGTATCTACATTGATAGTTGTATCACCGTTAATAACTGTACTGTCAGTAAGCGGTGCCTCAGCATATACAGAACCTGAAAGAGACATTAAAATCAATGCTGCCAAGCCAAAATTTTTCTTTTTTAACTTCATAAAAGACCTCGCTTTCATTCTTAAAATACTCAGAACCAAGATTTTCAGCAGCGCTGTAAATATCAAAATATTTATACGCATGATTTTCTCTAAAATTCAGCTCAGTAAATTCACTCATTTTAACATCTCCTTTCAGATCTTAAATTCAACAAACGCTGATATTTATCACTTCTTTGCATTTTCAGCATTCAGAGTAATTATTTTATTCAAAATGTTTTAACTTAACAAAATGTTTAAAAATATTTTAATATTATTCTTCAAAATAATTTCCGTAAATTATCTTAACATATAACTTTTGTTCTGACAAGATATAATTTATACTTAATATATTTACTTTACCCCAAAAGAAAACTTATTGGGAAATATATTCAAATTTAAAGTGAACTTTTTAAAATTCTGCTTTCTATATACAACACTGACGACATGATCTCATCATATCCAGCCAATTTTATTCACTCCTGATACCACCTTATATAAAAAAAGAACCCTGTATGCAAAAGCATACGGGGTTCTTTCATAATTTTCTTAAATATCAGGCATGAGGAATATTAGTATAATCAGAAATCTCACGATTGATCGTACACAAATCACCTGCATTCAAATCATGCAGATTCTTATGACCAGTGATGCGGGCATATGTTTTCAGCTCTGCCAGGGAACAGTTCAAAAAGTTTGCTACCCTTTGTGCCGATGCTTCGATCTTAAATCTGGATCGCAGCTCCTGGTCCTGCGTAGCGATACCTACAGGACATTTACCCGTACCACAGATACGATACTGCTGGCAGGCTGCCGCAATCAAAGCAGCCGATGCTACTGCCACAGCATCCGCACCCATAGCCAAAGCCTTGGCGAAATCAGACGATACCCGCAGCCCGCCGGTGATTACCAGCGCAATATCATTAGCTCCCACAGCATCAAGATACTTACGGGCACGATACAAAGCATAAACGGTCGGAACACTGGTCGCATCACGAACCAGCTTCGGGCTGGCGCCTGTAGCGCCGCCGCGTCCGTCGATCGTAATAAAATCAGGCTCTGCAAAAACGCAGAACTCCAAATCACGTTCCAGCTTACCGGCTGCGATCTTGATACCTATAGGCCTGCCGTCAGATTCCTCGCGCAGACTCGTCACCAATGCTTTCAAATCCTCTTTCGTATTGATATCAGGAAACTTGGACGGGCTGATAACATCTTCACCCAAAGGTTTATTCCTGATCGCCGCGATTTCCGGTGTCACTTTGCTGCCGGGAAGATGCCCGCCCATACCGGGCTTCGTACCCTGGCCGATCTTGATCTCGATCGCATCGGCATTACGCAGATTTTCCCGGGTCACACTGTATAAATTGGGGATATATTCAAAAATATATTTATGCGCCGCTGCCATTTCTTCCGGCAGAATACCGCCTTCACCACTGCACATCGCCGCACCTGCTAAAGCGCTGCCCTTGGCTAAAGCCACTTTAGTCTCTTTTGACAAAGCTCCGAAAGACATATGTGAAACAAAAATCGGATTAGTCAAAATCAACGGCTTTTTGGCATTTTTACCAATCACAGTCGTCGTATCGACCGCGTCATGATCATTGAGCGGCGGCGGATTCAGCTGATTGCCCAGCAGCAGGATATCGTCCCAGCCAGGCATAGGCATCGGCGTACCCATAGCACCGATGATCGACTTACCTGTTACAGCCATTTCATGGATATCGTCCATATGACGGCAGCCGGCGTCACAACGGGCGTATGCCGGATCATAAGCCAGCTCCTCCGGAGCTGCAGCGGCTTCCAGAGCAGTAGAAGCAGCAGCTTCGCTGTCGTTTTCCTCCATCAATACCATCGTCATTCCACAGACCGGGCATTTACTGTCAAGCAGTGGCTTCCCCTCTTTTTCTTCGTCATAAATATAACCGCAGACACTGCATTTATATTTTGCCATTTCTCCTCAACCTCCATTTTTCAATAATCATTATCTAATAATATATTCTGTATCTATTATAAGTTTTCTGAAAATTATCGTCAAGCCGTTTTCTGTTTTTTCATAGCAAAAGCACCATCTGAAATCAGATGGTGCTTTTAAACTGCTGTTATTTACTTTCTGCCTTGATCTCCACAGGAACAAAGACAAACTCTGTCATTTTGCCTGCCTTATCGAATACATATACTGCACGTACCAGCTTCTGCTTGCTGTAGCTGGCCAGATAAGTCAAACGATCACCCTGGTCGAACCGCTCGTACGCTGCAAAAGTCAGCTCTTTCTGCGTGCCGAATTTCTCCTTCAACTGTTTTTGCATGGCGGCAAAATCAGCGGCTGTGATCTTGCTCTGCAAATCAGGCGCCAAATCGGCGCTCATCTGAGCAAAACCGCTGCTGTCGGCTGCGTTGACAGCAGCCACAAATTTATCGACCACACGCTGCTGTTTGTTCAAAACGCTGCCGTCACCTGCGGCAAAACACATTGCGCTCAGCGCCATCGTCACAACCAAAGTCACTAACATTACTGCTTTTTTCATTTCTTCGTAACCTCCTCTGAATTTAATAAAGTATTATTTTAGTCTTATTGCCGTCATAGTATATGTTACCAGCGAAACCATCATATTATTGCTATACGGTAGGATAATGCCATTTTTCACACAGCTCAATCGACGGCGCACACATACACCATACCTCTAGCTGTGTGAATATAAGTAATGTCGCTTACCCAAAAACGGTCGGACAATTACTTTTTAAACTCTCACTTAAATAGCTTTAGATACTTGTAAACCGCTTTCAGATTAACCTTTCGCCCTTACTGGCGCTCAATTCATCGTCTTACACTGCAGCAGTCATACGTCTTTTGGCTGCGCTGCTGACAATACACAAACCAGCAAAACAAAAACACAGATTTTTTAACCTGTGTTTTTGTTTATTGTATTTTTTAGCAGATTTTTTCCGATCTTTATTCTGATTTTGCCTTCAAATTTTCAATTTCTAAAAGAAGCATTTCAATCTTTTGATTTTGGGCTTCCATTGCCTTGTTTTGCTCAGCCAAAATATTATCTACTTCTTTCCGGGTATAAACAATATCTCTCGGAGCTTCCATCCGGTTTCTTGCACGATCCAAAGCAAAATTCACACCGATATTACCCATCTTACGCCCACCTTCAGCTACACCCATGCCTACCGAGAACATTACTTTTTCATCTGGAGCATAAAATCCGCCGATCGCCATCGCACTCTTGCCACCATAACCGCCATAAGCCATAGCCAGTTCCCCTTTGTTTCCATCTTGGAAACGCGGATGTAAACCAGCCATTGCCGCTGCCAACGCACCTACTCCATCTATCTCATCCCCCAGCTTGTTGACCTTATGATCAACTGCATTTAAGTCCTGTTGTACCTGATATAACTGACTACCATTGATTGCATCTGTCGACGTCGCACTTACTTCTCCCGGTGCTACGTTTGTAATCGTCGTACCACCACTGCCTTCCAGCGTGATCTTATTGTAATTGATCGTACCACTGTTATCTACATCATATTTTACTGACGTATCAGATACAATTTTTAACTGATCTTCAGTTGCTGCCTGTCCTGATACATATGTCGTTCCATCCCAAGTTTTATTAGTCAGCCCGCCAATCGTACCTGACCCGCCGTCTATAGTGATTTTATCAGCACTTATCATACCATTGGTACCATTAATATTGACATTACCCGTACTGATAGTTCCGTTGTCACCATCGATCGTAACCTTGTTTGAACCAGTACCTATATCTATTTTATCAGCCAGTTTCAGTTCATAATCAATACCATCATCCGCATTAGTCGTTTCGGTAATAACAATATTACTGTCACCGGCACTAACTGTACTATGCTGTGCTGCCAGTTCTGCTACATCGGCAAGCGTATCTGATACCGCTTTCAACTGATCTTCAGTTGCTGCCTGCCCTGATACATAATCATCTGGATCCCACGTAGTATTGGTCAAACCATTTATCGTGCCATCACCATCTGTATTAATAGTAACATCGCCAGCTTTAATCGAACCATCACTGCCGTCTAACACGATATTGCCATTACCAACATCTATCAGACCATCACCAGTACCATCGATCTCTACTCCTGTACCGATATCCAGCTGATCAGAAAGCTCGATTTCATAATCAGTGCCTCCCGAAGAATTAGTGCTTTCAGTTACTGTAATATTGCTGTCCGCTGCACTTACAGTCGCACTCTGCGAAGCTAGCTGCTGGACTGCATAAAGCTGACTACCGTTAACAGCATCTGTCGACGTCGCACTCACCTGTCCTGCTGCCACATTTTGTATCTGGCGAGTCGAACCCGAACTTCCTACACTAACGACACCTACAGTGTCACTGACTCCGGCCCAATTAATGTAACTACTGTTTCCTGTGACATCATTGATTGCCGATGCAACTGAAGCATTACCCAGAGCAACGCTATTACTCAGCGATATAATAGTATTATTGCCCAATGCAAACGAATTAGTAGCACCGCTGTTTATTTGATTGTAATTGCCGATAGCTGTACTGTTTTCGGGAACGACTATATTAGAACTACCTAAAACATTAGAGTAGGCACCAAAGACTGCATTATCAAAACCAAAGGCATTACTTTGAGTACTAGTTGCTGAATTTGCATAACCAAAAGCATTGCTATATAGTCCATAGGCACCATTATTAGCACCGATGGCGTTACTAGACTCGCCAGTCGACTGATTGCCATTACCAATAGCCACAGATCTCAGACCTGAGGCATTATTACTTCCACCCAAGGCTGTTGAATATTCTCCGCTGGCATTATTCATATAACCAATTGCAGTTGCACCACTCGCAGTAGCCTTATTCCAAATACCAAAAGCACTGGATTCTGCACCACTAGCCATATTTTCAAAACCAAAAGCAGAAGACCTTCGATTACTCGCCTCATTTCCATAACCAAAGGCAGAAGCCCATTGGGCACTGGAGACATTATAATAACCAAAAGCATTGGAATAATCCCCGCTGACTTCATTCCTATTACCAAAAGCACTACTGCCATAACCGCTTACTAAATTAAGACTACCAAAAGCCTGTGATTCACCGTTGGAAGCTGTATTTCCATAGCCAAAAGCATTAGCAAAAGCACTTCCAGCAGTATTCGACTCACCAGCAACAGTTGAAGCAGCACCTGTCCCTGCCCCAAAAACAGGTGCTGCTTCTAATGCATTGAACGGATATAATCCTGCTAAAGTGAATGCCCCTGCACTTAAAAATAATAAAATATTTCGCTCTAATCCCTTCTTTTTCATATCTCTCATTTACTCATCTCCTTTTAATTGTTTTGATATTTTTATAAAATCCCCCCATGTACTATAAAAAAGAATCCTCCTTTCCATCATTCCTATACCTTTGTTTTCATTTTTGGGAAGCCGCTTTATAAATAATACAAAACGGCTTCTCGGGGAATATTTTCAAACAAGATGGAGGGTTACACACCTTGCCGAAACGCTACTTTATTTTCTATACTGCCTCAAGCGGAAATTTTAAACAAAAACTAATCAATATTGCTTATCAAATAACAACATAGTATTACACCATTTTTTATAATTTTTACCGTTTTAGTCATTTCCTAATAACTTTAGTTATAAAAATCGCACACGATTTATAATCGATACTTTAATTTATTTATTTTTTATAATTTATTAACCTAAATACTTAATATTTTGTTAAAGATTAATTTTTAATATGATATCACATCCGTCCCCCCCCGCAAGACATTTTTGTTCTTATTGTGTACTTTTGTTTAATGGTCTTGCAACCGATGAAATACCAACTGATTTTCTGCATACAAAAAAAGCACAGACCAAAATGGTCTGTGCTTTGATTTTAATTTTATTAGCCCTGTGACGGAATAATACCACCGACCCAGCAGCCAAAACTGCCGGGATTACGGCTTTGTGTATAAACTTTTCCCGGCCCGGTAAACTTACATACCAACATCTCACCTGAAGTCAGGCTGGACATGATACCGGAACTTGCTTTCGTTACCTTATAATTCATATCAGCATCCCAGGCTACCAAATGACCTGTATCAACAACCATCTCTTCGCCCACCTGCAGTTCTAACGGATAGATAGCCCCGAACGAATTGAAGAATAAGGTTCCCGTACCTGAAGCTTTAACGACAAATAACCCGGCGCCGGAAAAAAGACCTTTACCCAGATTCTGCATCTTAGTCTCTATTTTTACACTCTCTTCCGCCGCTAAAAAACCGCCAGAAGTAATACATAAGGTATTGCCTGTCAACTCATAGGCTGAAACATCTCCCGGTATCGGCGGGGCTAAAACAGCCTCCCCAGCTTGCCCCTGTGCTGTCAGATGCTGAAAAAACAAGCTTTCGCCGCTTAAAAATTTACGTGCCAGGCCGCCCAGCATCCCGCCCTCCATTTTACCTTCAACTTTGATATTACCTGACATCGCCATCATAGCATCAGATTCCGCTTTAATACTCTCGCCTGCTTCCAGCTGTACCTTTAAAAAGGCAAAAGCGCCCGGCTGCATAATTTCATAACGCACCAATAATCATCCCCTTAGTTTATTAATTTCAAAAGTACTATGTCAATATAGCATTTTTCTCACCATGAAAGCAATCCTAATATTGAAATGGTTCAGTTTTTCTTAAATTTTTTCAAATTTCCATCTAAGTCAAAATCTGCAAAATACTTAGCCCTTGGACTTTTAGCAGATGCAGAAATATCCCACTTGCCCTGCCAAAATCTGAAACTCATATAATCATCTATTTTAGCGCCTTCGATATCTTTTATTTGGGCTTCCATGCTTTTATAAACTTGAGGAATCTTGGCAAAATCAAGCTGCTCTAAAGGTATACAATTGTCGATAGCTTTGCCACTGCCGGAAAGCTGTACGGGCCTTGCTTTACTCCACCCGCCGCGATACTCATAGTTATCCACCTCATCATCAGTACCCGGTTTTAAAATATTGATAACAACTCTGTTTCCTGTTTCACCGGTATACATATTAACATCTTGAAAAACAAGTATCTCTTTACCTTTTAGTCCATCCAGATTTTTAAATTCATCCATGATCTTAACCAAAGAACCCTCGTCTTTAATAATGTTGCCACCGATACTGCTGCCGCCACAGGCAGTCAGTAAAACCATACTCATAATTGTCATTAATACTATTACTAACTTTCTCATATCCAATCACCTCTTTTTAGAAATTCCACCTTACTCCGACATTCCATTGCCAGTCTTTAGTAAAGTCGCTGCCAGCACTGCGTTCTACATCAAAATAAATATGACTGTTACTGCCGGTCGTTAACGCCGCACCGATGCCGTATTCAAACCAGGTATCGTCAAAGCTGTCGCTGACTTTCACCCGGCCTGTACTGTCAGTCATAGTTACATCGTAACCACCGCCAAATTCGTGCAGCAGGTTGGCCTTGACGTAAACTATGCCTTTTTCGCCGACTTCTTTACCAATGTTAAACCCGATACGGCCGACAGCACTTGTAATACCGCTTTGTTCTACTTCGATACCATTACTGGCAACGTAGTTATCCCCACCCAGATAACCTAATGTAAACTGTACCTGCGGCTCGATATACCAGCCATTTTGCAAATTATTTTTACGTCCGTATTCGGCACTCAGCGATACGCCGGTATTATTAAAATCACCAGTGATCTTGTTGCGGTTGGTATCATAAACTGTAAAATCATTATCCATATTGCTGATTTTAAATACTAAATCCAGATAATGACCCTTGCTGCCGATATCAGTGCTGTAGAAACCAATCGACTTGCTGCTGTTGTCACCGCTGCCACGGCTGTAGATGCTGCTGCCGTCAGTATAGCTCAAACCAACGCCCTGATAACGTGTTTTGTCGGCAGTACGTTTAGTTACCTGATCGTAGCCCAGCTCATAAGCAGTGTATTTGTTCTCAAAACCAAACTTACTATCACGGCTGATCTTGCTGCCCTTCACGCGAAACCAGGCTCCCTGTTCTTCCTCGCCATTATGTCTCAGCTCGCCCATGCGTTGGAGCAGCTTGTCGTTTTCCGTACGCCAGGTGTGGTAGTTCAGCGCATTAGCAGAAAGTATGGTATCCACGCTGGTAGTAGGTTTAATGTCAGGGTTATCCGGATTATCCGGTTCTACTGGCACTATTTCAAAACCATCCAGTTTCCATTCTGTCATCCCGGTGCCAAGCACTTCGTCTTTTAAGTTATACTTCACATAAAATAACGATTGTTCACGTTCGTTAGCCGTAAATTTAATCGCATCCGGAGCCGTTGCCAGCAAAAGCCCTTTACCTGCATCAGCAGCAATCTGATCCATCGTCACTTCGTTAACATCAATAATATCGATGCTGTGCGTGCCTGCATCTGTACTGGCAAGAATATTTACCTTGTCACTTTGCATATTCACAACATCTGTTTCCAACCTGAACAAACCACCAGTACCATTAACACTGCCAATAGTTAAATCAGCATATTGATCAGCAGTCTTCGTCATATCAACAATGCCACCGTCATGCAGATTCAAATTCATACCTTTGTTATAAATAGTACTATCGCAGCCGGGATACCAAACTGCACCATTAGCCAACTCTAAATTGATCGCATTGCCACTGGCATTCAGCTGGGCATCGCCTTCCCACCAGGAATTCGCATTATTAAAAACAGCATTAATAACACCCTTAGATGTTGAAACAAAATGTCCCTTGACCTGTACTGTTTTATCTTTAGCACTATTAATATTTACGACACCGCTGTCCTGTGCATTTACTGCCGTAGCTTTCATTGTTCCACTACTCGCAGAATGATTGTTCAAGGTAATCTTGGTATCGCCTGTAAAATCAATACTGCCATAAGCAGCATTTACCCCGCGCTGTACAGAACCTCCCGTCATTGTAATCTCAGTATCACTAAAGATAGCAGACGAATTCTGGCCGTTTACCTGAATGGCATAACTTATTTGTCCTGCTGAACCAATATCAATGGTAGTTTTGCCTTGGACTGTAAGCGTATTATGTTTGCCGAACACATTGATGCCGTAACCAAGATTACTGCCCTGTTGAGTACTGTTATGATAGAGTTGCAACTTCAAATCTTTCTCAAAAGAAACACTTCCCATGTTATCTGTATAGTTATTAAGATAGATACCATACAGCGCATTGTTGCCATTACTAGTACCTTTTATATTCACATCGTCCTTAAAAGTGCCTTTAGCTCCGCCATTTAAGTAAATAGAATTTATACCCTGACCTTCAATATCAATATTCACCTTGCCATTGAAAATTATATCACTAGCATCGTTAATAGAATCAAAAGACCCGGGATTTATATATTTAGTTCCTCCATCAATAATAATACCTCTGGATTCTCCTGCATCAGCCTTGAGATTCAGCTGCCAGTCACCGTTTATAATACCCGTTGCTCTTACAAAACTTTTGGATGGTCCACCCCAGCCTCCGGTCTCAACATCTTCACTGCTGCCGAAAACCATGCCATAAGCCTGACTGATTATCCCACCATTACCGTTGATCGTATAAACGCCGCTGCCAGTCATAGGAATATCAAGATTCTCTCCATAAAATCGCAATGCTGTAGAATTTGCAGTGCTCTCAGACGTGAAATTAAAAACATCACCGCCAGTCAGGCTGCCACCATTAGTGATCAGCTGCCCAACGTTGTTATCCGCCGCATTCTCTGCCGCGCCAGCTGTTGGGAGCACGGATGTTCCCCCCAGATATACACACGACATTGTCAGCAAAGACGCCAATACCTTTTTGCTTAAATCCATCTTTTCCATGATACATTTCCTCCCATTCATCTTTTTTCCTTTGGATTAGGCCTTTGTTTATAACAGGAATAGCTGCAGTAATATTGCCGCTTTCTTCCTACCAAAGCTGTATAGACATGATATGTTTTATTGCAGCCAAATTCACGGCCGCAGATCGGACACTTGACTGTCAACCCTCCTAATCCTGCCCTGTTATCTTTGTGTATCGCTTCCTCCCAGCTTTCGATATGCATCTTAAACATCTCCCTAAAGCTACTCGCTGCAGCGTACGAGTTTGTATCTTTTTACCCGTTCCTTCTTTTTCTCAAATCTGTCAGGATCAACCAATTCATCCAAAGTACATTCAAAAATATCTCTCAGCTTTAACAGTGCTTTCAAACTCAGCATCACTCTGCCGTTTTCAGCATTGCTCAGATGCGTTTGAGATATCTTAAGCTTCTTGGCAAGATTAGTTTGAGTAATCCTTTTTTGTATCCTTTTGATCTTGATAGTCTCCCCAATCCTTAAAGGATCCATTCCTTCCATCTTTTTCACACCTTTCTTTTTGCTTTATCACTTCATTAGACAACCTATTTCCATAGTGTTGTAATTGTGATTGCCTATTAGCTACCGCTCCTGTTAGCTTCATAACCTGCAGTAAAATTTGCTGACCTGATAATTTGCTGCAGCAGAGCTACTTTCATCTTTATTAATTCTCAAGTAACTGCCAAGCTTAGCAGTAACGCTAATAAAATAAAACTATTATCTTTTGATTCAAATTTTCCTATTACAGTTAATATTTTTAACCATTTACTATATTACCATGTTTGTCCCCCCCCGCAAGACATTTTTGTTCGTTTTTTTGAAAAATTTGTTCAATGGTCTTGCAACTGATAATTTTTAGGTGTATAATACAAAACATAAAAGATAAGGCGACGCTTACCTTTAGGTTTGCATCGCCTTATCTTTTTTATCATTTTTTATGGTTCCGGCTATCGCACGTCGCGCTATAGCTGTGTTCAAGCCTTTATTCAGTTTTTTTCTGTTCCTTGACAATGGCGCTGCTCAGCTCGTGCAGGCAGTCGCCCAGCTTGTCCAGCCGCTGCTCCATACGCAGCAGCAGGTACCAGCTCAATACTATCGGGAAGCCAAAATTACCTATTGCTGTAAATAATTCCTGGGCTTCCACTAAGCAAGCACATCAATAGTAACTGTTTTGATGCGGGCTTCAGTAAATTCTGTCAGTTCCAGGCCGCCGCTGGTTAGTACGTTGGCGGCTATGATCTTGTCGGCTGCCGTTTTGGCGTCGGCAAGGGTGAGTCCTTCGCGAGGGTCGGCGATGCTTAAGGTTTTTTTAGCGCCGTCGCTTTTGGTGAAGATGAGTTCTAAGGTTTTTTCCATGGTGTGTGCTCCTTTTTTGTAGGTTTTCGGCCTACTTTATTTTTTTGTGTTTTTCAGGTTTTTTGCTTTAAAACCGGGTTTTATGCGCTTTTTTGAAGCAGGGTTATTTTTTTCTGTTTTTCGTATTTTTAGAGTTTTTTTAAAAGTTTTTTCCTTTTTAGACTTTCTTTAAAAGAAAGTCAGTAAAGAATCTCCAGCGCTGTTAAGATTTGGATTACGCTTTACTCGCTGCCCGCGCTCCGGGCAACTCGGTATCGCAGGGAAAGATCAAAATACTATGCTGCGCATAGCCTGCCGATACCTCAAACATACCCTGCGCCTGCTTGCAGCTGCGTTACGCTCATCTGCCAAATCTTCCCAATGCGCTTAAAAACCACTGCGTCGTACAAATTACTGCTTACAAAAGTCTGCAATGTATCTTATGTAAGCAATTACAGATATACGCAAGTATAATTTCCTCCTTAATACAGCACTGTAAAGTACGATGCAGGGGGTTTGAGCGCATATTGTGAGCTATTCCGTCGTGTACGCCGTGAGCTGTAAGCGCTGGAGGGACTGTTTGAGGCATTGACTATGCGGAGATAAAAATCTGCTTTGTTCTGCAATGCCGAGTTGCCCGGAAGCCAGACAGCGAACAAAGTTAAACAGGAATCGTCACAGTGCGCAAGCTTATTGCCTTTTACCGCATTAGTTGCAAGTTATAACGCCGCAAATAATGCAATGGTAAAACGGACAGCGTAAGAGGCGATTGCATAATGAGCCTCTGTAGATTGCGCAGCTTGCTTCTGGAAGAAAGCTGCATAGCAAAAACTTATGCCGCTAAAAGAAACGTATCCCCTTTCTTCTAAAGAAAGGGCTAATAAAAAAATCTAAACTTTAAATCAAAAAGTCAAAAAACATTTACTGCCAGGCGGATGATCTACAATATCATTCCGCCTGAGCCAGCTCGGCCTTTTCCGTAACGTAGACGTTGACCACTTCGTGGCTCATCAGCTCGTTCATGGCATTGGCCACAGCAAGGCATTTGTCGTCGGCGGCGTCCAGCTTGACGCTGCCGACAGATACGGATTTGACCTGCGCTGCCCCCAGCGCATTGACGCCGTTTTCGACGCCCAGAGATAGTTTGTAGGATGTTGCTGTTTTAGTCGTGCTCATGTTCTGTACTCCTTTTGTTTTTTAAATTTTACTGTGTTCTAAATACCAGCGAGCTTTGCCGCGCAGTATGTCCCCACCCGGCTTCATCTGTCCGTCGCCGGGTGAATCGCGCATATACCACAGGTCCCAGCGTGTTTCGGCATCGCCGCTGTAAGGGCCGTAGCCATCCAGCAGCGCTGCTTCGCAGTGGGTCATTACGGTATCGATAGTAAGCTGCAGGCCCAGCGCCGTTACGAGCAGCGCCACTGTCTGCGCCATTTTATCGGTCTGCACTGCCGTAGGGGCAAACTGCCCCAGGTCGGCATCATAGCCGTGGTTGGCCTGCGCCCCCAGCCCGCAGCACAGGGCGACGGCGATACTGCCGCTGTTGCGGCGCCAAGTGTGGCTTTTGTACTGCGACAGGCTGCTGCTGGTGCGGTAGACTGTGCCGTCGGCGTCGATATTGATGTGGTAGTCGTCATAGATCTGCCCGTAACGGCCTGCCGTCCAGTGCAGGTAGAGCTGCGTGATATGATCGCGGCTGCAGCCTGCCACAGCGGCAAGCTGCGTAAGTGAGATAATCTGCGGCTGTTCTGCCAGCATTGCTGTTCCTCCTTTCCTGAGATCGAAAGCAGCAGCATGTACAGGGACCGCCGTTTTACTGCTTACACTTACTAAGTACATATCTTTTTTAGAAAAAATCAGGCTTGCTGCCGAAAAAAAAAAATTATTTTTTTCGCGCGAACCTGATTTTTTGATTTTTGGCTATGTATTTAGTAAGTGTAAAACAAAACCGTCTTTTTCTTTTAGTATTTTCTTTTTCTTAATAAGTTTCTACCTCTCTCTAAGGTTTTACAGGCTCTTATGTTTAAGTGTTAATCAAGTTTGTATCAGTAGTGCTTACTAAGAAAGTACAGTAAAGTGACGGCGGTGTTTTAACGATCTAAGGAGGCGTATCATTTTGAATTTATTGGTATTTGTGAAAGGCGGCGGCAATGATGGATTATGACTGCAGGAGCAGTGAGAAGCGTTTGGCCGCTGTCGAAAACGACTGGCTGGCGGCCCCGGAGAATGCAGAGCTGCTGGAGGTATATACCTGCAGTTTATGCGGCAATCCTATTTTTGAAGGTGACGAGTATCTGGCTGTGGACTGCTGCGGCGAAGTATGCAGCGAATGTCTGGAAGGGCTGACGGCCAAGGATTTTGCTTTGGCTGCTTTAGATTTAAAAACCGGCGCAGCCGGTACTGAGGGGAGATAGATCACAGATGGAACATGAGTCAAATATACAGAAGCTTGATTTTGCTGTTTTGGTGCCGCAGGCACAGCGCGGCGACAGCAGGGCGGTCAACAGCCTTTTGCTGGGTTTTACGCCGATGGTACGGGCGTTTAAATATAACAGTTATTATGTACATTATCTAGAGCAGGACGATACGGAGATCCTGGCTTTGATGGCTGTCAATGATGCTATCAAAAGCTTTAAGCAGCACAATTTCCACTTTTTTGCCACACACGTAAAATATACGATCCGCCGTCAGCTCAATATCCAGGTGCAAAAGAAGAAGAACCTGTTCGATGCGGAGCTGGCAACTTTGGACGAGGAGGGCTGCACGAGCCTGGATGCCCTGTCCAGCGAATGTTATAAGGAAAGCATCAGCAGGGATGAGCGCAGCGCCTGCGTGCTGGAGCTGGTGGCACGGCTGCCGCAGATGCAGCGGCTTGTGATCAGCGAGGTGTTCCTGCGGGGCAAAAGCCAGCGCGAGGTTGCGGCAACACTGGGTGTGACCAGCCAGAGCGTGTACTGCTCTAAAAAGGCAGCGCTGGATACTCTGCGCCGGGCTTTCGGCCTTAGGCAGGAAAGACTGCGCTGATGGAACGGCCCTATGTTTTTATGCAGCGTGCTTTGGTGACGTTTAAGGCAGCCGGCCTGCATTCACCGCTTGCCGGCCCTTCCCAGGAGGAATTTTGGCTGCAGCTGTGGGTCGAGCGTTATGGAGCTTTAGAAGCGAGCCTGTTTACAGGCTGCGTCAAAAAGCTGGCCGGAGAGCGTTATTTTCCGCGGCTGCACGATATGGACGAAGCTGTTCAGGACGCTCAAAAAAGGCTGCTGCTGGCACGGCGGCGCACGCAGGAGCACCGGGCAGACTGTCACGAGCCTGATTTGTTTGACCCGGCGAACAGCAAGCGCCGGGTGCGTGAGCTGATCGAGCATCTGGAAAAGAAGTTTACCCTGGCGGCAGGTCAATAAGAAAACAGATAGTCTGAAACGATGATTTCAGCCTGTCTGTTTTTTCGGTTATGAACTTGAATATTTACGGACAGCGAAAGCATCATCAGCTTACATCCGGCACAGCTTTTAAGCTTCTGCAGGTGTTTTTATTAATATATTTAGATTTTTTATCTGCAAATCGTCCGCTTACTTTGTCAACTGCAGTTGATTGCAGTATAATGTTATTCAATGAATAAATTTATACGGAGTTGATTAGGATGCCTGAGATAAAACCTTTGAGCCCGGAGATCAAAAAACGGGTGCTGCAAATGCAGCAGAACGAGCTGACGGAGTACCATATTTATACCAAGGTCGCAGGCTTTGTCAAAAACCCGGAGAACAAGGCGACGCTGCTGAAAATAGCCAATGAGGAGCACCGCCACTACCAGATCTGGGAGACTTTTACTAAAGAAAAGGTGCAGCCCATACAATGGAAGGTCTGGTGGTATACTTTTCTGTCGGTGATCTTTGGTTATACCTTTGCCCTGAAGCTGATGGAGGGCAATGAGGGCGATGCCGCCTATAATTATGAGGATATTGCCGCCGAGATACCGCAGGCACAGAAGATAGCCGAGGACGAAGAGCGGCACGAGCAGAAGCTGCTGGCGATCTTGGATGAAGAACGCCTGCAGTATGTGGGCTCGATGGTCTTGGGGCTGAACGATGCTCTGGTCGAGCTGACTGGTACTTTGGCAGGCCTGACTTTAGCGCTGCAGAATACCAAGCTGATCGCGTTATCGGGGCTGATCACCGGGGTTTCGGCAACTTTGTCGATGGCTTCGTCTGAATTTCTTTCGGCCCGCAGCGAAGGGCGCGAGGATGCTTTTAAGTCCTGCGTTTATACCGGCATTGCTTACTGCATTACCATGGCGCTGCTGGTACTGCCCTATCTTGTTTTTGATGACGAGCATTATCTGCACGCTTTAGGCACGATGCTGGTGACTGTGGTGCTGATAATCCTGGTGTTTACTTATTATATTTCGGTCGCCAAGGACCTGGATTTTAAAAAGCGTTTCTGGGAGATGGCTCTTATCAGCCTTAGCGTTGCCGCTTTTTCCTTTGTTATCGGCCTGCTCGTTAAAGAGGCTTTGGGGATCGACATTTGATTGTGACGTCATTGTGCCAGCTTAACGGTGCATAACATAAAAAGACGCAGCTTTTACAGCTGCGTCTTTTATTTTTGCCTGTTTTCAGCAGGCAGTTATATTTAAAAACGATATCTGAAACCGACTTCACCACGAAGTACATGGCTGTCGCCGAAGTTTTTGACGCTGGTGCTGATGCCCAGCTCGCCGTACAGAGAGTACTGCGAATTTCTGCCATAGTTATAAGTGCCTCCTACTGCCAGTCCCAGCCAGGTAGGGTCATTTTTGCTGGCAAAGTTGTCGCCGGCGATCAAAACGTTAGTACCGTCGTGAAATTCATGATAGACATTGAGCAGTCCATAGGCTTTTACACTGCGGTAATTTTCGTCATTTTCGTTTTTATAGCTTTTTTCATAGTTCAGTGCTGCGCCAAGCCGTCCCTGCAGGCTGTCGGCGCTGCCGCGTTTTACTGCCAGTCCGTTGACGTCGCTGAAGGAATCGAAATCAACATTGCTGTAAGCAAGCTGCATTTGCGGTGTCCATGACCAATGCGGGCGTTTCAGGGCGATCCGTTTGCCTGTTTCCACGCTCAGACCGTAACCAAAGCCTTTGTTGCCTTCGATCTGCTGCGCTGCAGCCGAGGAGCTGGAGGAGATATCGCTGTCGAACCAGACGGCCTGCGCCTGTGTATCGACGTAAACGCCGTTGTCTTTATACCAGGTCATAGTACCGCCCAGGCCTTTGCCGTCGCTTTTGATTTTGCCGTTACCCACTGCTGATTTGATCCTGGCCCGCGCCTGCCCCATTTGCAGGTTCAAACCGCCGACAACTGTTGTTGCCGCGTCCTGACGTGAGATTATTTTGTCGTAGCCCATCTGCATTTTCCACGAATCGACATCATAGCTGCTGTCCGGGGCAGCGGTGCTGCGGTCGGCTCTATATTTACCGCTCAGTCCTTCGGTCTTGAACCAGGTGCCTTCCTGATACTGTAAATGCTGCTGCGGTTCGCCGTCCTCTATGATATGCCACTTACGGTTGCCGACACGTTCTTCCAGGGTATTGACTTTCATATAGCCCAGCATGATCTCCGGATAGGCTTCATAAAGGGGTACGGAAGGGTTGACGACGGGTGTGTCGTCTTTGTTCAGCAGTGTTTTTAAATACCAGTCGCCGTCTTCCTGATTATATTGCAGGTGATAGAGGTATTTGCCGGCGGCGACAGCAGCGGTACCGTCCGGCTGCTTATAGTCATAGGCCAGTGTGAAGGCGTTGGGGTCAGACTTGCCCTGGACGTCGACAATAAGGATCCCTTTATCGGTATAGCCGCCGCTGCCGTTTTGATTGATGACCCTGATATTGGTAGGTGAGCCTTCGGTATCGCCTTCGACTACCAGCTTGCTTGTAGGCGAAGCATCGCCGCCCAGAACGGAATAGATACTGAGCTTGCCGCCTGGCTGGCCTGTATAGTTGCCGCCAACGGTAAAGGTGCCGAACTTATCGTTATAGCTGCCCGGCGCCAGCCAGCCTGCGTTGACTACGTCGCCGGCTACTTTGCCGGAGCCCTGCAAAAAGGCCTCGTGCAGTACGTGGATCTTGCCGGTAAAGTTTTTGCTGCCGCTGCCGTCTATCTGCAGCGCTCCCCCGGCAACTTCGACGTTTCCGGCAAAGCTGTTGTCGTTATTGGCCGCAGTCAGCGTACCGGCGCCGATTTTAATAAAAGTACCGCTGTCAACGACGCCGTTCAGCACGCCTGCCGCAGTCACATTATGTCCGTTGGTGTCAATGACCGCCGTTTTGTTAGCTTCTGCCGAGGCAAGATTGATTCGTTTATCGATAGTCAGATCGGCTTCTACGGTGAGGCTGCCGTTATTGATGGTCAAATCGCTGTTAGTGCCCAAGGCGTCCTGCGAGGAAATCGCCAGCCCGCCTCCATCAATGGTAGTGACACCGCTGTAGGTATTGGCGCCGGCATCCGGCCGCAATACCACGATGCCACTGCCTGTTTTTATCACCGAGCCGTCGCCGATTATCTGCCCCTGATAGCTGCCATTATCATCCTGTTCAAAAATCAGCGTCCCGCCGTTGGTCAGGTCGATATTCCCCACATTGCCGTTGACCGGATGATTGACCGGCAGGCTTTCAGCTTTGGTGCTTAAAGAGGCGTCCTTCCTGACTGTGATCTTGCCTGTGAAGCCGTCATTGTTGCCGCTTAAACCAAGTGTGCCCTGCTGTACGTCTACTGTGTCAAAGCCCTGCATTGGGCCGGTTATCTCCCACAGGCCGGTACCTTTTTTAGTCAGGCTCGTAAAATTTTTGATAGCTCCGTTCAGTGTTCCCCCTACTTTATCATTACCGCCATCTAAGTTAAGCTTATTTTTACCGCCGCCGCCATCAATATTGCCTGTAACATTGGAACCGGGCATAAAAGTCAGGTTATCATCGCCTTTGGCAAAAAACAGGCTGCCGTTGACGGTACCGTTGTTGGTAAAGTCGATGCCGTTACCGCCGGAAGTGCCGATGACGTTGCCGCCGTCTGTGCGCTGGATCAGTCCGTTATTGATGACGCTGTTCCTGCTGTCGTTGCCGGTGCCTGTCCAGTCCTGGAACCAGATAGCTGCGCTTTTTTCAGCAATGACTGAACCGTTGACAACGATCGTATTGCCGCCGCCATGCACGTTGATCGCTTCGCCCATATTCTGCTGTCCATACTTTTGTACTGTACCGTCAACAGTGATCTTAGAACCGGAACGGACTTCGATAGTATTGGCGCCGGTGCCAAAATTGCCGATGTTCCTGTTGGCTGCGTTGGTGACAACGGCGTTTTTTTTGATATGAATAGTAGCATTATCGCGCAGGCTGATGGCGTTTTTATCGCCAACACTGTAGACTGATTTATTATTGTCGCTGCCTACTTCTACGCTCCAGCCATCGCCTGCAGCTGTATTGCCTGCGCCAATGGTCTGCCCGTCGGTTTTGCTGTCCGGCACAGAAACATTCTCTGCCAGCGCTGTGTTGCTGATACCGGCAAATAAAAATCCTGTCATAATAGTTGTTAAAACTTTTTTCTGCAGCTTTGCTTTTCCCATATAATTGCTTTGTGTTCTCATCTTGATCCATCTCCAAATATATAATGCTGTTAGAAGCATCTAACATAGCCACTATTCTAGGCTCGAATGAACACACAAGCAAACGATAAAATTTTAATTAAAATTACTTTAATTAATCAATAATCTTTTTCTAACAGTTTATTTTAGCACTTTGGCAAAAGCAGGTATCCCTGTACTTTATTTGTCAGAAGCATATACGGCAAACAAGTGCTGCTCTATGCGAGAGTCAGCAAAAAAACGGTACTCTAAAAAGAGTACCGTTTACTTTATTTACATATGTTTTTTATCTTTATAATCTGCAAAACAACTGTATCTTAGACCAGTCCCAGCCATTTCCAGTAGGTTGCGCCCAGAATCATGATCAGCGCAAAAGCAATGATCGTAAGCGGGATACCTGCCCTGACAAAGTCATGTACCTCAAAGGTGTCGGTGCCGTAGGCGATCATATTCTGCGGCGCGTTGACCGGCAGTATAAAACCGAAGCTGACGACATATTGCAGGATCATCGTCATACCGACGATGTTGACGCCAGGGGTCTTAAGATGCTGCAGGACGGAAATGATGATAGGTATGATCGCTGCAGCAAGGCCTGTCGCACTGGCAAAGCCCATATGGATAACTATGAGGAACAGGGACATGATCGCCAGGACCATGATCGTGGTCGAGTTTTCGAGCCCGAAGCCAACTACGATCTCATTGGCCATCCAGGTAGCGGCTTTAGTAGAAAGCAAGGCAGTGCCCAGTGAAATACCGACGCCAAATAAAAGCACTGTGCCCCAGTTTACTTTATGAACAACGTCGTTCCAGCTCATAACGCCGATCTTGGGCAGCAGCAGCAAGGTAACGGCGACCATCGTCGTTGTCGATGTGTCGATCGGGTGCAGTTTCTTTTCGGTAGTCCAGAAGATCAGCAGGAAGATGGAGATAACCAGCAGCTTCATTTCATCGACACTGACCTTACCCATTTCTTTCAGCAGCCTGGCAACTGTTTCTTTACCGCCTTTGATTTCGTCGATTTCCGGCGGCATCAGGTGCATCATCAGCTTATACAGGCAAATGGACATCAGCAATGAGAACGGAGCTGCGGCGACAAACCAGTCTAGCCAGGAAATATCGACTCCCAGCTGGCTGCTGATAAAGTTTACGGCCACCATATTCTGCGCGGCGGCGGTTTTGATGCCGACGTTCCAGACGCTGTCGACCTGAGCTACAGTAATCATCAGCATACCTGCGAATTTACTTTTCAGCGGTACGTCAAACGCTTTGATCATACCCATAACGATCGGTACGAGGCAGGCTACGCGCGCCGTAGTACTGGGCACAAAAAAGCTGAGGATAAAGCCGCAGAGGATGACGCCGATAACGACGCGGTTCGATTTTGCGCCCAGCTTGGAAAGGATCACCAGCGCGATACGTTTATCAAGCCCTGTTTTAGTCATGGCTACGGCCAGGAACATGGCTGCCGCTACCAAACAGAACGCTGTTGAAGCAAAGCCCTTCAGCCCGATACCGAGCCCTGCCGCCGTACCGAACAGTTTACCTGTTTCGGGGTTGGGGGAAAAGCCGATCAACAGCGCCATCAACGTCATAATGACGCCGGCGCTGACCGGGTAAGAGATCGCCGTTGTCGCCCAGACTATGACCGAAAAAACCATAATGCCGATCATTCTCTGGCCTGCTACGGAAAGTCCTTCCGGGTTTGGCAGCATAACTATCACCGCCAGAACAGCAAGTGCCAGATAAAAGCCATACTTTTTGAAGAATCCTAATTCTTCGGTTGTTGTTTTTTTGTCCGCTTCCATAATTTCACACCCTTTGCTTTAAACTTATGTATTAAAAAATGCCGGGGGCTCAACGCCCTGCATAAAAAAGCGTCAGAATCCTGATACAGCTATCCGTACAAAAAACTGCAGATAAACAAAAAACTCCGATATGTGCCGCTATCGGCTTATCGGAGTTCATCTTTGCTTTCTCTACCCTGATTATACAGGTTTTTTTACATTTTTTCAACCGCTTTTGTGTTGCAGAAGTTACACTTGCACTGTTTTCTCTAAACTTTTTATACTTTCAAAATATTATCTATAGTTTACAAACTATTTTCTATAAATTATATTCTCCTGTCAGATCTTTTTAATCTATGAAAGGTATAGCTTTTACAGCAGCTTTTCTGCCCATTCCGTTTCTTTAAAACCGACCAGTACGTTACCGTCCGTCAGCAAAATCGGGCGTTTGACCAGCATTCCGTCAGCAGCCAACAGCTGCAGCTGTTCTTCTTCGTTCAGCTGCGGCAGCTTATCCTTCAGGCCCAGTGCTTTATATTGCAGGCCGCTGGTATTAAAAAACTTTTTCAGCGGCAGACCGCTGTTTTTCTGCCAGGAGCGCAGCTCGCCAGCAGTAGGATTATCTGTTTTAATATCGCGTTTTGTGTATTCGATTTTATGATCCTGTAAGTATTTTTCGGCTTTCCGGCAAGTGCTGCATTTGGGATAACATATAAAAATCATACTCTCACTCCTTTGCTTTTGCTGTTATTATAACACGTTTTTTGTATCTGCGGCAGCGGTCCATAAATTCTATCACTTATTGCGATACTATTATCGCTATAGCTTAATATTTATTTTTCTTATTAATAAGGATAATAAATTAAATTTTCTGTTATTATATTACCTTGCAGGAATATTCACAGCTTACAGCGAATATATGAATTTACTATATATTATGAAAGGAGATGAGCATCAAGTGGAACTTCACTTTAGACGCAGGCATAATTTCAAAACATAGACAAGGAGGCAACCCTATTGATTCAATTTATCAATGTAAGTAAAGCTTACAAACAGCACAATGTTTTAGAAAATATCAATCTTTCGATCAACGAAGGTGAACTGGTCGTACTTATCGGACCTTCCGGATGCGGTAAAACTACGCTGCTGAAGATGATCAACCGTCTGATCGACCCTACGTCAGGACAGATACTGATCAACGGAACGGATATTATTGCACAGGACCCGATCGAACTGCGCAGAAATATGGGTTACGTTATCCAACAGACAGGCCTGTTCGTACATATGACGGTACGCGAAAATATCGAGATCGTTCCGCATCTGGCCAAGCTGCCGCAGGATGAGATCGTTGAACGTACAGTAAAACTGATGGAAATGGTAGGACTGCCGCAGGAATTTCTTGACCGGTACCCTAATCATCTCTCCGGCGGCCAGCAGCAGCGTATCGGCGTAGCCCGTGCTTTTGCCATGGACCCCGGAATAATTTTGATGGACGAGCCGTTTTCGGCATTAGATCCTATCACACGCAGCCAGCTGCAGGACGAGCTTGTCAATCTGCAGGCGAAGCTGCGCAAGACTATTGTCTTTGTTACCCATGATATGGACGAAGCGGTGAAGATCGCTGACCGTATCTGTATTTTACATTCCGGCGATATACTGCAATATGATACCCCGGAAAATATCCTGAAGAACCCCGCCGACGGTTTTGTCAGCGAGTTTGTAGGTTCTAAGCGCATTTGGAGCAGCCCCGAACTGATCAAGGCCAAAGATATTATGATACGCACGCCGAAGATCACCTACCCCGATGTGCCGATGCTGAAATGTATCGAGAAAATGCGTATCGAAAACGTCGACAGCCTTTTGGTCGTTGATGAAAACGAACATTTATTGGGGATCATCCGCGCCCGTTCTATTCATGCGGCGCCGGATAAGAGCGAGCCGGTGTATACGGTAATGAAACCGGCACAGGCGACAGCCGACCCCAACGAGAACATTGTGGCCCTGCTTAAAAAGGTCAACAGCAATAATATTTCCAATGTTCCTGTTGTAGATGAAAATAAGCGGCTGCTGGGACTTATCACTAATTCCAGCCTCGTCACGACGATGAGTCAGCAATTTATTGACTTTGAGGAGGGCGAAGCATGAGTGGATTATTAGCATATGTACAGGACCAGCAGCAATATATAGGACTTTTACTGCTCAGCCATATCCAGCTGACTTTGCTTTCGGTCGCCATAGCCGTTTGTATCGGCGTACCATTGGGCATTTACATTTCCGAGCGCGAGCGTTTGCTGCGGCCGGTAATGGGTTTTGCTAATCTGGCCCAGGCTATTCCCAGTCTGGCGCTGTTAGGTTTTCTGGTCCCTTATATGGGTATCGGCGCAGTTACTGCTGTAGCAATGGTAGTTTTGTATTCACTGCTGCCCATTTTGAAAAATACCTGTACCGGTCTGCGCAATATCAGCGCCGACACGCTGGAAGCGGCAAAGGGTATCGGTATGACGGATATGCAGGTGTTGTTTAAGGTGCGCCTGCCGCTTGCTCTGCCTGTGATCATGGCAGGTATACGTATTTCCAGCGTTACTGCGGTAGGGCTGATGACGATTGCGGCTTATATCGGCGCCGGAGGTCTTGGCACGCTGGTTATCAGCGGTATCCAGACCGACAACCCGAATATGATTCTGGCCGGTGCGATCCCTGCCTGCTGTCTAGCGCTTTTAATGGATTTTTTGATGAGCAAGGTCGAAACTGCGGTCACACCTGTTTCACTGCGCCCGGCTTCAAAAAAAATGTCCAAGGAAAGCCTGGAACGTACCAAGCAGCATCATAAACGCATCCTGGCAGTTGCCGGTATGATCGTTATTATCAGCAGCGGCTATCTGCTGAGCCACGAGTTTTTAAATAAGCATGATCTCCGCATCGGCTCTAAGGACGCGACGGAAAGCGTGATCATCGGTAATATGCTGTCCGACCTGATCGAAGCTAAAACCGACCTTAAGGTTGAACGCAAGCTGGCTTTAGGCGGCACGATGATCGCTTTTGAGGCCCTGCGTTCAGGAGAGATCGACCTGTATCCCGAATATACCGGCACCGGTTACAGCACGATTTTGAAAAATAAGCTGCGCCCCGGTTTTACACCTGATGAGATGTATACGCTGGTGAAACAGCAGATGCGGGACACGCATCAGATCGAGCTGCTGGAAAGCTTCGGTTTTAACAATACTTACGTTTTAGCGGTAACACAGGCGACCGCCGCTAAATACCATCTCAAGACGATGACCGATCTGACCCGTGTCAGTCATAATCTGCGTTTCGGCTGTTCGCCGGAATTTGCGGCCCGTGACGACGGTTTGCCAGGCATCGAAAAAACTTACGGTATGACCTTTAAATCGGTCAATAACTTCTCCGGGACGCTGATGTATACTGCGATCACGTCTGATAATGTAGATGTGATAACAGCTTTTTCGACGGACGGACTGCTGCAGAAATATGATTTAGTACTGCTGGAAGACGATAAAAATTTCTTCCCGCCATATTATATGCTGCCTTTCGTCAACGGCAAAACCAATGCCGAATATCCCGAGATAGCTCAGGCATTGTCTGTACTGAGCAGCGCCATTGACGACGCTACGATGCAAAAGCTGAACTATGAAGTGGTCGAAAAAGGCCGTGACCGGGCAGAGGTTGCCCGCACCTTCCTTTTGGAGCGCGGTTTGGTAAAGCCGGAAGACTTTAAAAACTAAAATATTTTTAACGGCGCTTGCCCTTATTGGCAGCGCCGTTAAGTTTTTCAGCAGGCTGACTATTGTTTTTATTTAATTGACAAGCCCTGTTATTATCTTTAAAATGATTATACCAGCATTAATAAGGAGTTTGCCATGAGTGAAAACAATAAAAAATATATACTTATCACTGCCGCTTTGATCGTTATCGGCGCTGCCTTGTATTTTTTTTACTGGATGCGTACGCCGCAATATACATTTACTCAGATCCACGAGGCTGTACAACAGCATGATCTGACAAAATTCGAAAAGCATGTTGATTTGAATTCACTGTATGCCCACGCGTATGACGATGTAGTCTATTATGCCTTTGGTGATCCCAAAGAGGCCAATCCATTTTTACTCGGTATCGTTCAAAGCCTGAAAACTGTAGTTGTCCCAATCATGACCGAGCAGACCAAGCATTATGTGGAAACGGGTTCGATCGAAGACAATACAGAGGAAACCAGTGATATCGACGACACTGCCCCAGCACCAACTCCTGCACCTAGCCCGAAAACAGAAGGTCAGCAGCTGGCCGAGCAGCTTAAGGAACGTACCGGCTTCGGCACGATGCGCTACGAAGGTGTCGAAAGTAGCGAGCAGGTCGGCAAAACTGCCGATGTTGCCGTCAAGCTGTACGATAAACAATTAGAACATAATTTTATCCTGCATGTCAAAATGTACGAATTGGACGACGGCAGCTGGCGCCTGACGGAAATCACCAACCTCAAGGAGCTGCTGAAAGAGCGCGAACAGGCTACTGCCGCAAAGCTCAAACAGCTTAACAGCAAGGTCCAGGCCGAGCTTGACGCCGCTGTTACCTCCGTCCCCGGAACTATCTCTATCGATTCCAGCGGCGGCTGGTTCCCTTCTTATACCATGCAAAACACGTTTACCTTAAATAATATCTCTGCCAAAACTATTACCGGACTGCAGGGATCTGTCGAGGTTTTCGATAACGACGGTATGCTGCTCCAGCGCTGCCGTTTCAACGATTACCTGACTTTGGCCCCGCAGGGCAGCAGCAGTTTGAAAAAACTGTTCAGCCTTAACCAGTTCAAACCGGAAACTGTCCGCTTGCTGCGCAGTGATCTGAAGACTGTAAAATGGCAGGTCACCATCAGCAGCGTCAGCTTTGATGACGGCAGTCAACTGCAGCTGCTGACTCAGCTGCCTAAAGCTAAATAAAAGAACATAAAAAAACAGACACGCATAAGCGTGTCTGTTTTTATTTTACTTATTTCAGTTGATAGCTGATAATATCTGAGATCGTATCGATAGGCAGATAGTATTTTTGGATACCGGCTGCCATCGGTGCAACTTCACCCGGGTTGTAAACAACATAAATGCCCCAGTTATCAAGATCAGAATTCAGATAGAATTTTTCGTTACCGGAAATAATAACTTTTTGATAAGCAACGGTTGGTTTTTTCATTTGTTCGAGCAATCTGTTATCGCCTTTTTGCTGGATAGCGATCAGCATTTCCAAACGTGCTTTATAGTCGCTGCCGGGAACGAACATATCGGCCAGGGTATAGATCCTGCCTGTTTTCGGGTTAACGGTCAGCGTTGTGATAGATTCGTTGTCATGCGCACCGCCGGTATAAGCGCTGGCGTATTGTTCCAACGATAAAATTTCGGAATCGACTGTATAAGCAGTATAGTCGATATCCAATCTGTATTTTTCAGCAGCCTGTGTTTTACCCAGTGCCTTTTGTTCTTTATCAAAGCCTGCATTTACAAGGAAAGCGCTGCCTTTTACAAGTGCAAAGCCTTCTTTGACAGGATCAGGAGAACCGTTAGTGAAATCAAGATAGTTGTCTAAAGTGATTTTCTGGCTGTCGCTGGATAAATATTTATAGATCTCAGCTACAGTATTTTTGGTAGTCATTTGCGTCAACAGCGTATCCATCTTTGCGCCGCCTTCAGATCCGGTGATGACCGGTGTGGCTATTTTCACCTGGCCTTCGTTGATTTTTTTCGTTTTAACAGTCAATTCTGCCGCCAAAGCCGATGCAGCAACGCTCAAGGTCAGTGCAGCGACAATTCCTGCTGTAAATAACTTTTTAGATAATTTCATAAAACACCTCCTATTTTCTTAATACAATTATAGCATTTTGTATAATAAAGTCAACTATAGTAAAACTTTTCCAACATTTAGTATATTTTAAATAATTTTAAATTTTACAAATGATACTTTTAAAACATTAGTTACACTCAAATATTCACCGTTGTTTTTACAACTGTCACGGCATAAAAAAATACGACCTTCGGCTTGTCGCCAGGGTCGTATTTTATGATAAGTTTTAAATTAGTGCAATTGGTGGAGATGAGGGGAGTCGAACCCCTGTCCGAAAATATTGCAATATGACTTTCTCCGAGCGCAGCCGCTAATTTAGACTTTGCTTCCTTGACGCCAAGCGGCAGGCTTCGCGGTCGCTATCTCGATGAGTTTCCCCTGTCCGCCTCCGAGAATTGGCTTACGGGTATCCCACTGTTTGCGTCTTTTCCGTTCCCATGGGAGGAGGATCGGAAAGACGTTAGCATTAAGCTGCTAAAGCGTAATCAGTTTTTGCGTTTACTTTAAACGTCCGCCGTTTAACGTGCTAACGGAACCACGGCTCGCTTATCATACCACACCTACCCCCGTCGAAACCAGTACATCCCCGGTTATAAATATGGCCTGTAAGGCTCTAATTATTCTAACACAGGCGCCTGCTACTTGCAAGCGGCGTCCTGTGAAGAATATGCAACTTTTAACGGTTACGCTCTTTCATTGCGCGTTCCATTTCCCGCCTGGCGTCTTTATTAGCCAGGTCCTGCCGTTTATCATACAGCTTTTTGCCAGTCGCCAGCGCCAGCTCCATTTTTACCAGCCCGTGAGTAAAATACATTTTTAAAGGCACCAAAGCGTAGCCTTTTTCTTTGACCTTGCCGATCAGGCGGCGTATTTCCTCGCGGTGCAGCAGCAACCTGCGGTTGCGCAAAGGCTCATGGTTGAAACGGTTACCCTGATCATAAGGGCTGATATGCAGGTTATAAACATAGACCTCGGCCGTTTTGGTGATCTGGGCGTAGCTGTCTTTCATATTGGCTTTGCCTGCCCGCAGTGATTTTACTTCCGTACCTGTCAACTCAATACCGGCTTCGTAGGTTTCATGGATCGTAAAATCATGTCTGGCTTTTCTGTTTTCCGCAATGATTTTGATTTTCTTTTCTGCCATTATTGTTCACCTGGTTGTGGTTATTTTTTCTTGCGCCCTTTTTTCTTGCTTTTCGCGTGATTGACATATTTATTGCCGCCAACGCCGCCTTTGCCGCGTTTATCCAGCGGCTTTTTGCGACTGCCGCTTTTACCCTGTTTTTTGCCGCCGCTTTTTTCTATCGCGCTGCGTGCCGAAGCATGGCTGCGCTGCCCTAAAAGCTGGGCCTTTATCCTGTCGCGCACAGCATCGTTCTCGCCGGCCATAATAAAGTCGATGTTCCTGTCGGCAATATTGACCTGTAAGACCTCGATCCGCACCGGGTCACCCAAACGGTAGACCTTCCGTGTATGCGAGCCCAGCAGGGCGTATCTGTCTTCATAGAACTCATAATAATCGTCCATCAGGCTGGAAATATGTACCAGCCCTTCAACACCGTTCTCCAGTTCGATAAACATTCCGAAGGCAGTGACGCCGGAAATAACTCCGTCGAATTCTTCGCCGATATGGCCGGCCATATATTCCGCTTTTTTCAAATCGACCGTAGCACGTTCTGCTTCTGCAGCCGCACGTTCACGGATCGAGGAATGTTCGGCGATCGCGTCAAGGTTCAGTTCCAGCTTTTCGCTTTTTTGGGCATTCATTGCCGGGTCGCTCACCCATTCATGCAGCAGACGATGCACTATCAAGTCAGGATAACGCCTGATCGGCGATGTGAAATGCGTGTAATACTCTGCCGCCAAGCCAAAGTGCCCAATATTCTCGGTCTGATAAACAGCCTGTTTCAGCGAACGTAAAGCTACTGTCGATACCAGCCGTTCCTCAGGCTTGCCAGCCATTTCCGCCAAAGCTTTCTGCACTTCGCCCGGTTTCGTTTCTTCGCTGACCTTGAGCTTAACGTTAAAGTTGGCCAAAAGCTTGGCCAGGTCTTTCATTTTTTCTTCGTTGGGCAAGTCGTGGACACGGTAGATAAACGGCCACTTTTGGTTAAACATATGGCGCGCAACAGTTTCGTTGGCTGCCAGCATAAATTCTTCGATAATAGATTCAGCTATGCTGCGGATCCGCTGCACGATCTCCACCGGTCGGCCCTGTTCGTCCAGAATGACCTTTTGTTCCGGCAGATCAAAGTCAATAGCACCGCGTGTCGTACGCTTTTTACGCAGCACCAGGCACAGCTCTTCCATCATTTTCAGCATTGGTACTACATCTTCGTACTTCTGCGCCAGTTCTTCGTCACCGTTCACCAGTATCTCACGCACGATACGGTAGCTGAGACGGTGGCGGACATGAATGACCGACGGGAATATCTCGTAGCTTAAAATGCGGCCCTTACGGTCGATATGCATCTCACAGGACATCGTTAAGCGGTCTTCGCCTGCATTAAGACTGCAAATACCGTTGGATAAACGCTCGGGCAGCATCGGCAACACCCTGTCTACCAGATAGACACTGGTGCCGCGCTCACGTGCTTCTTTATCCAAAACAGCGTTTTCTTTTACATAATAGCTGACATCGGCGATATGTACACCCAATAAAAATTCATCTTTGCCAAGCTGTTTCACATAAACAGCATCGTCCAGATCTTTAGCATCATCACCGTCAACAGTCACGATCGGCAGATCGCGCAAGTCACGTCTGCCTTCCAATTCGCTTTGCTTGATGCTTTTAGGCACACGTTTCGAGGCTTCGATGACCTGCGGCGGAAATTCCAGCGGCAGATCATTCTGCTTGATGATCGAAAGGATCTCCAGCCCCACATCGCCTACGTTGCCCAAAATCTCAATGATCTTGCCTTCGGCGTTGCGCCGTTCAACCGGCCATTCGGTGATTTCTGCCACTACCTTCTGGTTGGTCTTGGCCCCGCCGAAATGTCTTTTCATAATATAAATATCCTGCCCGATACGTTTATCGTCGGGTGTTACAAAGCCAAAATCTCCGCTTTGATGAAAAATACCGACAATCTTATTATTCGCATGAGTGATGATACGAATTATCTCTCCCTCCGGCTTATTGCCGCCGCTGGAGCTTTCCACACGTGCCATTACACGGTCATTGTTCATTGCACCGCCTAAAGCTCGGGGTGGAATGAATACATCGGGACGTTCGCCTTTGTTATCAGGTATCACGAACCCAAATCCCTTGCTGGTCAGCTGGAATCTGCCAACGACCAAGCCCATTTTTTCAGGCAGGCCGTAGGTCCCGAAACGGGTTTTAATAATCTCACCGTTTTCTTCCAGTTCCAGCATGTCTTTCCAGAAGTGATCAAGATTTCCGCTAATGGGGATCGTTTCGATCAGTGCTTCTGCTGTCTGCGGTGCATACGAGCTGCTCCGCATAAAATCTAATATTGTTGTTTTACTGCTTTTCGCTTGCATTATCTTCCTCAAGCATCATTTTTGCCACTGCTTCAGCAGCTACGATGCCATCTTTCGTAATTATTTGGCCCTGCATTTCTACCAGACGGCCTTTTTGTTTCAAACGCCGGCCTACACATTTTACCGTTTCACCAATCATAACGGGCTGCCGGTAACGCAGTTCCATTTTTGCCGTATAGGCAGGTTTTCCTTCTGTGACGAACAGGTAATGGCCCATGATCTCGTCCAGTAAGACGCTGATCAGACCGCCATGCATTCTCCCGTCATAGCTTTGATGCTCCTGTCTGGGTGTAAAATAAGCCACACATTCCTCGGCATCCATTGTAAATTCCATTTTTAAACCGATAGGATTATCTTTGCCGCAGGCAAAGCACCAGGTATATTCTTTTTCCTGCATTTTCTTACTCCATCAAAAATTCATAAATTTTTTGAAAAACATCATCCCGTTCATTATCAAGGGTCAGTATATGTCCGGAATGATGATACCAAACAAGTTTTTTATCAGCTGTGCCCAGATGATCATAAATATATTGAGCGCTGGCAGGTTTTACCGTATGCTCTACTTTTGACTGCATCACCAGGCAGGGTATTTTTATTGACTGCAAATACTTTTTTTTGCACAAATCGACCAGCTCAAACAGGCTGCTCAGCGGCTTGACCGGCATCATATGATAACAAACGCTGTAGCTTGCCGGCACCTGATACTGGCGCTGACGTTTTTTCAGGTAACGGATAAAAAAACGCAGTAACGGCAGATAAGGAGCCCTTCTGTCACAAACGTAAATCGGCGCTGCCAGGATAGCCGCTTTCGCTACCGGTAATTCAGCCGCAGCTTTAATAGTCAGCAGTCCTCCCATGGACAGTCCCACTATTGAAACTCTATCGCAGCCAGCCTGCAGGCGATACACACCATCGCTTACAGCCTTATACCAGTCCTGCCATTTGGTCTCGTTCAGATCCTGCGGCGTAGTACCATGCCCTGCTAAACGCACGCCCAGTACTGTCAGCCCCTGCTGATGCAGATATTCTCCCAGCAGGCGCATCTCTCCCGGAGCTCCCGTATAACCGTGAACCAATACTATACCCTGTTTGCCGCCTTGAAAGAAAAATTCTTCATTACCACTGAATGACTGCACTGTAATTACGCTCCTAATCTTACTTATACTATATTATTATACCATATGAAAAAAAATCCCACATCCGAAGATGTGGGATTTTACAAACAACTTACAATTCTTATTTAAAGAAGTTCAGAAGAATGCCGCCATGAGCAGCCAGAACCGGAGCAAATACCAAGGAAACGATAGTCATCAATTTGATGAGGATGTTCATTGCAGGTCCGGAAGTATCTTTGAACGGATCGCCTACGGTGTCGCCGGTAACAGCTGCTTTGTGAGCTTCACTGCCTTTACCGCCATGAACACCGGATTCGATGTATTTTTTAGCATTATCCCAGGCACCGCCTGCGTTAGCCATCAAAATAGCTACCAGCACGCCGGCTGCCAAAGAGCCGCCAATCATACCACCCAATGCTTCAGTACCAAAGAGGAAACCGATCAGCAGCGGAGCAACGATTGCCAGAACGCCCGGCAGAATCATTTCGTGCAAGGCAGCAGCAGTAGAGATATCTACGCATTTACGATAGTCAGCTTTAGCTTTGCCTTCCAGCAAACCAGGGATCTCACGGAATTGACGACGAACTTCTTCGATCATTTCGTAAGCGGCTTTACCAACAGATTCCATGGTCATAGCGCCAAAAACGAACGGCAGAGTTGCGCCGATGAACAGGCCAACCAAAGTTACAGGGTTGAGCAAGTCAATGGTAGTGAGGTTAACGGTATGCGCATAAGCAGAGAACAGAGCCAGTGCAGTAAGTGCAGCAGAACCGATAGCAAAGCCTTTGCCGATAGCAGCAGTAGTGTTGCCAACTGAGTCAAGTTTATCAGTGATTTCACGAACTTCAGGAGGAAGCTCGGACATTTCAGCAATACCGCCGGCATTGTCGGCGATCGGGCCGTAAGCGTCAACAGCAACGGTCAAACCGGTGGTGGAGAGCATACCTACAGCAGCCAGAGAGATACCGAACAGTCCCATGCCGCCGTTAGTAGCGCCGCCCATTACAAAGAAGGATACGATTACGCCGATGCAGATGAAAAGCATAGGCCAGAAAGTAGAATACATACCAACTGCCAAACCGGCAATAATAGTGGTTGCCGGACCGGTTTCGGATTGTTGAGCGATTTTCTTAACACTCCCGAAATCAGCAGAGGTATAAATCTCGGTGATCTTGCCAATGATCATACCAACAAGCAGACCTGCTGCAATAGCCCAGAATGCATCCAGAGAACCAAACAGGCTGTTGGAAAGATAAGCAGCAGCAGCGATAACGATAGCACCACCGATGTAAGTACCGCTGTTCAGTGCAGCCTGAGGGTTTTGAGATTTGCTGGAACGGGCAAACATAACACCGATGATAGAAGCAAGGATACCGGCAACAGCCAGCATGAAAACAAATTCGACACCTTCACCGCCGGGATATGCAACTGCACCCAGAGTCAAGGCGGAGATAATTGCGCCTACATAGGATTCAAACAAGTCGGCACCCATACCGGCAACGTCGCCTACGTTATCGCCTACGTTATCAGCGATAGTAGCAGGGTTACGCGGATCGTCTTCCGGGATACCGGCTTCAACTTTACCAACAAGGTCAGCACCAACGTCAGCAGCTTTAGTATAAATACCGCCGCCAACACGGGCAAACAATGCGATCGAGCTTGCGCCCAGACCAAAACCGGTAACAATATCAATGTTACGGTCAAAAACAAAATAAGCTACAGACAGGCCGGCAATGCCAAGGCCTACAACACCCAGGCCCATTACAGCGCCGCCGGAGAAAGCGATTTTCAGAGCTTCGCTCATGCCATGACGGGCAGCTTCAGCTGTACGAACGTTAGCTTTAGTAGCCACGTTCATGCCCAGATAACCTGCGCAGATGGAGAATACAGCACCGCCGATAAAGCAGAGCGCAGTGCTTACGGATAAGAATGTAGCAATAATTGCAGCAACAACAACGATGAAGATAGCAAGATATTTGTATTCTCTGTACAGAAATGCCATTGCACCTTCATGGATATAGCCAGCGATCTCCTTCATACGGGCAGTACCGGCATTAGCAGCGCTGATAGCGTTACTGAGCATTACTGCCACGCCGAGGGCAACAAGACCGACGACTATGGATAAAATTAAATAAGTACTCAAAACATTGATCCCCTTTCTGTTTCTTTTGAGTTTTTAAAAATTAAGAACGCAGAGCGTTCTTTTTAACCAAATTAACCGTTGATTTTTGCCAGAGCAAGCGTGATGATACCAAAAGCAGTACCCAAACCAATCGTAACTTTAGCCATTAAAGTATCAACATCATTACCCTTGCCGAAGAAGGCACCACCACCGCCTCCGCCGAACGCATCTGACAAGCCTGAGCCCTTCCCGGACTGCATTAACACAGACGCTATCAAGGCGATACAGACGATTACGTCTAATACCATTAAGACAGTTGCAATCACAAAGCTTACCTCCTCTTTTACTTAGTACCTAACTATTCTATCATAATGTTATACAGCTTACAACGGTAAAATATAAAAAATTGTACAAAATTTAGTAAAAAGCAGGGCAAATACGCGTCCGGTATCTGCCCTGCTTCAAAATAACCGTTACTCCGATTATTTATTAATGTTGTAAAATACAGCTTTGCCTTTATACTTGGCAGCGCCGCCGAGGTCTTCCTCGATACGGAGCAGCTGGTTGTATTTGGCCACGCGGTCAGTACGTGCCGGAGCACCTGTTTTGATCTGTCCGGCATTGACAGCAACGGCAATATCTGCCAATGTAGTATCTTCGGTTTCACCGCTGCGATGCGAAATAATACAGGTATAGCCTGCCCGTTTAGCAGTTTCAATAGCATTGAAGGTCTCTGTCAAAGTACCGATCTGATTGACTTTGATCAAAATAGCGTTAGCAGTATCATTTTTGATACCTTCAAGCAAACGTTCTTCATTGGTAACAAACAGATCGTCGCCAACCAGCTGAACTTTAGTGCCTAATTTCTTCGTAAGCGCTTTCCAGCCCTTCCAGTCGTCTTCCGCCAAACCGTCTTCGATTGAAACGATCGGGTATTTTTCGCACAAAGCAGCCAGATAATCTACCATTTGGTTGGAGGTTTTTACCAAACCTTCGCCTTCCATCTGATATTTTCCATCTTTATAAAATTCGCTAGCAGCAACGTCTAAAGCGATCATGATATCTTCGCCCGGTTTATAGCCTGCTTTTTTCACTGCTTCAAGGATGACTTCGATCGCCTCTTCATTGGATTTCAGATTCGGCGCAAAACCACCTTCATCACCCAGGCCTGTTCCCAGTCCTTTAGCGTTCAGCAGGGCCTTTAAACCATGATAGATTTCAGCGTTCATGCGCAAAGCCTCGCTGAAGCTTGCAGCGCCGACCGGCATGATCATAAATTCCTGAATATCGACGTTATTATCAGCATGCTGCCCGCCGTTCAGAATATTCATCATCGGTACCGGCAGCTCCTGTGCGGAAACACCGCCCAGATACAGATACAGCGGCAACCCTACAGAAGCAGCGGCAGCCTTGGCTACAGCCATGGAGACGCCTAAAATAGCGTTGGCGCCTAATTTTCCTTTATTTGGTGTCCCGTCCAAGCGGATCAGCATCTCGTCGATTTCTACCTGACGGGTTGCTTCCAGTCCAATCAAAGCTTCAGCAATAACGTCGTTGACATTATCGACTGCTTTAGTCACGCCTTTGCCCAGATAGCGGTTTTTATCACCATCACGCAGCTCTACCGCTTCATGCGCGCCGGTAGACGCTCCTGAAGGAACAGCAGCGCGTCCAACGGAACCGTCTTCCAGGCAAACCTCTACTTCGATAGTCGGATTGCCGCGGGAATCCAAAATTTCTCTTGCATATACTTCAGTAATCATTGCCACTCTAACTTCACCTCATCATTTATTTTTATCTGTTAACAGACTTTTCCCTGTCATCGCAGCAGGCTGCTTGATTTTCAGCAGTTCCAGCAGCGTCGGCGCAATATCAGCCAAAATGCCTTCGTGTAAAGTATGTTTTTCATCACTGACTACCAAAAAAGGAACCTGATTCGTTGTGTGAGCCGTATAAGGCTGTCCTGTCGTTTCGTCAAGCATCTTTTCCAGATTGCCATGATCAGCCGTAATACAGGCTGTTCCATGCAGTGACAATACCTTTTCAACAATACGCCCTACACAGGCATCGACAGTTTCCATTGCCTTGACAGCAGCATTCAGCACGCCTGTATGCCCTACCATATCGGGATTGGCAAAATTCAATATTATCATGTCGTACTTATCTGTATCCAGAAGCTCTGCCAGCTTATCTGTCACAAGCTCGGCGCTCATTTCCGGCTGCAGATCATAGGTAGCCACTTTCGGTGACGGAATCAGAACTCTGTCTTCACCGATATTCGGTTCTTCCTCGCCGCCATTAAAGAAAAAGGTCACATGAGCATATTTTTCCGTTTCGGCGATCCGCAGCTGCTGAAGCTTGTGGTCAGCCAGTACTTTGCCCAGCGTATCTTCCAGCGTTTCCGGAGCAAAGGCAACGGGAGCTTTTATAGTTTCGTCATACTGCGTCATACAAACAAAATTTACCGGACGGGCTGTCTGAGGACGCGCAAAATAAGGAAATTCTTCATCTACAAATGCTCTGGTCAGCTGCCTTGCCCTGTCGGGACGGAAATTGAAAAAAATCATGCCGTCACCGGCTTTGACGCAGGAATCTGCTTCAGGTGCAGCTATGAACGGAACTACAAATTCATCAGTGACCCCGCCCGCATAAGAAGCACGCACACCGCTGACCGCATCAGTACAAACAGTGCCGTCATGCAAAACCATAGCGTCATAAGCTTTCTGCACACGTTCCCAGCGTTTATCGCGGTCCATAGCGTAATAACGCCCTGCTACTGTAGCGATTTTACCCACGCCGATACGCTTCGTCTCCGCGTCAAGTTCTGCCAGATAAACATCGGCAGTCTGCGGTCCAACATCGCGTCCGTCTAAAAAAGCATGTACATAAACCTTGTTCAGGCCCTGCCGTTTAGCCATTTCTAATAGAGCAAACAAATGACTGATATGACTGTGCACTCCACCGTCAGAAACAAGACCCAGCAGGTGCAGCGCACTGCCGTTGGCTTTTACGGTCTGCATAGCTTTACTCAAAACAGTGTTTTCAAAAAAGTCACCGTCTTTTATGGCTTTAGTGATCCTTGTCAGCTCCTGATAGACAATACGTCCTGCCCCGATATTCAAGTGACCGACTTCGGAATTACCCATCTGCCCGTCTGGCAGGCCTACGGCTGCACCAGAACAGGATAAGCGCGTATGCGGATATTTGTCGAACAAAGCATCCAAATTAGGTGTCTTTGCCAAAGCAGCTGCATTATACTGCCCTGCCGGAGCAATACCCCAGCCATCTAAAATCATCAGCAATAGCGGCTGTTTTGCCATTTTCGTCACCCCTTATATACTGCGTGCGATAGCAGAAAACGCTTGCGCATCCAGGCTCGCCCCACCTACAAGAACTCCGTCGATACCGCTGATTGCAAAATCTGCGGCATTTTTAGCATTAACGCTGCCGCCATATAAAACACGAACCTTACGCGCGATATCTGCAGAAAATAGTTTTTCCAGCTTATTTCTGATCAGCAGGCATACTTCCTGAGCATCTTTAGCAGTTGCAGCCTGACCGCTGCCAATAGCCCACAATGGTTCATAGGCAACAACCAAAACTTCCGCTTCATCAGGAGTAATGCCCTTTAAGGCACTTTTCAGCTGCATGCTGATTTTACGTGAAGTCTTTCCTTCTGCGCGCTCCTGGGCATTTTCACCTACGCATAACATCGGTTTCAAACCATTTCTGTATGCAGCTCGCATCTTTTTAGCAACAGCCACTTCATTATCACCGAACATGGTGCGGCGTTCAGAATGACCGATCAAAACATATTCAGCGCAGATATCAGCAATCATTTTACCGGAAACAGCACCTGTATAAGCGCCTTCATCTTCCCAATGCATGTCTTGAGCTCCGTAGCCTACATGTTTACCGTCAATGGCTTCAGCAACGCTTTCCAGTGCTGTAAACGGCGGAAAAACAACTACTTCGTTAAGCGTCCCATTAGTATCACTGACGATATCTTCAGCCAGTTCAACTGCTTCATCCACATTTTTATGCATTTTCCAGTTGCCGGCCACAATTTTACGGCGTACATCATCTAAAGCCGCAACACCTGGCAGGACTTTGCCTTCCAGATATTCCAGCGAAGCGCCTCCACCAGTGGAGATATGCGTAATTTTTTTAGCCAGCCCCAGCTTTTCAATGGCAGCCACAGAATCACCGCCGCCGACAATGCTCATAGCTCTACTTTTAGCAACAGCCTGAGCGACAGCTTCAGTACCTTTGCAGAAGGCATCCATTTCAAAAACACCCATGGGCCCGTTCCACACGATCATTTTAGCATCCTGCAGCGCATCCTGATACAAAGTGCTGGTCGCAGGGCCAATATCCAAAGCCATATATTTTTGATCCAGCTTAGCTACTTTTTCAACTTTATGGCTGGCATCGGCAGCAAAAGTCTCTGCCATTACCAGATCTACCGGCAGCAGCAATTTTACTTTACGTGCTTTGGCCTTAGCCAGCAGTTCTTTTGCTAAAGCGATCTTATCATCTTCAACTAAAGATTTGCCCATTTTATGCCCTTGAGCAGCTAAAAAAGTATTGGCCATACCGCCGCCGATCAGCAGGGTATCTACTTTTTTCAAAAGATTTTCGATCACGCCGATCTTGTCGGAAACCTTGGCACCGCCAATGATAGCAACAAAGGGATGCAGTGGATTTTCCACAGCCTGTCCGACAAAGCGAATTTCTTTTTCCAGTAAAAAGCCTGCTGCTGAAGGCAGAAAATGCGTAACCCCTTCCACCGAAGCATGGGCTCTATGAGAAACACCAAAGCCGTCATTAACATACAGATCTGCTAAAGATGCCAGTTTTTCGGCAAAATCCATATCATTTTTTTCTTCTTCTTTATGGAAGCGCAGATTTTCCAGCATCAAAATCTTACCGGGTTTAAGCTTCTGTACTGCTTTTTCAGCTTCTTCACCGATGCAGTCACCTGCAAAAGCAACAGGCATATTCAGCAGCTTTGCCAAATGCTTGGCAACAGGCGCCAGACTGTATTTGATATTAACTTGTCCTTTAGGACGGCCTAAATGCGCCATCAAAATGACCGCAGCTTTATGCTCCAGTAAATATTTGATAGTTTCTAACGAAGCACGAATTCTGGTATCATCGGTAATCTTACCGGTTTCGTCCATCGGCACATTATAGTCGACACGTACCAGTACTTTTTGACCGGCAACGTCTAAATCACACAGGTTTTTTTTATCCATTAGAATGATATACTCCTTTAATTACAGGCCTTGTTTAGCAATGTAGGCAGCAAGATCTACCACACGATTGGAATAACCCCATTCGTTATCATACCAGCTGACAACTTTCGCCATTCTTTTGCCGACCATCATCGTAGACAAACCATCAACGATAGAGCTCAACGGACAGCCATTGTAATCTCTGGAAACCAAAGGCAGCTCATTATAACCCATAATGCCTTTTAATTCACCCTCAGCTGCTTTTTTCAAAGCGGCATTTATTTCTTCAACAGTAGTATCTTTTTCCAAAACAACGGTCAAATCAGTGATGGAAACATTTGGTGTCGGCACACGCATAGCAAAGCCATTCAATTTGCCTTTGACTTCAGGAAGCACCAGAGAAACTGCTTTCGCAGCTCCGGTAGTAGTAGGAATAATGGACATCGCCGCAGCACGGGCACGACGCAGATCCTTATGCGGTAAATCAAGGATTTTCTGATCATTTGTATAGGAATGGACAGTAGTCATCAAACCGCTTTCAATACCGAAGTTTTCCAAAAGCACTTTGGTAAACGGAGCCAGGCAGTTAGTAGTGCAGGAAGCATTTGAAATGATATGATGCTCCGCAGCGTTGTATTTTTTCTCATTAACACCCATAACGATAGTGATATCCTCGCCTTTAGCAGGTGCGGAAATAATTACTTTTTTAGCGCCGGCAGTCAAGTGCGCTTTTGCTTTTTCACCTTCAGTAAAGCGTCCAGTAGATTCAACTACGATCTCAACTCCCAATTCACCCCAAGGCAGCTTAGCAGGATCTGTTTGAGCGATAACTTTGATTTTTTTACCGTCAACAACGATATTATCACCGTCAACAGAAACTTCATGCGGGAAAGTGCCATGTACAGAGTCATATTTCAAAAGATGAGCCAAAGTTGCAGCATCAGTCAAGTCGTTAACGGCAACTACTTCTACCTCCGGATTAGTAAAAGCAACACGGAAAACCTCGCGGCCGATACGGCCAAAACCATTAATACCAATTTTTGTCATGATAAAAATCCTCCTTTTATGCTTTGAGCAAATTATATGTTTGCACTAATGTGCCTTGTAACCTTAATCATTTTCCAACATTCTCACTATGTCGTGAGCTGCTGCTTCATCAGTTATCAGTATATCCTGACGCGACGCCCTGATTACTGACAAGATAGCTGCTGCTTTAGACCGTCCTCCGGCTACGCCGATAACAGTTCCGATCTTTGGCAGATCCTGCAGCATCAGTCCGGCGTTGTTTGTCATATAGATCTGTCTGCCATCTAAAGCGCAGTACTGCCCGAACGCTTCGCCTACGGCGCCGTCATCCAGCAGTTTTTTTATGAATTCCGGCGGCAGCCTGCGGTGCCGTGCCATTACTGAAGCCTGTCCTACACCATGCACCAGGATATCGGCCCGTTTGATAATATCAACCACAGATTTGACCCCAATATCCTCTGCTAAAATACTATTCAGTATCTCTTCACTGACGCTGTCCGGGACATACAGCTGCCTATAAGATGCTCCCAGCCGCTGAGCCAGGACTGTGGCTATAGTATTAGCCTGTAATTCAACATTATCACCCAAACCGCCGCGGGCTGGTACTACAACTGTTTTAGGCTCATTGCCGCTTACATTAGCAGCCAGGGCAGCCATAGTTGTACCACCGCTTACGGCAACGATATGTTCTTTGCCGTCATTCAGCAGATTTCCAAGAATCCTCGCCGCAGCACGGCCGATTTCACGTTTGACCACCTCTTCCTGGTCAGAGTCTCCTGGAATGATGACTACACGCCCAATATCCAGGCGTTCACATAAAAACTGTTCCAAAGAGTTCAGATCCTGCAATTTACGGACATAATCAGCAAGCTCTTTCAGAATATCCGCGCCCTCTTCAGTCACCGACATTCCGGCAGAAGAAAATGCCAGTAAACCACCGTTTTTCAAAAAATCGACCTGTGCCCGCAATACTCTTTCACTCAAACCCAGCCTAGCAGCCAACGCCCTGCGTCCGATAGGATACTCATGGCTCACCTGCCTTAATATCTGGTATCTCTGAACTAAAAGATTTGTAAGCTCGGGAACGATTTTTTTTTGTAAATTAATAATACTGTCCATAGTGATCTCCCAGCGCATTTTGTCCCTCGTGGTCCATTTTTAGTCCCACTAGCTCTAAAAATAAATTTTCAGAAATCTTCATTTAGTCTATTGTAGCACAAGGTATAAAAGAAAAAAAGTGGTGTTGTGTTAAAAACAGCAACAAATCATAATTTATTTATTAAATTTCAAACAAAAAATAAAAAGCCGAAGAACAGTCCTCGGCTTTAAAGTAAAATCTTACTAACGATAACTTACATTTTCAGGATACATATCATGCATCATCAAACGTTTTTTAGCAGCTGCTTCCCACTCTGTGCCCGGTTTGCCATAGTTGGCATATGGGTCGATCGCCAAACCTCCGCGCGGAGTAAATTTACCCCAAACTTCTATATATTTCGGTTCCATCAGCTTGATCAGGTCTTTCATAATAATATTTACGCAATCTTCGTGAAAATCGCCATGATTGCGAAAGCTGAATAAATACAGCTTTAACGATTTACTTTCTACAAGTTTCTGATCAGGCACATAGGAAATATAGATCGCAGCAAAATCCGGCTGTCCTGTCATCGGGCACAGGCTTGTAAATTCCGGGCAGTTAAATTTTACAAAATAATCATTGCCGGGATGTTTATTAATAAAAGCTTCCAGTACTTCAGGAGCATAGTCCGTAGGATACTTAGTTTTATTGCCTAAAAGGCTCACGCCTGTCAATTCTTTTTGGTCTCTTCCAGAAGTCATAAATCCTCCTTATTTTTTTGCTGAAGCAAAATTAAATATTTCACAGCGTTCTAAAGCTGTCACCAATACCATACCCACGACACCGGAGATAAACTGGCCTACTAAAACAGTAGACGCCAACAGCCAGTAAGGCAGATCCAGCAATACAGAAAGCCAGACCGGCACTCCTAACCCCGGTACTAAAGTAATTGCCAGCATCACAGCCCAATTACCTAAATCATGGCGTTTAGCATAAACTATTGTCAGACTTGTCATAATACCAACCAAACCGCCGCCTAACATATCCAAAGGTCCCAAACCACCCATCAGAGTATTTGCCAATACATTTACCAAACCAAATGGAATTATCAGGAAAGGAAAGATAGCGCTCAAACCATATAAAGCCGTCGCAATACGTACCTGGTACTGTCCGAAGGCAAAGCTTTGCGTACACATCATAACAACCAGATATAAAGCCATACACAAGGCGGAAATAGTCAATTTTTGCGTTTTAGTGAGATTTTTCATATTACTATGCTCCTTTCTTGCTGTGACCAAGAACGGAACTACATAAAAAAGGACGAAAATCAAAATTTTCGTCCCATCCATGTTAAAACAGTTCTGCTTTAAGCAGAACACCCGTAGTTTTATTTTGAGACAGGATGGTCACGAACTGTCTGTTATTTGATTACTTAGGCATTATAGCAAAGTTTACTCATCTTTGCAAGTACTTTACAGTAGAATTGATTATACAATAGCTTTATCAGGACGGACTAAGAACCACGCCAATACGCCAACAACACCCGATAATGCTGTTGCGATCAGTGCAGCATCCCAACCGTAGCTGGTCGCGATCCAGGCAGTTAAAGTTGGAGCTATGACGCCACCAATATTTCCCCAGAAGTTCATCCACCCGGAAATAGAACCGGCAAACTCTCCCCCTAAATTGATCGCACAGGCCCAGGAGGCATTGAAAGTCAATCCCAGCGACCCCAGTGATAAAGATAGCCACATTACGTTTTGCATAGGATCAGCGGTTCTTGTAGCAATATACAAAGCCAGGGAACAAATTATAATTCCAGCAGAACCACATAAAGTACGTATCCAATATTGTGAAGCACCTTTGGCAATAGCTTTATCACAGAAATAACCGCTGCTGAAGGTAATGATAATCAAAGTCAGCCACGGCATTGCTGCCCATATGCCCATTTTTGCAAGTGAGAAACCGTGTGCCTCCATTAAATAAAGCGGCAGCCATGCCAAAAATACGAACATAATATAATCGGTGATGAAATACTGCACACCAATAGCCCAAAACTGTACAGAAGTAAATAATTTACCCCACGGAGCAGCTTTTTTTACAATTGGAACATCAGTACGTCCTTCGTTAATATGAGCTAATTCAGCTTCATTAACATAGGGGCTTTCTGCAGGATTTTCAGGAACATATTTATGCCATACCCAAGCCATTAAGATCCCCACAATGCCAAAAATCAAAAAAACCATTTTCCAACCAACTGTAGACATCAATGCAACAGTCAAAGCCGGCCCTATTACTGGCCCCAAAAAAGAACCGTTCAACAAAAATGAGCTGGCGTTGCCTTTTTCCTTTTTATTAAACCATCTGAAAATAGCAATCGCAAAAGCAGGATAAATAGGCCCTTCACCCATACCGAACAAAAATCTTACTGCAGCAAAAGAAAATTTTCCCTTTGCCACAGCAGTCAAAGCAGTAAATACAGACCACCAAATTACAGCCAGACTTCCTGTAATCCGGTGTCCAAACTTTTCAGCCATCATACCACCTGGAACCTGCATCAAAGCATAACCGGCAAAAAAAAATGATTGAATAAGTCCCATATCTATTTTATCAAAACCATATTCTTTCATAATAACAGGAGTAGCAACAGACAGATTTACTCTATCCATATATGAAACAAAACTGACGATAAAAATCAACCAGGCAACTTTCCATCTAAAATTACTCATCTTCATCATAATATCTTCCCCCACATAATAAAGTTCATTTATAAAGAACAAAGTGCTTTTATAGCTTACTATCCGGCATTTCGATTGTCAATAAAAACTTTATATTTTTAGTAAAAGATATTTATTTTTGTAAACTTAATGTATCGTTTTTACATTTTTGTAATTTTTCATAATAATCTAAAATATTGGTACTTTGAATAAGATTTTTAGTATTTGCAAACTATATTATTTCAGGAATCATATATAATGCTTATTTTTTAACAGACAGTTTTCCAATACACACGGGCATGCTACTTCCGGTTTTGCCTGCCATGTGTCCCAGGGCAAGGTCTGGCCGGATAGTATTTACCTAACATAAAAAAATAACCATACCGTATGGTATGGTTATTTTTTAAC
>ERZ791875.38-NODE-38-length-183187-cov-8.405396_pt1 | contig 183187 bp, 166 predicted proteins | sample MGYA00510278_ERZ791875 | MGnify/ENA primary metagenome ERZ791875 (study PRJEB30046, sample SAMN00792078) | human gut metagenome | study: EMG produced TPA metagenomics assembly of the A metagenome-wide association study of gut microbiota in type 2...
CAACCCGCTGCGCGCCCGCCAGAAAGGCGTACTCCGCCGCCCGGGGCACACCGAGGCCGCCATCGACCTCGCGCGGCTGGCCGGATTGCAGCCCGCAGGCGCACTGATCGAGATCATGAACGACGACGGCACGATGGCCCGCCTGCCGCAGCTGGTGGAAATCGCCCGGAAATTCGACCTCAAAATCATTTCGATTGCCTCGCTCATCGAATACCGGTTGCGCGAGGAGTCCATCGTCGAGAAGGGCGAAACCGTCGACCTGCCAACCGCATGGGGCGATTTCCGCATCACGCCGTTCCGCCAGAAGAGCAACGGGCTGGAGCACGTGGCCCTCACCAAAGGCGAGTGGACGGACGACGAACCGGTTCTGACACGCGTGCACTCGTCGTGCGCCACGGGCGACATCTTCGGCTCGTGCCGCTGCGACTGCGGCGACCAGTTGCACGAAGCGATGCGCATGATCGAGCAAGAGGGCAAGGGTGCCATCATCTACCTTCAGCAGGAGGGGCGCGGCATCGGCCTCTGCAACAAAATCAAGGCTTACAAACTCCAGGACGAGGGGCTCGACACGGTCGACGCCAACGTACGGCTGGGCTTCGGTGTCGACGAACGCGATTACGGCGTCGGTGCGAGCATCATCCGCGAAATGGGTATCAAGCACATGCGGCTGATGACCAACAACCCGCTCAAGCGTGCGGGACTCGAGGGCTACGGGCTCCGGATCGACGAAATCGTACCGGTGGTCATCGCCCCCAACGAGCACAACCTGCGCTACCTGAAAACCAAGGAAGAGCGCATGCACCACACACTGGGACTCGACAGCAAATAAAATAATCAGCCAACCATGCAGTTAGCCCACATCGCACTCTGGACACAACGCCTCGAAGAACTGCGGGATTTCTATGTCCGCTACTTCGGCGGTGTGAGCAACGAGCGGTATGTCAATCCTGCCAAAGGATTCGAATCCTATTTCATCCGTTTCGGCGACGGCTGCCAGTTGGAACTGATGCGCCGCACGGACATCCGCGAACAGGCCGTCGGGCCCCGGCTGGGGCTGTGCCATTTCGCGTTCGGGCTCGGCAGCAGGGAAGAGGTACTCGCGCTGACCGAGCGGCTCCGGGCCGACGGCCACCAGATAGCGGGGGAGCCCCGCACCTCGGGGGACGGCTATTTCGAGAGCGTCGCGGCAGACCCGGACGGAAATTTGATAGAACTGGTATATAAATGACGATGAACCCGAAAGAACTGCGTATCGTATTCATGGGCACGCCCGAATTCGCCGTGCCGTCGCTCCGGGCGCTGGTCGCCGGAGGCTACAATGTCGTGGCCGTGGTCACCACGCCCGACAAACCCGCCGGCCGCGGACAGAAACTCCACCAGAGCGACGTCAAGCTGGCCGCCCTCGAGCTGGGGCTTCCGGTGCTGCAGCCCGAGAAACTCAAGGCGCCCGAATTCGTCGAGGCGATGCGCGCCCTCGAGCCCGACCTGGGTATCGTCATCGCATTCCGGATGCTGCCCGAGGTAATCTGGGCCATGCCGCGTTTCGGAACGTTCAACCTCCACGCCTCGCTGCTGCCGCAGTACCGCGGCGCAGCGCCTATCAACTGGGCGGTCATCAACGGCGAAACCGAAACCGGAGTTACGACGTTCCTGCTCAACCACGAAATCGACAAAGGAGCCATCATCGGGCAAATCCGCGTCCCGATACTGCCGGAGGACTGTGTGGGTACGCTGTACGACAAGCTGATGCACACCGGCACCTCGCTCGTGACCCAAACCGTCGACAGCATCGCAGCGGGCGATATCCGCCCCGTCGAACAGATGCACATTGACCAAGCAGCCCTGCATCCGGCACCCAAAATATTCAAGGAGGACTGCCTTATCGACTGGACGTGGGACGGACGGCGCATCGTAAACTTCGTACGCGGTCTGTCGCCCTATCCGGCAGCCTGGGCGGAGATGTACAAAACAGGCATCGAAACGCCGCTCCCGGCAAAGATATATACCGCGGCATTCGAGCCCGCAGCCCACGGCGAGGAGCCCGGCAGCATCGAAAGCGACGGCCGCACCTCGCTCCGCATCGCCTGTGCGGACGGCTGGATCGCCCTCGGCGAAATTCAAATCGCCGGCAAGAAACGGCTCCCGGTACGGGAACTGCTGCTCGGACTGCGGGATATCGGCAGTTACCGGTTCCGGAAATAACGGCAGTATCGACTGACACCGGGAATGTCAAAACCGACGGATAATTAAGCCCCCGGAGCAAAAGCTCCGGGGGCTTAATTATTTACGGGCGCATGTCGGGACTGCATCCGGAAAGATAGCCCGCGCAACAGCGCTGTTCCTTACCGGCTTCCGGCCGGCATATTCACCGACTGGAACGCTCCGGCCCGCCGACGTTCGCACCTATTTCATCACCACATCCGCCTCGAGGAAATAGTGGTCGCTCGGGTATTTGCCGCCGATACGGTCTTTAACCAGTTCGGAGGCACGGGCACGGAGCCCGTCGCCTTTCAGGTAGATGAAGTCAATCCGTCCGGGCTTTCCCTTTTTCGGCCGATAGGCCTCGCCTTTGAACTGGTGGAATGAGTTTTCGTGCGTATCCCCGCCGTTGGCCTGAATAAAGGCATCTGTCCAGCCTGCATCCGTCAGGGCTTTCGCCACGGGATTCGAGGGCTTCGAATTGAAGTCTCCGACGAGCACCTGCGGAATATTCCCGGGATACTGCCCCGTTTCGTCCAGTACGACCCGCACCTGCGCGATCCGGGCCTCCTGCGAAATATGGTCGAGGTGCACCGATAAGACCCGGAACTCCCGCCCTGTGCGGCGGTCGCGGAGCCGCACCCAGCTGACATGGCGCGCACGCGCCGTTCCCCACGCTTCGGAACCGCCGATAAGCGGTGTTTCCGAAAGCCAGTAAACGCCCGCTCCAGTCATCTCGTAACGTTTCTTCGAGAACATCACCAGATTCTTGGCAATGCCGTGGTACTCCCGGTCGGGCATGGCGTCCATCTCGGGCCCGGAATAACCGAAAACGAAATAGCACGGAAACATCCGGCACATGTCCTCGTATTGTCCCACCGTAACCTCCTGCAGGCAATATATATCGGCCTTGCGGCGCTTCATCACCTCGCGGCACAGCTCTTTGCGCACCGACCAGCCGTTGCCGGACTCCTCGTCCTGAGGCAGGGGCACCCGGATATTGCATGAAACCACCCGGTGCACGCCGCGTTCCCGGGCCGCAGCCGCGCCGCACAGTATGAGAGCGGCGCACAATAACAAGATTTTCTTCATAAATAAATATATGTAACGATTACTACCGACCGGGCGGCAACAAAAATAGCACATTAAAAACAAATGCATACAATAAAACACACAATAATACAAAAAAAAGAAAGACAAAAGCATAATATAGGGATAAAAAAATAAAATATTTATATCTTTGCACTATCGCTCCGCTCAACCCGGAACGAACCCGACCGAAAAACCAGACCTAACCGATCATGGAAGAAACATACGTAATAGGAATCGATTACGGGACGGACTCCGTGCGCGCCCTGCTGGCGAATGCCTCCACGGGAGAAATCGCAGCCGACTCCGTATTCAACTATCCGCGCTGGAATACACAGGCGTACTGTGCGCCTGCCGAATCGCGCTTTCGCCAGCATCCGCAGGACTACCTCGACGGCCTGTGCGGCGTAATCGGCGACGTGCTCGCCGCACGTCCGGAACTCGCCCCGCAGGTAAAGGCAATCGCTGTCGACACGACGGCCAGCACACCGTGCCTGGTCGACCGCAAAGGCACACCGCTGGCGCTCCGGCCCGAATATGCCGAAAATCCGGATGCGATGTTCGTCCTGTGGAAAGACCATACGGCGCACCGCGAAGCGGAAGAGATTACGGCCCTGTGCGCACGCAGCGGCATAAACTACGCCCGGCACTCGGGCAACCACTATTCGTCGGAATGTTTCTGGGCCAAAGGACTGCACCTGCTGCGCGGCAGCGAACAACTCCGGCGCGACGCATACGCCCTCGTCGAGTTGTGCGACTGGATTCCGGCCGTACTCACCGGCGCGGATGATCCTTCGGCGATGCACGTCAGCCACTGCGCCGCAGGCTCGAAACAGATGTGGGCCGAAGAGTGGGGCGGATTTCCCCCGGAGGAGTTCTTCGAAGAGATCGACCCGATACTGCTTCCCATCGTGCGCAACATCAGCAAAACGAACCACACCTGCGACCGGGCAGCCGGACGGATTGCCCCGGAATGGGCCACCCGGTTCGGGCTCCCGGCAGACGTGGTGGTCGGGGTAGGCAATATCGACGCGCATGCGGGTGCCGTGGGCGCGGGAATCGGTTGCGGCACGGTCGTGCTCAACCTCGGCACCTCGGCCTGCTACATGGCGCTCATGCCCTCCGAAGAGATGAACGGCCGCCTCGTCGAAGGCATCTTCGGACAGGTCGACGACTCGATTGTCCCGGGCATGGTCGGCTTCGAAGCCGGCCTTTCCGCATTCGGGGATGTATACGCGTGGTTCAAGGAGCTGCTGTGCTGGCCGCTGAAAGAGGTGCTTGCCCGTTCGGAACTGCTCGACGCACAGACCCGGCAGCGGCTCGTCGCAGAGTGCAGCGAGCGCATCTTGGGCAGGCTGACGCAAGAAGCCGAACGGCTGGTGCTCCGTGAGGACTCGCCGCTGGCGACCGACTGGCTCAACGGCCGCCGCAATCCCTATCCGGCGCCCAAGCTGGCCGGAACCGTCACCGGGCTGCGGCTTTCGACCTCGGCACCGGAAATCTACTACGCCTTTGCCGAAGCCACGGCGTTCGCCACCAAGGCAATCCTCGACCACCTCGCCGCAAACGGCGTGGTAATCGAAAAACTCACGGGCATCGGCGGCATATCGCAGAAATCGCCCTTCGTCATGCAGTTGCTCGCCGACGTAACCGGCCGTAAAATCTCGGTCATCGACTGCAAGCAGGCATGCGCCATGGGCTCCGTCGTCTACGCCTCCATAATCGCGGGGCGTTACGGCTCGGTGGAGGAGGCACAGCGGGCGCTCTGCAACTTCCCGTCGAGGGTCTACGCACCCGCCGCCGAACGGTATCCGCTGCTTATGCAGCGCTACGAACGCTACAAAGCCCTGGGACAAACCCGGCAACGATAACCCGAACACACAACCAACCGAACCTGAAACCACAAATGAATTTCCTGACCAATCCGGAGAAACGGAAATGGGTGATTGTGGTGACGATTTTCATCGCCATCATCTGCAACTACCTCGACCGGCAACTGCTGTCGATTCTCAAACCGACCATCAAGGCCGCATTCGACATGAACGACGACGGCTACGCGTTCATCGTCAACATTTTCCTGATATGCTACGCCGTCATGTACCCCATATCGGGCATTCTCGTCGACAAGTTCGGGCCCAAAAAGGTCATGTTCTTCGGCATACTGGCCTGGTCGGCGGCCTGCATCGGCGGCGGCCTCTCGTCGAACATGGAACAATTCGCCTTTTTCCGCGGCCTGCTCGGGCTGGCCGAGCCCACGATTTTCGCAGGACAGATCGTCGCCGTGACGGTCTGGTTCGAGAAACGCCAGCGGGCCACGGCCAACAGCCTCTGCACCGCCGGGGGCTCGATCGGCACGGTCGTCGCCCCGATTGTCATCGCATGGCTCTCGACCCTGTTTCCGTGGAACGACGTATTCGTGCTGGCGGGCGGAATCGGCATCCTGATTGCCGTCGTCTGGATTTTCGTCTACACCAACCCGCCCAAAGAGATACTCGACGTCACGCTGAACGAAAGCGCCGCCAACCAACAGCACGGCAAAGCATTCTCGTGGGGCGGACTCTGGAAGACCCGCACGCTGTGGGGCGTGCTGCTCATCCGTTTTGTCAGCGACCCGGTATGGTATTTCTGCCTGTTCTGGCTGCCGGGATACCTGCAGGAAGACTCGGGGCTGACGCTCATACAGGTCGGATGGGTCGGATGGATTCCCTTCCTGTTCGGTGCCGTGGGCGGCGTATTGACCTCGGCATGGTCGGACAAAATGGTACGCAAAGGCATGGATCCGCTCCGGGCCCGCAAACGCATGATGACGCTGGTTGCCATCGCCGCCCCGTTATGTATTCTTACGCCCTACTTCAACGAACTGCCGCCGTACTGGAACGTCGCGACCATCATCGCCTCGTTCAGCCTGATTGCCATCATGTGCCTGAGCTGGCTCTATACGATCTGCGTGGTCATCGCCGAAGCCTTTCCCGTGCGCAACGTCGCCAGCGTGGTGGGCATCACGGCCGGTTTCGGCGCCGTGGGCGGAGCCATCTTCAATTATTATGTAGGACAACTGTTGAGCACGATGGGGTCGGCGCTCTTCCTGGTCATGGGCGTCCTGCACTGGATTGCCGTGCTGATACTCTGGAAAATGACGCGGCCCGAAATCCCGCAGGAAAAATAACGGTACGACAAAATAAAAACCACAAACCATGGAACAGAAAATCCAAACCATCCACGAACCGGCCCGCGACATCCCCGTACGCGCGGCAGCAGACATACTTATCGTCGGCGCAGGCCCGTCGGGACTTATGGCCGCACAGGCCGCAGCCGGCAAAGGACTGAAAGTCATGCTGCTCGAAAGCCGCGGATACCTGGGCGGAAACCTCACGATCGGCCTCCCGATTCTGGGCTTCCTCGGGGAGAAGGGCAACCAGATTATCAAAGGGCTTCCCCAGCGTTTCATCGACCGCCTGAAAGAGAAGAACGCGGCGAGCGACCACCGCCCCTGCAAGCTCCACGTAAGCCTGACAATCATCGACCCCGAAGCGAGCAAAACCCTGGCCCTGCAACTGATGGAGGAGGCGGGCGTCGAGGTGCTGATGTACGTGTTCTGCACCGACGTCATCAAAGAGGGCGACGAGGTAAAAGGCGTCATAATCGAGAGCAAGGCCGGACGCGAGGCAATCCTCGCCAAAACCGTAATCGACTGCACGGGCGACGCCGACGTGGCGTACCGCGCCGGCGTGGAATGCCACAAGGGCGACGCGGAGGGCGGCATGCAGCCCCCGACGCTGATGTTTTCGATGCGCGGCGTCGAAACGCAGCGACTGCGCGACGCCATCGTCAACCAGCCCGAAATTTACGACATGGACATCATGCCCGCAGAGTCGTTCCGCAACGAGAAATTCATCACCGTCGGCCTGCGCAACCAAATCGGCAAGGCCCGGGAAGCCGGAATCGACATCCCCGTAGCCCGTACCATCCTCATTACAGGCATGGCGGAGGACGAGATCTGGGTCAACATGTCGCGCGTAAACGGCGTCGACCCGACCAGGCCCGAAAGCTACACGCACGGGGAAACCGAGGCCCGCAAGCAGATATACGAAATCATGAAATACCTCAAGCAGTACGTTCCGGGCTTCGATAAGGCGTGGCTGGATCGGGTAGCGCCGTTCATGGGCATCCGCGAAAGCCGCGTCATTGTCGGCAAATACGTCCTCACCGCCGGGGACATACTGGCCTGCCGCCGTTTCGACGACGCCGTGGCCGTGGCCAGCTATCCCGTCGACCTGCATCACCCCAAAGGCGGGGACTGCACGCTGGAATACTGCGGCGACTGCTACGACATCCCGTACCGTACGCTCGTGCCGGCGCATGTCGAAAACCTGCTCGTGGCAGGACGCTGCTCGTCGTTCACGCACGAAGCCATGGCTTCGACGCGTGTCATGTCGACCTGCATGGCCCTCGGCGAAGCCGCCGGACGCGCCGCACGCATCGCCCTCGAAGAGGGGGTGCGTCCCTCACAGGTCGATGTGCAGAAACTGCGCCGCGAACTGAAAGAAACCGGCGCCTACCTGCGCTAAAACCCAAGCACCGGAGTTATGAGATTCACAAAACTGCTCCTCGCACTCGTCCTCTGCACAATCACCGCGGCGGTATACGGACAGAGTGCCCGCGAGGAAATCCGCACCACGCCCGACAAGGCCGGAGGGGTCTACTACGTCTACACCTACGACAGCCCCGCAAGCACTCCGGCGCCCGCGGGTTACGAGCCTTTCTACATCAGCCATTACGGACGCCACGGTTCGCGCTGGCTGCTGCGGGAGTCGGAATACACGCAGACGCTGAAAACGTTCGACGCCGCCGCCCGGGCGGGAGCCCTGTCGGAATTCGGGCAGGAGGTGTACCGCCGCCTGCAACTTGCCTGCGCCGACGGACAGGGCAGGGCCGGCGACCTCACGCCGCTGGGTGCCGAGCAGCACCGCGAAATCGCGGAGCGGATGTTCGCCTCCTGTCCGCAGGTATTCCGCAGCGGGGCCCGAATCGACGCACAGTCGACCGTCGTCGTGCGCTGCGTATTGAGCATGGCGGCATTCTGCGACCAGCTCCGGAAGATGAACCCGTCGCTCGTAATAACCCGCACGGCCAACAACCGGACGACCCGTTACCTCAATTTTTTCAGCGTCTCGGCCAATCCGGAACTCGATGCGGAATACCTCGACCTGTTGAAAAGCAAGGCGTGGAAAGACGCCGAGGAGAATTTCCGAAAGAGCCGGATGCATCCCGGACGCCTGATGGGTCTGCTGTTCGCCGATGCAGGATTTGCCGCCGGCATCGACCAACGGGAAGTGATGGAGCAGCTCTGGGCACTGGCCGTAAACGAACAGGACACCCGCACGGGAATCACGTTCTACGACCTGTTCACGCCCGAGGAGCTGTTTGCGGTATGGGAATGCGTCAATTACCGTTTCTACAACTACCGGGGCCCCGGACCGCTCAACCGGGGATATGCGGAGCATTATGCGACGGCGCTGCTCGAAGACATCATCGCCCGCGCCGACAGCGCACTCGCAGCGGGCACGCCTGCGGCCGACCTTCGGTTCGGGCACGACGGCAACCTCATGCCGCTGGTCAGCCTGATGCGCTTCGGGGGATGCACGGCACAGGTAACCGATTCGGACAGGATTGCAGACGCATGGCAGGATTACCGCATCTCGCCGATGGCGGCCAACATACAGTTGATTTTCTACCGCAAAAAGGGCGCGGACGACATACTGGTCCGAATGCTCCACAACGAACAGGAGGTGCGCATACCGCTCGCGTCGGACACGGCGCCGTATTACCGGTGGAGCGACCTGAAAGCGTATTACCTCGAACAAATCGCCCGCGCAAAAGTTCCGGCACGGCAATAAAACGAAAGGCAGGTTAATGCAAAAGGGGCTTCGTAAAGCCCCTTTTGCATTCTTCCCTCCGGACGTCAGCCCTTGATTTCATAGCCCTTGCCGAGCTTCTTCTCGATTTCCGCTTTCGGCAGCGGGCGTGTGCAGAAAAACCAGTCGTAGCACTTCACGCCCTCGGGCTGGTCGTTCATATCCTCGCCTTTCATCGGGACAATCACCTCGTCGCCCGGACGCCAGTCGGCCGGCATGGCAACCCCGAAAGCATCGATGGACTGCAAGCCCACCAGCACGCGTTTTATCTCTTCGAAATTGCGTCCCAGCGCCAGCGGATAGTAAATCATCGCCCGCAGCACCCCTTCGGGATCGACGAAGAACACGGCACGCACGGCGGCAGTCTGGCTCTCGCCGGGCTGAATCATGCCGTAAAGGTTCGCCACCTTCATCGACACGTCGTCGATAATCGGAAATTCGACCTTTATATCCTTCATGCCCTTGTATTCGATTTTCTCGCGGATTGTGCGCAGCCACGCGATATGGCTGTTGCGGCTGTCGACCGAGAGGCCGATAAGTTCGCAGTTGAGCGCCCTGAATTCAGCGGCCCGGGCGCCGAAAGTAAGTACCTCGGAGGTGCAAATCGGCGTAAAATCGGCCGGATGGCTGAAAAGTATCACCCACTTGCCCTTGTAATCGGACGGAAAGCTGACTTTCCCCTGCGTCGTCATCGCTTCGAATGCCGGAACCGGTTCGCCGAGACGCGGCAGTTGCTGTTCGTTCTTCTCCATAATCATACGGTTTTAAATGTTTATATCCGGACACGCAAAGTCAGTGCCCTGCGATATGGAAACTTTCGGTTCCTGTTACCAAATTACGTTTTTCACACCGATAATCCTAATCCTAAACCGCTGTTTTCGGGCGAAATACGGAACCGTATACACAAACGGCGTTTTCGGTCACCGCACCTATCGGAATGCTTGCTTTGCCTGTCACGGCCCTTGACCGGAGATGTTATCGCGCAACCCGAAACGAACACCGGCCGCGGGACAGCGCCGGCTCACAAGCCATGCACAGGCGAGAAATAAAACGGGAATATGTGTTCGTATTTCCGTTTTTTAGTTATATTTAGGAAAAATTCATCCGCATGAAAAAGCTCCTGCTCACAGTTCTCTGTCTTGCCTGCGGTATGGGCAGCCTCACGGCACAGCCCGCAGAAGTCCCGTTCAACGGTCTTATCACCGATGCTTCCGGGAAAGGCATTAAAGCCCGTATCGACGTCAAGAACAGCGAAAAATATACGGTTTCCGACCGGAAAGGGCAGTTCGGGCTGACGGACATCGCCCCCACGGATACGCTTACGGTCAGATACCGGCGAACGACGCATGAAATTCCGGTCGCAGGTCGCAGCAGCCTGAAAATCCTGTGGTTCGACGACAACCCTTCCTGCGATGAAGACGAACAACTCGTCGATTTCGGATTCGGATACGTCAAACGGCGCGAATACACGTCGAGCTCGACGGGCCTGACGGGCAGCGAAATGATCCGCAAGGGATTCACCGACCTGCAGTCGGCCATACTGGCGTTAGTCCCCGGCGTACAGTTGATAAACGGAGAGATTGTCATACGCGGAATCAGCTCCATCAATTCGAGCAGCGCCGCACTGATTGTCTGCGACGGCTCGGAACTCCGCGACCTCAACACCATCAACATCTACGACGTGAAATCGGTCGAAGTCCTGAAAGGCAGCAACATGTACGGACTTCGCGGCGGAAACGGCGTCATCGTCATCCGCACCCGCAGCAAATAACGCAGGTCGGCGCCGTGCATGCACCGGGCAATGCCCATTTTCGGATGCCCGGCACCGGGCAATGTCCTGTTCATGGAAACCGACAAAGCAAGGCGGAACAGGGCAGCCCCAGGCCGGACGGAGCAAAGCAGGCACATGACAGCGCATCACCGCACACACAAAAAAGCCATCCCGCAAGGATGGCTTTTCCATATATCATTATATCATTTCTGCCGGTGCAATCAGCGGATCTTCCGGATAATCTCCCCGCCGTGGCGAATCGCCTCCTCGTTGGCGGGAAGCATTTTCCAGGCACGCTCGGGGAGCGACTTTTTGAGGCCGACCATCACGTTCTCCATTTCGACGACGGGACGCACCTTGAGGTAACCGCCCAGAATCATCGTATTGAACAGCTTGGCCTGTCCCATCTTCGCACACTCGGCCGTGGCGTCGATCGCATAAACCTCGATGTCCTCGCGCACCGGATGGCGCGTGATGCCGTTCGTATCGTAAATCAGCACGCCGCCGGGTTTGACCATCGGCTCGAACTTCTCCATCGACTGCTGGTTCAGGATAATCGCCGTATCGAACTCGTGCGCAATCGGCGAAGATATTTTCCGATCCGAAAGGATCACCGTCACATTGGCCGTACCGCCGCGCATTTCGGGGCCGTAAGAGGGCATCCACGTCACCTCGAAATCCTGCATTACTCCCGAGTAAGCCAGTATCTTACCCATCGAGAGGACACCCTGTCCTCCGAATCCTGCGATAATTAACGTCTCTTTCATAGCGTGTCCTCTTATTTTACGTCCTTGATATCGCCCAGCGGATAGTAGGGCAGCATGTTCTGCTCGAGCCATTCGTTCGATGCCACGGGCGAGAGTTTCCAGCCGCTGTTGCAGGTCGAAACGACCTCTACGAGCGAGAAGCCCTTGCCGGCCATCGAATTTTCGAACGCCTTGCGGATTGCCCGCTTGCACTTGCGCACGTTGGCGGGCGTATGCACGCTCTGGCGCGTGATGAAAGTGGCGCCGTCCAGGTGGGCCATCATCTCGGCAATCTTATAGGGATAGCCGTTCAGGCGCGGATCGCGGCCGTAAGGGGTCGTCGCGGTCTTCATACCCAGCAGGGTAGTCGGGGCCATCTGGCCGCCCGTCATGCCGTATATGGCGTTGTTGATGTATACCGCCACGACATTCTCGCCGCGCGCGGCCGCATGAATCGACTCCGCCGTACCGATGGCCGACAGGTCGCCGTCGCCCTGGTACGTGAAGACCAGGTTGCCGGGATGCAGGCGTTTCACGGCCGTAGCCACAGCCAGTGCGCGCCCGTGCGCCGCTTCAATCCAGTCGATGTCGATGTAGTTGTATGCGAATACGGAGCAGCCGACGGGCGATACGCCCACGGTTTTCTCTTCGAGGCCCATCTCCTCGATGACCTCGGCTATCAGTTTGTGTACCGTGCCGTGACTACAGCCGGGGCAGTAGTGCATGACGTTGTCGGTAATGAGCTTCGGTTTCGTGTAAACCAGATTCTCGTTTTTGATTTCAACCTCTGCCATCATCTTTACTTTTTAATCAGTTTTTCCTTGAGCGCCGCAAGCACCTCGTCGGGCGCGAACATCATACCGCCCTGGCGGCCGAAATGCTCGACGGGGGCTACGCCGTTCACGGCCAGCCGCACGTCCTCGACCATCTGTCCGGCATTGAGCTCGGCGGAAAGGAAGCCTTTCACACCGCGTCCGGCCAGTTCGGCAATCGGTTTCTTGGGGAAAGGATAGAGGGTAATCGGGCGCAGCAGGCCGACTTTTAGTCCTTCGGCACGCGCCATCTCGACCGTTGCCGAGCAGATGCGCGCCGACGACCCGAACGCTACGATGACGTAGTCTGCGTCGTCGCAGCCGATCGCCTCGTAACGCACCTCGTTCTCCTCGAGCGCCCTGTATTTCTCCTGCAAACGCTTGTTGATAATCTCCATCTTCTCCGACTGCAGCTCGAGCGACGTCACGATATTGCGTTCGCGGTCGGCAGGCTTGCCGTACGTCGCCCAGGTCTTGCATTCGGCTGCAATCTCCGCGTCGGTTTTGCGGGGACGCTGCGGCGCGAGCACCACTTTCTCCATCATCTGCCCGATGGCGCCGTCGGCGAGAATCATCGCCGGATTGCGGTATTTGAACGCGAGGTCGAACGCTTCGGCTACGTGGTCGTGCATCTCCTGCACCGAGTTGGGCGCCAGCACAATCATGTGGAAGTCGCCATGTCCGCCGCCCTTGCAGGCTTGGAAATAATCGCCCTGCGAAGGTTGAATCGTGCCGAGGCCCGGGCCGCCGCGCTGGCAGTTAATGACCAGACAGGGGAGCTCGGCGCCCGCCAGGTAGCTCAAGCCCTCCGACATCAGGCTGATGCCGGGGCTCGACGACGAGGTCATCACCCGCTTGCCGGTCGCAGCGCCGCCGTAAACCATATTAATCGAAGAAATCTCCGACTCGGCCTGCAATACGACCATACCCGTGGTTTCCCACGGTTTGAGTTCCATCAGTGTTTCCATCACTTCCGACTGGGGAGTGATCGGGTATCCGAAATATCCGTCGCAACCGTAGCGTATCGCAGCATGGGCGATCACCTCGTTGCCTTTCATCAGTTTTACCTCTTTCTCTGCCATAGCTACTCGAATTTTTGACGATAAACCGTGATGACGCTGTCGGGGCAAATCACCGCACACGAAGCACAGCCCGTGCAGGCATCGGGATTCGCCATCCGGGCAATGGGGTAGCCCTTGCTGTTCACCTCTGCCGATAACTCCAGCACGTCGCACGGACAGGAAGCCACGCAGACCCCGCATCCTTTGCAACGCTCCTTATCGACAACGATTGTTCCTTTTATTTTAGCCATAAGCCGTAGTATTGTTAAGTTCCTTACAAATATATGAAAAAATCCCGAAAATTCTAAACGAATGCAACAAATCTTATCATGAAACCGACAAATAAGAAGCAGCGTCCCCGGAATAATTCACTCCGAACACGCTGCATACAAAACATTTCCGGCATTTATCACGCCTCGGGAACGGGGCCATAGCTGTTTTGGCCGGGCTCCCCGGGCAAGCACAGCCAATAAATCATGAAAACAAGATACACGCCCTGCAAAATGGCAATTGCCAGATCGGCATCCGCGAGCCAGGCTGCCGCACCGGGTTTGAGGGAGAAACAACCGACAACACGGCCTGCGATGCCGATTAGCAAATATACACCCGCCCGCCATCCGCTGCGCCCGCTGTCGTGCAGGCGGCGTACCATAACGGCCAGGTAGGGCAGCAGGAACGGCAGGCCGACAAGGAAAACAGCATAACGCCTGACAGCATCGCCGGCGTTACAGCAGTTGAGAACACCCAGGACAACGGCGAACCCGAGAAAAAGCACGGGCAAGAGGAACAGCACAAAATACCAAAACTCGGGCAACGGTGCACGTCCCCGAAAATCCGCATAGTGGCGAAAGCACTTGACAAACCATTTCATTGCAAATCGGTTTTAAGGGATTGTCATGCAAGTTAACGATTTTCCGCCGTCCTGCAAAGCAAAGGGCCGTCCTTTTTCAGGACGGCCCCATAACGGTTTTTACGGACAGCTACTCCTCGAACGAGTGAATCACCACGCCCGAGCGGAGTTTCGGCTCGAACCACGTCGTCTTCGGAGGCATGATGTTGCCCGTATCGGCGATGTTGATGAGCTGCTGCATCGAAACGGGGTAAAGGGCGAAAGCCGCCTTCATCTCGCCGCTGTCGACACGGCGCTTCAACTCGCCCAGGCCGCGGATGCCGCCCACGAAGTCGATTCGTTTCGAGGTGCGCAGGTCTTTGATGTCCAGAATTTTATCCAGCACGAGGTTCGACAGCACCGTAACGTCCAGCACGCCAATCGGGTCGTTGTCGTCGTACGTGCCCGGTTTGGCCGTCAGGCTGTACCAGCGGCCGTCGAGGTACATTGAGAAATTATGCAGTCCCGTGGGGCGGTACTCGTCCGCACCCTTGTCCTCGACGGTAAAGTTTTCCGCCAGCCTGCCGAGCAGCTCTGCGGGCGTCAAACCGTTCAGGTCGCGGACAACGCGGTTATAATCGATAATACGAAGCTGCCCCGCAGGGAATGTAACGGCAAGGAAGTAACTGTACTCCTCGTTGCCCGTATGACTGGGATTCTTGCGCTGACACTCCTGACCCACGCGCGCGGCCGCAGCCGTGCGATGGTGTCCGTCGGCCACATACAGCGCGGGAATGTCCGCGAAAATCTCCGTAATACGGTCGTTGGTCTTTTTATCGCGGATAACCCACAGTTTATGGCCGAAGCCGTCGGCCGCCGTGAAATCGTACTCCGGGGCATTGTTCTTCACCACGTCGGCCACAATGGCGTCGATTTCGGCGTTGTCGGGATAGGCGAAAAACACCGGCTCGATGTTGGCTTGCTGGTTGCGAACATGAATCATGCGGTCCTCCTCCTTGTCGGGACGCGTCAGCTCGTGCTTCTTGATAGCCCCCGAGAGGTAATCCTCGTAATTGCAGCACATCGTCAGGCCGTACTGCGTGCGGCCGTCCATCGTCTGCGCATAGATATAGTAGTACTCTTCGGGATCCTGCTCGAGCCAGCCCTTTTCGCGCCATGCGCGGAAGTTCTCGACCGCTTTGTCATAAACCTCCTGCGAATGCTCGTCGGCAATGGGGTCGAAATCGATCTCAGGTTTGATGATGTGCAGCAGCGAGCGCTCGGTTGCCTCGGCCTTGGCCTCGGCGGAATTGAGCACGTCGTAAGGACGCGACGCCACTTCGGACGCATACTGTTTCGGGGGGCGTATCCCGCGGAAAGGTTTGATTCGTACCATACTGTTTAGAATTCATATTAAGGCAAAAAAGGCGGGCGCAGCCAATTCGCTCCCGCCTTTCATGCGCCGTTATACACTATTTGTTCACCTGGAACCGGGTGTTGCCGTTCTTGAAGAAATCGACGATTTGGCTGGCGGCGGCGAGGCCCGCATTGATATTTGCCTCGGCGGTTTCCGCCCCCATCTTCTTCGCCGTGGCGAATACCCGCTTGCCGAATTTCTCGTCCAGTTCGGCCTGGTTCCCGGCAGCGATGTCGGTAATGTACTTCAGGTCTTCGCGTTCGGCCAGCGCCTTCACCACGCCCTGTTCGTCGATCACCTCCTTGCGGGCGGTGTTGACGAGCGTAGCGCCCTTGGGCATGGACATCAGCAGGTCGTAGCCGATCGAGCCTTTGGTCTGCTCCGTCGCCGGAATGTGCAGCGAGAGGAAGTCTGCATGCTTATACAAATCTTCGACCGAATTCACCTGCTTCACGCCGTCGGCCTCGAAAACCGTAGCGTCCGTGATGAACGGGTCGTAAGCAATGACGTTCATCCCCATCGCCTTGCCTTTGCGGCCGACCAGTTTGCCCACGTTGCCGTAAGCATGGATGCCGAGGGTCTTGCCCTGTATCTCCGAACCCGTGCCGGGCGTAAAACGGTTCCGCGACATGAAAATCATCATGGCCAGCGCCAGTTCGGCCACGGCGTTGGAATTCTGTCCCGGGGTGTTCATCACCACGATGCCCCTCGCCGTAGCGGCCGCAAGGTCGACATTGTCGTATCCGGCACCTGCGCGGACAACGATTTTGAGGTTCTTCGCCGCTTCGATGACTTCGGCCGTCACCTTGTCGCTGCGGATAATCAGCGCGTCGACGTCGGCCACGGCAGCCAGCAGTTCCGACTTGTCGGTATACTTTTCGAGCAGGGCCAGTTCATAACCGGCATCTTCGACGATTTTCCGAATGCCGTCGACAGCCTTTTTGGCAAAAGGTTTCTCGGTTGCAACCAATATTTTCATACCTGTACTTTCTATTAGATGAATAAAATCGATGTCCGCGGCAGCTTTTTTCTTCGGAGTAAATGTAAAGAAATGCGCCATGGCCCTACGTTATTTTGCGTGTTTGGCGGCAAACTCCTGCATGCAGCCTACGAGCACCTCGACGCTCTCCCTGGGCAGGGCGTTGTAGCACGATGCACGGAAACCGCCCACCAGCCGGTGGCCCTTGATGCCCACGATACCGCGGCTCTTGGTGAATTCCATGAACTCGGGAGCCAGCTCCTCGTAGCCGTCGGCCATCACGAAGCAGATGTTCATCAGCGAACGGTCTTCCTTGGCCACCGTGCCGCGGAACAGCGGGTTGCGATCGATCTCGTCGTACAGCAAGGCGGCTTTCTCCTGGTTGCGGCGATAGATTTCGGGCACCCCGCCAATCGACTTGAGCCACTTGAGCGTCTCCTTGAGTACATAAATCGGGAATACGGGCGGCGTGTTGAACATCGAGCCGTTCTCCACATGGGTGCGGAACGAAACCATCGTCGGCAGATCACGGACGATTTTGTCGAGCATGTCCTCGCGGATGATGGCGAACGCCACGCCCGCAGGGGCGAGGTTCTTCTGCGCACCGCCGTAAATCATGGCATATTTCGTCACGTCGATCGGATGCGAAAGGATGTCCGACGACATGTCGGCGATTACGGGCACGGGCGAGGTGATGTCCTCGTGGTACTCGGTACCGTAAATCGTATTGTTCGAGGTGATATGTACGTAATCCAAATCGGCGGGAATCGCGAATCCCTTGGGAATATAGGTGAAATTCTTGTCCTCGGACGAAGCGAGCAGTTCGACCTCGCCGTAACGCTTGGCCTCCTTGATGGCTTTCTTCGACCACACGCCGGTATTCACATAACCGGCTTTTTTACCCAGGAAGTTGGCGGGCACTTCGTAGAAGAACGTGCTGGCGCCGCCGCCGATATAGAAAATCTTGTAGTTGTCGGGAATGTGGAGCATCTCGCGGAAAAGCGCGTCGGCCTCGGCCATCACGTCGTCGAAATCTTTCGTACGGTGCGAAATCGAAAGCAGCGAAAGGCCCGATCCGTTGAAGTCGATGATAGCTTTGGCTGCATTTTCGAGAACTTCGTCTGCAAGGATCGAGGGTCCCGCGTTAAAATTGTGCTTTTTCATAATATTCAGATTGTGAATTTAGTGTTTGGGACTACAAGCTGTTAGTTTACTAACACAAATATAGATAAAATATTCTTGAGAATGCAACACTTGTGCAAAACTTGTTCAAAGAAATTTCACTCGGTGTCCCGAACGCTCGGCATTTTGAATTGTTTTTATTACTTTTGCCGAAACTTAACAACCGCCGCAATGGTAAAATCGATGACGGGCTTCGGCAAAGGCGAAGCCTCCCTGCAAAATAAGAAAATCACGGTCGAAATCCGCTCGCTCAACTCCAAACAACTCGATTTGGGGCTGCGCCTGCCTGCCGTATACCGCCAGTCGGAATACGAAATCCGCAACATCATCGCCCGCACCATCCAGCGCGGCAAGGTCGACGTGTTCGTCACGGTGGAGTCGCAGGCCGTGGAGACCCCGGCCCGCATAAATAAAGAGGTGTTCCGCGAATACCTGCACCAGATGACCGACACGCTCGCATTCGCAGGCATCGACGCCGACTACGACGCCATCGTGCCCGTCGTGATGCGCCTGCCCGAGGTCGTATCGACCGAAACGGAGAGTATCTCCGACGAGGAACACGCGGCGCTGATTGCCGCCACCGAAAGCGCTGCGGCACAGCTCGACGCCTTCCGCGTGCAGGAGGGGGCGATCCTGATTGCCGACCTGCTCTCGCGCGTGGAGAAAATCGAAACGTACAAAGAGGAGGTGGTGCCGTTCGAACAGGCCCGCACGGAAACGATTAAGGCCCGTATCCTGGAAAACCTCGGGAAACTGCAGGTCGACGTCGACCGCAACAGGCTGGAGCAGGAGATGATTTTCTACCTCGAAAAACTCGACATCACCGAAGAGAAAGTCCGCCTGGCCAACCACTGCAAATACTTCCGCGAAGTGGCGGCCGAAGAGGAGGGCGTGGGCCGCAAACTGGGCTTCATCGCCCAGGAGATGGGGCGCGAAATCAACACGATGGGATCGAAAGCCAACGAATCGAACATCCAGATACTCGTCGTCAAGATGAAAGACGAACTGGAAAAAATCAAGGAACAGGTACTGAACATACTATAATGGGCAAGGTAATCATATTCTCCGCCCCGAGCGGTTCGGGCAAAACCACAATCGTACGCGAATTGCTGAAACGTTTTCCGCAGTTCGAGTTTTCGGTGTCGGCGACCAGCCGTTCACCCCGCGGCTGCGAGCGCCACGGCTGCGACTACCACTTCATGACACACGAGGAGTTCATGCAGGCCGTCGCCGAGAACCGCTTCGTGGAGTGGGAGGAGGTCTACCAGGGCACCTGCTACGGCACGCTGCGCTCGGAGGTCGAGCGCATCTGGGCCAAAGGCAACATCATCGTCTTCGACGTGGACGTCGTGGGCGGCACCAACCTCAAACGCATCTTCGGCGACGACGCCTGCTCGATATTCGTCATGCCCCCCTCGATCGAAGAGCTGCGCCGGCGACTCGTATGCCGCGGCACGGACGCTCCCGAGGTAATCGACCGCCGCGTGGCGAAAGCCGAATTCGAGCTGACGAAAGCCCCCGAGTTCGACCACATCGTCGTCAACGACTCGCTCGACGATGCGATTTGCAAAACCACCTGCATCATCAACGAATTCATAGCCAGCCAGCGATGAAGCGCGTCATGCTCTATTTCGGGTCGTTCAACCCCGTGCACAAGGGACACATGGCCCTGGCGGAGTACGCCGTGGAACGCGGACTGTGCGACGAGCTGGTGCTTGTCGTTTCGCCCCGGAGCCCCTACAAGCAGGCGGCGGAGCTGGCACCCGAAACAGATCGCTTCGAAATGGCCGAAACAGCCTGTGCGGCATCGCGCTATCCCGACCGTATCAAACCCTCGGTCGTCGAATTCCTGCTGCCCAAACCCTCCTACACAATCGACACGCTGCGCTACCTGACCGAGAACCACGGCGCGGAGATGCAGTTCTCCATCCTGATGGGCGCCGACCAGCTCGAGCGGCTCGACGGCTGGAAAGAGTACGAAAAGATACTCGAATACCCGATATACGTCTACCCGCGCCGCGGCGAAAGGACGGACAAATTCCCCGGCCGCATCACCGTACTGGAAGATGCGCCGCTGCTGGACATCTCCTCGACGGAGATTCGCGGGCGCATCGGACAGGGTGAGGACACCTCGCGGATGCTCGACCCGGGCGTTGCCGACTACATCCGCCGCAAAGGACTGTGGAGTCCCGCGGCACGCAAGGCGGCGCTCACGGCGCAGATTGCCGAAGACCCGCAGAACACGGCCCTCTATATCGAGCGGGGCAAGCTTCACTACCGGCTTAACGAGTGGGGCGCGGCGCTCAACGATTTCAACCGCGTACTGCAACTCGACGACAGCCACGCCGAAGCGCGCCAGTATGCCCGCATGGTGCAGGAAATACTCGAATTCAGATACAAAGACATATACAACCCCTGACAATGACACGTTTGAAGATTGCCCTGATGGCGGGCGGCGATTCGCCCGAACGGGAGATTGCGCTCCAGAGCGCAGCGCAAATCGAAGCAGCGCTCGACCACACCAAATACGACATCACGGTCATCGACCTCCACCACCGCGACTGGCACTACACGGCCCCCGACGGGCGGCAGTGGCAGCTCGACAAGAACGACTTCTCGCTGACGGTGGACGGCATGCGCAAGGCCTTCGATTACGCACTGATTATTATCCACGGCACCCCGGGCGAGGACGGCAAACTGCAGGGCTACCTCGACATGATGGGTATCCCGTACTCGTCGTGCTCGATGACTTCGTCGGTCATCACCTTCGACAAAATCACCACCAAGCGCACCGTGGCGGGGCGGGGCATCAACCTCGCCCGCGAACTGTTCCTCTGCAAGGGCGAAACCGTCGACCCGGACAAGGTCGTGGCCGAATTCGGCCTGCCGCTCTTCATCAAGCCCAACGCCAGCGGCAGCTCGTTCGGCGTAACGAAAGTTCATACGCGCGACGAGGTGCTGCCCGCCGTCGAAGCGGCATTCGCCGAAAGCAACGAGGTGCTGATCGAAGAGTGTATCGCCGGCCGCGAAATGGGCTGCGGCATGATGGTCGCCGGCGGCCGGGAGTACCTGTTCCCGATCACGGAAATCGTTTCCAAAAAAGATTTCTTCGATTACCAGGCCAAATACACCGAGGGATACTCGGATGAAATAACCCCGGCTGATATCTCCCCCGAAATCGCAGAGGAGCTGCACCGCATGACCCGCGCCGCCTATAAGGCGTGCCGCTGCTCGGGCGTCGTACGCGTCGATTTCATCGTCACGCCCGAAGGCAAACCCTACATGATAGAAATCAACTCCATCCCCGGCATGAGCGCGGGCAGCATCGTCCCCAAACAGGCCAAAGCCATGGGTATGACGCTGGGGGAGATGTTCGACCTGATAATCGCCGACACCTGCCGCAGATGATCGAGATAGACGACAAAATCGTAAGCGCCGACCTGCTGCGCGAGTGTTTCGCCTGCGACATCGCCCGATGCAAAGGCATCTGCTGTGTCGAAGGCAATGCGGGTGCGCCGCTCGAAGCCGAAGAGGTGGAGATCCTCGAACGCGAATACGCGGCCTATAAGCCCTACATGACGCCCGAGGGCATCGAATCCGTCGAGCGGCAGGGGTTTATGGTCGTGGACGACGACGGCGACCTCACCACGCCGCTGGTCGACGATGCGGAGTGCGCCTACGCCTACCGGGAGAACGGCGTCACGCTCTGTGCCGTCGAGAAGGCATGGCTGGAGGGTAAGACCGCATTCCGCAAACCGATTTCATGCCACCTCTATCCGATTCGGGTGGTGCAGTTTTCGAACGGCACGGTGGGGCTCAACTACCACCGCTGGTCGGTCTGCGCCCCGGCGCGCGAATGCGGCCGCAAACTGGGCCTCCCGGTTTACAAGGCGCTCCGCGAACCGATTGTCCGCCGTTTCGGCGAAGAGTTTTACAAGGCGCTCGAAACCGCCGAGGAATTTATTCGACAACAATAGGATACACATGAAAAAATACAGCCTCACATGTATGGCCGCCGTTGCGGCACTGACTGCCTCGGCCGGAGCGCCGCAACCCGACGCACCGCAGGCCGACTCGCTCCATATCGCCGCCCTGTCGCCCGAAGAATCCGCAGCCGTCGATTCCATCGCCGCCCTGCGCCTGCGCCTGCAGCCCAAGCAAATCGAGTCGATTTTCGACACCAACGGCCTGACGGTCATCGACACGCTCGACTCGGGCAACGACGCCGTGCAGGTAGTGCTGTACAGCAACAACACCTGGAAATATATCCGCAACCGCGAAGTGGCCAAGGACAGCACGATTTTCGAAAAATACTGGGATACGACGACGCTTTTCCCCTACAAGGACGCCGACATGTCGGGCATGCCCAAGTCGGTGGTCATCGACCTGATCGACTCGACGACAAGCTACCACTGTCCCTATCAGGGTTCGGTGCATCCGCGCGGCAAGTACGGCCCGCGCCGTCGCCGCCAGCACCAGGGCGTAGACCTGCCGCTCAAAATGGGCGACCCTGTTTACGCCACGTTCTGCGGTCGGGTGCGCATTTCGCAGTATAACAAGGGCGGCTACGGCAACCTGGTCATCATCCGCCACGACAACGGCCTGGAAACCTACTACGGACACCTTTCGGAGCGCATGGTGGAACCCGGCCAGTGGGTCGAGGCCGGACAGATCATCGGATTGGGCGGCTCCTCGGGCCGCAGCACGGGGCCGCACCTGCACTTCGAGACCCGCTATTACGGGCAGTCGTTCGACCCCGAGCGGCTGATTGACTTCAAATCCGGTATGCTGTGCCGCGAAACCTTCCTGCTGAAAAAATCGTTCTTCAGCATCTATTCGAACGCCGGGCAGGACTTCGACGACGAAATCGCAAACGAAGAGCAGGACAAGAAAGAGGCGGCCGAAAAGGCGGCCATGCAGTACCACCGCATCAAGTCGGGCGACACGCTGGGCGCCATCGCCCGCAAGTACGGCACGACGGTGACGAACATCTGCCGCCTGAACGGCATCAAGTCGACCACGACGCTGCGTATCGGCCGCTCGCTGCGGGTACGGTAAGGCCCCGGCAACGAACCGGAAGCCGCCTGAACGAAAACGAGGGCCGGAGTTTTGAAACTCCGGCCCTCGTTTTATTTGTCCGACGCTACTCCCTGACGATTTTCAGGTCGTCGAGCCACATGCGGAACGAAGTCGTATTCTCGGTCGAGACAGCGAGGCGCGTTTCGGGCGTAGCCCCCGTAACCGTTACGCTGTGCTCCGTCCATTCCAGCACCTTCTTCGCATCGGCGCCCACCTCGGCAGGGGTCTTGTTGGTCAACACCATCGCACCTTCACCGTTGGCGAACGTACCTGCGCCCGCATGAACCAGCACTTTGAAATCGGCACCGCAAACGACACTCGGGTCGGTTTCGTAGCTGCCCGTCGCCTTGTTCGGCTCGTAGTAGGCGTGTGCCTTGAACGAAAGCGTCACCGTTGCCGTCGCATCCGTCAACCCGAGGCTGCCCAGCGTCGGCGTAACCAGCACGCCTTTGGCACCGCCGCTGCCGAATTTCAGCGCTCCGCACACGGGGAATATACCACTGCACCCCGACTTGTCCCAGCCGTCCCAATGATAGGTGAGGAACGACGCGTTCATCTTGGCACCGAAAGCATCCTCCATGCAACGCACGGGATGGCCGAGCGTAAACACGAGGGCATCCTCGTCCGAAAAGTCCGCTCCGGTCTGCGTCGCCGTCGCCAACGCGGGGCCCCATGCCATGTCGACAGGACTGCCGCCCCAGCGTACATCGTCGAAATCCTTGTACAGGAGCACGTTCGCCGCCTGCTGCGGTGCGGCATCTGTGGTGACTTTCAATTCGCCCCATTGCGAATCGTCGTATGCCGTGGCGTTCTGCGACACGAGTTGTGCGCGGACGGTGTATTCGGTCGACGCATCGAGGTCGCCGAACGCATAACGGTTGTAAAGGTAGGTGTAATTCGTACCGCCGCTGCCGCCGTACTTGAAGTTCACGCCGCTGTGGCTGCGAACGACTTTGTTCGAGGCATCGAGCAGTTCGATGTTGTATTTGCGGCCGTAGGGGTAATCCGCCGCAAAGTCGAATTCGGCGATAATAAGACCATGCGATTTGCGGAATGCCGTGACTACGGGCGTAGGCAGCGTTTCCTTGCTCGTCGAAATCGTCATACTGCCGTCCGCAACGAGGGCGTTGACCCCGACGGGCATCATGTAGCGCATGCCCGCTTCATAGTCTTTGGAAGCCCTGACTTTCAGCTCGGCTTTCTTCGTCCCGGCGTAAAGCGTGATGACGAGGTCATCGCCGCTTTTCACAGCGGGATTCACCATGCACCAGGCGGTCACTTCGCCGGTCAGGACAGGCGAAGCGTCGAGGTTCAGTATCACCGCGGCAGCCGGTGCGACGGGAGTCAGCGCCGCGGCGGCATCGGTCAAATCGGCCGTATACGAACCGGCAATATCGCGCCCTGCGGCACCGAACGTAATCTTCGACAACGGAAGCCCGGCCAGTTCGCTGCCGTCGAGGTCATTGACCTTGAAGCAGAGCAGCGCCAGCTTGTTTTTGAATTCGAACTTCCCGGTCTTGTAAACGCCCACCTTGAAATCGTTGTCGCCGATTTCGGCGGCTGCGCCCGTCTGCACCTGCTCCGTGCCGACCGTCATGGCGATAGCCGCGACATTGTCCCCGGCAGTTCCGGAATAGGGGTAGTAAGCATACGTGGGCGTCGCACCCGCAGTCAGCAGTCCCTCGAACGTTCCGCTGTTGCTCCCGGCACCGCTCTTGAGCGTAAAGAGCGTGTTGTTGTCCGAGGCGGAGAAAACCCCGATTTTGTCGTTGGCGCTCCACAGCACCTTCAAACCGTCGGAGCCGAGCTCCGTACGGGTACGCGTCTGGTCGAGTTGTCCCGTAATCTGCACGGGCTCCCGTCCGTCGGTACCCGAAACCTCTTCTTTGGCACATCCGGCCGCTGCCGCTGCCAGCATGAGCAGGCAATAAATCTTTTTCATGGTCATTGGTCTTATAGTTTTAAATTATTTGTTTCCGTATCCGTCGCCTCCGTCGCCGTACCCGGGCGTATCTCCGCCCGTGCCCGCACCGCCGAAGCCGTCGCCACCGTCACCGTATCCCGGCGTGTCGCCGCCCGAATCGCCCGAACCCGGACGGGAGAAACCGTCGCCGCCGTCGCCGTAATCCCCGCTGTCGCCGCCCGTCGTATCGCCGGGCGCGGCGCCTTCGCCGCGGACGATCATCAGATCGTCGAGCCACATGCGGTAATAACCTTTCTGGGCGATGGTCGAAATGGATATCCGCGTCGTGGCGTCGGCGCCGTAAACTTTCACCGAATGCTCGGTCCACGAATAGCAGGTCCTGGCGTCGGCACCGGTTTCATCGGGACGCAGGTTGGTAAGCGTGAGCTTGGTAGCCCCGTTCTCGAACGTGCCGCTTCCCGACCAGATAGAAATCTCGAACGTCGCACCACAGGCGATATATGCATTCTCGAGGCTTCCGGTGGTGAGGTTCGGCTCGTAATAGGGTGCAGCCTTGAACGACACCGTCACGTCCGACTTGAGGCTCAATCCGTACTCCCCGAGCGGCGAAGTGGTCATCCGCCCGTAAGCCGAGCCGCTGCCGAACTTCAGGGCGCCGCAAATCATGAACAGGCCCGAATTGGCTTTCTCGGCCACAGGTTTCGAAATGTCGCTCCAATCCCAGCCGCTCCAGTACTTGCGACGATACTGGTCGGGCAGCTTCCCGGCATTGAAACTGTCCTCCATACAACGAATCGGATATACAATCACCAGGTTGAACGCCTCTTCGTTGCCGTAGTCGAGATTCATCTGGTTGTCCTTGGGATGCACGCCCCAGGCCACGTCGATGGCGCTTCCGCCGAACCATGCCGTTTCGAAATCCTTGTACAGCAGACAATTGGACGGCAGGATAGGAGTCGCCAGCGTACGGACTTTACAGCTGTTCCACTCCGAATCATGGTAGTTCGCGTCGTCGGACACATACTGCACACGCAGCGTATACTCCGTGTCGGGCGACAGGTTTCCGAACACCTGACGGTTGTAGATATACGAACGGTCGTAAGTCGCATTGCTGGCATAATTTACGCGCTCGTATTTGCGCAGCACGTTGCCTGCGGCATCGAGCAGTTCGAGGTTATAACGACGCCCGAGGCCCTGCGTGCTGCGCGTCCATTCGAACACGAGCATGCCGTGCGTGGCGCGGAACAGCCATACCTGCGGCATGGGCAGGTAACCGATGGTCTGCATGTCGAACGGCTCGCAATAGGGCGACTCGATATAAATCGACTCCGCGGCAGGCAATGCACGCACCCGGAAACGGTAAGCCACGCCGACCTCCAAGCCGGAAACAGTCACCGAATTGAGCCCCGTCGTACCCGTCGAAACGATCCGGTCTTTCAGGAAACATTCGTATTCGTAACCGGCGGCATTGCGCACGGGGTCCCAGTTGAACGTAAGGGTGGTTTCGGTCGCCGACCCGGTAATGTTCGACGGTACAGCCAGTTCGCCGCCGAGTTCGAGCAGTTTCGCCTCGCCCGGCTCCCCCTCGATTAACAGCAGGTCGTCGAGCCGGAATTTCCCGGCTTCGGAGGTTTCGAATTTGAACCATATCCTTTTGATGTCGTCCGAAACGTAAAACCGCGTTTCGGCGGACGCCCAGCCTGTCGCGGAGCCCCGTTCATATGTCACCGGGGCCCAATGGGTACCGTTCTTGCTGGCATAACACTTCAGGGCATCGGAATCGAACGCATCCGCCGAAGTGAAGGCCCCGAATGAAAAACGGAAATCGAGGGCATCGGCAATGTCGACGGGGCCCATGACGAACGAACTCCCGGCCGTCGTGAACGCGACGTTTCCGGAGCCTGTCGCTCCGTCATAGCCTGCCGAAGGGATTTCAGTTCCGACATGGCATCCTTCGCCGGAAAAGAGCGTTTCCGAAACGCCGATACCGGAAGTCTGCCAGCCGGCGTACTCGCCGACGGCGGTTTCCGCAGCCGGAGCGCCGAACGTTTCGCTCGCGAAACAGAGCATCCGGTCGCCGGCTTCCTGTACGATACGCAGGGTAGAGGAAGCACCGTTCAGGCGGCGCAGCGTCAGTTCGGCCGTACGCTGCATGGCGCTGTGGTTGGGGGCTACCGTGAATGTAACGACGGCTTTGCCGTCGGCAGCGGCCGGGGAGGCCGAAACCCAGTCGGCCCCGGCATCGGGCAAAAACTGCCAGAAAACATTCGAATTCACTTCGAATTGCAGGACTGCACCGTTTGCGTCACGGCCGTTCTTGAGCACGTTGAACGTGACGTCCCCGGGAAAGCAGACCGCCTCGGTCGAATCGTCCGAACAGCCCGCACCGAGTACCGCGAAGAGCACAGCAGCAATTCCGAATATAATTTTCTTCATAATCATCAAGCATTTATCGGTTTTACTTCATGTCCGTCGTGAAGTCTTTCGGACGGCGCATCACCTCGGAAGAAGTTCGGCCGAAACGGTCGGTAACTTCGATTCGGAGTGTCGTACCGGGCTCCGAGGCCCGGACGCTGAACATATGCGAATGGCGGAGCGACTCCCAGTCGGCGACCACGGCCAGCCCGGCTTTCAGGCGCGGATAGTCGAAACAGATGGTATGGAGCGGGTCGCGGTGCCATACGCGCGTAACTTCGAGCGGACGTCCGTTCTCCGTCACCGAAATCGTCCATTCGGGGTCGTAGTTCCACACATTGATGAAGACCGTATTGGGCTCCACATCGAAATAGTCGTCCCCCTGGCCGTCCTTGGCGCGGCTGGGCCATTGCGAGAGCAACTCCACGACTTCGGGTTTGTAGAAAGCCTTGACGCTATTCATGTCGTAAGAGAGAAACTGTTTGTCGCGGTCATGCCCGACACCCTTGTAGTACCACTTCAAATCGGTTCCGTCCGCCTCGTAAACGGCATAACCGGCCGGCGCCCCGTCCTTGCAGACATTCACGCCCGAGAGCTTCCCGGCCCACCACCACGTTTCGCACACGGCAGCGACGTTGTGCTCTTCGAGCGTCGGGGAATAGGGGATGTGTGCATTGTAGTGGGTGTGGCCGCTCAAGAAAATCACGCGGCTGAAACCGTCGAAGCAGGCAATCAGGTCACCGGTGCCGCTGCTCGGATTGAACGTCGGCTTGTTGGCGAACGTCGCATTGTAGTTGTTCATACTCTGGCAATGGAACCCGACCACGACCGGCATGGACTTGTCCCCGACTGCCGCGAGGTCGTCGCGCAGCCATTCGAGCTGCATTTCGGAGACGTAGCGCTTGTAGTTGCGGCTGCCGATGGTGCCCTCCGCACCGTTATCGTTGATGTAGACCGTATTATCGAGCACGATGTAGTGCACTCGGCCGATGTTCATCGAATAATAAGTCGGCCCGAATACGCTTTTGTACATCGCTTCGCCCGCGAAATCGCCCACCCGGTAAGGGTCGTTGTCGTGATTGCCCATGACGTGGAACAGCAGCGAGGGATAACCCGCCATGGTCGTCTTGTAATTCGAAAGGCCGTACAGGTTGGAATACCAGAACTCGTCCCAGGTCATGTCGCCCAGCATCAGCGTGTAAACGGGTTGCTGTCGCTGCTGCGCCGCGATGAACGCCTTGGTTTCGGTCAGGAATCCGTCGCCGAACTGCGTCAAATCGCCCGTAGCCGAAGGACGGTTGGCCAGATGCAGGTCGGTCGCCACGAGCATCGTATGGCGCTCGTTGTCGGCCTCGACCAGCTCGAAGTTATGCTGCTCGCAGGCTGCCTGCGGCCCGGTGAGCGACGCCCAGAAAGCCGGGGCGGTCGTATCCTCGGTATACGGTTCATAGCCCGAGGGCAGGGTGATGAAGACATAGCCGTGGTACTTCTCCGACGGCAGCCAGTAGTAACCGTCTTCGTCGGTGGTCACCGTAACGACGCCGTCCGACACACGCACTCCGGCAAGGGGTTTCAGGCCGCAGTACACGACGCCCTTGACCGTCGCCCCTTCCCGGTCGGGAACGAGCGTCCAGTCGGGTGCCGGGCGCAGTTTGGTGTAGGCCAGCAACTGCTCGTCTGCGCCGCGGCGCAGGACAAGCGAATAGCCGTCCAGGGTTATACCCCCGGGTACGGTAAAACAGGCGTAGCTTTCGGTAATCGCTTCGACGGGGGCAGAGAATTCCGTACCGGTGCCCCGTAGCAGCAGTTCGTCGCCCTCGGCGAAGCCCGCGCCGAGCAGGCGGAGTTTCTCTCCCGCATAAACGGGCATCGACGGCGCGATATAAACGTCGGTCACCATCTTGCCGGGTTTCCCGACGGCAGCGGGCTTGGCGTCGCTGCATCCCGCCGATCCCGATACGAGGCCGGCGAGGAGCAACACGATGTATTTTGTCAGCTGTTTCATGGTTTGCATGGTTTTAGTTCGCAGTTTGTGTAATGTAGAGGTCGAGCTCCGCATCCGTCCCGGGAATTGCGAAATGCACGATACCCTCGCGCTGTGCCCCGGTGCCGTTCTCGGAAATCAGGAGGTGCTGGCGTATCGGCGAGCTTTCGCCCGGCGTGAGCCAGTCGCCGCCTTTCGTGACTTCGGCGTGCCACGTACCGGTCGCCGTGACCACGATTTCCAGCTCCTGTGCGGCGGCAGCGACCGTTTTCCGGTTATCCGGAACATTTAACGCCAACGAGAACCCGCGGCCCGTCTGCCTGATCGGCAGCTGGTAGACAATCTGTTTGCCGGCATATACGGACAATACGCTGCTACGCACATATCCCGTGGGATTGGCGGCGACGGTGATTGAGAACCGGCCGTCGAAATCGCCCTCGGTGGGCCACACGTCGATCCACTGCGAATCGTCCTCGTAACTCAACGAGATATGCCATGACGGAAACCCGGAATAGAGGATGAACGTCTGCACACCTTTCTCCGCCGTGAAATCCAGCGCCGGCAGCGCCGGGGAGAGCTCCAGCCTGCGCTCCTCCCGGGTATCGTCGTCACACGCTGAAAAGACGACGGCTGCCAACACCAAAACCGCGATATATTTTAACTGTTTCATAGAAATTCTGCTTTAAGTTGTTATTTGCCGGAGGCCTGTTTGCTCCACCATACGGGCGTCGTCATCGTATCGCCGCCACCGTAGGTTTCGACCATGCGGGCCACAGCCTCGGCATAGCGCTCCGGATTCGTTTTCGCCGTATTCACCGGATATTCGAAACGCGTGGGCAGCGTATGGCCGTTGCTGGTGGCGTTGCCGATTGCGAGCTGCGGGAATCCGGTGCGGCGGTAATCGTTCCACGCCTCGAAACCCACCCAGAACAGGGCGATGTACTTCTGGCCGATAATCCGCGCCAGCGTACCGTCGTATGCCACACCGTTCAGGAATGCCTCCACGACATCGTCGCCGACCACGTTGCCCGAAGGGTCGATACCCGACCAATAGCTAATCGAAGCCTTGACCGCCGCCTTGTACCAGGCTTCGGCCTGCGTCGTTCCACCCGCGACGATACCGCGCTGTGCGGCCTCGGAGAGGATGAACAGCACTTCGTCGTATTTCATCAGCGAGAACGGCGAGGAGTAGTCGCCCAACAGCGGTTTGTTGAGCTTGGCCACACCCGACAGGTTGGTCGTTTCGTCGACCGGCTCGCCGCTGGGAAGCCCCTCCCACGAGTCGCCGCTGCGGACGAAATAGATCGCCAGGCGGGGGTCGCCGCTGCGGGCCATCATCTGGATGATGTTGTCGGCTGCGGCACGGCCCGTCGAAGTAAAGTTGGTGTCGGTCATCGTGCCGAAATAGTTGCGGAAAGGCGGCTCGCCCGTGTAAAACAGTGTCGCATTGTCGGCGTTGGATGCGAAAACGGGGTAGGTCGCGGGATTCTCCGCAATGCGGCGGATACGCTCGGCTACGCCCAGCTCGGCGTCGCGGTTGACACAGCGCATCAGCAGCCGCAGGTAGAGCGAATTGGTGAACTTCCTCCACTTGCTTATGTCGCCGTTGTAAAGCAGGTCTTTGGCAGGCATCGAGAGTTTCCTGGTCGCGTCGTAGAGGCCGTTGGCCTCCTCGAGCAGGTCGTACAGCCCGCGGTATACCTCCTCCTGCGTATCGAATTTGGGCTTCGACACGCCCTCGTACCCCTTGAAAGCTTCGCTGAAAGGAATGTCGCCCCAACCGTCGGTGCAGTTGGACAGGTAGAGTGCCTTCATCGTCAGGGCGATGGCCTGGCAGTTGGGATCCTCGCGCTTCACCGCCAACTCGTACATCTCCTGCGCGGTAGCGGCCCACTGGAACTGGGTCGCCCAGTGGTCGGCCGGAATTCCGTTGGGAATGATATAACGGTGGTAGGCGTTCAGGCTCGACGTGGACACGGTATACTGCACCAGCTCCCCGTGCAGCAGCCACGTGCGGTGGAGCAAACACTCCGCCCCCTTGAACACGAGGTTCTCCAGCAATCCCTCGGGGCCGATGGTTCCTTTGTCCATCTGGTTGGGATTGGCGTTGTACTCGTCGAAATTAGTCGTGCAGGCTCCGCCGGCAAGCAGGCCCAGCAGGCCGCATACGATATATTTGGTTATTTTCATGGCAGCGGATTGTTAGAAAGTTAATTTCAGGTTGAAACCATAGGTGCGGGTCATCGGATAACCGCCCGTTTCGACGCCTTTGGTCAGCGAGGCGCCCGACCACGAAGCGACTTCGGGGTCGTACTGCGGCCAGTCGGTGAGGCAGAAGAGGTTCGTGGCGTAGAAACCGATGCCGACGCCCTGGATGAACTTCAGCTTGCGGCACACCTTCGCAGGCAGGTTGTAATCGATACGCATCTCCTTGAGTTTGAGGTACGAGGTCGAATAGGTATGCTGCTCGATGTTGGTGCGCACCTGTTCGTAGAGGTTGTAATACTCCGTCACGTTGGTGGTCACGGTACGGTTCTGCGTATAGGAACCGTCGGCATTGAGGTTGACACCTTCGGCAATCAGCCCGTCGTAACGCCCCGGTACGGTATTGTTGAGTTTGCCCAGCGTCGAAAGCACGGCACTCGTAACCGAGTAGGCGTTGCCGCCGACCTGCGCTGCGAAGGTGGCCGTCATCGACAGGTTGCGCCAGCTCAATTTGTGCGTCATGCCCGCCTTGTATTTGGGGTAGATGCTGCCCAGGTCGAGCAGTTCTTCGGTCAGCTCGGGGTTACCCGTCTTCGGGTCGATGATTTTCTGCCCCGAGCAGTCGATTGCCATCCCGTCCTCGTTCACATAGAACGCTCCCTCGGGGGCGCGTTTGAAACCGATACCGTACAGGCGTCCCAACTCCCTGCCCGGATAGGCATAGGTAAAGACCGTAGAGCCGACCGTCAGCTTCGAGTTGAGCTGCCAGACCTCCACACCGGGAGCCAGTTCGACCAGCCTGTTCCAGTTCTTCGACCAGTTGAAACTGATATCCCAGCGCCAGTCCCTGGTCTGTACGGGCCGCAGGTTGAGCCCGACCTCGACGCCTTTGTTGGTCACCTTGCCGGCATTGATCAGGCGGGCCGGGGCTCCCGTCGCCCAGTCGGAGGGCACGGAGATGATTTGGTTCGTCGTGGCGGAGTCGTAATAGGCGACGTCGAGTCCGATCCGGTTGCGGAAGAAGCGCGCTTCGACACCCACCTCCCAGCTCTCGATGTTCTCGGGTTTGATGTTGTAGTTCTGAATGGTGTTGGAAAGGCGGAATCCTCCCTGGAAATCGCTGTTATTGTAGACCGGCAGCAGCTGGTAGGGCTGCGTGTCGTTGCCGACGTTGGCCCACGACCCGCGGACTTTCAGCAGGTCAATCCACGGCGCCTTGTCGCGGAGCTTGAAAATTTCGTCGAGCAGGACGCTGACGCTGACCGAGGGGTAGAAATAGGAGTTGTTGCCCGGCGCCAGGGTGGACGACCAGTCGTTACGCCCCGTGACATCGAGGAAAAGCATGTCGCGCCAGCTCAAATTGAGGAACCCGTAAAAACTGTTGACACTCTTTTTCGACCGGAAATTGGACACCGACAGTACGCCCGCGACGTTCACCAGCCGGAAAACATTGGGCTCGGCGAGGTTCTCGGCCGTTTCGGTCACGTTGCGCGCCTCGCGGTACATGTTGTTGCCGCCAAACGACGCCGAAATATCGAAATCCCCGAAACGGTCTTTATAGCTCAACAGGAAATCGTTGTTCATCTCGAAGTTATGGACGGTCTGCTCACGGTACCAGCCGTTCGTATGCCCGAGCGAATACTGCGGCTTGCGCTGGGTGCGGAAGTCGTTGTTCAGGTCCATGCCCGAGCGCAGGGTCAGCTTCAGCTTTTCCTTGTACAGATCGATGTCGAGCGACATGCTGCCGTAAACGCGGTTGCGCGACTGCGTGTTGAGCTGCTCGTTGACCATCATGTAGGGGTTGTCGCTGCCCGGGTTAATCAGGTAGCCGGAACCCGTAGTACCGGCGGCATTCATCTCGCGGATACGCCCCGTCTTCCACTCTGTATAGAGATCGTCGACACTGCTCGATGAGGGGTTCCAAATCAGGGCGTAAAGCGGCGACGAGGTGCTGTAACCCGCCGAGGGCAGGTTGTCGCTGTTCTTGCGGTAGTAGGTGACCTTGCCGTTCAGGCGCATGATGCGGTTGATTTTCTGCGACACCGAGAGGTTGAAGTTCTGGCTGTTGTAGCCCGTATTGGGTACAATCCACTCGTTGCGCATGTCTTTTACGGAGAAACGAATCGAATTGCCGTCGCCGGTGCTGCCCGAGAGCGAGATACTGTTCGTGTAGGTCACACCGGTCTGGAAGAATCCCTTGTACCAGTCCTGCGCCACCCACGGCAGGCGTTTGTACTCGTCGGTTTCCCAGTTGCGCGAAGCGTAGAGGTAACGCATCTTCGCGGCATCGTACTTCTCGCCGAACGACGAACGGGCATGGAAGCGGGTAATCTTCTCGCCCGTATCGCTCTTGTCGGCCGGAACGTTCCAGTAGGAGTATTCGGGCGGGGTAGTCACGCCGTTAATCTGCGCAGACTCATAGACACCCGAACCGTACTGATTCTGGAAATCGGGGAAAAACCCGGCTTTCTCGAACGTCACACCCATGGAGTAGGTAACGTTCAGTCCGCGGGTCTTGCGGCCCGACTTCGTGGTGATGATAATGGCGCCGTTGGCCGCACGGGAACCGTAAAGGGCGGTCGCGGCAGGGCCCTTGAGCACCGACACCGATTCGACGTCGTCCGGGTTGATGTCGGCGGCGCCGTTGCCGTAGTCGATCGTAGCGACCGTATTTCCGTAGGAACCGTTGTCGGTGTTCGACGTCATGTCGCTGCCGATGGGCACGCCGTCGACTACGAACAGCGCCGTGTTGTTGTCATAGGAGAGCGATCCCTCGCCGCGGAGCGTGACACGAATCGAACCGCCGGGGCCTGCCGACGACTGGTCGAAGTTCAGGCCCGCGACCTTACCGGCCAGGCCGCTCAACCAGTTGCCCGTCACCGTATTGTTCAGGTCTTCGTCCGTCACTTTCGACACGGCATAGCCGAGGCTTTTCTCCTTGCGGGTGATACCGAGGGCGGTTACGACGACGGTTTCGACCGCCATCTGGTCCTGCAGCATCTCCACATCGACACGGGTTTTGCTGCCAACGGCAATCTCCTGCGGCCGGTAGCCCAGGTACTGGAAGACCAATACGTCCTCGCTGCCACGGATACGGATTTTGAATTTGCCGTTGACATCGGTTACCGCATGGTAGGCCGGGGCGTCCTTTACGACAATCGCCACGCCGACCAGCGGCACGGCCGTACCGTCGGCCTCCTCGCCCGTCACGGCACCCTCGACCGTCCGCTGCTGCGCCCAGACGGGCAGGCAGGCCACTGCGGCGAGCAGCGCCAGCACCAGCATGCGCATACGGCCCCTGCAGGACGGTCGCTCCTTGCTGAAGTAAATTTGTTTCATCATCGGGTTAGTTTGGGTTGACACTCGGTTAATTGTATTTTGCGGGTTTTGCGGGAAGCGTTTCGAGGAAATAATCCCGGATGCGCGCCGCCTGCTCCGGCGTTGCAGAAAGCACGGTATGCTGTCCCCGCGGAGTGGGCGTAAAATAAGTGTATCCCTTGCCGTCGACACAGATGATGCCGGGTTCGGAAACGGTGAACATCCCGGGCTGCAATGCATAAAGCACCGATAGCATATCCCATGTCGGACGGTCGTAGGGCATTTTACGGTACGCCTTGTAAGCCTCGACCACCGGGTGGAGTTCGGCCCACATGTAATCATTCTCGATGCTCGAGCAGGGATAGATAACTGCCTTGCCCAGCTCGAAAGGTGTCAGGACGACAGGCACCGGGCAGAGGGCGAAAAGCCGCTTGGCATTGGTAATATCGTGTACGACGTTGAATTCCGCACGGGCCTTGCGGCCGAAACTGCCGGCCATCACCGAACAGTAAGCCACCTTGCGCTTCACGAGTTCGATGCCGTCCAGCGGCGAATAACGGTCGGCCTTGCTCTCCAGCAGACGCCCGAAGTTCGTCGAGAAACCGACGGAAACGACGACCACCGAACTGTCGGGACTTTCGGCCAGCAGGCGGCGGTAAAGCGGAACCGCATCCTCGTAAGCCTTGTCCTTATGGGTGCGGGGGAATGCGCCGGACTCGCACACGGCCTGTGCATAGTTGTTCGCCTCCTGCACGGTCACGCCGCCGCTGACCTTGCCGATAGGAATGCCGGGATGGCCGTACCATGTATTCAGGATGTCGATGTAGCGGGGAGAGGCTACGTGGTCTTTATTGCTGACGATGCCGATGAGGTCTATCTCGCCGCGTTCCATAGCCTTGTAAAGCATGTCCAGAGCCATCGGATCATCGACGTCGTTCCCCATGTCCGTTTCGAAAATCACGCGCGGCTTCCCGGATGCGGGAATTTGCTGTGCACGGGCATACCCTCCACAGCAGACGGCTATTGCCGTCAGGATCAGTAGTTTCTTCATATGTTTGGGTTAATTAGTTTCCTCCGGAGAGAATAATGCAGGCGAGGCCGAGGATGAAGAGCACGAACATGAGGGCCAGCAGCCGGTTGACCGAGCGGCTGGCGCCCCGGAACTCCTTCCAGACGAAGACGCCCCAGATTGCGGCGACCATCGGCGCCCCCTGTCCCAGGGCATAGGAGATGGCGGCGCCCGCCTTGCCGGCGGCGATGTAGCTGAACGCCGTGCCGAGGCACCAGACCGCACCGCCGAGCATGCCGACGAGGTGCGTCCGCACCGAGCCTTTGAAATATTCGCCGTATCCGACGGGAGTGCCTACGAAAGGCCGCTTCATGACCAGCGTATTGAATACGAAATTGCTCAACAGCACGCCGACCGAAAAGATAAAGATAGCGGAGTAGGGTGTCAGCATGCCGGGAGTAGGGGACTCGAAGTTGTCGAGATCCATCGCGGCGGCGACGAAACGGTAGAAAAACGACATCAGCACGCCAGCGACCACCGCCAGCCAGATGCCTTTGCGGTTGTGGGCCGAGGAACCGTGCTCTTTCTGAATGCGCCCCGAAGCGATGCCGTTGCAGACGATGGCCACGACGATGAGCGCAACGCCCAGGAACAGGACGACCGGATCGCCTTTGGGCGCCCCTATGTAATTGACGATGACGCCCAGCACCAGCGCCAGCCCCACGCCCAGCGGGAATGCGACAGCCAGTCCGGCCAGCGACACGGAGGCCGAGAGCAGAATGTTGGAGGCATTGAAAATCACGCCGCCCAGCAGTACGCTGCCGATACCCCGCGGCGAAGCCTGCGCGAGGTCTTCGGCGAAAGGACGCCCGGCGTCGCCCCAGCTGCCCAGCGTAAAGCAGAGTATCAGAGAAAAAAGCAGCATGCCGACGACATAGTCCCAATAGAAGAGTTCATAACGCCAGGTCTTGCCCGCGAGTTTCTGGGTGTTGCCCCACGAGCCCCAGCACAGCATCGTGATAAAACAGAATATCACCGCCGTCGCGTAATTGTTGACTACAAACATATTCGATCAGTTTAAAGGTTTCATTCGGGAAAATCAGGGTATCCGTCAATTAGCACAAAGCTTTGCGCACACCAGTTCGTCAACCTCGCCGCGCGTCGGAACAGAGCTTTGCGCCCCCACGCGCGTCACGGAAACCGCCGCTGCGCAAGTCGCGAACCGCGCAGCATCGGGAAGCGGGGCTCCCTCGGCCAGCGCTACAGCCAGCGCACCGTTGAACACATCGCCGGCAGCCGTCGTATCCACGGCTTCGACCCGGCAGGCCGGAATCCGCTCGAAGAACCCTTCGCTGCGCACGACAGCGCCGCGCGATCCGCACGTAATCACCACGTTTTTAACGCCTTTCGCCAGCAATATATCAGCCGCTGCAATGGCATCGGCCTCGGACTCCACCTCAATGCCCGTCAGCAGGGCACACTCGGTTTCGTTGGGCGTAATCGCATAGAGATATTTGAAACAGGATTCGTCGATCAGGGCTGCAGGGGCCGGATTGAGAATCACTTTCACCCCGAGTCCGGCAGCCGTTTCGATTGCGTATTCCACCACGTCCAACGGTATTTCGAGCTGTATGAGCAGGTATCCCGCCTGCCCGATTACGGGCAGGGCGCGGTCTATATCCGCCTTCGACAGGCGGCCGTTTGCCCCGGGGGCTACGACGATGCAGTTTTCTGCTTTGGCGTCGACGCTGATTAGCGCAACGCCTGTCGTAGTTTCCGAATCGCGCAATATATAAGAGGTGTCCATTTTTTCGGCGGCATAGCGCTCCATCAGTTCATCGCCGAAAAGATCGCCCCCGACCCTGGCGACGAAATGCGCATCACCTCCCAGGCGTGCGACAGCCACAGCCTGATTCGCCCCCTTCCCGCCGGAAACCATCCGGAATTCCCCGCCCAGCACGGTTTCACCGGGTTTGGGAATACGTCCGGTCTGCACAATCAGATCGGTATTGGCGCTGCCTATAATCACGATTTTTTCCATGTTACTGTATTCAAGGATATTTTTAAAATATTATAAAAACAAAGTTTGCGCAATCGTTTGTGCAAGTATAAAGATAATAAAAGAAAAATCCAAACTTTTCTATACTATTTTTTATGGTATAATGCTCAATAATTTGTTACATTAAAATAAATCGATATATTTGTATTGGCAGAAAACCGCATCCGACATGCTTCCAGCCGTTTGCAGCCCCATTCGGCAGCAATCCGCACACAGCAAACGGCATGCCCGAAACACTACCGAAGCACAAAACGTTTTTTTGGCAGCAAACAGGATGCACCGGAAAACGGACAAAGAGAAACAAAAAGAAACGCCCCTACATGAAAGAAACACTTGTAACCATATCCAAACGCACCGGATTCGCCATCTCGACCGTATCGCGCGTCCTCAACGGCCAGGCCGAAAAATACCGGATCAGCAGTAAAACCGTCGAACTGATTCTCGAAGAGGCCCGGCGCTGCGATTATACCCCGAGCCTGTTGGCGAAAGGATTGCGCATGAAGCATACGAACACCCTGGGACTGCTGATTCCCTCGGTGGCGAACCCTTATTTCGCCGACATCTCGAGCGTCGTAATCCAGGAGGCCAAAAGCCGCGGCTACACGGTGATGGTCGTCGATACGATGGAGAATGAAGCGAACGAACGGGAGGGTATCCGGACAATGCTTTCGCGGCGTGTGGACGGAATCGTGGTGGTGCCATGCGGACAGACCCCCGAATACCTCGAGCAGGTAAACCGTTCGGTTCCGGTGGTGCTCATCGACCGCTATTTCGAGCAAACATCGCTGCCGTACGTCAGCACAGACAATTACTGCGGCGGTATGGACGCCACGCGCATGCTGCTGAAAAACGGACACAGGAACATCGTCTGCATACAGGGCGTGCCGTACTCGATGCCGAACAGGCAGCGCGTGCGGGGATACCTCGATGCGCTCGCACAGGAGGGAATCGAAGGGCAGGCAGCCGTGACGGGAAACGACTTTTCAATCCAGAACGGCTATATCGAAACAAAACTGGCGCTCAACCGTCCCGACCCGCCGACCGCCATTTTCGCCTTGAGCAATACGATTCTGCTCGGGGCGGTAAAAGCCATACGCGAATCGGGGCTGCATATTCCCGAGGATATCTCGCTCGTTTCGTTCGACAACAATCCCTACCTGGATTTTCTCGTGCCGGCGATCACACGAATCAGCCAGCCCCTCGAGGATATCGGAAAGATGGCCGTCAAACTGTTGTTGGAAAGTATACAGGAGGGCAAACGCAGCCAAACGCAGATACAACTGGCCCCGAACATGATTCTGTGCGATTCGGTAAGGCCGCTGCTCAACGGCAAATAAGGAAGAGGCCGGCCCTTGTTGTCAGGGGCCGGCCTCGCCGTAAATTATCCGAACTTATTTTTTGTTCTGTATCGCATCGACGGCGTCGATCACCGCGCCGCGGAAACGCTGGCGTTCCAGTTCGGCGACACCCACAATCGTCGTACCGCCCGGCGAGCAGACAGCATCTTTCATCACACCGGGATGCTGTCCCGTCGCAAGCTGCAACTTGCCGGTGCCTACAACCATTTGGCTGACCATGCGATAAGCGTCGGCACGCGCAATGCCGTGTTTGACGGCAACGTCGGCCATCGCCTCGATGAACATCGCCACGAACGCCGGGCCGCAGCCGCAAATCGTTCCCGCAAGGCCGAGCAGGGGAGTATCCACCGACATGACCAGCCCCACGTGCGAGAACAACTCCCGCACCGCCTGCCACTCGGCATCGGAGAGCGAATGGCGGCGTTCGCAAACGACGATTCCCTCGCCGACGGCAACGGGTGTATTGGGCACCGTGCTCAAATGGTGCGTGCCCGGCGCAAGAATCTCTTCGTATTTATCGAACGTCAGTCCCGCAGCCACGGAAACCACGATTTTGCCGGCCAGCAACTCCTTTACGGGCGCCAGCACCGACTCGACCTGGTAGGGTTTCACCGCTACGACGACCATATCCGCAAATCCCGCCACGCCTGCGGCATCGTCGAAGGCCCGAAATCCCCGCGATTCCGTATTGCGCTGCAATTTCGCCCAATCGCGGGCGCAGGCGCCGATCTGCGCGGGCTCCAAGGCCCCCGTTGCCACGAGCCCGTCGGCAAGGGCCTGTGCCATATTTCCGAATCCGATAAATCCTACCTTCATATCTCCATCACATTTTAAGTTGTCCGGTTGTTTTTCCATTATCGTCCACATTCCGGCCGTATTTCCGGCCGGCTCCCCGCTAAAATTTCCCGGCCGGCGACATATCACCGCATGCAGCCGGAACGCAAGCTTCCGTCCCGGTTCACTTCGTATAATCCCTCTCGCCGAAAATCAGCGATCCGACGCGCACCATTGTCGAGCCGCACTCGACAGCAATGGGGTAGTCGTGCGACATACCCATCGACAGGATATTGAACCGCGGGCCGAAATTAGGCTGCAACGTATCGAAATTGCGCTTCAGCACCTGGAAATCACGGCGCACAGCCTCCCCGTCATCGGTATTGGTGGCAATTCCCATCAGGCCCCGCACGCAAACATTCGGCATCAGCGCAAAAGGGGCCGAACCGAGGTAATGCATCAACTCGTCCATTTCCCAGCCCGATTTGGTTTCCTCCTCGGCGACACGTACCTCGAGCAGGATTTCTATCGTGCGGCCGCATTTGGCGGCTTCGCGCTGGATCGTTTCGGCCAGCCGTGCGCTGTCGACCGAATGAATCAGCGTGACGAACGGGGCGATATACTTAACCTTGTTGGTCTGTAAATGGCCGATCATGTGCCACTCGATGTCCTTGGGCAGCACTTCGTATTTTTCACGCAGCTCCTGCGGCCGGCTCTCGCCGAAGATGCGGTGTCCGGCGTCATAGGCTTCGCGTATCGCCTCCACGGGGTGTGTTTTCGACACCGCGACCAGCGTGACATCCTCGGGCAGCGTGCTGCGCACGAACGACAATTGATATGCTATCGACATAATTAGCTTGATTTTGGTCTGTAAAAATACGCAAAATTCGTACAAGACGAAACAAGCCCGGAAAAAATCCGGGCCTGCATACCGTTTTTATCCGGCCGAAATCCCGGACAGCTACCGCGCCAGCACGATTTCGGAACAATAAACCGTACCGGGAAGCGTATGCTGCGCCCCGGATTTCACCTCCCAGGTTCGGAGATGCTTTTCGGCACCCTCCGCTCCGCAAAGCATGTAAACCGTCTGCCGGTCAACGTCCGCAACATGCACGGCAAGGGATGAAACGGCAGCCGGAATTTCGGCCAGCGTCTCCCCGAAAGTCCCCGTTGCCGGATCGAACAGGCGCAGTTCGGTCACCCCGTCCTTCGCTACGGCATAGCCGCCGACCATACTATAAACGGGTTCCGCCTGCCCCTCCTTGGATACGAGGATACGGAACGGCATCATGGCATCCGCCCGAACGGCGTCGCCCGCCATTGCAACCCGGTTCGCGGAACGAGCGTCGAATACCACGGGAACATAATCCCCGTCGGCATTATGCGCCGAAAGCAGGAAATACCCGCCGGTAACCATCACAAAGGGATATTCGGAAAACATTTCGGGCTTCATCCCGTCAGGCAGCTGCCAGTAAACGGACGGCACGGGACTGGTGCGGGTCACCGCCCCCAGGTTCATCATCAGGAAACGCTCGTCCACATACCGGAAGAACGCGACGTCCTGACCGGTCGTCACTCCCGCCGTCACGACACCCCCGAATCCCGAGTTCCGGTAATAACGCATCGTAAGGTCGTAAAATGCCGCCGAACCGTAATTTTCATCAGAAGTCACACAGTAAATCCGGTTCGTACCGGGATCGTTCACCGCACACCGGACACCCTGCCCGACACCGAGCGTCGTGATACGGGTCACATCGCCCGTGGCCATGTCGATACGATCGACAGACGTTTCGTCCGAATCGTAGTTCGTAATGCCGTAGAGCGAATACTCCTCGGGAGGCAGGCCGTCCGATACGGCTATTTTTCCCAGCGGCATGGCTCTGCCGCGGCGGAACAACTTCACCTCGGTCGTTCCCGCCGGATAACCGCCGGGCGCGAGGAACGTGATGCTCGACTCCGTGCGGCCCGTCACAACGGCCCATACGCCGTCGGCAGAGCCCTCAGCCACCTCTTTGAGCGAAAGCGGCCACGTAATGCAGAGCATGATATCGTCGTCGGCCTCGAAACCGCGCGCCTTGACAACCACCTCGTCGCCGGGTGCGAAAACCTCCGCCTCGGAGGGCATTTCCACATCGGTAACGAAAGGCGTCTGCTCCCCGTCGTCCGAATTACACGCACAAAAGGAAACCCCGAGCAGGACGAGCAGGAGCAAAAATAAAGTTTTCTTCATATAAAAACACGAACTATCAATCATATACCTCGAAGCGGGGGAGAGATATCCGCCGGAATGCGATCCGTTTGCAATCGCTGTAAAGATAACAAAACCGCCGGGCATATCCAAATAAAAACAGACATATATGCAGGTGCGCTCTTTGCCGTTTGGGATTTGTTTCGTACATTTGTTTGCAAAACCCGAAAAATCTATGAAAAAACTCCAGTATTGTCTTGCAGCGGCAGCCCTCTTCGCCTACGGAGCGGCAGCGGCCTGCACCAATTTCATCGTAACGAAAGGAGCATCGACCGACGGCTCCGCAATGGTTTCCTACGCCGCCGACTCGCACGCCCTCTACGGTGCGCTGTACCATACCCCCGGGGGTAAATTCAAGGCCGGGACCATGCTGCCCGTCTACGAATGGGACACCGGCCGTTACCTCACGGACATCCCCCAAGTAAACAAAACATGGTCGACCATCGGCAACATGAACGAGCATTCGCTCATCATCGGCGAAACGACCTACGGGGGCCGCCCGGAACTGGAGGACTCGACAGGCCGGATCGACTACGGCTCGCTGATTTACATTACGCTCCAGCGCGCCAGGACCGCACGCGAGGCCATCGCCACAATCGCGGAACTGGCCAACACCCACGGTTATGCGTCGAGCGGCGAGTCGTTCTCGATCGTCGACCCCGACGAAGCGTGGATTATGGAGCTGATCGGCAAAGGGTACAAGGACGACGGCAAGGGAGGCAACGCCCGCAAGGGTATCGTCTGGGTGGCGCGCCGCATTCCCGACGGCTACATTTCGGCACACGCCAACCAGGCGCGCATCACGACCTTCCCGAAGAACGACCCCGAAAATTGCCTTTACTCGCCCGACGTGGTTTCGTTCGCCCGCGAAATGGGCTACTACGAAGGCCCGGACGAGGATTTCAGTTTCTGCGAGGCTTACGCCCCTGCGGATTTCGGCGCCCTGCGCGGCTGCGAAGCCCGTGTATGGGCATTCTTCCGCACCGTGGCCGACGACATGGACAAATATGTGGACTATGCGATGGGACATAACCCCGACAACCGCATGCCCCTGTGGGTAAAACCCCGCGCTAAAGTGTCGCCCAAAGTGGTCTTCGACTGCATGCGCGACCACTACGAAGGTACCCCGATGGACATGACCACCGACATCGGCGCCGGGGGCAGCGCATGTCCCTACCGCTGGCGTCCAATGTATTTCGAGGTCGACGGCGTGGAGTACTGCAACGAACGCGCGACGGCCACGCAGCAAACCGGATTCTGGTTCGTGGCACAGGCCCGTCCCGACGTGAAGGACGACATGGGCATCCTCTGGTTCGGCGTGGACGACGCGGCGACCTCGTGCCTGACGCCGATTTACTGCTGCACGCAGGAGGTTCCCGCCTGCTTGCGCGAGGGCAACGGCTCGATGCTCGACTATTCGCCGACCTCGGCATTCTGGCTTTTCAACCGCGTTACGAATTTCGCCTACATGCGCTACGACATGATTTCGGCCGACATTCGCAAGGTGACGGACAAGTGGGAGAACGACATGCTTGAGAAGGTGCGCGCAATCGACAACGAGGTCATGGAGCTTTCGCCGAAAGCGCGCCAAAAGCGGCTCGGCAAATTCAGCGTCGCCACGGCCAAACAGCTGTTCGACCGCTGGTCGCGGCTCGACAAATACCTGTTGGTGAAATACATGGACGGGAACGTCAAGAGCGAACATGCCGGCGTACTGGAATTCCTCGACGGTGAAAAAATCATCTTCCACCTGGACACCATCGACGGTAATAGACCCATCCTCCGCGGCTCGACGCACTTCGTGGACAACGGCAACGGCAAAAAAATTCCCGGCAAAATCCAGTTCCCGGGCTACAACGAAAAATGGAAACGCGCCGTAGCCAAGGATAACGGCGAAATACTGAAAGTGGTAAAATAATTTACGGGCCCCGGATTTCCGCTGCGGACTGGCCGGAGCGGGAGAAAACCGGCAAGGTAGCAAGCTGCGCCGAGGGGCCGGACAACAGCAGACAAACAACATTCGATCGGATTATGAAATACGATATTATCGTCGTGGGAAGCGGCCCGGGCGGCTATGTTGCCGCCATCCGGGCATCGCAGCTGGGTAAGAAAACGGCACTTGTGGAACGTGCCGAGGCGGGCGGCGTATGCCTCAACTGGGGCTGCATCCCGACCAAGGCGCTGCTGAAAAGCGCACAGGTCTACACCTACTGCAAATCGGCCGCACACTACGGACTCGACCTCGCGGGCGAGGTAACGCCCGACCTGGAAAAAATCGTGGCGCGTTCGCGCGGCGTCGCCGAAACCATGAGCAAGGGGGTACAGTTCCTGCTCAAGAAGAACAACATCGACCTTATTCCCGGGTTCGGACGGCTTACAGCCCCCGGAAAACTCGATGTGGATGGCACGGAATACGAAGCCGACCACATCATCCTCGCCACGGGAGCGCGTCCGCGCGAAATGCCTTTCATGCCCGTCGACGGCCGGCATATCCTCTCGTCGCGGCAGGCCCTGACGCTCACCGAACTGCCCGAATCGATGGTTGTCGTGGGCTCGGGCGCCATCGGCAGCGAGTTCGCATGGTTCTATGCCGCACTGGGCGTAAAAGTCACCGTCGTGGAATACATGCCCCGCATGATGCCGCTCGAGGACGAGGAGGTGTCGAAAACCATGGAGCGCGCGTTCCGCAAACTGCGTGCGGCGGTAATGACCTCGACGACCGTCAAATCGGTAAAGGTCAACGCCGAAGGACGCTGCGAAGTGGAGGTAGAGGGCAAAAAAGGCCCCGAAACCCTGACGGCGGACATCGTGCTGTCGGCCGTGGGCATCAAATCCAACATCGAGGGGATCGGCCTCGGGGAGCTGGGCATCGCCGTCGAACGCGACAAAGTGCTGGTCGACCAGTTCTACCGCACCAACGTACCGGGCATCTACGCCATCGGCGACATTGTCGGCGGCCCGGCGCTGGCGCACGTGGCCTCGGCCGAAGGCATCTGCTGCGTGGAGGCCATCTGCGGGCTGAATCCCGCTCCGGTGGACTATTCGACCATCCCGTCGTGCGTCTTTACCTCGCCCGAGGTCGCTTCGGTCGGCATGACCGAACAGCAGGCGCAGGAGCGGGGTATCGCCTACAAGGTCGGGCGCTTCCCGTTCACGGCTTCGGGCAAGGCGACGGCCGCCGGCGACCGCGACGGCTTCGTAAAACTCCTCTTCGCCGAGGACGACACGCTGCTGGGCGCCCACATGGTCGGCATGAACGTCACCGAAATGATTGCGGAGCCGACGCTGGCACGGATGCTGGGCGCAACGGCGCACCATATCGCCCGCACGATTCATTCGCACCCGACCATGAACGAGGGTATCATGGAGGCGGCGGAAGCGGCTCTCGGGCAGGCAATCCACCTCTGAACCCGCCTGCCAAATAAAAACGCCTCTCGTGAACCGAGAGGCGTTTTATTATGACGTTACTTTCACACAGGACGTATAGCCAGCCGGCCACAGGTTTCACAGACGCCGTGCACCAAAGGCCGTTCCGGGAACCGCAGGTCACGCATCCCGGAGCGACACCACGAACCGGGCTCCCCCGGTATAAGTCGTATCGAGCCGAAGCGTACCGCCCGATTTCTCCACAATCAGCCGGCAAAGGCTCAATCCCAGTCCCAGCCCCTGCGCAAAAGGATCGCCCTTGTAGAAGCGCTCGAAAACCTTTTCCGCCAATTCGGGTTCAACACCGCAGCCCGTATCGGTGACCGACAGGGTCAGCGTATCCGGCCCGGTCAGGCCGCATTCGACCGTCACGGAACCCCGATCGGTGAACTTGACGGCATTCTTCAGCAGCTCGCGGACAAGCAGCGACACGTAACTCCGGTGCAGCGGAAAGACGATTTCCGGCTCCGCAAGCTCCAACCGGTATTCGACGCCCTCCTTCACGGGCAGATGCTCCATTTCGGTACGGATAATCTGGCTGATGTCGAGCAGTTTCCGGGGCAATTCGGCACTCGTGTTATCCAACTGCGACACTTCGAGCATATCGTTAATCAGCGAGGTGAACAGCTGGGTATTGTCCCGGATAATCTGTGCGAACTCCCGGCGTTCCTCCTCCGAAATATCCTCCCCGGCAATCAGTTCGGCAAAGCCGCTTATTGCATTCAGCGGCGTGCGTATTTCGTGGCTCATCGACCCCATGAAGTCCCGTTTGAGCCGCTCGCTCTCCTGCGCGCGCCGCGACTCGACAGCCAAATTGCGCTGCAGGTGTTTGATATGCAGCAGGTTGCGCCACAGATAGATGACGGCGACGATGGCCAGTATCAGGATAATCAGGGCGAAATAGAGCGAATTCTGCCGTTTCTCGGCCAGCAGCAGCGCCTTGTCGCGCTCCGCCTTGTCCAGTCCGTACTGCACTTCCAGCTCGCCGACCTTTTCGGCGTACCTGTGTGACGAGAGCGAGTCGCGCAGGCCGATTACGTCGTTATAAACCCCGCATGCCTCCTTGTAGCGCCCCATGCGCTCGAGAATCTTGGCCCGGTTGCTGCAAATCGTCACCAGCTGCGACGAAACGCCGCCGGGATGCAACTGCATAATCAGCGAATCGGTATAGGCCAGCGCATTGGCGTAATCGCCCCGGCGCTTGTAATATTCGGCGCTGATCGTATAGAATCCCTGCCTGTTTGTCAGGATATTGCCGGCATCCGCCGCCGCGGAATCCACGAAACGGCGGTAACGCTCGTAATATGCCTGCGAGTTGCGCCGGTCGAGCAGCGGCGACGTGCACATCGTATAGTAACAGACCAGGTAGGACATCTCTTTGGAAATATAGGGCCTGCGGCGCACGATCTCCGGATCGCGGTAATACTCGTCGAGCATCGCGAGGTAGGCGTCGGCCGCATGCACCAATCCGCCCTGATCTTTCACACTGCTGTAAGCCGCAATCAAGCAGGTAATCAGGTTGGCATGGAAGTTCCGGCGCGCTGTGGGACGCATCCGCTCCAGAAGCGCAAGCTCGTCGTTCCAGAAAGGCAGCCCGCGTTCCATCTGCAGGTTGCCCTCGGCCGATGCCAGCCTGTATGCGGCTATGCCCTTGAGAAAGAGCCGCGATGCCTCCTCATACACGTCGCCCGGCGGCAACGTGCGCACCGAGTCGATGTATTCACGGCACAACTCCACGGATTTCTCCGTCCCCGCGACCTGAATCCGGCGCGCAAACTCCACCATGCGGTAATAGGCCGCCAGCCCCTCCATGCCGCTGCCCCGCATCAGCGGCTCGGCCTGCGAGAGCACCCGGGCGAGCGAATCCCCGGCACCGGGCGACGAGATGTAATGCGCGGCCAGCGACCCCAACGACGCCCCGACGGCAAATCCGTCGCCGGCGGCGACCGCTTCGCCGAACAGTTTGCGGCTGTAATACAGTTCGTCTTTCGACGAGTCGTTCAGATCTTTCAGATTCAGCAGGATATCGACACGTTTGCGGGCATCCGGCTCCGCTTCGTAAGCGGATTTCAGCGAATCTACGAGATGTGCCGGAGGTGTCGCGGAAGCAGCGGCTATCCATCCGACAGCCAGCAGCGTCCACAGGGATTTTTTCATACAAGTTGGAATTGGCTATCAAATATAGACATTTAATTCCCAATATCAAAATAAAAAAGGAAGGCCCGCAACGGAACCTTCCTCGTTTCAATTCTTTTCAATTCTCACTTAAACCACTCCTGCAGGTGATCCTTGGCGTAGAAATAATAAACGGCAAGGCCCAGCCAACTGGTCAGCAATACCACGAGCGAAGCGATAATCTTGCCGGCAGTCGAGATGTTCTTCTTGAAGATGTCCATCACACACCAAATCGCACAAGCGACACCGATCAGCCAAATAATAGTTCCAATCATAGCCTTAAATATTTTTAAAGTTAGTAAAACATTTTTCGTTCGAAAACCTCCGCCGGATACACCACGTCGCTCAAAAAGAGCCCCTGCGCCGGAGCGCCGCCGCTCGACCGCGATAAATCGCGGCTTTCGACAATCTCCCGGAACTGCTGCGGGGTGTAACGCCCGCGCCCCACGTCGACCAGCGTGCCGACCACGGCGCGCACCATATTGCGCAGGAAGCGGTCGGCGCGAATCGTAAAGCATAACACGCCGTGTGCGTCGACCGACCATGCGGCATGCATCACGCGGCAGATATTGGTCTTGTTATTCGAATTGAGCTTGGCGAACGACGTGAAATCGTCGTACTCCCGCAACGCTGCGGCCGCTTCGTTCATCCGCCCGACATCCAGCGGCACGTAATACTGCCACGTCGTACCCCGCGTAAAGGGATTCTTGCGCGGTTCGACGAAATAGCGGTATTCACGCTCCCGGGCGCCGAAACGGGCGTGGGAACCGTCGTCCACAGGCGTCAGGCTCCCCGCGGCGATGTCGCCCGGAAGCAGGAAATTCAGCTTGTAGATCAGCTGCGCCGTATCGGACACAGGCTCACGGCAATCGAAATGCGCCACGTAGTAAGAAGCGTTCACGCCCGTATCGGTGCGTCCCGCCCCCGTCACTTCGATCTGCTCGCGCAGCAGGGTAGAGAGCGCCTGCTCGAGCGTCTGCTGCACCGACGGCATGTCGGGCTGCCGCTGCCAACCGCAGTAGGCAGCTCCGTTGTATCGAAGTTCCAGGAAATAACGCATCGCGACAAAAGAGGTTTGCGCAAAAATACAAAAAAATCGAATTAATGGCGCGGTTTTATGTCGAGTTTCACGGGACGAATCATATTCTCGGGCTTGAGCACCTCGTCGAGTTCCTCCCGGCTCAATATTCCATGCTCGAGCACCAGTTCGTAAACGCCTCGGCCGGTTTCCAGCGCCTCCTTGGCTATTTTCGTAGAATTCTTGTAACCGATAATCGGGTTGAGCGCCGTCACCACGCCGATGCTGTTGTGAACGTATTGCAGGCACTTCTCCCCGTTGGCCGTGATACCCTCGACACAACGTATGCGCAGCGTATCGAACCCGTTAATGAGCAGTTCCGCCGACTCGAAACAGCATTGCGCCATCACCGGTTCCATGGCGTTCAGCTCCATCTGCGCCGCCTCGTCGGCCATCGTCACGCAAAGCTCGTTGCCGATGACCTTGAATGCAATCTGGTTCATCACCTCGGGAATCACGGGATTGACCTTGCCGGGCATAATCGACGAACCGGGCTGGCGCGCCGGAAGGTTGAATTCGCCCAAGCCGCAGCGGGGGCCCGAAGACAGCAGCCGCAAGTCGTTGCATATCTTGTTCATCTTCGACGCGATGCGCTTCATGGCGGAAGAGTACCCGACCATGCATACCGTGTCGGATGTGGCGCCCACGAGGTCTTCGGCCAGCTTCACGTCCCAGCCGGTAATCTCCCTGATGGCTGTCGTACAGCGCTCGGCATATCCCGGTTCGGCGCAGATGCCCGTACCGATGGCCGTAGCGCCCATATTAATCGACAGGAACTCCTGCGCCGCATGGTCGAGATTGTCGACTTCGCCCCGCAGGACGCTCGCAAAACCGTGGAACGTCTGCCCGAGGGTCATCGGCACGGCGTCCTGCAGCTGCGTACGCCCCATCTTGAGTACGCCGGCAAACTCGTCGCCCTTACGCGCGAAAGCCGCAATCAGTTCTTCGAGATGTTTTCGCAGTTCGAGGTGCGTAGCGTAAAGCCCGAGGTGGATGGCCGACGGATAGGCGTCGTTGGTCGACTGCGAGCAGTTGACGTGATCGTTGGGCGAGCAGTACTGGTATTCGCCGCGACGGTGCCCCATGATTTCCAGCGCCCGGTTGGCAATGACCTCGTTGGCGTTCATGTTGGTCGTAGTCCCTGCGCCGCCCTGAATCATGTCCACGGGAAAGAATTCGTGGAATTTCCCGGCCATGATTTCGCGGCAGGCCTGCGAAATCGCATCGAACAACTCGTCGGAGAGCAGCCCCATGTCGTGGTTGGCGATGGCAGCGCCCAGTTTCACGGTTGCGAGCCCCTCGATAAATAGCGGGTACTCGCACAGGCGGAACTTGCTGATGGGGAAATTCTCCAGTCCGCGCATGGTCTGTACGCCGTACAGCACATCGTCCGGCACTTCGATGCAGCCTATCAGGTCGCATTCGGTGCGTGTTTTCTGTGGTTCTTTTTTCATATCGCTTACAATATTAAAGTTTATGGCTTGTTTGTATTCCGGTTCATAACACGAAAGCACCAGAAAGTTAACGATTATTTTCCAAATAAAGAAGTATTTCGCATTTTCGTGCCGAAATCACATCTTTTTCCGGCATCCGGTGCGAAACCGAATCCGCGGGCAGGCCGGTGAGAGGTGCATCAGGACAGACGGACGGAACAGCACGGAGCAGGGCTGGCCGCAAGCACCGTATAGAGAACCGGCGAAGCAGGATTGGATAGCGGCAGGACAGGCGGAATATCAGGAGGAAGCACCGAACCCGGAAATCCTATTTTCTTACAGAAAATAAACGGACTGTCCGGCCGGAATCAAATAAATTTGGCAGTGCGCGCGCGTTGTATTATCTTTGTACGAATTTGCACGACTATAAAATCCGGAAAAATCATGAAAGCAGCTATCATAGGTTACGGCAAGATGGGCCGCGAAATCGAGAAGATACTCCTCGAACGCGGCCACAGCGTTGCACTCGTAATCGACAACGACAATACGGCCGACCTGAACGCCGCGAATCTCGCCGGCGTAGACGTGGCACTGGAATTCACCATGCCCACGACGGCCTACGGCAATATCCGCACCTGCATCGAGAACGCCACTCCCGTGGTGAGCGGCACGACGGGCTGGACGGACCGCCTGCAGGAGTTGCAGGAGCTGTGCCGCGAAAAGGGCGGAGCGCTGTTCTACGCCTCGAACTATTGCCTGGGCGTCAACCTGATGTTCCGCCTCAACCGCCAGCTGGCGGAGATGATCGACCGCGTGGGCGGCTACGGCGTACGCATCGAAGAGGTGCACCACACCCAGAAAAAAGACGCGCCGAGCGGTACGGCCATCACGCTGGCCGAGGGCGTCATCGACGGCCTGCACGACAAAACGGCCTGGGTGAACTACGCCCCGGGCATCGAACATGCGACCAACCGAATCGGGGAACCTGCCAACGCGGCGGCGGAACAGGTCGTAATCGGCTCCGTACGCGAGGGCATGGTACCGGGTATCCACACCGTGACCTACGAATCGGCGGACGATATTCTCGAGCTCAAACATACGATTAAGAACCGCCGTACGTTAGCAATGGGAGCTGTAATAGCTGCCGAATTCCTTTGCGGCAAACAGGGCGTCTACTCGATGGACGACCTGCTGAAATAAGATACGAATATGGGTAAGATCAAAGCATTCTTCCGAAACAAATGGGTCGGCTTCGCGCTCGCCTCGCTGCTCTACACGCTGTGGTTCGTCGTATGGACGGGCAACCTCTGGCTGCTGTTGGGCCTCGTCGTGATTTTCGACCTCTACATCTCGAAATTCTTCTACCGCTACGTCTGGTGCCACAACGTGCGCCTCTGCCAGCGGAGCAAGACCTACAAAACCGTCTACGAGTGGGTCAACGCCATCATTTTCGCCACGGTCGTGGCGTCGCTGGTGCACATTTTCGTGTTCCAGATGTACGTCATCCCGACCTCGTCGATGGAAAAGTCGCTGCTCATAGGCGACTACCTCTACGTGAGCAAGGTGACCTACGGGCCGCAGATGCCCAACACGCCGCTGTCGTTCCCGTTCGTGCACCACACGATGCCGTTCTCGCAGACGAAAAAATCGTTCTCCGAAGCGGTCAAATGGCCGTACCACCGGCTCAAGGGGCTGCGCAAAATCAAACGCAACGACGTGGTCGTATTCAACTTCCCGGCCGGGGATACCGTACTGCTCGAAAACCAGGCCGTGACCTACTACGACGTGCTGCGCGGCTACGAGGAGTCGTTCGGCAGGGAGGAGGGGCGCAAGCGCCTCGCCGAGAAATACACCATCGTCAGCCGCCCCGTGGACAAGCGTGAGAACTACATCAAGCGCTGCGTCGCCGTCCCGGGCGATTCGCTCGAGGTGCGCGACGGACAGGTGTGGGTGAACGGATCGCCGCAGGAACCCATCCCGGGCAAGCAATACCAGTACATCGTGCAGGTATCGTCGCCGCTCTCGCAATACGCCATCGACAACCTCGGCATCACGGAATACACCGGCAACGGCTCGGTATACTACATGTTCCTCACCGACGAGGCGGCCGAAAAGGTCAAGGCGCTGGACAACGTGATCTCGTTGCGCCGCTATATCTTCACCCCCAACACGGACGTATTCCCGCAGTGGGCGGAGCCGCGCTGGAGCCAGGACAACTACGGGCCGATCTGGATTCCGCAAAAGGGCGCCACGGTGGCCCTGACCACGGAAAACCTGCCGCTCTACCGCCGCATCATCGAAGCTTACGAGGGACACGATCTGGCGGAGCGCGACGGCAAAATCTACATCGACGGCACCGAGGCCGACAGCTATACGTTCGCCATGGACTACTACTGGATGATGGGCGACAACCGCCACAACTCGGCCGACTCGCGGTTCTGGGGCTTCGTACCCGAAGACCACATCGTGGGCAAGGCTTCGTTCGTATGGCTGTCCCTCGATGCGAACAAGTCGTTCCCGTCGAATATTCGCTGGGATCGTCTTTTCAAAAAGGTACGGTAGGGTGGAGGCCGAGGACAGCTATCTGACAATCGCGGCGGCGGCCGAGGCGGCATCGAGGGAGCGGAGCAGCAAATTCCTCTCCTTTGCCTATCCCGTGCAGTGCGAAGGGCAGATACGCGAAATACTCGACGGCCTGCGCAAAAAGTACTACGACGCCACACACCACTGCTATGCATGGCGGCTGGGGCCCGCAGGCGCAAGTTTCCGCGCCAACGACGACGGGGAGCCTTCGGGCACGGCGGGCAGGCCGATCCTCGGGCAGCTCCTGTCGAACGATTTGACGGACTGCCTCATCGTCGTCGTCCGCTACTTCGGCGGCACGAAGCTCGGCGTCCCGGGGCTGATTGCGGCCTACAAGGAGTCGGCGGCCGAAGCAATCGCTGCGGCCGAGGTTGTACGGCGTACCGTCGACCGTACCGTCCGGGTGGATTTTCCCTACATCGTCATGAACGACATCATGCGCGTTATCAAAGACGAGCAGCCCAAAATCGTATCGCAGGAGTTCGACAACCTCTGCACGATGGTGCTCACCATCCGCGAGAGCCGCGCCGCGGGACTGATTGAAAAACTGAAAAAAGCCGGGGGCTCGCTCCCCGAAAACGAATAATGGCACACGAAAATTCGATATATATCAAAGGTGCGCGGGTTCACAACCTCAAGAACATCGAGGTGGAAATTCCGCACGACAAACTGGTCGTCGTCACGGGCCTCTCGGGCTCGGGAAAGTCTACGCTGGCTTTCGACACGATCTTCGCCGAAGGACAGCGCCGCTATGTCGAGAGCCTCTCGGCATATGCCCGCCAGTTCCTCGGGAAAATCAACAAACCCGACGTGGACATCATCTCGGGCATTGCGCCGGCCATCGCCATCGAGCAGAAAGTCAACACGCGCAATCCCCGTTCGACGGTAGGCACCACGACCGAGATATACGACTACCTGAAACTGCTGTTCGCCCGCACCGGCCACACCTATTCGCCCGTATCGGGACAGGAGGTGCGCTGTTACAGCGTGGACGACGTGGCGGCCTACATCCAAGGGCTGGGCGAGGGCAGCCGCGTCGTCATCGCCGCACCGCTCGTACTGAGCCCGGGGCAGGGCATCATCGAGAAACTCACGCTGCTGCTCTCCGACGGCCTGATGCGCGTCCGGACGGGCGGCGAAACCCGCCTTATCGAGGACATCCTGCCCGGCATCGACGACAAGACCGACGCCGGAGAAATCCTCGTGGTCGTGGATCGTGCGCGTATCGCGGCGGACGACGACACACAGACTCGCCTGCGCGATTCGATTGCCCGCGCATTCTCCTACGGCGAGGGCATCTGCACGGTCATAAGCGACAGGGGCACGGCTGAATTTTCGTCGCGCTTCGAAGCCGACGGCATCGAGTTCGAACCGCCGACGGAGCACCTGTTCAGTTTCAACAACCCGCTGGGGGCATGTCCCCGCTGCGAGGGCTACGGCAAGGTAATCGGCATCGACGAAGACCTGGTAATCCCCGACAAGAGCAAAACCATCTACGAGGACGCCATAGCCTGCTGGCGCGGCGAAACGATGCGCAAATGGAAAGAGCGCCTCGTGGAGAATGCCTACAAGTTCGATTTCCCGATACACACCCCGTTCCATGAGCTGACGCAGGAGCAGAAACGGCTGCTGTGGCGCGGCAACGAATATTTCCACGGACTGGACGACTTCTTCGCCTACATCGACTCGGAGCGGCGCAAAATCCAGTTCCGCGTGATGAAGGCCCGCTATACGGGCAAGACCGCCTGCCCCGAATGCGGCGGCAGCCGCCTGCGCAAAGAGGCGCTGTACGTACGTGTCGGCGGGAAAACCATTGCCGATTTGGTGATAATGCCGGTCGACGAACTGATTCCGTTCTTCAACGGACTGGAACTCGACGAGCACGACGCGAAGACCGCGGCGCGCATCCTGGTCGAGATACGCAACCGCCTGCAATACCTGGCCGACGTAGGGTTGGGTTACCTGACGCTCGACCGCCTTTCGTCGACCCTCTCGGGCGGCGAAAGCCAGCGCATCAACCTTTCGACCTCGCTGGGCAGCAACCTCACGGGCTCGCTCTACATCCTCGACGAGCCCTCGATCGGCCTGCATCCGCGCGACACCAACCGGCTCATCAAGGTACTCAAGCAACTGCGCGACCTGGGCAATACGGTCATCGTCGTCGAGCACGAGGAGGAGGTAATCCGCGCCGCCGACTACATCGTCGACATCGGCCCCAAGGCGGGCTACAACGGCGGCGAAGTGGTTTTCAGCGGCACGCTGCCCCAGCTGCTCGAAAGCAGGAAGAGCCTGACGGCCGACTACCTGACCGGTCGCCGCTCGATAACGCCTCCCGCGACCGAACGCGGCTGGAGCAACTCGATCACAATCGAAGGAGCCCGCGAAAATAACCTCCGGAACATCGACGTACGGATTCCGCTGGGGGTGATGACCTGCATCACGGGCGTCAGCGGAAGCGGCAAATCGTCGCTTGCAAAGGGCATCCTCTACCCGGCGCTGCGGCGCATGCTTTTCGACACGGGCGTCAAGCCGGGCGATTTCGACGGCATCACGGGGAACGTGCAGCTGCTCAAATCGGTGGAGATGATCGACCAGAATCCCATCGGCAAATCGTCGCGCTCGAACCCGGTGACCTACATCAAGGCTTACGACGAAATCCGCAAACTGTTCGCCGACCAACCTTACGCCCAACATACGGGACTCGGGGCTTCGTCGTTCTCGTTCAACATCGCAGGAGGACGCTGCGAGGAGTGCCAGGGCGAGGGTGTGATCAAGGTTTCGATGCAGTTCATGGCCGATGTCGAACTGGTCTGCGAAGCGTGCGGGGGCAGGCGTTTCCGCGACGAAATCCTCGAGGTGAAATACCGCGGCAAGTCAATCTACGACGTGCTGGAGATGACCGTCGACGACGCAATCGCGTTCTTCGGTGAAGACAGGAAGGACTCGACCTGCAAGCGCATCGTCGAACGGCTCAAACCGCTGCAGGACGTGGGGCTGGGCTACATCAAGCTCGGACAGTCGTCGTCGACCCTTTCGGGCGGCGAGAGCCAGCGCGTGAAACTGGCGTCGTTCCTCACCAAGGACAGCGCGCAGGGCGGCGTAATGTTCATCTTCGACGAACCCACGACAGGACTCCATTTCCACGACATCAACAAGTTGCTGGCGGCATTCAACGCCCTGATCGAACGGGGACACACAATCGTCGTCGTGGAGCACAACATGGACGTCATCAAATGCGCCGACTGGGTCGTCGACCTGGGGCCCGAGGCGGGCACGGGCGGCGGCAACGTCGTATTCGAGGGCACGCCCCGCAACCTGGAGCAATGCCCGGCGAGCCACACGGGCCAATACCTCCGCCTGCGTACGAAATTATAACGTAACCCCGCCCCGGAAAGGGCGGAAATCCCCGGACAAGCGACAACACAATGGAATTCTTCACATACAGACTCCCCAACGGCATACGGGGCATCCACCGGCAGGTGAAAAGCAACGTGGCGCACTGCGCGCTGGTCGTCAATGCCGGAAGCCGCGACGAACACCCGGAGCAATACGGGCTGGCGCATTTCACCGAACACGCATTTTTCAAGGGCACGCAGCGCCGCCGCGCCTGGCAGGTCAACTGCCGGCTGGAAAACCTCGGCGGCGAGCTGAACGCCTTTACCACCAAGGAGGATACGACCATCCACGCCACGACGCTGCGCGGGGACTTCCCCAAGGCGGCCGAACTGATTGCCGACATCGCATTCCGCTCGACGTTCCCCGATCGGGAACTGGAGCGGGAGAAGGAGGTAATCGTCGACGAAATCAACACCTACAAGGATTCGCCCGCCGACCTGATTTACGACACGTTCGAAGACATGCTCTTCGCGGGGTCGGAGCTGGGGCACAACATCCTGGGCCGCAAAAACGCGCTGGCACGCTATAACGGCGACGCCATCCGCGCCTTCACGGGCCGCACGCATACCACCGACCAGATGGTCTTTTCATCCATCGGCAACTTCACGGCCAAGACCGCCGAAGCGGTCGCCGCGCGTTACTTCGCGGAACAGATCACGGCAACACGCAGCTTCGACCGCGCGGCGCCCGCTCCCTGCACGGCTTTCGAGAAAACCGTAGTAAAACACACCCACCAAACGCATTGCATCATCGGCAACCGCGCCTACGGCATCGGCGAGGAAAAGCGCCTGCCGCTGGCCCTTTTGGTGAATATCCTCGGCGGACCGTGCGCCAATTCGCTGCTGAACGTCGTGGTACGCGAGAAAAACGGACTGTCGTACAACATCGAGGCAAGCTACACGCCGTACAGCGACACGGGCATCGTGGCCATCTATTTCAGTTCCGAGAACGGCAATACGGCGCAGTGCATCGAACTGATTGAAGGCGAGTTGCGCAAGCTTCGCACCGCGCCGCTCACGGCACGCCAGCTCTCGATGGCAAAAAAACAGTTCATCGCCCAGCTGGCCATCTCGAGCGAGAGCAACGAAGGGTACATGCTCGGCGCGGGCAAGAGTTTCCTGACCCACGACGACGTGGACACGATGGAACAGGTTTATGCCAAGGTGCGCACGCTGACCGCATCGCAGTTGACGGAGGTGGCCGAAGAGGTTTTTTCCGGCATGTCGAGGCTTATCTATAAATAAAGGATATGGAAAAAGAGATTGTAATCGTCCTGCTCGACGATTTTGCAGACTGGGAGGCGGCATTCCTCGCCCCGGCGCTGCGTACGGGCGTAATGCCGGGACACACGCCATTCTGCGGCACGAAATACATGACACCCGACGGAAAAGCCGTCCGCTCGCTGGGCGGGATGCAGGTAACGCCCGACTGCGACGCATCGGCGCTTCCCGGCAACTGTGCGGGAGTGATTCTTGTCGGCGGCATGCGGTGGCAGTCGGACGAGGCGCTGCGGATTGTGCCGCTCGTCGAGGAGGCACTCGCGCGCGGAGTGCTCGTCGGGGCCATCTGCAACGCTGCGTCGTTCCTGGCCGCACACGGGTTCCTGAACGGCGTACGGCACACGGGCAACACTGTCGAAATGCTGAAAAAGTGGGGCGGGGAGCGCTACACGGGCCAGGCGCTCTACGAAGAGCGGCAGGCCGTGCGCGACGGCAACATCGTGACGGCCAACGGCACCGGCTGCCTCGAATTCACCCGCGAATGCCTGCTTGCCCTCGGCGCCGACACGCCCGAGGCGGTCGATGCGTCGTACAAGTTCAACAAACACGGTTTCTGCAAGGCGTAATGGAGGCCCTCGAACAATACATCCGCGCCCACACCTCGCCCGAAGAGGCATTGCTGCACGAGCTCGACCGCGAAACCAACCTGCGTGTCGTGCAGCCCCGCATGCTTTCGGGGCATATCCAAGGACGCCTTTTGGAAATGCTCGTGCGGATGCTCCGGCCGCGGCGCGTCCTCGAAATAGGTACGTTTACGGGTTATTCGGCGCTCTGCATGGCAGCAGGGCTGGACGGGGAGGCCGAACTGCATACCGTCGAAGTGGAAGACGAGCTGGAAGAGCTGGCGCAGTCGTTCTTCGACCGCAGCGCCCACGGCTCCAAAATCCGGCTGCACATCGGTTCGGCGCTCGCCATCGCTCCGGCGCTGGGCATAGAGTTCGACCTCGTATTCATCGACGGCGACAAGCGCGAGTATCCGGACTACTACCGGATGCTGATGGGCGACGACGGCGGCAAACCGCTGGTGCACAGCGGATCGGTGCTGATTGCAGACAATATCCTCTGGTCGGGGAAAGTCGTGCAGCCCGTCGCACACAACGACCGCCACACACAGGCGCTCGTGGAATTCAACCGCATGGTCGTCGAAGACCCGCGGGTCGAAAACGTAATCGTCCCGTTGCGCGACGGCCTGAACCTGATACGCATAAAATAAGATGGAAATCAAAGAATTACAGGAACGTGTCGACGCATGGATCAAGGAGTACGGCGTGCGTTACTTCAGCGAACTGACGAATATGGCCGTACTCACGGAAGAGGTGGGGGAGCTGGCGCGCATCATGGCGCGCAAATACGGCGACCAGTCGTTCAAAGAGGGAGAGAAATGCAACCTCGCGGACGAAATGGCCGACGTGCTGTGGGTATTGACGTGCCTTGCCAACCAAACGGGCGTAGACCTCACGGCTGCCATGGAAGCGAACTTCGCCAAGAAAACCTCCCGCGACAGGGAACGGCATAAAAACAATCCGAAACTCTGATAGATGCAAGCCGGACGCACAAGGCCGGATACGAGACACGCCCCGTAAGAAATGGCCGGGGAAAGGCAAAGAATGTTGCGCCGGGTTTAAAAACCCGATACGAATACGGAAAGTCTGATACGAAAAAACATCCCGCACAGGGCCGGAAGCCGCTGTGCGGGATGTTTGCATCGAGAAAGCACCGGAGAGAACCGGATATGCCGGTTATCGCCGGGGAAGCGTGCGGGGTTCGGCCAGCGTGTGCGGTTCGGCCTCGGAAACTTTCAGCGGCACGGCCCGCATCACCACCTGCCGCTGTGCGTCGGACAGTTCATCAAAGGCTTTTCCGAACTGCCGCAGCGCCAACCCGGCGCGGACATCGTCGAACGCCTGCGCAATGCGGCTCTGCACTTCGCGATAGCGACCGTAGGAGGCATCGCGGGCCATTTGCAGCGATACGACGCCCTGGCTCACCGGATAACTCATCTTACCGCCGCCGGGAAGGTCGAATTCGGCATCCGACCTCTCGGAAAACCCGGAATCGTTGGACGGGTTGAGCACGAACGCCTTGACACGCGCCGTAAGTTCCCCGGCATCAATCACCTCCTGCCGGCCGGCAGTCCCGGCCATCACCTTGCCCGAGCCGTTGACCAGCACCAGAAACAGATTGCGCTCCTTGATTCTGAAATCGTTGCCGGAGGATGTCACATCGGTGACATTTATCCTTCCGTCGACCGGCTGTACCGTCGTATCCGGCGGCAGCATGCGCACGACCGCACGGTCGTCGGTTCCGTCATACAGCACACGCAGTATGCCGGCGGCACGCAAAGCCTGTTTCACGTCGGTCACAACGCCCATACTCGTATTTTTCCGGGCCATAATCCATGCTCCGACATCGGCAGAGGGACGCTCACTGCGCCACGCGATAAGCCGTTCTTTCAATCCGGCGGTCGTTGCAGGCTCGCCGTTCAGCAGTATGTTCCCGTCGGAAGAAACCTGTATAAGGACAGTATTCAGCGAAGTTTCCACCACATTTTTCATCTCCCGGTTCCAGTTCCCGTAACTATTGGCGGAAATGCGGTACCAGTCACCCACCGAGAGCCTCACAGTATTCCGCAACAAGGCATCGAAGCATTCGAAACTCCGGTCGGCGCTGTTCACAATCAGGCTGTCGCAGGTTATTTCCGTCAAGCCGTCTTTCATCGTCGGGTCGGGCGAATCGTCCCTGAAACGGACACGCACGTTGCCGGCGAATATCATCGTTTGTACATCGGACGGATAGACCCTGTCGGCACAGAGCACCTCCAGCAGGCCCGAAGAGCCGAATGTCACCGTTTTGTTTACGGCGGTCGCCGGATTACCGGAAACTTCGTCCGCAGGCAGCTGCTGCATAGCCTCCCGGCCGGCGCCGGAAAGGATTTCGCGCTGCGCAGCCACATAGCCGGACAGCTCGTCGCGGGTAACGGAACGCCCGTTCAGGGTGATGGCGCCGTTTTCGCCGATATGGACGGATGTTCCGTCAGGGGCTTCGGCATCGGGCGTCCGGGTCGTAAAACTGCAAAGGAGTATCATTCCCGCCACTATCGGGACGGCTGCACCGAGGCGCAGGAACGCGAATCGGCGCATTCGGAATTGTGTCATCATGGCAAATCGGTTTTTAGTGAGTGAATGATTCAACCCGCAGGCTATATCCGGATTATAACCGAAGAGTTGACGGAAAATAATCGTTCTGTATTCGGTAAGGTCGTATCCCGCGTCGAGCACGTCGCGGTCGGCTTCCCACTCCTGCACCTCGGAGAGCCAGCGTGCAGCTATCCACACGAATGGATTGAACCAGAAGATACAGCGCACCGATTCGACGGCTATACGCTCGCAGGTGTGGCGATGGCGAATGTGGCTCGCCTCGTGGCAAAGCACGATTCCGCGCCTGCGCCCCTCGTAGCCCTCGCCGAGAAAGACCGTACGAAAGAATGAAAAGGGTGTTTCGACCTGCTGATTCTCCGCAACCGCATATTCCCCGCACTCGGTAATCCGGGAACGGCGGCGCAGGCGCCGGATACCGGCGATGCGCACAGCGAGGATTCCCAGCGACACGGCCGCAGTCAGCACATACAATACAAGGAGTGCGACGCGGGCGACATGTCCCCAATCGACAGCCGGAGCCGTAAATTCGTCCGGCACCCTTATTTCCGCCATCGTCCCGACACCGATGCCGTCAGGCTCCGGCAACTCCGCCGCAGGCACGGCTGCAATCAGCGGCAGCGGATAAACCACCGTGCGGGCAGGGTAGAGGGGAATGTTGAGTGCCGGAATCACGACGGAGAGCCACACAGCGAACACCAGATAACGGCGGCAGGCCGCATAGGAAACCTTGCGGACGAGCAGCAGGCGGTAAAAAGCCAGCAGCAAACCGCTGCAAAAAAGCACTTCAAGCAGGTAAAGGGCCGGGGATTTCATCACTTGCGTTTTTTGAGCATGTCCAGGATAGCATCGGTTTCCTCCAGCGAAATCGCCTTGTTTTCGGAGAAGAACGACACCAGCCGGCTCACGGAACCGCCGAAGAAGTTGTTCAGCACGGTATCCATATAACGGCGCGCATAGTCGTCTTTCGAGATAAGGGGGTAATATTCGTGGGTCTTGCCATAGGCCTTGTGCGACACGAAACCTTTCTTTTCGAGAATGCGGACAATTGTCGAAACGGTGTTGTAGGCCGGTTTGGGTTCGTCCATCTCGTCGAGAATATCGTGTACGACGACGGCTCCTTTGGCCCATAAAACCTGCATGATTTCCAGTTCTGCACGGGTCAGTTCCTGCGGTCGGCTCTTCGCTGTTTCTGCCATAACTATATATTTAGTTGATTATCCTGACACGAAGGTAAAACTAAAATATTAGTTATACAACTATTTTTTTAATTATTTTTCCGGAAAAGTAAAAAACCCGCTCTCAACGGCTTGAGAGCAGGGTAGCACCTATTCGGTAAGGAGTCATTCCGGAAGGACAGGCAATCGTACGCGGCCGGAATCGCTACTCGGCAAGTTCGATACATATCGCGCCGTATTTTCCCGGCCTGCCGTACTTTTGCACCGCTTCGACGGGCAGCATGTAGAAATAGCGCATAGGAACTGCCGCTGCCATCGAAAATGCGTTGGTATGGCACATCTTCAGCCACGATTCGAGGGTGGAGAATTCACCGTCGAAAATCACGAGCGGCCGGCGATCGGGATAAATATCCCCGATAACGACTCCCTGGTCCGTGCCGTAGCGGGCCATCGTTTCATCGTCGGTATGTATCTCGAGCGTGCGCAGCACCAATCCGTCGATAAACTGAAAAATACTGCCCGGAACACGCACGCCGTCGAGCTCATAGACGGCCTTGTCGGACAACTCGCGCCACAGTTCGTCGGGCACCTTGAACATCAGTTCGTTCCCGAGCGCCTTGCGCGCCGCTTCGTATTCGTCGCGCAGGGTGTACGACCCAATATATTTCGGGACATAGCGCATTTTGCGGCTCTTCGGGTCGTACTGCTCGCCCCCGAACCAGTTGTAGCCCGCAACATTGCCGAGCAGGTGAGGACGCACCCCCTTTTTACGGCTGCGTTCGGTGAAAAATTTCAGCAACCGTACCTTTTCACGCCGTGTCGTATCCGAAAGCCGCATGCGGCGGTTCTTAACCCGTACCTTGCGCACGTTCCACAAGGTTACGGCATCGTAGGCTACGGCCTCCGTAGTGCGTTTTTTGTTGAGCTTATAGGCAAACGGCCGTCCGGCAGCCGCAGCTGCAAGGTCGGAGTAGGGTGCCTGATCGGCCACCTCCTCGCGCTGCGCCTGATCGAAACGAAGTTGCGCCTCGGGTTTCTGCGGTTCCTGGGCCGACACCCCGGCTATCGCCATGCAAGCGCCCGCAAGGGCCGCTGTCCGGATAAAGACATTTTTCATACGTCTGTTACTAAAATTTTAGTAAAAATAGAACTAAAAATTTAGATGTGCAAATTTCTGTGGGTAATAACACGCCGGCAACAACAATTCCCGAAACGATCGTCGACGCGACTCCCCGGGCACAGCCGCTGCCGGAACGGAAAAACCGGCAGCAGGAGTATGACAGCAGCGCATGGAGGCAGGGCAAGAGCAGTATGCGGAAGTGAAGCGCAGGGATAGACGCCTTGAAACCTGCGGAACGACAACGTCCCGAACTCGTATGAGTCCGGGACGTTTTTCAGAAACACGGCAGGGTAGCGACTACTCCAGTTTGAGGTCTTTCTTGATACCCTCGATTTTGGCGTCGAGTTCGCCCAACACCCGCTCGAAGTCCGCGACCGATTGCAGGGGAGCCTTCACGCCGAAATAGAACTTGATTTTCGGCTCCGTACCCGACGGGCGAACAGAAACGAGCGTTCCGTCCTCGGTAAACCACTGGAGCACATTGCTCTGATCCTGCACGATTGGGGTCTTGGCGCCGCTCTTCACATCGGTCTGCTCGAGCGAAAGGAAGTCGTTGATTTTCACTACGGGCGAACCGAGAATCGTTTTGGGCGGGTTTTCGCGGAAGTCGACCATCATCTTCTGAATCAGCTCGGCGCCCTCCTTGCCCTTGCGGACGACCGAAACGAGGCCCTCGCGGTAGAAACCGTACTTCACATAGAGTTCCTGCAGCCACTCGTAGAGCGTCAGGCCCATCGTATCCATGGCCCATGCGGCTGCCTCGGCTGCCAGCGAGCAGGCCGACACGGCATCCTTGTCGCGCACGTAGTCGCCCGCAAGGTAGCCGAACGACTCCTCGCCGCCGCCGATATACTTGGCCTTGCCTTCGTTCTCGCGGATAATCTTGGCGATGTACTTGAAACCCGTGAGGCAGTCGTAGCACTTCACCTTGAAATAATCGGCCACGGCGTTGGCCATCTGCGAGGTAACGATGGTCTTCACGACATACTGGTTGCCGTCCAGCTCGCCGCGCTCGGCCCAGCGGGTCAGCTGGTAGCTCAACAGCAGCACGAGGGTCTGGTTGCCGTTCAGCAGCACGTATTCGCCTTTCTTGTTGCGAAGCGCCACGCCGATCCGGTCGGAATCGGGGTCGGTGGCCAGCACGAGGTCGGCGCCCTGCTTCGCTGCGAGGTCGATAGCCATCGACATGGTTTTGCGCTCCTCGGGATTGGGCGACTCGACGGTGGGGAAGTTGCCGTCGATGACGGACTGCTCGGGAACCATGATTACGTTCGTGAAACCAAACTTCTTCAGCGACGCAGGAACCAGGCGGACGCCCGCACCGTGCATCGGGGAGTAGACAATCTTCATGTCGTGGTACTTCTTCACGCTTTCGGGCGAGAGCGACAGTTCGTGTACCTTATTTAAATAGATTTCGTCGAATTTCTCGTCGAGCACCTGAATGTTCTCCGGATTCCTGCCCGTTAGAATCATGTTCACGTCGGTAATCTTCTCCACCTCGGCGATGATGTTCTTGTCGTGCGGCGCAGTGACCTGCGAACCGTCCGTCCAATAGGCCTTGTAACCGTTGTACTCCTTGGGGTTGTGCGAGGCGGTAACCACCACGCCCGAATGGCATTTCAACTCGCGGATGGCGAAGCTCAATTCGGGCGTCGGACGCAGGGCGTCGAACAGGAAAACGGTAAATCCGTTCGAGGCGAAAATGTCGGCGACACGCTCGGCGAACATACGCGAATTATTGCGGCTGTCGTGCCCGATCGCAACCCGGATCTGCTCGCCCGCGAAGTTCTTCTTGAGGTAGTTCGCAAGCCCCTGTGTCGCAGCGCCTACGGTATAGACATTCATGCGGTTGGAACCCACACCCATGATGCCGCGCAGGCCGCCCGTGCCGAATTCGAGGTCTTTGTAAAAGCTTTCGACAAGCTCTTTCATATCGTTATCCATCAGGTACTTAACCTGTTTTTTAGTGGCTTCATCGTAGTGGCCGTCAAGCCATGTCTGTGCTTTTTTCAGCACCATTTGCTCCAATTCGTTAGCCATAAGTCTTATTAGTTTTATTTATAATTTAGTTATAAGATGATTCAAAAAATTTATATGCAAATATATAAAATATATTTCGATTATTCAATATCAGGGAGTTAAAATCGACCATCCGGAAACCGTTGTTTTTCTATATATAAAAAAAGTGAAATTGCAACATATTTTCGGAAATCTTTTTGCAAAATTATTCACAACTTTGTCACATCAAAAACAGTGCAACCCTTATCATGTTAAACAACACGCAGACATATAGCGATATGTGGCAGAACTGCCTTGACCGCATCAAGGCACAGACTTCCGAAGAGGAGTTCGCGAAGTGGTTCCAGCCTATCGTACCGCTCGAATTCGACGGCACCAACCTGCGCCTGCGTGTCCCCAACGAAAGTTACGTACACCAGATCGAGAAGAACTACATTCCGTTCCTGCGCCCGATCATCTCGCAACTCTACGGGCAACAGACCCGGCTGCACTATGCCGTGCCCCGCTCGGTCACTCCGGTCGTACCCGTTACCGCCGACGCCGACACCACGGCCATCTCGCGTTTCAACACGCAGACCAACACGGCAAATATAAAGAATCCTTTCGTTATTCCGGGACTCAAAAAGATAATTATCGACCCGCAGCTCAATCCGGGCCTCACGTTCGCGACTTTCATCGAGGGCGAGTGCAACCGGCTGGCACGCTCGGCGGGCATGTCCGTCGCGGTGAATCCGGGCAACAATCCGTTCAACCCCTTATATATATACGGGGATTCGGGACTGGGCAAAACCCATATCGTGCAGGCCATCGGCCACGAGGTGCGCCAGCGCCACCCCGAACTGCAGGTGCTGTACGTGTCGATGAACAAGTTCCAGGCACAGTTCCAGACCGCCTACAAGAACGGTGAAATCCCCGATTTCATCCACTTCTACCAGATGATCGACGTACTGATCATCGACGACATTCAGGAGCTGACCGGGAAGACGGGTACGCAGAACGCGTTCTTCAATATCTTCAACCACCTGCAGCTGGCGGGCAAACAACTGATTCTCACTTCGGACAAGCCGCCCGTGGAGCTGAAAGACATCGAGCAGCGGCTGCTGACCCGCTTCAAGTGGGGACTTTCGGCACAGCTCAATACGCCGGACTACGATACGAAACTCAAGATTATCCGCGTCAAGGCGCAGAAACTCGGGGCGCAGATTTCGGACGACGTCGTGGCCTACCTGGCCGACAATATCTCGGCCAACGTGCGCGAAATCGAGGGTGCGCTCTCGTCGCTGGTGGCGAACGCTTCGTTCCTCGGCCGCAAAATCACCACATCGCTGGCAAAGGAGATACTCAAAGTGTATGTCCAGCTCTACCAGAAGGAAATCACGATCGACCATATCATCAAGGTCGTATGCGAATACCTGAACCTCGATTTCGCCCGCTTCAACTCCACCGAGCGCACACGGGAAATCGCGCAGGCCCGCCAAATCGCGATGTACCTCTCGAAGCAGCACACCAAGGCGCCGCTCACGACCATCGGTTCGGCAATCGGAGGGCGCAACCACGCGACCGTACTCCACTCGTGCAAGGCCGTATCGAACCTGATTGAAACCGACAAGGCATTCCGCCGCCAGGTCGAAGAAATAGAAAAGAAAGTACTGGCGCAGTAAGCTTCGCGGAAGACGGAAATCTTCCGAAAAGCTGCGCGCCTTTGCATACCGTAATACCCAAACAGGGAGCCGTGACAGGTTTTGTCACGGCTTTTTTTATATCTTTGTCTCCATGAAAAGAATCTATCGTTTCAAGGTTCTGCGGATGGCAGCATTGCTGCTGCTGTGCGCTCCGGCATTCGTCGCATGCGGAGTGCTGCTCATCCGCCTGCGGCCGCAAAATCCGCTTATCTGGATAATCGGGTGTCTGGGGAGCCTTTTCTTCGGAGCCTGTTTCATCTACGGACTCGGCATTCTCCGACAATTGTCACGCAACAGCGAAGCCCTGATACTCACACCGGAAAAAATCACAATACGCCAGCCAAACGGGAAACAATACGACCTGAAATGGAGCGAGATCCGGGTTTTCAATGAAATCCGACTCCAGAGCCAGTCTTTTATCGCAGTCGTCACGTATGAAATCCCGGAAGAGGCCAGGCAGGAACGCAACCGGTTTCGCATGCGACTGACCAAATGGAACCGCAGCCTGACGGGATCCGCGATAAACATCTCGCCGGATTTAATCAGCTGCCAACGCAACGAACTATACAAAACGCTTTGCCGATACCTCGAAAAATACGGACAATAACAGTATGGACCAACCCAAACTCGAACGCCTGCTGCGGCTGATGAAGCTGCTGACGGCGAATACCACGTACAACATCGACCAGCTGGCCGAACGGCTCGACATGTCGCGCCGCACGGTATACCGCTATATCGACACGTTCCGCGAGGCGGGCTTCGTCATCAAAAAATCGGGCGACTGCATCCGCCTCGACAAGGAATCGCCGCATTTCCGCGACATCTCGCAGCTGGTACATTTCACCGAAGAAGAGGCCGTAATCCTGAAAAGCGCCATCGAGAACATCGACGACACGAACATGCTGAAGCAGAACCTCAAGCGCAAACTCTACTCGGTCTACGACAACAAAACGCTGGCCGACACGGTGGTCAGGGGCAAGAACGCCCCGAACATCCGCACGCTGATCGAGGCCATCGGCGAGCAGCGGCAGGTCGTCCTGCACAGCTACCAGTCGGCACACGGCGGCGAAGTCCGCGACCGCAGGGTAGAGCCGTTCGCCTTTACCACCAACTATGTGCAGGTGTGGTGTTACGACCCGGAAGCCGGCGCCTGCAAGTTATTCAAGACTTCGCGCATCGGAGCGGTGGAACTTACCGAAGCCGCATGGGAGCACGGGAAGGAGCACTGCGAGGGATTCATCGACGTTTTCCGCATGCACGGACAAACACGCCACCGGGTACAATTGGAACTGGGATTACTGGCCTACAACCTGCTGTGCGAGGAGTATCCGCTGGCCGAGCGCGACGTCCGGCCGTCGGGCCGGGGACGCTGGCTGCTCGACACGGAGGTCGCAGGATACGCCGGAGTGGGACGCTTCGTCGTGGGACTGCTGGACGACATCCGCATCGTCGATTCGCCGGGACTGGCGAAATATATCCGCGAATATATCGACGCGAACATTTTTTAGCACGGTTTTTTCATTATATTTGTGTAAAACAAAACACCGACACCATGAAAACAAACACCGCAATAATGCTGGGAGTGCTGTGCACGGCACTTGCGACCGGCTCCTGCTGCCGGCAGGCCCCGGCACCGGAAACGCCCGGCGCAAAAACGACCGGAGAGGTCGTATTCAAAGATTACGGAGCCGGGCCGACCGTGCTGAACATCGAAGACTATACGCTGTCGAACGAGAATTTCAGGACTACGCTCTGGACGGGCAATAACCTGCAGGTCACGGTAATGGCGATTCCCGTCGGCTGTGACGTCGGGCTGGAACAGCACCATGACATCGACCAGTTCCTGCGCATCGAACAGGGTACGGCACAGGTGATGATGGGCGACAGCGAGGACAACCTCGACTTCGTGCGGGAAGCCTCGGACGATTTCGCGATTTTCGTTCCCGCCGGGAAATGGCACAACATCGTCAACAAGGGGAACACGCCGCTGAAAATCTACTCGATTTACGCCCCCGCAGAGCATCCCCACGGCACCGTGCACAAGACCCAGCAGGAGGCCATGGAGGCCGAACACCATCATTAGGCCGCCCGGCTTTCCCGAAAAAAACGTATGTTTTCCGAAAAAACATACGTTTTTTCTTTGTGTGTCACAAGTTGTCACAACAGAGCCGTTCCTTTGTATCGTGAACCTAAAAAGAAAACAATTATGGGAACAGCTTACAAAATCAGGTGCAAGCACTGCGGAGCGCAGTTCGAGCACTACATGCAGCCCGGCTACGGCATGCTGCCGATGTGCGTGGGATGCGGCGAATACGTCGAAACAGAAACGGCGATCCGGTGTCCGGCATGCCTGAAAAAACTCAACACCTCGAAGGAGGAGTTCAACGAACAGATAGAGGTGACCTACATGTGGGATTGAGCCGCAAAAAAGTGGGCGCGGGAGGCGCAGAAATCCACGGAAAATTTATATCTTTACACAAAATACGCCCTGCCCGGGCATTACGCCGAAAAATCGGCGCGGCGCACGGCACGTACTATTTTTAAGGAAACAAAAAACAATTTTTCGCAAACCGATGACACAGTTGCAGGTAGGGGATATGGCCCCCGATTTCAAGTCCACGACACAAGACGGTGAGCCCCTGTCGCTTGCCGACCTGAAAGGACAGCGCACGATACTCTATTTTTATCCCAAGGACAACACGTCGGGCTGCACGCTCGAGGCCAAAAGCCTGCGCGACGGCAAGGCAGAGTTAGCGCGGATGGGATTCCGCATTATCGGCGTGAGCCCCGACAGCGAAAAGTCGCACAAAAACTTCTGTGCGAAGCACGACCTGAATTTCACGCTGCTGTCCGACACCGACCACAGCGTCTGCGAAGCCTACGGGGTCTGGGCCGAGAAATCGATGTACGGCCGCAAATACATGGGCGTACTGCGCACGACGTTCGTTATCGACGCCGAGGGGCGTATCGAGAAATTGTTTACGAAGGTAAACACCGCAAACCATTACCAGCAGATTCTGGACGCATACAAATAGGCGAATGAAACGGTTCGGGAGCATATTACTGGCAGCAGGCTGCCTGTTCGGCACCTTGCAGTCGCATGCAAGGCAGCTCCCGGCGGAACCGGCGCAGGGCTCTCCGAAGCACCCCGCACAGGAACTCCCTGCGGGAGTAGCAGCAGAACGGCCGGCGGCACCGCAGCAGGAATTCCCGGCTGATTTCGCGGCCAAGGCGCATGCCGCGGCCCGCGAACTGCGGATGCTCCCGCCCGAAGAGTTCAGCCTCCAATGGCTGCGCGAGGAGGTCGACCCGATACAGCGGGCCCGCCGCAAGATAAGAGAGGAGATGCAGCACCGCGCCATGACGCAGGAGTCGGTGATAAAAGCACACCGGCACACGCAGAAGCGCGACCTGAACAAAGAGGTCGGCTCTTGGCGGATGAGCATCGGCAACACTTCGGTCGACAACTGGAGTCCTTTTCAGGATCGTGCGCTGGACGCCCGGACGATACGCTTCCCCGTTCCGCGCGACGCACGGGCGGACAAACGCACCGACCAGATGAAAGCCCTCGACAGGATGCGGCGGCAAGGCAGATAAGCGTAAAATAAAAGAAAATAACAACCAAAACAATGGCAGAAAAAGTACAGGTAAACGCGGATAAGCTCAAAGTGCTTAACGCAGTAATGGAAAAAATAGAAAAGGACTTCGGCAAAGGTTCGATCATGCGCATGAACTCGCAGGAGGTGAACGACGTGCCGGTTATCCCGACAGGGTCGATCACCCTCGACATGGCCCTCGGCGTAGGCGGCTATCCCAAAGGCCGCGTCGTGGAAATTTACGGTCCCGAATCATCGGGTAAAACGACCCTCGCCATCCACGCCATCGCCGAAGCCCAGAAAGCGGGCGGCATCGCGGCGTTTATCGACGCCGAGCATGCTTTCGACAGTTTCTACGCACAGAAGTTAGGCGTAGACGTCGACAACCTGCTGATTTCGCAGCCCGACAACGGCGAGCAGGCGCTGGAAATCGCCGACTCGCTGATTCGTTCGAGCGCCATCGACATCATCGTTATCGACTCGGTAGCGGCGCTGACGCCCAAGGCCGAAATCGAAGGCGAGATGGGCGACTCGAAAATGGGTCTGCAGGCCCGGCTGATGTCGCAGGCGCTGCGCAAACTCACCTCGAGCATCTCGAAAACCAAGACGGTCTGCATCTTCATCAACCAGTTGCGCGACAAAATCGGCATCGTATACGGCAACCCCGAAACCACGACGGGCGGTAATGCGCTGAAGTTCTACGCCAGTGTGCGTATCGACATCCGCCGCATGTCGGTCATCAAGGACGGCGAAGACCAGTTAGGCACCCGCACCAAGGTCAAGGTGGTGAAAAACAAGGTGGCACCGCCGTTCAAACGCGCGGAATTCGACATCATGTTCGGCGAAGGCATCTCGAAAATCGGCGAGATTGTTGATCTGGGCGTCGACTACGGCGTACTCAAGAAAGCCGGTTCCTGGTTCTCGTACGGCGACAGGAAGATAGGACAGGGGCGCGACGCGGTCAAGGAACTGCTGAAAAACGACGGGGAGCTCCGCAGCGAAATCGAGGCCAAGGTACGCGAGGCCATGAAGAACCCTAAAGCATAAGGTATGGATTATACTGCCGAGGATGAAATCATAATCAAGGAAAAGTGGGACGACCTGCTCCTCTCGTGCACCAAGATATGCAAGAACGACGAGGACTGGAATTTCATCAAACGTGCTTTTTTCCTGGCCAAAGAGGCCCATCAGGGGGTAAGGCGCCGCTCCGGCGAGCCGTACCTCCTGCATCCTATTGCAGTAGCCAAGATTGTCATCGAGGAAATCGGACTGGGTGTGAAATCGGTCGTGGCGGCGCTGCTGCACGACGTCGTGGAGGACACGGAGTACACCGTGGAGGACATGGAACGCATCTTCGGGCCGAAAATCGCCTCGATGGTCGACGGCCTTACGAAGATGTCGGGTGTTTTCAATGCCGAAACCTCGGAGCAGGCCGAATACTTCCGCAAAGTACTGCTGACCCTTTCGGACGACGTGCGGGTCATCCTCATCAAAATCGCCGACCGCCTGCACAACATGCGCACGCTGGGAGCGATGCCGATGAACAAACAGATTAAAATCACGGGCGAAACAATCTACCTGTTCGCCCCGCTGGCATACAGGCTGGGCCTCTACTCGATTAAAAGCGAGCTGGAAGACCTCTGCATGAAGTACCGCTTCCCGCAGCAATACGCCGAAATCACCCAGAAACTCAACGAAACAGAGGCTTCGCGCCGGGAGTTCATCAACAAGTTCAACGCCCCGATCATCGCCTCGCTCAACCGCGACAACATCAATTACGAAATCTCGGGCCGCGTCAAAAGCGTCTACTCGATATGGAGCAAGATGCAGCGCAAACAGATTCCTTTCGAGGAGATTTACGACCTGTTCGCTATCCGCATCGTATTCAAACCCCTGCCGTTTCCATCCGAAAAAACGCAGTGCTGGCAGGTATATTCCACGATTACGGACATATACACCCCCAAGCCCGACCGCCTGCGCGACTGGATTTCGATGCCCAAGGCCAACGGCTACGAGGCCCTGCATTCGACCGTGATGGGGCCCGACGGCGTGTGGGTCGAGGTGCAAATCCGTACCCAGCGCATGGAGGACATCGCCGAGCGGGGTTTCGCGGCGCACTGGAAATACAAGCACGCTACCATCTCGCAGGACGAGGATGAATTCGACAAGTGGCTGAAACAGATACGCGCGGCGCTGAACAGCCCGACGGAAAATGCGGTCGACTTCCTGGACAACTTCAAGTTGTCGCTATATACATCTGAAATAGTTGTATTTACACCAAAGGGAGAAGCCCGCAAAATGCCGTTCGGCGCCACGGCGTTAGACTTCGCATACGACATCCACTCGAAAATAGGCAACAGCGCCATCAGCGCCAAAATAAACCACAAACTCGAGCCGATCACTACGCGCATCAACAGCGGCGACCAGATTGAAATCATCACGGCCGACAATGCGCGCCCCAAGCCCGAATGGCTCGAGGTCGTGACCACGGCCAAAGCCAAGCAGTCGATTAAGAGTTTCCTCAAGCGCGAGCGGCAAAACAATATCGAGCGGGGTATGCAGATGCTCGACGAGAAGATGAAGTCGCTGAATATCAAATTGAGCGGCCGCGTACTGCGCAAAATCGTCCCCATCTACGAAAGCAACAACAAGGAGGAACTGTACAGCAAAATCGGCGCCGGCATCATCAAGCTCGACGATTTGGACAAGGCGTTGAAAGTCAATTCCAAAAGCAAGATACTCAAGTTCTGGACGCTCTTCATCCCCAAAAAGGAGGAGGAAGAGGGCGACGACACGGCCCTTCCGGGTGAAATCGCCCCGACCGGGGAGGTTCCGCCGGAACCGCAGTTCGAAATCGCCGAATGCTGCAAGCCGATTCCCGGCGACAAGGTGGTAGGCTACCGCGACCCTGCGACGGGCAATATCATCGTACACAAGGCCAGCTGCGACGAGCTGGACAGGCTCGCGGCGCAATTCGGCAAAAACATCGTCAAGGAAGAGATCAAATGGTCGCAGCACAAGGCCATGTCGTACCTGGTGACAGTCGACCTGCGCGGCATCGACCGCATGGGCATCCTGCTCGACCTGGCGAAAGTCGTAAGCGGCGATTTCAGCATCAACATCCGCGAGGTCAGCATCCACAGCCACGACGGCATCTTCGAAGGCAGCATAAGCCTCTACGTGAAGGATGCCGAGGGCCTGCATGACGTCATGGACAAGCTGCGCAAGATAAAAGGCATTGAAAGCGTTAAACGAACCTTAAGCTGATATGGAAGACTTCTCGACCGTAATATGGATCATCGCAATCGTTGCGGCCATGGTATTCAACGGAGTATCGCAGGCCCGCAAACAGGCGAAAAAGCACGCCGGACAATCCGGTAAACACGCCGGGAACGAGGCATGGCCCTCGTGGGATGCCCAGACATCGGCCGATATGCAGCGTCCGGCAGCCGAAGAAGCCGCCAGGAGCGCGAAAAGAGCCGAATTACGTCCTGTACCGGCACCGACCGTCCCCTCGGAGGGTTTCGGAGAAACAACGGGCAAAGCGACCGATTTCATGCAGTCCGAACGCCTTGCCCCCAACAGCACCACAATGACCGCGCAAGGCTCGTCCGCTGCGGGACGGGCTGCCCGGGCCCATGCCGAGGCCACAGAGGACGCAGCAGCGGAAATTACGGAGGATTTCGACCTGCGCAAGGCCGTTATATACTCGGAGATACTCAAGCCCAAATTCGACGAATAACGTCCCGAATTCCGATGGAACGACCGATGACACCCGAAGAAGTGCGTTGGCGGGCAAGCGCCTGCAATCCGGAAAAAATAAAACGGAACTTAAAACTGCAGTATATCCTACTCGGATGCTGGAGCGTCCTGACGCTGGGTTTGGTCGTACTCATATGCCTGAACAGGGAAATACCCGGCTGGGCATCGATAATCACCTTGGTGTGCGGATTTATAATCGTGGTTCTGGGCATTGTCAACAACAAACGTGTTTTGGCGGGCAAAAAACCGTGGGGCGACATCTGATCCCGGTATAAAAGCCCCGCTTCCGGGAAATCAACCTTTAGACGACAGACATATGACACCCGAAGAAGAACAATGGCTGGCGGAATACCACCGGCAGGAGGCGCAGAAACAGGCCAAACGAGGCTATCTCGCACTGGGATGCTGGTGCCTGCTCGCTATCGCATGGCTTATATGCCTCTTCACGGCACCCGACAGGAAGTTTTCGTTCACGGACAGCCTCTTCCTGATAACGATTATTATCAACTGCGCCGCCGCTGTCAAACAGGTCATGGAGGGCAGGCGCATTGCAGCAGGCCGAAAGTCAACGACCAGCACAGGCCCGCATCCTACGAATAATTTACACTAAATTAAAAACGATAAAATATGGCATCCATTTTCTCACGCATCATTGCCGGCGAAATTCCGTCCTATAAAATCGCCGAAGACGAGAACTACTATGCATTCCTCGACATCAATCCGCTGACAAAAGGGCACACATTGGTTGTCCCCAAGAAAGAAATCGACTACATTTTCGATCTCGACGACCAGACACTGGCGGGCATGATGCTCTTTGCGAAACGTGTAGCAGCTAAAATCAAACAGGAAATAGCATGCGCAAGGGTAGCTGTGGTCGTTTTAGGCCTCGAAGTTCCCCATGCACATATCCATTTAATCCCCATTCAAAGCGAAAATGACGTGGATTTCCGCCGCGAAAAGCTTAAATTAACGCCGGATGAGTTCCGGGAAATCGCAACGAAACTCTCTGAATAGAAGGCTGTTTACAAAAATACAATCGTTTGAATTACAAACGGATAGTGGGTTATTAACACTATCCGTTCTTTTTTATTTAACATAATACATAGGAAATATCGGGCTGTTAATAAATTAGTCTGTCAACAGTTCGAAATATTAGAAAAAGTCTGAAATTTTTACTTAATAGGGTGGTGGATTTACAATTGTAAACATCCATCTGCCCTTGTATTTCCATTTGTAATTACATATGTAAATTAACAATCGTTGGTAGAGCTGTTAATTAATCCATTTGTAAAACAGGGAGCGAGTGCGGATAAAATGCGTTTCACATACAGTCCGCAGCCGGTTAAACGATTAAACAAATACAAAACGAAGTACTATAATCCAGCTATTTACAGCGATTACCTACAAAATAATTTCAGCACATAGGTCGTGGGGTAGTGACAACTCGCCATAAGGACTGCCACAGCCCGCATTAAATGTAATTATAGATTAATAATCAGTTATATACATATATCCATATAAACTTTAGATTCAACAAAGCTTATCTGGTAAGTTTTAACAATATTAACTAAATTACAGATGTAAACTTTTTCAACAACTATTAACATTTTACAAATGTAGATTTTTCTTGTTTTACAAAAGAAAAATATTTATATTTGTAAAAAATTACACAAATGAGGGAAAAATTGCTCGATTTGATGAAAAACGAGGGATTGAAGCCGAGCCAGCTCGCAGAACTGCTCGAAATCAATCCCGCCGGAATCTCCCATATTCTTGCCGGACGAAACAAACCGGGCTTCGATATGCTCCAAAAGATTCTCAAGAGGTTCCCCCGAATCAATCCGGATTGGTTGCTACTCGATTCAGATAAGATGTACCGTGACGGGTCGGCAATGCAATCCGGACAGCCATCCGCCGTATCCCCGGCATCGCAAACAGCAGCATCCGGTGCCGACCTTTTCGGCACAGTCGTCTCCGGCAAACTCCAGGACGGAGAAAAATCGAACGACAGGGAACCGGCACACCCACCCAAGGACGCGGCTTCGCAAATCTCATCCGCTCTGTTGACGGACAAGGCAAATGTCAAACGAATCATCGTGCTTTACGACGACCAGACATTCGAAAGTTTCACGCCGACAATGCGCTAAAAAATTCCGCGCGGGGGCCAGTCCGAAATATTCGATTCTCAACGGGATAAATTCAACGACAACTCAGGAATCCGACGCAGCGCAGCCTGCCATCGGGCAATTCTCCACCGGGATTCCGCATAGAACGCAGGCATTCGGACAGCAGACAACAAATACGACCATTTCGCAGGATTCCGGCGAACGATATGAACCGGTGCGATTCTCCCTCCCCGAGGCATATCAGCCCCAAGACCGGTATCGTCAAAAAAGCGGAAATACCTATTTTATATAAAAACGTATAAAGCAGGTCGTTCGAACCTGCCTTGCCATATCACCTTTAGAGCACCTACTTCCCGAAAGGATTCGCCTCCTCCGCTTCGACGCCGCATTCGCAGAAATGGAAGTCGGAGTGCGCTTTTTCCTGTGGAAACATAAAATAGACACACACGGCCTCGGTACATAATTCGCCATTCAAATCATAGATACGAACTCCGATATCGACGATATTGCGCCGCTGCCGCAACACGGCAGCGCGGAGGACAATATGGTCGTCTGTCGTATGAATCGGCCTATGATAGCGGACTTCCATTTTCGAGGTTACACCGCTCGTCTGGAACTTGCGGAATATGACCCAACTGCTGATTTCATCGGCCAAGGTCGCCTGAATACCTCCGTGCAGCGTATTTACCCAGCCCTGATATTCGGGACGGGGACGCCAGAGGCTCACGATTTCGTCACCGTCTTCGTAAAACTCCATGCGCAGCCCCTGCGGACTGTTCGGATCGCAGCCGTAGCAATGGTAACCCTCCATGCCGCGCCAGGGATTCGTTATCCTCTTCATATCGTTCGATTTTATTCTGTCGTTTTACTACCGCACTGTATATTCGGCAAATCATGCCGGTTGCACAACATCGGATACACAGCCCATGCAAAGATAGAAATTTTCAAAAAAAATTGCTTTGACCCGCAAGGGAAATCCGGTTCAATTTATCCGGGAAATTTTCCGGGCCAGCCAATGAGGGAAATGAACATCCTTGCATGCGGCTGAAATATTCGTTCAGCTTTCGGAGGTGTGCCCGAACAAGGCAGGGTTTTTGCTCGGGATGTGGTTATAGGGTTTGAAATCATAAGTTTAAGCGGTTTTTGACGGTTTGGAGTGAACCAATACCAATTACAAGTTATGAAATAATATTACCATTATGTTAAATTATAATTGTGATTATAAATATTACGATTATAAGACACTACTATTCAGTACATTATAAAAAACAAAAGCTATCGCAAGTGACGGCGACATCAAACTTATCTGATTTTTTGCTAATTTTGTAGCATTAAATCCGAACAAATGGTTGAAAATGACCGTTATATAATACGCACGCTGATTATCCTGGCCGCATTCGGGCTGTTTTTCGTATTATGGTATTTCAATCTTCCCACGCAGGCATTCGGCAATGCATTAATTATATATAAATCAACACATTACACAACAAACTATCTACTGGCGGGGCTTATTCCGCTCGGAACGCTGTTCCTGCTGCACAAACGCCGCGACATCGCAGCCTCGATGGGACTCGCACACGGATTCGGCATAGGTCTGCTTTTTGCCCTACTTACGGTACTGCCGATGCTCACCGGCTACGCCGTTATCGGAACGTTCGACCGGGAAATTTCGATAGACGCGGCAGTTACGTGGATATTCGTCGCCGGATTTTTCGAAGAGCTGATATACAGGGGATTTGTTTTCGGACAGTTGTTCCGCTACGCCGCGTGGGGTTTCCTGCCTGCGGCCCTGCTGACGGCGCTGGCATTCGGCTCGCTCCACCTCTATCAGGGCCACGACCTGCTGTCCGCACTCTCCGCGTTCGGCATTACCGCCCTGGGAAGCTTCTTCTTCAGCTGGCTCTATGTCGAATGGAATTACAACCTGTGGAGCGTCATCTGGCTCCACACGCTGATGAACCTGCCGTGGATCCTGTTTCGCGTAAGTACGACCGGCTCCGTCGGCGATGTCTGGGCCAATGCGCTGCGATTGTGCACAATAGCACTTGCCATCGGCCTGACTGTTGCTTATAAGAAGAAAAGGGGACTACCCTACTGCATCACTTATAAAACATTAATTTACAACAGAATACAAAATGCGTAAAATCTGTATCGTCCTGCTCGCAGTTGCGCTGACCTGCGCCTGTACACCCCGCCGGCAAACGGAGGAGAAGACGTTGTACGTTTCGATACTGCCGCTTCGAAGCCTTGTACAGGGTATCGTCGGCGATGATTTCGACATCGAGGTGCTCGTACCGCCGGGTGCAAGCCCCGAAACCTTCGAGCCGACGCCCCGGCAATTCGTCGGCCTGAACAAAGCCCGCATGATTTTTAACGTCGGACTTATCGACTTCGAAACCACGCTGCTGTCCAAAGTCGAAGAGCAGGAAAAAGTCGTGGACTTAAGCCACGGCATCGAACTGATTGCCGGCTCCTGTTCGCATTGCAGCCACGGCCATACGCATGCCCACGGCGTCGACCCCCATGTCTGGACATCGCCCAAAGCCCTGCAGAAAATGGCGGAAAACGCATACGAAGCCATTCGCAGCGCATACCCCGACTCGGTGAAGTACGAAACCAACTACCGGCACCTGCAGCAGGAATTACAAGCTCTCGACAAGCGGACGAAGGAGCAAATAGCAGAAAGCGGCGTGGAATACTTCATCATTTACCACCCGGCCCTCACCTACTATGCCCGGGATTACGGTCTGCGCCAAGTGGCCATCGAGGCCGACGGCAAGGAACCCTCGGCCAGGCAGCTGACGCAAATCATCCGGCAGGCCCGTGAGGACGGCGTGCGGCGCATTCTCTACCAGAACCAGTTTCCGGCATCGACCGTGGAGGTCATCGCACGCGACATCGACGCCGAATACGTGGAGATAGACCCGCTGCGCGAAGACGTAATCGCCAATATCGACGGCATAACCGGTATAATTACAAGCAAATGAACCTGGTGACATTACGCAACGTCGGCGTATCCTACGACGGTTACGAAGCGCTGGCCGGGGTTAACCTGGACATCGCACCGGACGATTTCCTGGGGATTATCGGCCCCAACGGAGGCGGAAAAACGACGCTCGTAAAGGCCATACTCGGCACGGTACCGCACACGGGCGAGGTAAAACTGGCCCCGGAACTGTTCTGCGGCAAAGAGCGGCTGATCGGCTACATGCCCCAGATTTCGGATTTCGACCGGGCATTTCCCATCTCGGTACTCGAGGTGGTATTGTCGGGTTTGCAGGGCCGCAAGGGCTTCGTATCCCGTTACACGAAAGCCGACCGGGTAAAAGTCCTCGGGCTGCTCGCGGCATCGGGCATAGAAGATACGGCACATAAACCGATCGGCGAAGTGTCGGGCGGCCAGATGCAGCGGGCACTGCTGTGCAGGGCTGTGATTTCCGATCCGAAACTGCTGATACTGGACGAACCTGCGAACTTCGTGGACAACAAGTTCGAGAACGAACTATACCGTACGCTGCATGAATTGAACCGCCGCATGGCAATCGTGATGGTTTCGCACGATATCGGCACAATCACCAGCGTCGTAAAGGAGATTGTCTGCGTCAACCGCCGCGTTCACCGCCACCATTCGAACGTAATAACCGAGGAACAGCTGCGCAATTACGACTGTCCTATCCAAATCGTATCGCACGGGCATATCCCCCACACCGTGCTGGAGCACCATCCGGGAGATTGCTGCCGCGACCACGAATAAACGGCCGGCAAGCCGCCGCTTACGCGGTTTTGGCGTTTCCCGGAAGGGTGATGAACCTGGTCAGGAAAGCCCCGAAGAAATAGAGTCCCGCGAGTATCCACACGACACCCTCGCCCCCGACCAGCTGATAGAACAGGCCGACGATGGCGGGCCCGACGAAAACCGGAAGCCCGGCGCCGAGGTTCAGCACCGAAACGGCAGCCCCCTTATCCTTTTTGACGAGCGACGGCATCAGCGCCGACAGGGGGACATAGCCTGCGAGCAAAGCGCCCCAGAGTATGCCGGCGGCCATGACCACCCAAAAGTTACCCGCCGAAAACTGCGGCGAATAGTAGAACAGGAGCGTCGTAATGCCGCAGCCCACGCCGCCGAACCAGATGATGGTATTGCGCCACCCCACTTTATCGCCGACAAATCCGAATATAAGGTTGAAAACAATGTTGGCCGTAAAGATGGTACCCCAAATCTGGAGCCATTCCGTCGTCGTAAAACCGTACTCCGCCATGTACATGGGCAGGAAAACGGGAAAAGCGAACTGGGCCGTCGTATTAATCACACGGACGATACCGCCCAGCAGCACCTTGGGCTCCTCTTTCATTATGGTGATGCCTTTCAGCAGTTCCTTCATCTTTTCCCGGGTGCCTCCGGCAACCGAGGGGCGGTTCTGCGACCTATTCATCACCAGCGCGAAGAACGCCCCCAGCAAAGCCCAGAACACGGATGTCCACAGCGTATTGATATTGCCAATCCGCTCGATGGCCCAGCTGGAATAGTAGGCGCCAAGAACGTTCAGGCCGCCCGTAAATACGAACCAGAACCATCCGACGGCTTTCCCCAACCCCTCTTTCGGCGCGGCGTAGGCAATCCATACGAGGAACGAATAGGCAAACAGCGGATAACCGAACCCGCGCAGGGCGTACGTGACGAGCATCATCGGATAATCCAGCCCGGGCAGCGACAGCCCGACGAAACCGCAGGTTCCCAGCAGGTACATGACAAGTCCGGCGAACATGGTGCGTTTCACCCCATAGGCCTCGGCCAGAACGCCCGAAAACCAGGCGGATATGGCAATAGTAACACCGTACATGGTGAAAAGCCCGGCAGACTGCTCCAGAGAGAGTCCACGCCCGACAAGATAGGGACTCAACCACCCTTGCTCGATGCCGTCGCCCATCATAAAAATAAGGATACCCAGATAAGCCCATGCGAGGTGTTTGGGCAGGCCGATCTTGTCAAAAACAGTTTGGTTCATGCGTAGTTTGGTTTTTTACTGACAAAGCAAACAAAAGGATTTTAAAATGAAATATACTTATTTCCTTTTGCAGCTCAACAAATATACAAACTTTTCGGAATATCCAAAAGAAAGTGACAGAAAGGCAACAAAAAAAACCGCTCCGAAGAGTGGTTTTTTTATTTGCGAGACGGTGTTTTGGAAACGGAAACCGTCTTCAAGCCGGACAGGGCTGCCCTATTTCGTTTCGTTGATTTTGCTCAACTTCTCGAAAAGTTTGTCGTATGCCCCGATCATCTCGGCACGCAAAGCCGCATAGTGCTTGCGCACGAGCGAGGGATTATGCGGCTCGGCGGGATTGTTGGCCTTGGCGAAAAGGTCGTTGCGAACGGCGACGGCCTCCTGCATCACTTCGAAAATCTCGTTTTCTTTCGACGGCTGGAAACAAATAGCCATATCGCAGTCGAAAACCACCTCTTCAAGACGGTAATCGATCTCTTTCTTCAGGTTCCTTAAATTTGCCATATTATCGTGTATTTTTAAAATATGCTCCGACAAAGGTAATAAAACGTTTCGGATTATCAAATATATTCAAGCCCGGGGCACGATGAACTCAAAAAAAGAAAAGGATTCCCTCGCCGGGAATCCCTTTCCTGTATATGTGGCGCCGGTTACATTTTTTCAAGCTCCCTGTAACTCTTTTTAGCGGCGTTTTCGGCTTTCATGGCGGCCTTGGCCTCCTTTTTGGCTATCTTGCGGGCGGCACGCTCCTGCTCCCTTGCAATCCGTCCCGCTTCGCGGAGCTCCTTTTTCGAGTAGCTGCCGGCATCCCGCATATCTTTCCGGAAATCGACATCCGACCCGGGCATCTCGACGATGATGCCCGTGATCGTTTCATCGACCACTTCGCACCTGCAGGGCTCGCAGGCCTGTTCGGGCTGCGGCACCACTTTGGGTTTGGGAATCATCGTACGCTGCTCGACGATATTGCCCGCGCCGTAGTTGATTGTCAGCTCGACCCGGCGCAGCGGCGGCAGGATATTCTTTACCATATATTCCCAGGCCGACGGCATCTTTTTCAGCGCCTGCTCTTTGGCATCGGGCGACTGACTGCCGTCGAGAATGTTCAGCACGGCCTGCTTGTCCGGAACGGCCGACTGCGCGACCAGTGCGCGGCACATCTCCCAGTCTTCGGCCACGGAATTCACCGTCACATCGTATTTCTTCGAGAAACCATACTTCTTGTCCACATAATTCCTGAAGTCCGCAGCCCGGTTTTCAGCCAGCGTCCGGTTGAATTTCACCGGACCGTCGGGCGACGAATAACCTGTGATTTCGACCGATTTGACATTCATCAGCGTATCCTGCATCAGGTTGGCGACGAAGTTGTTCAGCCCGTCGAGTTCCCGTGTATTGCCGTCGAGTTTCGAGGAGAGCTTTGCCAGGTTGATTTGATAGCGAATCCTATAATCCGTATCGTCCTGGCGCTTCACGATGAACCTGCGGACAAGGTAATCGCCGTCGGTAGTCTCCGAAAGCATCACGGTATCGGCCGCAGGCACCGGTGCCGCGCTCCTGACCTGGGCCGTCGCTCCGGCAGCGGCACACAACGCAAGAGATAGAGCGAATGTTGTAAAGATTGTTTTCACGCAAAAATTGTGTTGGTTAATTCTCGCCACCAACATCGCAAGATTCGTACCAGAGAACCAGCCGTTTCACCCGGCAATCCGGACAGTCGTATCCGGCAATTTCATATACTTTGGGGCCTGCAACGGCTATTCGCGGGCAGCAACGGCTACGGCAATACACAAGACGGCACAAATATATACCGACCGCTTCCGCACAGCGACCGCATCGGCCTGCAACGCCATTGCGGGATGCCGACCGCAGTAAATACCGGTATACGGAAGCAAATACGGATTTTTTCCTATATTTGTGAAACCGTATTTACCATTAAAATTATCCGGACATGGATCTTCTCGACAATCCCAAAATCCAGCAGGTCAAACCGCGTCACCTGCTGTTCGCAATCATTCCCCTGCTACTGCTGGGAATCGCATTTATGAGTTGCAAAACAATCGACAGCGGCTCGGTCGGCATCCGCTTCAAGAAATGGTCGTCCGACGCCAGCCAGTACGGCGGCGTACTCGGCACCTGCAAGGGCTGGGTCTGGTTCAATCCCATCACGCAGAACATATTCGAATACCCAGTCTATGTGCAGCGCAAGACCTACGAGCCGTTCCGTGTCAATGCCAAAGACGCCTCGGAATTCACGATGGACCCGACAATCGCCTACCGGCTCGACCCGGACAAGGCGACCGACGTATTCACCAAATACCGCAAGACCCTCGGCGAAATCGAGGACGGCTACATCCGCACCTGCATATACGAGGCTTACCGCACCTGCGCCAACCAATATACGTCGGATTACCTGATGTCGCACCGCGGGGAATTCGAATCGGAAGTGCGCAAGCGGCTCGAAGTCAGCCTTTCGGCGGAAGGATTTATCGTCGAGGAGTTCACCTCGCAGATTACGCCGCCGCAGTCGCTGGCCGAAGCCATCAATGCCAAGAACGAAGCCGTGCAGAATGCGCTGAAAGCGGAGAACAAGGTCAAGGAGGCCGAAGCGAACGCGAAGATAGAGATCGCCAAGGCACAGGGCGAGGCGCAGGCCCTGCGCATCAAGGGCGACGGCGAAGCCTACTACAACCGGGTCGTTGCACAGTCGTTGAGCGCACTGCTCGTGCAGCAGGACGCCGTAAACAAGTGGGACGGCAAACTCCCGACCTACAGCGGCGGCGGAGCGATGCCGTTCATCAACATCGGCGGGAAATAACGGCTGCAGAGCAATTCCGGAAAACCCGGCACACCCGAAAGACGATAAACCGCACCCGGGAAGGGGCAACTGTAAAGGCCGGACTTCGATGAAGTCCGGCCTTTACGGTCTGTAATATCAGATATTTACGGATACGGCGGCATTACATCCGCTCCGGCACGTCGATGCCGAGCAGCTTCATGCCGCTGCGGATAACGCGGGCGACCTGTTCGGCCAGCCGGAGGCGCATTTTACGGGTTTCGGCGTTCTCCTCCTTGAGAATCGAGTGGTCGTGGTAGTACCCGTTGAACTGCTTTGCCAGTTCGTATACGTAGGCACCGACAATCGAGGGGGCGAAACTCTCGCCCGCAGCCCTGACTACGGCGGGATACTCCGTGAGCGACTTGACCAAATCGATCTCCTCGGGCAGGTAATCCGCCTGCACCTCACCGGAGAAATCGATGCCCGCTTCCGCAGCCTTGCGCAGAATCGAGCAGATACGTGCGTGCGTATACTGGATGAACGGGCCCGTATTGCCGTTGAAGTCGATCGACTCGCGGGGGTCGAACAGCATCGTCTTCTTGGGGTCGACCTTGAGGATGAAGTATTTGAGCGCTCCCAGTCCGACCATCGTCGAAACGGCATCGGCCTCCGCCTCTGTGCAGCCGTCGAGCTTGCCCAGTTCGTCCGACATTTCGCGGGCCGTGGCTACCATGCCCGCGATTAAATCGTCGGCGTCGACCACCGTACCCTCGCGCGACTTCATTTTGCCCTCGGGCAGTTCCACCATGCCGTACGACAGGTGTGTGATGTGGTCGCTCCAGTCGGCGTAGCCCAGCTTTTTGAGCACCAGCTTGAGCACCTGGAAATGGTAGTTCTGCTCGTTGCCCACGACATAAATCATGTCGTCGAGCTTATTCTCTTCGAAACGGCGGTAGGCCGTGCCGAGATCCTGCGTCATGTAGACCGATGTGCCGTCACCGCGCAGCAACAGTTTTTCGTCCAGCCCGTCGGCCGTGAGGTCAATCCAGACCGAGTTGTCCGGACGGCGGTAGAAAACGCCCTTTTTGAGCCCCTCCTCGACGAGGCTTTTGCCCAGCAGGTAGGTCTGCGACTCGTAGTATATTTTATCGAAATCGACGCCCAGCGCCTTGTATGTCACGTCGAAGCCCTCGTAAACCCAGCCGTTCATCGTTTCCCAGAGCGAATAGACCTCGGGGTCTTTGGCCTCCCACCTGCGCAGCATCTCCTGCGCTTCGAGCATCACCGGAGCGTTTTTCTTGGCCTCGTCCTCGCTTTGTCCCTGCGCCATCAGCTCCTTGATCTGCGCCTTGTAGTGCTTGTCGAATTCGACGTAATACTTGCCCACGAGGTGGTCACCCTTCATGCCCGACGATGCGGGCGTTTCGCCGTTGCCGTAGAGTTTCCACGCCAGCATCGATTTGCAGATATGAATACCGCGGTCGTTCACCAGGTTGACCTTGATGACATTGTGTCCGTTGGCCCCGAGTATCTGTGCTACGGAATAACCCAGCAGGTTGTTGCGGATATGACCGAGGTGCAGGGGCTTGTTGGTGTTGGGCGACGAATATTCGACCATCACCGTACGGCCCGTGGCCGGAGCCTGTCCGAAATTTTCGTCGGCGGCGAGCTCGGCGAAGCGCGCAGCCCAGAAAGCACTGTCGAGCACCAGGTTCAGAAACCCTTTGATAACGTTGAACGACTTGATTTCCGCGACATTGGCCGTCATATACTCCCCTATTTCGGCTGCCGTGGCCTCGGGCGATTTGCGGCTTCGTCGCAGCAGCGGGAACGTCACGAGCGTATAATCGCCCTCGAACTCCTTGCGGGTTTTCTGAATCTGCAACTGTTCGCCGTCCAACGGGCCGTAAAGTGCCTCCACACAACGGAGGACTGCATCCGAAATAAAGTTTTCAATATTCATAATTTTTGTCGAATTTGCCTGCAAATTTAATGTTTTTCAGCGAATAATTCAATTTCCAGGGCCCATATTCTTCAAACCGGGCGGAAGCGGCACGCCGCAGAGTTGCCGCAGGTTCCCGCAGCACGCAAATAAATTTGGCATTCCCCCTGCCATATGCTATCTTTGCAGGCAAACAAACCCCACATACATGGAGTTCCTTATTATTCTGTTATTGATAGTTCTCAACGGCTTTTTCGCCATGTCGGAAATCGCCATGATTTCGGCGCGCCGCTCCAACCTCGAGATGCAGGCCCGGCAGGGCGACGCAGGGGCGCGGCAGGCACAGAAGCTCATCGAAGATCCGGACGAATTCCTCTCGACCATACAAATCGGCATCACGCTGATAGGCATCCTCACGGGTATCTACTCGGGCGATGCATTGGCGACAAAATTCGGCAGGGAGCTCGCTGCGCTCGGCATATCCCTGCGCACGGCGACAATTGTGGCGCAGATTACAATCGTCATCGTCGTCACCTACCTGACCCTCATCTTCGGGGAACTCGTACCCAAGCGTATCGGCATGAACTCGGCGGAGAAAATCGCCAAGTTCGTGGCGCGCCCCATGCGCCTGCTCTCGCTGCTGGCCTCGCCGTTCGTATGGCTCCTGTCGCGCAGCACGGCAGGCGTAACCCGCCTGCTGGGACTCAAAAAATCGGATTCGAAAGTGACCGAGGAGGAGATACGCTCCATCATCCAGGAGGGCACGGAGGACGGCGAAGTGCAGGAGGTGGAGCAGAAAATCATGGGCCGCGTATTCTCGCTGGGCGACCGGACGGTCGAATCCATCATGACCTTCCGCAGCGAACTGGTCTGGATAGACGCAGCGATGACTCCGGAGCAAATCCGCGAACGGGTCGCCCGCGAGCCCCACAACCGTTATCCCGTGGGCGAGGGAAGCCTCGACAAACTCATCGGCGTGGTCTACCTGAAAGACCTGTTCCGTCAAATCGACGACCCGGAATTCGACATCCGCAAATGCCTTTCGCCGGCAAAATTCTTCCACGAGGGATTCGAAGTTTACAGCGCGCTGGAGCAGCTGCGCAGCGAACAGCTCGGCTACGGCATCGTGTGCGACGAGTTCGGAGTGACGCGCGGCATCATCACCCTGAAAGACATTTTCGAGGCGCTGGTGGGTGAAATCCCCGACAGCTACGAGGAGCCCGACATCATACGGCGCGAGGACGGCAGCTACCTTATCGACGGACAGTGCCCGTTCTACGATTTTCTGGCGTTCTTCGGAGCCGAGAACACCTTTCCGCGCAACGCCTACAACACAATCAGCGGCCTGGTGCTCGACCAGCTGAAGCATATCCCCGCCACGGGCGAAAAGCTACGATGGAACGGGTTCGAGCTCGAAATCGTCGACATGGACGGCGTACGCATCGACAAGATACTGGTAACACACGACATGGAAAGCGCATCATGAAGATAGCCGATATAGAACTCGGGGAGAAACCCCTGCTGCTGGCGCCGATGGAGGACGTGACCGACCCGTCGTTCCGCTACATGTGCAAGCGCTTCGGCGCCGACGTGGTCTACACGGAATTCATCTCGTCGGACGGGTTGATACGCGACGCGGCGAAGTCGCTCAAAAAGCTCGAAATAGACGATGCTGAACGCCCCGTGGGCATTCAGCTCTACGGGCACCTGATCGAACCGATGGTCGAGGCGGCACGCATGGCCGAAGCGGCCGGCCCGGACATCATCGACATCAACTTCGGCTGTCCGGTCAAGAAGATCGCCGGGCGCGGCGCCGGGTCGGGCATGATGCGCGACGTGCCGCTGATGGTCGAGATGACACGGCAAATCGTTGCGACGGTGAAGACGCCCGTGACGGTGAAAACCCGCCTGGGCTGGGACGAAGAGTCGAAGAATATCGAAGAAATCGCCCTGCGGTTGCAGGACATGGGCATCGCGGCACTGACCATACACGGCCGCACGCGGTCGCAGATGTACCGCGGCGAGGCGGACTGGACGTTAATCGGCAAGGTGAAAAACAACCCGCAGATTCATATTCCGATTATCGGCAACGGCGACGTGGACTCGGGGCCGAAAGCGGCCGAAATGTTCGACCGCTACGGCGTGGACGGCGTAATGATCGGACGGGCGACCTACGGACGTCCGTGGATATTCCGCGAAGTGAAGCACTACCTCGCAACGGGCGAGGTGATGCCCCAGCCGTCGGTCTGCGAACGGGTGGAGATTGCCAAGGAGCACCTGCGCAAATCGCTCGAAATAAAAGGTGAATTCGTCGGCATCCTCGAGATGCGCCGCCACATGTCGAACTATTTCAAGGGACTGCCCGATTTCAAGCAAACACGCCTGAAACTCGTCACGTCGCTCGACATTGAGGAGCTGTTCGCGACACTCGACTCGATTGCCCAGCGTTGGGGCGACTTCGACGTGAGCGGCACCGTTCCGGCTCCGCTTTCACACGACTTATAGTAACAGGGCGGGAAACCTCCGCCATACCGGATTGGCAGTTCCGAGATACGATAAAGGGGCTGTTTTCGACAGCCCCTTTAAATCCTATCCCGCACTACCCTATTTCAGCACGCGCTCGATGTAGGCTTTGTAATCCTTTACGACGGGTTCGTAATCGTCGTCCTCGAAAAGCGGCGAGGATATCAGGAAGTCGGCCGAGGAACGGTTGATGGCCGTCGGAATGTTATAAAGCGTCGCGAGGCGCAACAGGGCCTTGACATCGACATCGTGCGGCTGCGCCGACATGGGATCCCAAAAGAAAATCAGGGCGTTGATTTTGCCGTCGGCAATCAGCGAGCCCAATTGCTGGTCACCGCCCAGCGGGCCCGATTTGAGCAACGTAATCTTCAGGTCGAGCACCTCACCATGTTCCTCCCCGATTTCATGCTCCTCCTTGTGGTCGCGCAGCGTCTTCTCGACCATCTTGCCGGTCGTACCCGTACATACGAGGTGGTGGCGGCATAATTTCATGCTGTTCCAGTCGACCCATTCGGCCAAATCGCGTTTCATATTGTCGTGGGCGACCAATGCCAGTACTTTTGTCTTCTTATCCATAACGCAAATTGTTTTTCCTCGAACAAAGATAGCATAAACCCGGTAACAACGGCAAGGAAAGCCGGTGAATTTAACCGGGATGTAACACAAAAAAGTCCCGCCGGGGCGGGACTGTCGCATTACTCGTTTTCGGCAGGAAGTTTGAACTCCGTAAAGCCGGCATTTACCAGCGTGTTATACCACGCGAAGCACTTTTTCATGTCGGACACGTGCACCCGGTCGCGGTCGTATTCGGGAAGCACCTCGGCGAAATACGCTTTCAGTTTCTCGGGCGCCTCTTTCGGACTGATGGCCTCCTTGCCGCCCGTGTGGGCATAAATCTTCGTGAATACATCGGCCAGCGGAATGTCGTCGCCCTCGGTGAACATCGATATTTCGGTCAGGGAGCTCACTTTCGAGGAGGCGGAGGCATTCATCCGCCTGCCGTCGAGCAGCGATTCGACAATCACGCCGTTCGTAGACTGCGCGACATACTTATAAAGTCCGGGCTGGCCCGAAATGGCCAGGATTTCTTTCAATTCCATATTTATCTTATATCTGGTAAATTAATTCTCGTCCGGTTCGGGTTCGGAACCACCCGCTACCGTATAATTATACACCTGCGTCGAAGCGAGCACGCTGTAGGGATTCATGGCGGCGACCACGAAAGATACCTTTGAGCCGGCTTCCTGGGCAGGTATTTTCCCCTCGAAGATTACCGACGTATCGGATTTGGTATAGAAATAAGGCGTGGTCGACTTCGCATTCTCCTGGTCCTCGCCCAGCCAGTACACGATCCATCCGCTGTACAGCCCGTAGGTGCTCGTTATGGGGACACGTACGGTAACCACATTGTCTGCCTGCACGTCCGTCGGCGTATAGGTAACCTCACCGAGTTGGGGGGGGGTCCTGTACTCCGGGCCCAACTCTTTGTTGCAGGCCGCCATGCAGCAGGCTGCGGCAATCAGTAATAACAGCTTTTTCATCTTGATTTTCTCGGTTAATTATTTTTCACGTGTACATCCATCTGCGGGAACGGGAAATTAATCCCCTTTTCGGGCAGTTGTTTGTAAAATTTCTCGTTGTTCTCGAAGAATACATTCCAGTAATCGGCATTGTTCACCCACGCGCGGGCGGAGAGGTTCACCGAACTGTCGGCAAGCGCCGCGACCCATACCACGGGCGCAGGGTCTTTCAGCACACGGCTGTCGGCGGCGAGAATGTCGAGGATCGCCTTGCGGGCCACATCCACGTCGTCGCCGTAGGAGATTCCGACCGACCAGTCCACGCGGCGCAGTTCGGAGGTCGAGTAATTGTCGATAATCGCCGTGGCAATCGCGTTGTTCGGAATGTAAATTGTTTGGTTATCTCCCGTGGTGATGACCGTGGAGAAGAGTTTAATCTCACGTACCGTGCCCGACTGTCCCTGCGCCGAGATGAAATCGCCGACACGATAGGGTTTCATCAGCAGAATCATCACGCCGCCCGCGAAGTTCTGGGCCGTACCGCTCAAAGCCATACCGATGGCCAGCGTGGCGGCCGAGAAGACGGCGATGAGCGACGTGACGTTGACGCCCAGCGTCGACACGACGATCAGCACCAGCAACAGCGTGAAGACTACCCGCACGGTATTGCGCATGAAAGACCGGAGCGAAATATCGACGTGGCGGTGCTCCAGCGCCAAATCGAGCAGTTTCACGATACGGCGCAGCACCCAGCGGCCGACGAAGTAAATCGCCAGCGCGAGGACAATCTTCAACAAAATCCAGATAGACTCCGACAGCATATTCTGCAGCACCTGTTCGAAGTCCATGTTCGCGATTTTGTTGACTGCTTCGGCAAGGTTGGCTTTCTGGACGCTGTCGGGCAGCATCAGCGGCGCCGTATCACCGGCACCGGTAAAAAGAGGCCACATAAAGTTCAATATTTAAAGTTTGAGTGCAAAATTAACCAAAAAAAAGAGAAGTTTACTAACTTTGTCAACGAATTTACGGAAAGGAAACAGGAAAAACGACATACAATGCAGAACAACGTTGAGATTATCCAAATCAACATCTCCGGCGAAGACAAGCCGGGAATGACCTCCACACTCACCGAAATACTCGCGCGTTACGACGCTTTCATCCTCGACATCGGACAGGCCAATATCCACCAGTCGCTGACACTCGGCATCCTGTTCAAGACCACTTCCGACAAGTCGGGAAACATCATGAAAGAGCTGTTGTTCAAGGCATCGGAACTGGGCGTGATGATTCGCTTCACACCGATTTCGGAACAGAAATACGATGACTGGGTGGGCCGCCAAGGCAAGAACCGCTACATCATCACCCTGCTGGGCCGCACCGTCACGGCGCGCCACATCGCCGAAGTGACCAAAGTCGTGGCGCAGCACGACCTGAATATCGACGCCATAAAACGCCTCACGGGCCGCATGCCCCTGTGCGAGGACGACCGCGCGGCCAAGGCCTGCATCGAACTCTCGGTACGCGGCTCGCTCACGGACGAAGACCGCAGCACCATGCAGGCGGGCTTCATGAACCTCTCGGAAATCGGACTCGACGTATCGTTCCAGAAAGACGACATCTACCGCCGCAGCCGCCGGCTGATTTGCTTCGACATGGACTCGACGCTGATCGAAACCGAAGTAATCGACGAACTGGCCGAGCGCGCCGGGGTCGGCGACGAAGTGCGCGAAATCACGGCACGCGCCATGCGGGGCGAAATCGACTTTCGCGAAAGTTTCACGCAGCGCGTGGCCCTTTTGAAAGGACTCGACGTGTCGGTCATGGAGGAGATTGCCCGCAACCTGCCCATCACCGAGGGGCTGGAGCGCATGATGACCATCCTCAAGCGCGTGGGATACAAGACGGCCATCCTCTCGGGCGGCTTCACCTATTTCGGCAACTACCTGCGCCAAAAATACGGTTTCGACTACGTTTACGCCAACGAACTGGAAATCGAGGACGGCAAACTCACGGGCCGCTACGTCGGCGAGGTGGTCGACGGACGCCGCAAAGCCGAATTGCTGCGCCTGCTGTGCCAGTTCGAAGAGATCAACATCGCCCAGTCGGTAGCCGTCGGCGACGGCGCCAACGACCTGCCGATGCTCAACCTCGCAGGCCTCGGGATTGCGTTCCACGCCAAGCCCAAAGTCAAAGCGACGGCACGCCAGTCCATCTCGACCATCGGCCTGGACGGTATCCTCTACTTCCTCGGCCTCAAGGATTCCCGCATCGAACAATAGCCGTATGCGCCGCCTTCCGCTGCTTTGCGCCGTGATATTGCTGGCCGGGTGTTACGACTCCCGGTTCGGAAAACCCGGCGGGGATACACCGCCGGAACCCGTCACGACGACCATCGGCGAGCTGCGCGCAAAATATGCGGGCACGACATTCCCGGTGACCGGGGATATTGTGGTTTCGGGCCGGGTGAACACCAGTGACCTCGGCGGAAACTTTTACCGCACGCTCTGCATCGAGGACGAGGGCGCCGGCATGGAAATCATGGCCGGCATCGACCAACTGCACAACGATTTCCCGATGGGATGCCGGGTCACACTGCGGCTTAAGGGGCTGGCGCTGGGCGAAAGCCGCGGCATATTGCAGGCCGGACGCACACCCGCCGCCGGAAGCGGTTTCGTAACGGATTACATCGGCTCGAAACCGGCTCTGGACGCTGCGCTCACACGCAACGGAGAGCAGCTGCATCCACTCGTGCCCACCCTGCTGACGATTCGCGAACTGACACCCGAGCGATGCGGCACGCTGGTGCGGCTCGAAGCGCTCCGGTACACTCCGGAAGACCTCACGCCCGGCACGTGGGCCGGATACAAGCGTTTTACGGACGACAACGGGGCCGAAGTCCACACGTACGTACGCAACTATGCCCGGTTTGCAGGCGACGAAGTGCCCGTCGGGCGCTGTACGCTTACGGGGATTCTGCAATACGACGATGCCGGTGACGGCCGTTACATCCTCAAACTGCGCGATGAAAACGACTGCACGCATTAAACGGCTCCTGCTGACGGCACGGGCCGTATCGGCGGCGATGGCCGCAGCGCTGGCACTGACACTGCCGGCCTGCGACAAGTCGTCGGAGCCCCGCTTCGGAAACGAAGGCGGGGAAGAGGCGACAAGTACGATTGCACGACTCAAATCCCTCTGTACGGGCGAATGCACCCCCGTAACCGCAGACATTACCGTCGGGGGCGTGGTCACGGCCAACAATTTGTACGGCGAATTCCACAAGACACTCGTCATACAGGATGAAAGCGGCGGAATCTGCATCGCCGTCGACGGCGCGGAACTCTATGTCGATTATCCGGTCGGCGCGGCCGTGACCGTCTACTGCAACGGACTGACGTTGTGCGACTACGGAGGGAAAGTACAGCTCGGCACAACTCCTGCGGACGCATACGGCGCAGGACGCATTCCCCGTGCGGAACTGGGTCGTTATCTCCGGGTGAGCGGCGACGGGGAAAATCCCCTGCGTCCCGCGGCACTCACGTTCGGCGAAATCGGCCCCCGGCATATCGACACTTACGTATATTTCAACGGCGTGCATTTCGCCGAAACGGGCAACTGGTGCGACACCGACCCGGAAACCGGCCGTCCCGTGACGACCGAACGGCTGCTGGCCGACGGCACCGGCCGCACACTCCCGGTGCGGACGTCAGGCACCTGCACATACGCAACGGAGCCCGTACCGCAGGGTACAGGCTCCATATATGGTGTAATCGATTATTTCAACGGGAAATACACGCTCCGCGTCACCAACCGCGAAATCGACTTCGCTACCGGTGCAGGGCTTCCCACAGCATATCCTTGAGCTGTATGATGTTCAGTCCCGAAACCGACGAGATAAACACCGACGGCACTCCCTCCGGAAGATGGGACTTCATCTGCCCGATCAATTCGTCGTCCAACATATCGCACTTCGTGACGGCCAGCAGGCGCTGTTTGTCGAGCAACTCGGGATTATACTGCGTCAGTTCGCCCAGCAGCACCTCGTAATCGTGCCGGATGTCATCGCTGTCGGCGGGAATCATGAACAACAGCACCGAATTGCGTTCGATATGGCGCAGGAAGCGGGTTCCCAGGCCCCGGCCCTCGTGCGCCCCCTCGATAATGCCGGGAATATCGGCCATGACGAACGACTTGTGGTCGCGGACTTCGACGATGCCGAGGTTGGGCTCGAGCGTCGTAAAGGCATAGTTGGCAATCTTGGGTTTGGCGGCGGAAACCACCGACAGCAGCGTGCTCTTGCCCGCATTGGGGAAACCGACCAGCCCCACGTCTGCCAGCACTTTCAGTTCGAGGATAAAAGCCCCCTCGTCGCCCTCCTCACCCGGCTGTGCATAGCGGGGCGTCTGGTTCGTGGCGCTTTTGAAATGCCAGTTTCCGAGGCCGCCGCGCCCGCCCTGCAGCAGCACCAGCTGCTCGCCGTCGGCCGTAACCTCGCCTACATCCTCCAGGGCTGTGGTACCGTCCTCCAGCTCGACGATGCGCCGGGCGACCGTGCCCAGCGGCACGGGAATGACAATATCTTTGGCATCCTTACCCGACGACCGGGCGCCGGAACCGTTCTGGCCATCCTCGGCAAACTGGTGGCGCTGGTATTTGAGGTGGATGAGCGTCCAGTACTGGCTGTCGCCCTGCAGGACGATACTGCCGCCCTTGCCGCCGTCGCCACCGTCGGGGCCGCCGAACGCCACGAATTTCTCACGGCGGAAATGCGCCGATCCGGCCCCTCCGTGTCCCGAACGGGCAAATATCTTTACGTAATCTACAAAGTTAGATCCTGCCATACCTTACTGTTTAAGGTGCAAAGATAGTGCAAGCCGGGGGGAGAACCAAATTTATTTGGAAATTGCCCGGCCGCATCTTCCGGCAAGGCACCCCGGGAAGCGATATTCCCGGACAGCGGGCGTCCTCGCACTTTGCGGCGATAAAAAAGCGCCCGTGGTTTCCACGGGCGCCCTGATCACCGGGAACCGGCTTATTTCTTGCGCGTCAGCACGATGTCGGACTCACCGAGGTAGTAACGGGCATAGGCCCCCTGCTTGGGATTCCACTGGAAGATGGAGGGCGTCCAGGTTTTGTTGGAGATGACGGTCGACCCCACACGCAGTTCGTCGCCGTTTATCGTGACGGGAAGTTCGCATTCGCAATCGGAGAAAGTCTTGTCGTCAGCACCGCCGAGCAGGTAGTACGGGCCGAGTTCATCGGTAGCAAACCAGCTCATCACATTGAACTTGGTGGTCGCATCGACGACAATCGAACCGTCTTCCTTGAGCTGAAGGAACCATTTGGGGCCGAATCCTTCAACGGCCAGCTCTTCGGTAAAGCCCTCCTTGATAAGCGCTTCATAGGTTCGGGCGCTGCCCTCTTTCTTGAAGTCACCGAGTCCCTGACAGACGAGGTAGTTCTCCTTGCGGAATTTCCGCGATCCGACCTGCGCCACGATGTCGACATCGAATGTCCACTCCTCGGTCTGGTAGAAGAAACCGCCCCCGGCAACATCGATGCCCGTAGCGTATTTTACGGTCTGCTTGCCGACCCATGAACCGACGAGGGCGTCGAACTCGGCCGACTGAATCATTCCGGAAGTATCCTCTTCGAGCGTGGTGACTTTAATCTCGGCCGCCTCGGAAGTCGTGTACTCCGAACCGCTCGAAAGCGCTTTGACCGCAACCGTATATTCGGTTCCGGGCTCCAGTTCCTCGAAACGGGCGGATGTGCCCGATGTGCTGGACTGGGCGCCTCCGTTGAGCGAATAGATATATAAATCCGCGTGTTCGACGGGCTGCCAGGTCACGACGAAAGCCTCCTCCTCGACCGTTCCCTTGGCCAGGACAGGGGCGGCGAGCTGCGTCCCGTTGTTATTCCCGTTGTTGTTTCCATTGTCCCCGTCGTCGTCGGAATCACTGCAAGCGGCAAATCCCAGCAACAGGAAAGCGCACATCAAAATTCTGCTGATCTTTTTCATTGTATTTATCGTTATAAAATTATTCGTGATTTTATTCGGCCTTTGCGGTCTTCTGCGTCTTCTCAATCCAGAAATCGGATCCGCTCTTGCTGATGCCCAGCACACAGACCGAATAGGCGGTTCCGGCAGCCAGTCCGCTCTTACTGATGGTCTGCGTCCCGGTATACTCGTCCTTGGTAGGCATCACCTGCTCCTTGAACGCATTCATTCCACCGGCCATCAATACTTCCATACCCAACGAAGAGGTCTTTGTGACATAGACATAGTACTTCTCGATGGCGACATCGGGCGTGCAGACGACGTCGAACCCGTTGGCAGTGACGTTCTCGATGGCTACGGCCACCTCGCCCGACGCATCGGGAAGGGTCGTGGCGGGTACCGACATGAGGCGGGTCGTGAGCAGGTCGCCCGGGGCATACCACCCCACTGCATAAACGACGTAGTCGGTTTCGGGTTTCAGGCCGGTGAATTCGAAAGGATGGTCGCCCTGTACGAGTTGCGCGGCCAGATATTCCTCGAAGCTCACCCCTGCAAACAGAGCCGAGGCGTTGAGCTTGCGGCGCACCGCAACGATGAACTCGTCCTGCGAAGCGTATTTGTCGAAATCGGATTTCAGCGCATAACCGCAGTAATAGGTGCGTGTCTGACTTTTAGGAGAAACGGATACGGAAATGCTGTTCATCCCGGTATCCGTGAGCGAAAGCGTGAAGGACTCCTGCTCCATAGCCGCAGCGACAGTCAATTCGGCGACTTCCGAATCGAGGTGCTGAACCAGCTCGGAAACGGCCCGCACCCGCACCGTAACCGGCATACCGGGTTCCAGTCCCGAAACGACAGCCGTCAGAGCGGAGGTTTCCTGTTCCGCACCGCCGTCGACCGTATAGACATAGGACGTCGCATCGGGAACCTTTTCCCAGACAATCGCAACGGAACTCTCGGTCACGTCGCCCGCCGTCAGCACAGGAGCGGCAAGCCGGGTGGCAGGCAGGGTCGCCACGGTGATGCCGGCGAATTCCGAATCCAGGTATTGTTTCTGCCCCGCCACCGCCTTCACCTTCACGGTATAGCTGCGACCGGGTTCCAGCCCGTCGAACAGCACCTCGGGCTGGGTTACGGGAGTTGCGGCGCCGTCATCGAGCGTACATACGTAAGAGGCCGCATTTGCCACGGCATCCCATACTACGCCAAGCGACACCTGTGTCACAACACCCTCTGCCAGGACAGGGGTGTCCAAAGCTACCGGGTCCACGGGTTTCTCGTCATCCGAGCAGCCTGCAAGGAGAGTACCCGATACTAAAAAAGTCAGAAAGAGTAATTTTTTCTTCATAAGCTGAAAAAGTTAAAAAATTTGCTGCAAAATCTCATCAACCTGCTGATTCAAAGCGTGTAAACCCCGTAAAAGATTGCCAGAAATGGGTATGGAACAACTGAATCGGTTTTCGTAAATATCGTCACAAAGCACACATCAAAGTCCTCATAATACGCTAAAAAGGCGAATCAGGCGTCTAATCGGGAAAAAACCGGCGCCAATCGGGAATGCCCGATTGTTGCATTTTTTTATTATTTTTGTCCGGAAACGTCACACCCGCTTACTACGCACACAACACACATGGGCTATTTAAAACAGGCCGTTCGCTCACGTTGGGCCATTCCGATGGCGGCATTCCTGATTCAATTGAGCCAATATTGGGCTACGCTGGTGACCATTACATGGTGGTCGAAACGCGCCTCGGTATCGGTCGCGTGGTTCTGCTTCCTCTGGATGGCAACCATCGTCATGCTGAAGATATTCCTGAACAGGCGTCTCTCTTTCCTGATGCGCTGCCTGCTGGGTGCAGCCGTCATCGCGGGGGTAGCCTTCACCGCCATGGCCATCATCCATTTCCAGTCGGAGCACGCATGGCTCTCGCTCGGATACGACGAATTCGGATACCTGATTATCACCTACACGATATGCCTGCTAATCGGGAGTATCGTATTGATGATAAATAAAGAACGCCAGCACGAAAAAGAGATCGAGATGCTCCGGCTGGAAAACCTCAGCAGCCAGTACAACGCCATCGCAAACCAGATAAGCCCCCATTTTTTCTTCAACGCGCTGAGCAACCTTTCATCGCTGATACGCAGCAATAAAAAACAGGAAAGCCTCGAATACATCGGTAACCTGTCGGGCGTATTCCGCTACATCATCCGGTTCAAAGGCCCCTCGCTGACCACGTTGGGCGAGGAACTCAATTTCATCACCTCTTACCGGCAGTTGATGGACGTACGTTTCGCCCAAAACTACAGCTGCCGGATCGACGTCCCGCAGCAGGCGCTCAACATGCGCATGCCCAGCCTTTCACTGCTGCCGCTGTTCGAAAACATCGTCAAGCACAACGTCATCGACAGCGAACACCACATGCGTATTACGATCTCGTTCAACGAACGCAACGAACTGGCCGTCGCCAACCCGGTCTATCCCCGACTCACGCCGCCCGAATCGAACGGCATCGGGCTCACCAACCTGCGCAACAGATACAGGCTGCTACTGGGCAAGGAAATCCGCATCGAGAAAGCCGAGGGGGGGGGAGAAGATTTCAAGGTCTTCCTGCCGATGGTGGAAATGAATTTTAAACAATCCAAATGAAGGTACTGATCATAGAAGACGAAGCAGGAGCACTCGACGACATGAGCAGCATCCTGACGGAAGTGGCCCCCGACATAGAGGTTGCAGGGACGACGGAAAGCATCATGCAGACAGTTTCGTGGCTGGACCGGAATCCCGCCCCCGACCTGATATTCATGGATATACACTTATCGGACGGCTCGGCATTCGAAATATTCAAACACACGTCCGTCGAATCGCCCGTCATTTTCACGACCGCCTACGACGAATATGCCATCCACGCATTCAAGGTCAATGCAATCGACTACCTGCTCAAACCGATCTGCGTCGAAGAGATGAAGCATGCACTGGCAAAATTCCGGAAACTCAACCGGCAGCCGGCCGTTCCCGACCTGAACCGGCTCTACGAGATGTTCGCACAACAGCGGACAAACAGCCATAAGAACATCCTGATCGCTTACCGAAACCAATTATTGCCCATCCCGACGGAACGCATATCCTTCTTCTACTCGACGAAGGAAACCTCGAAGGTATACCTTGCCGACGGCAAGAGTTACCCCTATAACAAGACGCTCGACAGCATATGCGACGACATGAATCCCCTGTCGTTCTGCCGGGTCAACAAGCAATACGTTATCGCCAAGCAACATATCCAAAATATCGTCGTATGGTCGAACAGCCGGTTGCTGATTACCATGGACGTGGAAACGCCCGAACCCGTTTTCCTGAGCAAAAACCGGGCGGCCGAATTCAAAAAATGGGTCACGGGGTGATTTTCGGGCTCAATTCCGGACGGAATTATAAGCGTGCAAGATAGCCGTAGCGGATCAAATCCTCCGGGCCGTGCGTCAGGTAGGTCTGGCCATCGGCCATCACATAGAGGCGGTCGGCTATATCGGTGACATGACGGTGCATATGATCCGTCAGCAGAATGCCTTTCGAGGCTTTCTCCTGCCGGATAAGTTCTTTCAGGGTTGCAACGTGCAGCGGCGCAACCTGCGAGAACGGCTCGTCGAGCATGACGAACTGCGCCGGGCTGCGCAGGATCAGGTAGCATTCCAGCAACCGCCGCTCGCCGCCCGACATGGAGTGGATTTTCGTGTCGTGCAGGTCGCCGAAAAGCGGGAACCACGCCAGCAGGTCGTCCCACGGCAGGCCGAAATCGCGCAGCACGCGGTCGACGCTCATCCAGCCCGGAATAGACCCCTGCTGCGTTAAGTAGCGCACTTCGTCGGCCCGGAAGTGCGCGTGCCACACACCGTCGATGCGCATCGAGCGGAAATCAGCACGCAGCGAACCGCAAAGTATCTTCATCAGACAGCTTTTACCGCAGCCGTTACGGCCGAGCACGGCCGTAACGCCGCCCGTTTCGACGGCGAGGTAGACGCCCGAAAGGATGCGCCGGTCGCCGAACGACAGTTCGACGGAATCGATCTCGAGGAGATGTTGTTCAGAGTAGCCCATACAGGAAAACAGCCGTCAGTTTCAGCAGCAGGTAACACCAGATAAAATCCGCAGCGCAGCTGACGCCCAGCAGCGCGCGGCGCCGGATGCCCAGGTTGCGGTAGTAGAAAAATTCATCGCCGTAGCGCTGGACAATCCAGACATAGAGGTACAGGGGATAGATCACCGCCTTGCCGAGCATGCACCACGGGATGGTTTCCGGCCCGTGGTTTTTAACCACCCAGGCAAACCCGATACTCACGGCCGTGCAGAAATAGAACATGGTCGAGTAATAGAAACGAAGTATGAGCAGGAGTTTGCGGGCCATTGCCCAAAGATATGAAAAAAGGCGGAAAGTCACGACCCTCCGCCCTTTTATTTACCGGGATATTACAGCGCCAGCGGCTCGTAGGGAAGCCCCCAGGCCTCGGCAACGGGCCGGTAGACCACCTTGCCCTGCACGATATTGAGCCCCAGTTCCAGCTCGCGGTTCTCCTTGCAGGCGCGCTGCCAGCCCTTGTCGGCCAACTGGACGACATAGGGAAGCGTGGCGTTGGTGAGCGCCAGCGTCGAGGAGTAAGGCACGGCGCCGGGGATATTGGCCACGCAGTAATGCAGGATGCCGTCGACATAATAAACGGGGTCTTCGTGCGTCGTGGGACGCGACGTTTCGAAACAGCCGCCCTGGTCGATGGCCACGTCGACCATCACCGAGCCGGGTTCCATCTCTTTGAGCATGTCGCGCGTAACGAGCTTCGGGGCTTTGGCGCCCGGAATAAGCACCGAGCCGATCACCAAGTCGGCATGTTTGAGCTCCTCGCGGATGTTGTATTCCGACGACATCAGGGTTTTGACGTTCTTGGGCATCACGTCGGCAAGGTAGGTAAGGCGTTGCAGCGAAATGTCGCAAATCGTCACGTCGGCTCCCGTTCCGGCTGCCGTACGCGCAGCGGCGGTTCCGACAACTCCGGCGCCGATGACGAAGACCTTGGCCGGCTTCACGCCCGGCACGCCGCCCAGCAACTTGCCTTTGCCGCCGCGGGGCTTCTCGAGGAAGTAACGCCCCTCCTGCGTCGACATGCGGCCCGCAACCTCCGACATCGGAATCAGCAGCGGCAGCGAACGGTCGGCCCGCTCGACGGTTTCGTAGGCGCAGCACACCGCCCCGCTGTCGATCATGGCATGCGTCAGGGGCTCGCTGCTGGCGAAATGGAAGAACGTGAAGACCAACTGGTCTTTGCGGATAAGTTTATACTCGGGAGCAATCGGCTCCTTGACTTTGATAATCATCTCGGCACGGGCATAGACCTCCTCGATTGTGGGAAGCATCTCCGCCCCTACCGCCGTGTAGGCATCATCGGCAAAACCGCTGTTCACACCGGCCGTAGCCTGCACATAAACTTTATGGCCCCGTTTGACCAGCTCCTGGGCGCCCGCGGGGGTAAGAGCAACACGGTTTTCGTTGTTCTTAATCTCTTTTGGAATACCGATAATCATGGATTTTTGAAGTTTTAAAGGTTTTTTCGCCTATTAAAGTACGAATTTCACATCGAATTCCAAAAAAATCCGGCGATTTTTTACACCCGCATCAAAATTTATAAGAGATTGTAAGATAGAACGAACGGGGATAGGTATAGGTGTAACGGGTGGCATGCGGCGTATAAAAGAGGGCGTCGCCCGAACTGATACGCCGCACGCGCAGGGATTCGTAACCGCTGTAAACCGTATTGCTGCCGCCCGTCAGGTTGCGCAGCATCAGCGAAGCCGTCAGCCGCGAACGGCCGAAATAAAAGGATTTGAAAAGCGAGGCGTCGAGCGTAAAGGCGTCGCCGAGCCGCTGCTGCCGGGTAAACTCGTCGAATGCCTCGGGCGTAATGCCGCCCTGCCGCGCGATACGCGCGGTACGACGCAGGGGCATCGGTTCGACATAGCGCCTCCCGGCATACCCTGCAGAGGCCCGGAATCCCCACCCTTTCGGCCCGAAGTAGGCAACACCCACGCAAGCCGTCAGGCCGGGTGCACCGCCCGTTTCACAGCCGCCCATATAACTTTCGGCACAGGTGTCGACGACCGAATTGTCGACATCGGAAAGCACCGTGACACGCGGGTTGCGAATGTATTTATAGCGTCCGGCCGAGGCTGCGAGCGACAGGCTCCAACGGTACGCGAGGCGGATGTCGGCGGCAGCTTCCGCACCGAGGGCCATGCGTCCGATGCCCGTCACGGCCATATCGCAGAACAGGCCCGCCATATCGTCGAAATAGCGGCGGGTTTCGGTGCCGTCGAGCGTCGCCGCAGCGAAGGCCGACAAACGCAGCGTCAGGCGGTCGCCCGTAAGGCTGTAATTGAGTTCGGCGGCATAAAAGCCCGCAGCCACGGGGGCGTCCACCGTGCGGTTGTTGTACTGCGGCTGGTAGAAGAGGTCGGCGGCAGCGGGCGCCTGCGCACCTGCGGCTGCCGAAGCTTCGAGGTAACTGCGGGGCGAGAAAGCCCATCCGGCAAGCAGTTTCACGGCATAGGGCGTGAACCGCATTCGCCGGGAGCGTCCGTAGGACTGCGTCCCGGGGAAAAGCTCCTTTTCATAACGGCCGTCGCGGAAGACGGCGGCATCGCACAGCGAAAGGGCTATGTCGGCGCGGAACCGGTCGGCACGGTATTCGGCATGCAGGCGGGCCTCCGCTTCGCGCGTCGACAGCAGGTAATCGTAGCCGAAGCGGTCGCCTTCGCGGACTCTACGGCCGGGGTGCCGCAGGTCGTTTTGCAGCAGGTTGCCGTACGTGTCGTCGTCCACGAGGTACTGGTCGATGTCGGTGATATATTCCGCCCCCAGCAGGTCGCGCACCTGCTTGTAGCTGCGCGTCCGGGCATGGCGGTACGAGAAGCCGTAATAAAGCGTCAGGCGCTCGTCGACCTCCGAGGTAAACAGGGCATCGAACCCGAGGTTGCGGATGCGCTCGGCGCGGTCTTCCAGCGCATAGACTGCATGGCCGCCCGCCATGCGGTTCTGCGCAATCAACTCGTCCCACCGTATCTGCGTGTAATGCGGCTCGTTCGCCCGCCACGCCTCTTCCGTTGCACGGTCGCCGGTATAGGAGGGCAGGTAGCGGTAATTGTCGGGCATCGGCGTACGGGCGTCGTACCACCCCAGGGCACTGTATTTCCGGATACCGCATTCGGCCCCGAAAGCCGCAGCGAGCGAAGTCGCCGGCGACAACCGCACCCGGTACGAGACGGCGGCCAGCGGTACGAACTCGCGCCGCACGCGCGAATTGCGCACCCGGCCGTCCTGGAATCCCCAGGCGGGATTATACAGGTTGTCGCCCGTGAGCCGGAATGCCTCTTCGGCCGAGGAGAGGCGCGTGCCCCGCACCGACGGCGGAACGATAAGCAGCAGATGCAGGCCGTGGCCGTCACCGAAGCGTTTTGCGACCCGGAAACCTGCGGTCAGCGCATGTGTAAAAACACCCTCGACATGCATGTCGCGCCCCGTGCGGGCATCGACGGCGGCGGCTCCGCTCCATCCCCGGCCCAGCGGCCGCGCGACGGCCAGCTTCGTCCCGGCCAGGTAGTTGCGGTCGGTAAAATGAACGGATACGCGGCGGGCCGCCTGCACGAACTCGTCCGGAAACCGGAACATACGGATACCGCCCGTCCGGCCCGTAATGCCGGCAACGGGGACAACGCCTGCGGAGGACTCCTCCTGCGCACCGAGCAGCCGCAACGCCGGGAAATAGCGCGACGGGATGCCGAGTCCGTCGACCGTGGCCGCCTCGGCACGGTAATCCTGCCCGCGGCGTTTTACAGCCACGTACGGCAGGTTGAAAGCGGTATATTCGGCATAAAGGTCGGGCATGGCCTGCACGGCACGGTAGAAAAGCGTGGAATCGGTGAGCAGGAGGGGCATGCGCTCCTCCTGCACGGGGGCATAGGGATAGTATTCGTCGTCAGGCTGCTGGGCCGCAGCGCCGCATACGGCGAACAGGCAGAGCAGCAGGCAACCGTATTTCGGGGACATGCAAAGTGGCTTTTCGGAATACAAATATAACCAATTTTATCACTACGGCAATAAAAACCACCGAATTACGTTTATTATGGCAGTGTGCCGACAAAATTTTTTTACATTTTTTTGACAGCGGGTAATTACCTATCATGCAACACATTACGTCAGACGACACATGGGGGGGGGTAATCCTCTTCCGCAAATTTGGAAAATAGCGAAACAAACCTCATATTTGTGAAACCTCAACGTGCTCTGACATGCAAAAAATCCACTATCTCCTGCTGTCGGCAGTTTTGCTCCTGTGTCTGCATCCGGCTGCCGCACAACAAACAAACACCCTGACCGGTACGGTCACCGACGCGGCTTCCGGCAATGCCGTAGGTTATGCAACCGTATCGCTCCTGCGCGACTCGACCACCGTCGTGGCCGCAGCGGCCGCCGACGCCGATGGCCGCTTTTCCCTCAAAGCCCCCGAAGCGGGCGACTACACGCTCGGTATCACCATGGTCGGATACACCCCCTACAAACAAGACGTGAAAGTTCCGGCATCGGGCAAGGCACTCGGCAAAATCGCCATCACACAGGGCGTGGATGTCGGTGACGTGGTAATCGAAGTGCAGAAGCCGCTGGTGATGGCAGACGCCGAGAAAACGACCTACTCGGTCGAGGACGATCCGCAGGCGTCGACCAGCACGCTGGACGAAATCATCCGCAAGGTGCCGCAGCTCTCGCTCGACGGCGACGGCAACGTCCTGCTCAACGGGCAGAGCAACTACAAAATACTGCTCAACGGCCGCAACTCGGCGACGATGAGCAACAATTTCAAAGACGTAATCCAGAGCATGCCGGCCTCGCAAATCAGCCGCATCGAGGTCATCACCAATCCCTCGACCAAATACGAGGCCGAAGGCGTGGGCGGTATCATCAACCTCATCACCCAGAAAAAGAAACAGTTCCGCGGCTACAACGGCAGCGTGGGCGGCAGCGTGACCGTACTGGACAACCCCGCCTACAACGGCAACGCCAACGTTTCGGTGCAAGCCGGGAAATTTGCGGCGGGCATCATGGGCTACGTCGGTTATTACGACGGCGGGCGCACCCCGTCGGAAAGCGAGTCGTGGCAGGAGAACTACAATTCCGACAACCGTTACAACCGGAGCTACACCGAGAACAGGGGCAGTTCGCGCTACGGCAACGTCGGGCTGGACATGAGCTACCAGCCCGACACGCTCAACCTGATTACGCTGAACGGCTGGCTGTGGCTCGGGCGCAGCCGCTACAAGTCGCTGGGCACGACCTCGATACTCGACCCGGACAGGAACCCGCTGCTGGAATACGGCAGCCGCAGCCTCCAGAAGTGGAACTACACGGGCGGAAGCGTCGCGCTCAACTACGAGCATACGTTCGGCCAAGAAGGGCACACGCTGACCGTTTCGGACGAGGTGCAGGCCAACCCCAGCACGGGATTCGCCGACCGCGTATACAACGACGGACTGAATTACAGGGCATTGCAGGACCAGGACAGCCGCATGACAGGCAATACCGTACAAATCGACTATGCCAATCCCTTGTCGAAACGCCACAAAATCGAGGCGGGACTCAAGCACATCTACCGCAACAGTACATCCGACACCGACAACAAAGAGAGCGACGACGAGGGCGCATTTCCGGAGGACAAGAAAAGGTTCACCGGCATGGATTACCGGCAACACGTGCTGGGCATCTACGCGGGATACGGCTTCACCTATACCAAATGGTCGGGACGCGCTGGCGCGCGCATGGAGCGGACGTGGAACGACGCCGACGTGGAGGAAACCGGCAAAGAAGCCTACTCGTTCTCCAACCGCCAGTTCAACGTCGTACCCTATTTGAGCGTGACGTTCATCCCCAAGGTGAGCCACAACCTGTCGCTCTCCTACACGCAGCGGCTCCAGCGCCCGGGCATCTATATGCTTTCGCCCGCCGTGGACGACACCGACCCCACACGCCTCTCCTACGGCAATCCCGAACTGGAGGCGGCGGTCTACCACTCGCTCAACCTGCAATACAGCCACTATGCGGCCAAATGGAGCATGACCTTCTCGCTCAATACATTCCTGTCGAACAACAACATGTCGTCGTACTCGTTCTCCGACACCGAAGGCATCACGAACAGCACGTACAGCAACGACGTGCGTTCGCGCAGCTACGGGTTCAACGGCTCGTTCTCGTTCCGCCCCTCCGAGAAGCTCAACCTCTCGTTCAGCTACAACGGCGGATATTCGCAGAACGATTTCGACGCCATGGACATCCACACCGACAACTTTACGTTCAGCCAGAACCTCAACCTCGACTTCGCGCTGTGGAAGCAGGCGCGGTTCATGCTCGGCGAAAACTACTCGACGGGGTATTCCTGGCTGGGCAGCAAATCGAAGGGCTACTATTATTACTACATGGGCGTCAAACAGCAGTTCCTCAAAAAGAAACTCGACTTGAGCATCACGTGCAGCAATCCGTTCGAGAAATACCGGAAGAACAAAAGCACGACCGACACCCCGACCTACGGCGGCTGGAGCGAATACCGGTATGCCTGCCGCAGCCTCTATTTACGCATCAGTTACCGCTTCGGCAAACAGAATGTCGGTGTGAAACGCACGGCCCGCTCGATCAGCAACGACGATATGAGCAGCGGCGCACAGGGCGGCGGAGGAGGAGCCTCGCAGGGCGGCGGGGCCCAGTAAGCCCGGCCTGTGCGGCAAAGGATTGCCGGAACCCGACAGGCAAGCAGGCACAGCCCGGAATAAACACGGAACCGGTGCACCTCCCCGGAAGCATTGTTGCAAAAAGGACGAGAACCCGTTGGTTTCTCGTCCTTTTTTTGTGAATTTAAATTATCGTCAGCACAAATAAAATAAAACAAATCAACATATTAATATATTGTTATGAAATATGAATTTATTTTATTATATTGTCACGAGAGCCGAAGCGACTGACAGGGAATAAAAATACAGGCAAGACCGCGGCAACGGTGTTTGCCGCATACGGATAAGTACCCAACTAAAACAATCCCAGTTATGAAAACCGCATTGAAATTACCGGGAATAATCTTGCTGACAGCGATTCTGACCGGTTGTGCAGCACAGAAACAGGTCGGGCGAACCGACCAGGCAATCGCTTCGCAGGCGCTTTATGGGCAGGCATTGCAGGCGCTGGAAGAGCAGCATTTCACCATCGAAGTCGGCGAATTCCAGTTTCCGGACGGGAAACCGCCTGTTTACGCCACCGACAGCAGCATTTCCATGCAAGACAGCCGTGTCGTCATCCGCCTCTCGCCGGATCTTGCTCCGCACCGTCCTTTCGACCACCTGAATATCGAGGCCGCTACCGCGAAAATGACAAGGGAGAGAAGCACGAAAAACGGGGATGCACGATTCGACATAAAGGTTAAGGGAGCCAAGAAATGGCAGGATACCCTGCTGCAACTCACTTTGTATAAGAATACGAACGAATGCTTCGTGCGCGTCAAAGGCGGAGATTCCGAGGTCGAAACCATCCGAATCAAAGGACATGTGCTCCCGACGACAGGAATCGATTAGCACGCATGCGGGCTCCCGCGTTCCCACCTTGTTATCAACCAAATCACTCCAGCCATGAAAACCGCATTGAAACTATCGGCCGCAATTATGCTGACTATGGCGTTAGCAGGTTGTGTCGCGCAGAAACAGGCCGGTAAGGCCGACAAAACGAGCGCCTCGCGTGCACGGCACGAAATGGCATTACGGGCGCTGGAAGAGCGATGTTTTATTATTGAAGTCAGCGAGTTCTACATGCCCGGCAAAAAGGCTCCTGTAAAGCCTGCCGTAAGCAGCTACATCTCCCTGCAAGGCGACAGGGCGGTCATCAGGTTCGCACCCGACCTCGCGACCCGTCCGTCTTTCGACCGCCTGAACATCACGGACCATGCCGCCAAACTGACCGAAGAGCAACAAAAACGAAACGGCGACATGCAGTTCTGCCTGAAAATGGACGGAGGGTTTAACAGCCAGAACAGAAAGGTTGTAATCACCTTATTCCGGGACACGAACAAATGTTATGTCCGGGTCACGAACGACCTGTACGGATACTCCATCGCCGATTTGACCGGATATATCTATCCGAAAGAGAATTAGCGGCACTGCCGATTGCGAACGACGGCGGCCCAGTGGAAGGGCCGCCGTCGCATTTATCCGGCAGGAACATACCGGCCGTACGTCAGACGGTTTTCAGTATTTCGAGCAGCAACTCCCAGAACTTGGGAACCGTGGCGATTTCGAGCCGTTCGTCGGGCGAATGCACGCCGCGGAGTGTGGGTCCGAACGACACCATTTCCAATTCGGGATATTTCTCGAGGAACAGGCCGCACTCCAGGCCGGCATGGATGGCACGCACCTTGGGGTCGGTATCGAACAGGCGTTTATAGGCGTCGACGGTTTTTTCGAGCAGTTGGGACTGCGGATTGGGCGACCAGCCCGGATAGCCGTCCGAATGGGCCACGTCGGCACCGGCCAGCGCAAACACCGACTCGACCATCTGCATGACGTAGGTCTTGGCGCTTTCGACCGACGAGCGCTGCGACGAGGTAACGACGATACGGTCGTCGCCCTCGAACTTCACCGAGGCGAGGTTGGTCGAGGTTTCGACCAGTCCCGGAACGGCGAACGACATGGCGATTACGCCGTTGGGAACACCCACGAGCGAGTAGACCAGTCCGAACTGCGTCTTTGCGTCGAGTACCCGGTCGACCTGCGGCATTTCATTGAGCGTAATCTTGAAGTTCGGCTCACGGAACCGGAATTCGGCCTCCAGGTCGGCGGCGAAAAGGTTGTAACGCTTGATGAATTCAGCCTTGAATTTATTCGGGATGCCGAAAATGGCGTAGGCTTCGCGGGGAATGGCGTTGCGCAGGTTGCCGCCGTTGAAATAGCTCAACTTCAGCTCGAACGACTGCATGCCGTCCCACAGCAGGCGCGCCACGGTTTTGTTCGAGTTGACGCGGCCCTTGTCGATGTCATCGCCCGAGTGTCCGCCCTGCAAATCCGAAACATCGACACGGAAGAACGTATAGTTGGCCGGAGCCGCCTCCATCGTATAACGGAACGTGGCAATGGTGTCGATGCCGCCCGCGCAGCCGATGAAGATTTCCCCCTCGTCCTCCGAGTCGAGGTTGATGAGGTATTTGCCCGTGAGCATATCCTCACCCAGTTCGAAAGCCCCCGTGAGCCCCGTTTCCTCATCGACCGTAAAAAGCGCTTCGACGGGGCCGTGCTCCACCGCAGGGTCAATCAGCACGGCCAGTGCGGCGGCCATGCCGATGCCGCAGTCGGCGCCCAGCGTCGTGCCTTCGGCCTTGACCCATCCGCCGTCGATACGCGTGCGAATCGGATCGTTGTCGAAATCGAACTCCACATCGGAATTCTTCTCGCATACCATATCCATGTGCGACTGGAGGATAACCGTCGGGCGGCCCTCCATACCCGGCGTGGCGGGTTTGCGCATCACCACGTTGCCGATGGCGTCTTTCTTATACTCGAGCTGGTGTTTCCGGGCGAAATCGATTAGAAACGCAATGATTTTACCCTCTTTTTTCGAGGGACGCGGCACCCGCGTGATGGCATCGAACTGCTCCCACACGATGCGGGGCTCCAAAGTAACTATTTCAGACATATCGTAAAAATATAAAAGTTACTCATCGAACGGCACCTCCCCGTACATGCACCTGTGAAAACGGTGCGTCCGGTCGATTTCCATGGGATTTTCACGGAACCAATCGAAAAATGCATCCCACTCGTCACCGTGGGCATCAATCCAGGCACCGGAGTCATCGGGATTGCCTTCCATCAATATCCAGTAATTATAAGCCTCCATGTGTCCGGCCCGGGCGACGCGGCGTTGATAGTCCAGCAGGACATTGGGCGTATCGGGTATCCCGGACACCTTGCCCCGCAACTCGTCCATCGCGGAGAAATAGTTGTCCACAAAATTGCAGCGCATCCGGTTGAGCGAAGCCATATTCACCGAGTCGGCATCCATCGGAAACGACAACCCGAGCACCGTTTCATAGATGCCCGTACCGAAAGGCAGAACTATCAGGCTGTCAGAGGTCATCCTCATCTCGTTTTGCCGGCTGAAGTCGATACCGAGCGTCCGGTCGCCGGACTCGGCGTCACGACCGACGGTGATACCGCGCCTGTAGGCCTCGTACAAATATCGGCTCATCATTCGGGTGCGATCGCTGCCACGCTCCATATTCATGAAAATTTCGCCGTAGAACATTCCCCACACCACCTCCGACGAACGGAAAAAGACATTGGCCGCATTGTAATAATTGGAGGCGAAAGAAGGTTCGACATCGATTCCGCGTTCATAATACGGCAATGCAGACATGTATTCACCGCTGTTGTAAGCCACATTGCCCAGTTCAAGGTACAGCCGCCCGGAACGGGGAAACTTGGCGAGCCCGCGATTATAAGCCTTCTCCGCTTTTTTCCGGTTGCCCATAAGGTCGTAGGCGTTGCCCAGCATCTGATAGGCCCTGTCCCGGACATCCGGAGAATCCGTCAGTTTTTCCAGAATCTTCGCAGCGGCCTTGTAATCCTCCCTGAGATAATGCAGATACGCCATTTCATACGATGCCAGGTAATTGTCCGGTTCGATAGTCAACACGGCCGCCAGCAACTCCTCGCTCTCGTCGTAAAGGCCGTCATCCATCAGCCGGACAGCAGCCCTGACCTTCTGTTTGACATCCATGCTTTGCGCAATGGTTTCAGCAACAGGCTGGCACAGAAACGTACAACAAAGGGCAAAACAGATTCGGCTCCACATAATACAGGGGATTTTTCACAAATATAGCAAAAACAGCATAATTCACGGTATATCACACTGTTTTTTTACACATCCACCAAGCCGCAGGTGTCGAAATTTGTTTTTGCACCCGGCTTCCACTATCTTTACACGAAATTACACACGACCATGACTGATTTCAGGATAGGACACGGATACGACGTGCATGCGCTGGCCGACGGGCTGCCGCTGGTACTGGGCGGAATCGAAATTCCCCACACGAAAGGCTTCGTCGCGCACTCCGACGGCGACGTGGCGATACATGCCGTCTGCGACGCCCTGCTGGGTGCCGCGGCGCTGGGCGACATCGGGATGCACTTTCCCGACACGTCGGACGATTTCAAAGGTATCGACTCGAAGCTACTGCTCGGCAGAATCGCGGCGCTGCTGCGCGAAAAAGGATTTGAAATCGGGAACGTCGACTGCACGATACGGATGCAGAAGCCCAAACTGCGGCCGCATATCGATGCCATGCGGACCGCGATAGCCGGTGCAATGGGTGTAGGCGATGACCGGGTATCGGTCAAAGCTACGACCACAGAGCATCTCGGTTTCGAGGGGCGCGAAGAGGGAGTTTCCGTTTCGGCCGTGGCATTGATATACAAAAAATAAGCCAAAACGGGAAAAAGATTTCCGGACGGCAATCCGGATTTTCCTCTTCCCATAATGACAGGGTTCACACTATGAGAAAAAATTTGCTGGTCCTCGCCGCCCTGCTCATTGCAACCGGCGCTGCGGCGCAGACGGCGGACGGATTCCGCAATCCGCCTGCGGAATACCGGCCCGTACCGCTCTGGTTCTGGAACAACACCCGCATCGAACGGCCGGCGGCCGTGAAGCAGTTCCGCGCTTTTACGCAGCGCGACGGCTACGGCGGCTGCGCCGTCCTCCCGTTCGGCGGGAACTTCGCCCCAGAGTACCTTTCGGACGAATATTTCGCGCTCTACGGGGAGATTGTCCGCGAAGCGCGCGATGCAGGGCTTACGCTGTCGCTTTACGACGAGTACGGTTTTCCGAGCGGCAGCATGGGCGCCATCAACGGCGACGGCACACCGCGTTTCATGCAGCGCCACCCGGAAGCGACGATAAAACGCCTCGACAAACACGAATATCCCCTGACTGCAGGTGCCTCATGCGACATCGAACTGCCGCATGAGGGCCGGATCATGTCGCTCGTGGCGATGGACAGCCTCACGCTGGAGATACGGCCCCTGTCCGGTCGCATCGCCCATGGCCGCATCCGCTGGACACCGCCTGCCGGATCGTGGAAACTACTCTGCTTCACCTGCGTAAAGGACGGCGACCCGAACGTCGACTACCTCGATCCGGATGCCGTGCGGCTTTTCGTCGAAGATACCCACCAGCGTTACTACGACCGTTTTCCGGAGGCGTTCGGAAAGGTTATCACGGAAACGTTCTGCGACGAGCCCACGCTCTACCGCGCACAGGGACGCATCTGGACGGAGCGGTTCAACGAACGTTTCGAGGCCGCCTACGGGTTTTCGCCCGAAGCGCTCTACCCCGCCCTGTGGTACGACATCGGCCCGGAAACTGCGGCCGCCCGCAACCACCTCTTCGGACTACGGGCGCAGCTCTATGCCGAAGGATTTATGAAGACCATCCACGAATGGGCCGCCGCGCACGGCATCCGCTCCACCGGACACCAAGACCAGGAAGAGGTGCTCAACCCGGTGAGTGTTTCAGGCGATTTGATGCTCTGCGGCAAGTACATGGATGTGCCCGGCATCGATAAAATCGGCGGCGACCGCCCGGCGGAACTCTTCTACAAGGTCGTATCCTCGTCGGCAGCCAACTGGGACAAACAGCTCGTCATGTCGGAAACGTTCGGCGCAATGGGCAACATTCCCGTGCGGGAACTCTATACAACCGCCATGGAGCAGTACACCAAGGGAATCAACCAGCTTATCCCCCACGCCGTGTGGTACAACGACAGGGACGTGGCGTTCCTGCCCGAGCTCTCCTACCGCAACCCGCTCTACAACGAGGCACTGCCCGATTTCAACCGATTTCTGGCGCGCCTGAATTACCTGTTGCAGCCCGCAGGCCGCACGGTGGCGGACATCGCTGTGCTCTACCCTATCCAGACTCTGCAGGCGGGGCATTACCTCGACGGCCCGGAGGGATATTACGCCGGAGGCGTGAAGATTCCCGACACGGATTATATCCGGGTGGCGGCAATGCTCAACGACACCCTTTCGCGTGATTTCACCTACCTCCATCCCGAAGTGCTGGAGCGCTGTCCCGTGCGCAAGGGAATGCTGCACTTGGACAACAAAGTCAACAGCCAGCATTACCGGGTACTGATACTCCCGGGCGTGAAGTGCATTTCACCGGAGTGTCTGCGCACCGCCGAGCGGTTCCGCCGCGCCGGGGGCCGCGTGATTTTCACCACCGCACTGCCCGAATGCTCCACGCAATTCGGCGTTCCGTCGGCGGAGGTTTCGGCCCGTGTGCAGGAGATGCTCACCGCACGGAAAAATCCGGCGCTTTTCCTGCCGGATCCCGACACGGGAACGCTGTCGAAAGCTTTGGATGCCGGATTTACGCCCGATGTTATGGTCGACGGCGCCCCGGGGCTGCGCTATATCCACCGGGTATGCGGCAGGCGCCACATCTATTACTTCGCCAACACCGGCGCCGAAACGGCCGAAGCCACAATACGCCTGCGCGACCGGGTAAAGCTGCGCAGTTTCGATCCCCACACCGGCCAAAGCGCCCCGTTCGAGGCCGAAACCGCCCCGGCGGGAACCAGGCTGAACCTGACGCTTCCCACCGTACGCTCGCTTTTCCTCGTATCGGAATAACACAGGCAAACGACATAGCGGACCGCATCTTTCGGATGCGGTCCGCTATGCTTTTCATAGGCCCGGGAAATTCCCGTTCCGCGTCAGTTTATCCGCCGGAATTTCGGGTCGTTGACCCGTTTGTTCCACAGCCAGCCGACATAGCGCATCGTGAGGCTGGGTGTCATCAGCGTCAGCACCGTTTCGCCCGTAGCGGTCGAAACCGCAAAATCGGCATGGTAAAGCGCATCCCCATCGGCGATGTCGAACGAAATGCACCACCCCCATTGCAGGCGCGCGGCCTGGTAGCGGCGTATGGACATCGAATCGAAGTTGAGCATCTCGACATACTGCGTGACGCCGCGCTCGGTAGGCAGGTGCACCTCGACGTGATCGACGAACATGCCGAAGAAAAAGTAATCGGTATAAATCGAACGAATCATACCGCCGGGCATCTCCTGCATGCTGTTCGGGAAGAACATATAGTCGCGCGACTGCACCAGCGAGTCGATTTTCTGCGCATAGAGCTTCGCACGGTAAGCGCGTCGTTCGGGACGGGTCATGTCCCGCAAGGGCTCCTCATAGACGGTCGTATGCTCGGTGAGCTGCACCGGGGCCTGCTGCACCGGAACCACCGTAGTCTGCGGCACGCTGTCGACAGCGGAGGTGCCCACGGAGAACTGCGGGGACTGGGCAGCGGCCGGTAATGCCGCGAGCAGCAGCGCGGCGAAGTACGGCAGCAACCGGACAAAAGCCCCCGCCGAAGCGGGGGTTTTGGAACAGACCGGATTGGCGGACGCGGCGGCCGGCCCCACGTCCCGACTTCCGGACGCACGGGCCCGGAGCCTCATCGTGTTATGCAATCCGGGATTCATACTAATAAAGCTGCGAGATGGTTCCGGAATACTGCACCGGATTGTACCACGGATTGGTAATCGTCAGGTTGGCACCGCCCGTACGGGTGAATATCTCGAACGTAAAGGTGTAGGTCGACGCGGAGAAAAGCGAGGTCGAGAAAGTCACCATCCAGCCCTCGTGGGTCTGTTCGGTCGTATATCCGCTCACATTGGGCACCGTGTAGTTGATGATGGTCGTGTAGTAAGGCGGCACATAACCCTTGATGTAAGGCAGGCAGATGTCGACCGTACCGTCCCAGATGCCGACATTGAACGCCGGGTTCATAATCTGACGCATGGGGCCGGCCGGCTGGCGCTGCATGGTCTGGGGGTTGAACTGGAAGTTGCGCGAAAGGATGACCGAGTCCATGAATTTTTCATAGTTGGCGATACGTTCCGCACGTCTTTTCTCACGCACCTCGCGGCGCTCCTCTTTGGGCGACAGAATCTTTTTCTGTCCGATTACGGTGGCGCAGACTGCGCACAGCAGCAGGCTCACGACGATAATGACTGTTTTTTTCATAGCACATAAAATGTTTATACGGCTATGAAAAGTGCAAATACGGTGCCTAACTACTTAAAGTTGTGCCTAAAGTCCCAGTTTTTTCAGGAATTCGCCCGTGTAGCTGCGCGGGGCGCGGGCTATGTCGTGCGGCGTGCCCGTCGCGACAATCTCCCCGCCGGCGGCTCCGCCCTCGGGCCCGATGTCGATGATGTGGTCGGCGACCTTAATGACGTCGAGGTTGTGTTCGATGACGATTACCGTATTGCCGCGGTCGACGAGCTTGTTCAGCACGTCCAGCAGCAGGCGGATGTCCTCGAAATGGAGTCCCGTCGTAGGTTCGTCGAGGATGTAAAGCGTACGGCCCGTATCGCGTTTCGAAAGTTCGGACGAGAGTTTGATGCGCTGGCTCTCGCCGCCCGACAGCGTAGTGCACGGCTGGCCGAGGGTAAGGTACCCCAACCCCACCTCCTGGATGGCGCGGAGTTTCTGGTAGATATTCGGAATATTCTCGAAAAACTCCACGGCCATGTTGACCGTCATATTCAGCACGTCGTCGATATTCTTGCCCTTGTATTTCACCTCGAGCGTTTCGCGGTTGTAGCGGTGCCCCCCGCACGCCTTGCAGCGCACGTAGACATCGGGCAGGAAATTCATCTCGATGGTCTGCACGCCCGCACCGCGGCACTCCTCGCAGCGGCCGCCCTTGACGTTGAACGAGAAACGGCCTGCCTTGAAGCCGCGTATCTGGGCGTCGGGCGTCATCTCGAAAAGCTTGCGGATGTCGGAGAAGACATTCGAATAGGTCGCCGGATTGCTGCGCGGCGTACGCCCTATGGGCGACTGGTCGACGACGACCAGTTTGTCGACCAGCTCTATCCCCTCGATTTTGTCGTACTCAAGGGGCTGTGCATAGGAACGGTAGAGCGCCTTGCTCAAAATCGGCCGCAGCGTTTCGTTGACGAGCGTCGACTTGCCCGAGCCGCTGACGCCCGTTATGCAGATGAATTTGCCGAGCGGGAATTCGGCGGTCACGTTCTTGAGGTTGTTGCCCCGCGCCCCGCGGATTACGATGGCCTGTCCCGTACCTTTGCGCAGGGTTTCGGGAATTTCGATGCGGCGGCGTCCGGTGAGGTAGTCGGCCGTGACGGTGTCGGAATGCAGGATGTCGTCAATCGTTCCGGCAGCGACGATATGTCCGCCCTTGCGGCCGGCGCGCGGCCCGACGTCGACGATGAAATCGGCGGCGCGCATCATATCCTCGTCGTGCTCGACGACAATCACCGAGTTGCCTGCGTCGCGCAATTCTTCGAGGCTGCGAATCAGGCGTTTGTTATCGCGCTGATGCAGGCCTATCGAGGGCTCGTCGAGGATATAGAGCACGTTGACCAGCTTCGAGCCGATCTGCGTGGCAAGGCGGATACGCTGGCTCTCGCCGCCCGACAGCGAGCGCGACGATCGCGCCAGCGACAGGTAGCCCAGCCCCACGTCCATCAGGAAGTGCAGACGCTCGCGAATCTCCTTGACGACCTCCTGCGCGATTTTCCACTCCTTGTCGGTCATGTATTCTTCGATGTGTTCCACCCACTCCGAGAATTCGGAAATCGACATGGCCGACACATCGGCGATGCTCTTGCCGCCGATACGGAATTGGAGTGCCTCCTTTTTGAGGCGCGTGCCCCCGCAGACGGAGCACTTGCGGTAGATGAGAAACTGCTCGCGCCATTTCTGGCCGCGCTTGGAATCCTCGTCCTCGGTACGGCCGATGTATTCGGCGACGCCCTCCCACGACACGAGATGGTTGCCGCCCGACGAACTGAACTCCGAGAGGTTGATTGTCAGCGGCTCCGAATCGCCGTAAAGCACCGCGTTCAGCCCCGTTTCAGGCAGCGATTCGACGGGATCGTCGAGCGTAAAGTCATAACGGCGGCCCAGCATCTCGAGGATGGCGAAGAGCATGTTGTTGCGGTACTTGCCCAGCGGCTCTACAGCCCCGTCGCGCAGCGAGAGTTTCATGTCGGGAATAATCTTCTCGATGTCGAACACCGCCTCCTCGCCCAGGCCGTTGCAATGCGGACAGGCTCCTTTGGGCGAGTTGAACGAGAAGGTATGCGGCGCAGGGTCTTCGAACGCCACGCCCGTCGAAGGGCACATCAAATGGCGTGAATAGAAGCGCTGCTGTTCGGTGCCGTAATCGTACAGGGCCATGGTTCCCTTCCCCTGCCGCATGGCTTCCTTGAGCGAGGTCATCAGGCGGTCGCGGGACTCATCGCCCACGACGAGCCGGTCGACGATCAAATCGATCGTATGTATCTTGTAACGGTCGAGGCGCATGCCGGACGAAATCTCGCGGATTTCGCCGTCGATACGGGCATAGATATACCCTTTTTTCGCCAGCGTTTCGAACAACTCGCGGTAGTGGCCCTTGCGGCCTTTCACGATGGGAGCCATCAGGGCGATCTTGCGACCGGCGAATCCCCCGAGAATCAGCTCGGCAATCTGCTCGTCGGTGTAGTGCACCATCTCCTCCCCCGTGACCGGCGAATAGGCCCGCGACGCGCGCGCGAAAAGCAGGCGCAGGAAGTCGTTGATTTCGGTCACGGTGCCCACCGTCGAGCGGGGATTCTTATTGGTGGTTTTCTGTTCGATGGCTACCACGGGGCTCAATCCCGTAATCTTGTCGACGTCGGGACGCTCCATCGTTCCCACGAACTGGCGCGCGTAGGTCGAAAGCGTTTCCATATAGCGGCGCTGTCCCTCGGCGTAAATCGTGTCGAACGCGAGCGACGACTTGCCCGAGCCGGAGAGGCCCGTGACAACCACCAGTTTGCGGCGCGGAATTTCCAAATCGACGTTTTTCAGGTTGTGAACCCGGGCACCAAGTATTTTGATTGTTTCCTCTTTCATCATTGTAACAAAACGTTCCGAAAGCCCTGTTTAGTGTGCAGGCACTCCGGCGCGAATATCGTACAAAGATACGACATATACGGCGCAAAACAAAACGAACGCCTGAAATTCCGGCTCTGCCGGGGCGCGGCGCACCGGACAGGAAATACCGCCCCGCAACCGGGAGAAAAACCGGCGGCAGATTTCAGCCGGGGAAATCGTGGCGGATACAGGGAGGATGCCCGCTATATCGCCGGGAAAGCGCAACAAAGGCTCCGGCCTGAAAATGCAAAAAAGTCCGGCGCAAGCCAACGGACATACGCCCGCGAGGAACTTCGGGAAAATACCCGAAAAAAGTCCGGAAAGCTATCGCCCCTCCCAGAAAGGACAAAGGGGAACGGTGTAGGAGAACGCAGAGAACACGGAGAGCACGGAAAACACGGAGAGCACGGAAAACACGGAGGGCACGAAAACGCGGAGAACATGGAAAAATGCGGGATCAAAACTCCTGAAATCCGGGCCGGGAGCAATCTGCAGATTTTGCGGTATTCAGCATTTCAACTCGAAAGCGTCGGCATCCATCCATGTCGGGAATTCCTCCTTGTAGGCGGCCAGTGCATCGGTGTCGAATTCGGCTGCAAGCGTCTGCTCCCGGTCGCCTGCATCCGCCATCGTGGCCCCGGTGAAATCGACCAGCGCCGAGTCGCCCGCATAGCTTGCGTCGGGATCGGTGCCCACACGGTTCACACCCGCCACATAACACTGGTTTTCGATGGCCCGGGCACGCAGCAGCGTCCGCCACACTTCGCGCCGGTCATCGGCCCACGACGCGCTGCACAGGATGGCATCGTAATCGCCGCGGTTGCGGCTCCACACCGGAAACCGCAGGTCGTAGCAAACCAGCAGCAGGAAGCGGAAACCCATATACTCCACCACCACGCGGCGGCTGCCGGGGGTGTAGTCGCGCGCTTCGCCGCCGGGACGGAACAGGTGGCGCTTGTCGTACCACGCCACCTCGCCCGTGGGCTTTACGAAGAACATCCGGTTGCGATACGCACCGTCTTCCATGACGACGACGCTGCCGACGACGGCTTTGCCGTATTGCGCCGCCCAGCGCCGCATGGTCGTGGCGACCAGTCCGTCGGCGGGTTCCGCGACCCGTGCCGGACGCAGTTTGAAACCCGTGGCGAACATTTCGGGCAACACAGCGACCTCTGCATCGGCCGCTGCGACGATCGGTTCCAGACGTTCCAGGTTCCGGGCAGTGTGCTCCCACTCCATATCGACCTGGCAGATTGCTACGCGTATTTTCATAAAACTTACCTTTTATAAGCAAATATATAAAATTTTCTTACAGTCCATGCATCCCGGAACAAAAAATCGGGATGCCTTGTAAGACATCCCGCAAATTCGGGGCAAAAACTCCGCACCGGCGGAAAGCATCGTGCGGGTGTGCGACACCGGCAGGCGGCCGGGCGCAGGGCGCATCAGCGCGCACCGAGCCGCCAGACGGTAAGTGAGGAGGCATTGCCGCGCTGGTGCAGCACCGACACCCGGCAGGGCACGAAATCGGACGCCGAACAATTCCACACATCGACGAACTGCTGGGGATTGCGTTCGGCAAGCGGAAACCAGGTGCTTTGCACCTGAACCATAATCCGGTGGCCGGCACGGAACGTATGCGCAATGTCGGTCATGCGGAACGGCACTCCGGCAGGCGCACCCGGTGTAAAAGCTTTCGGTCGCGGGAAACCCTCGCGGTAGCGTCCCCGCATCACATCGCCGCGCACGAGCATCCGGTACCCGGGCATCGGGTCGTCATCGGGGAAAACGTCGATCAGCTTGACGACCAAATCGGCGTCGGTGGTCGAGAGCATCACTTCCAATCCCGCATCGACCGGGCCGACGAGTGTCATATCCTCTTCGAGAGGCTCGCTAACGAACGTCAGCACGTCGGGCCGCCCGGACAGGAAACGCTGGTCGGCGACCATATACTCTTTGGGGCGGCGCACAGCCGACGTTTCGACATAAGGCACGGGGTCGGACGGGTCGGAGGTATATGCGGTCGCCGAGTTTTTGGCCGTCGGACGGCGGGTATCGAGGCCCCCGTTTTCCGTGAGGTAAAGCGTCAGTTTTTCCGCACTGCGCGGCAGCCAGCGGTCGAACGTATGCCAGCGGTTGTCGCCCGAAGTGAACACCGCAGCGGCAGGCAGCGGAGCCGCTTCGTCCGGATTCCCGTCTTTCAGGTAATGGTCGAAGAACGGCGCCTCGAAATGCTCCATATAGTATTCCCACGATGCATCCCTGCCGAAATCGAACGCCCCGAGCGTTTGTCCGCCGTTACGCCACGCTCCATGCGCCCACGGGCCTACGACCAGATGGCAGGGTGTTGCGGGGCTTTGCCGCACAAGGGCCCGGTAGAGGTTCCACGCGCCGAAACAATCCTCGGCGTCGAACGTTCCGCCGACGACGAGCACCGCAGGCTGGACATTGTAGCAGGCACGGCGCAGGTCGCGCTCCTGCCACCACGCATCGTAATCGGGATGTGCGGACATCTGCTCCCAGAACGCGTTGGGTTTCAGCAGTGCGGTAAGCTCCGCGAGCGTCGTATGCTCCAGGAAAAACGTGCGCTCGTCGGGCAGCGTCTGCTTCGACATGGAGGGCATCTTTTCGGCCGGAACCCGGTCGGGCGGCGTGTTCATACCGCTTAAGAAGCGATAGGAATCGGTGAGCATCAGCACGCCGTTGTGATGCACGTCGTCGCCCATGAACCAGTCGGTGACGGGGGCCTGCGGCGAAACGGCTTTCACGGCCGGATGGCCGCACAGGCCGCCCATCATGGCATAGAACCCCGGATAGGAGCACCCGGCGAATCCCACGCGTCCGTTGTTGCCCGCGACGTGTTTCACCAGCCAGTCGACCGTGTCGTAGCTGTCGGTCGTTTCGTCGGTTTCGCCCGAACCCGCCGGACGGACATGCTCGAACTCCCCCTCGCTCATATAACGGCCCCGGACATCCTGCATGACGATGATATAGCCGCGGTCGACGTAACTGCGCATGTAGCCTTTCTCGAAATTCCGCGGAAACTGCCCCTCGCCGTAAGGGCCGCAGCCGTAAGGCGTGCGGAAAATAATGACGGGCGCCTTACCGGACGCCGTCCTGGGGGAATAGACCGCCGTATAGAGCCTTATGCTGTCGCGCATGGCGATGCGGTACTCGGCTTTGTGGTAAAGTTCGCCGACAGGCTGTCCGTATGCCGCAGCGACGGCAAGCAGTCCTGCAAGCAGGAGTGCGAAAAATCCGCGTAATTTCATGATCGGGAGATTCGGTTAGTTTTCGAAAGTTAGCGTTTTTTCCGCAAACGCCAAAAAACCGGAGGACAAAGGGGACAGCAACGGCGAACAATCCGCCTCCATTCTCCTGCGGCGGAAATACGGCCGCGGCCCGCCGCCGCCCGGAGTATCCCGCGGCAGATTGGCCGGCGGCCTGTCGGGCCGGTATATAATCCGGGCAGGAGGCGTACGGATTCCGGGTGCGCGGCTGCCGGCATGCACGGCGAGAACTTGCCCGCGAAAGTTGCAATCCCGCGAAATTAAACGTACTTTTGCAGGCGGTCAATTCCGACAAACGACATTATGCTCAAAGCAGGACGCATCCAGAAACTTACCGTAAGCCGTGTTTCGGACTACGGCGTATACCTCGCGGACGAGGAGCAGAACGAGGTTCTGCTGCCCAACCGCTACACCTCCCTGACGGACAAACCCGGCGACGAAAAGGAGGTTTTCGTCTACCACGATTCGGAAGACCGGCTCGTGGCGACGACCGAAACGCCGCTGCTCCGCGCCGGCGAGGCGGGATACCTGCGCGTCGTGGACAAAACGGTGCACGGAGCATTCCTCGACTGGGGCCTGCAGGGCAAAGACCTTTTCCTGCCGAACCGCAACCAGCAGGGCGGCATCATCGCCGGACGCAGCTATATCGTCTACCTCTACGAAGACAATGTTACGGGCCGCTGCGTCGCGACCACCAAACTCAAGGGATTCATCAACAACGACCTCGTCACGGTCGAGCCCCGTCAGGAGGTCGACCTGCTCGTAGCCTCGGAAAGTCCGATCGGATTCCGCGTGATTGTCGACAACCGCCATTGGGGCATGCTCTACCGCAACCAGGTGTTCCGCCCGATAGCCATCGGCGACCGCATGAAAGGATATGTCCGCAAAATCACCGAGGACAACCGCATCGACGTAAGCCTCCAGCAGGAGGGATATGCACAGGTAAAAGATTCGGCAGAGGTTTTGCTGCAACTCGTGCGCGACAACGGCGGCTTCCTGCCGCTGAACGACGACAGCGCCCCGGAGCAGGTCAACCGGCTGACGCAGATGAGCAAGAAAGTCTTCAAACGCTCGCTGGGCATGCTGCTCAAGCGCGGGGCCGTCGAAATCGGGGATGAAGGAATAAAGATAAAGCGATAACGATGTCCAGGATAACTACGGCGGAACGGGTTTCGAGGGAAGCGTCCGACAATTTTGTATTCCAGCGTTCGCTGCTGGCCTACCATGCGGCGGCGGAGCGTATCGGCGGCGACGTGCTGGAAATCGGCACGGGAGCCGGATACGGCATCGAAGTGGCTGCACCCCACGCCCGAAGATTCATCACCGTCGACAAATTCGCCCCCTCGCAGGAGTTGTTCCGACTCCCGAACGTAGAATTCCACCGGGCCGAAGTGCCGCCGCTGCCCTTCGCAGCCGACAGTTTCGATTACGTGATTTCGTTTCAGGTCATCGAACACATAAAACAGGATGTCGAACTGGTGCACGAGGTAAAACGCGTACTGCGGCCGGGCGGGAAGTTTATCGTGACGACGCCCAACGCCCCGATGTCGCTCACCCGCAACCCGTGGCACGTACGCGAATACACGGCCGGGGAGTTGCGCAGCCTGCTGGAAAGCGAATTTTCGTCGGTCGAGGCACTCGGGGTACGGGGCAATGAAAAAGTCATGGCCTATTATGCGCAGAACCGCCGCAGCGTAGAGCGCATCACACGCTTCGACCTCCTCGACCTGCAGCACCGCCTGCCCCGCCGCCTGCTCCAGGTTCCGTACGACATCCTCAACCGGATAAACCGCCGCAAATTACTGAAAGCCAACACCGACCTCACGACCTCGATTCGCATGGACGATTACAGCATCGGCCCGGTGACGGACGACAGTTTCGACCTGTTCTATATCGCGGAAAAATAACGCACCCGAAAAGCCGGGACAAATAAGAAACGGGGCAAGGCGCCCCGTCCGGAAAGCAAAGTAGAGCCGGCCCGTTCAGGCCGGCTCTACTTCGGTCAAAAAAATGTCCGCTCGGCACTCCGCCTCACACATTGAGCTGGTTGCCCTCCGAGAAGATGGAGTCGATAATCAGGCACAGTTCCGAAAGCAGTTCTTCGTTTTCCAGTTCGCCGTTCAGCGAAAAGAATTTTCCCGGAGGCGTACAGTACTGCACCGTGCTGGCGGCCTCGCAGGACTCGATACCGCAGATAATGACGGCATCGACATCGTCCTCATGGCGCAGCATGGCGTTGTAGAACGCAAGCAGATGCCGCGGAGTGCCCATCGGCGGGACGAGTACCAGGGAACCCGACGGTCGGAACTTATCGGGTGAATTTACCAGTTTCAAGCCGTATTTTCCGGCGATTTTTCCGGCCATAGCCGCCGGAACTCCATACAACACGATATTCATAGCTGTCGTTTTTTTGAAAAAAGGCGCGGCTGTCAACTAATCTCCTTGACCTGTTATGGCAGTAACGTGTCTTTCCTGCCACGCCTTTTTATGGGTTAATACCGAAAGTAAATATCAAAAGTTGAGCCGGAAACGTATGTTCCCCACAGCAACAACCGAAACGCAAACCGGTATCCGGCAGAGGGCACCATCGCCTGAAAGCGACAGAAAACCCGTAAATCGTTTTTCGACCTGCACCATACCGAGTCCTGTTTTACCGACGCCTTCCGGGAAAATTTCCCTGTACCGGCAAGGATACCGAATCCTGACCGTAGCGTCGAATTTAAAATTACCAAGCAATACACAACCGAAATCAAACGCCCAATCCACGGGGTCCTTTGACATCGAATCGATCCGGCAGGTCTTCTGACTGACTCCTGTTCCGAAGCCTTCCCGACCCGGGCGGGTCAGTGGCGGAGATATTCGGAACTTCGCGAAGTTTCACAGCAGCGGGACTGTCCGGGATTTTCACCCGATTCCCTTTTCATCCCACCTCCTCGCGTAAAGAGGGGGAAACCGAATCTGTTACAAATATAACAGATAATCCCGAAAAACTGCACATGGAACTGAATTATTTTCTAAAATCGGCCGCACAACCGGGTAAAACGACTATTTTTGTCCTATGGATTTTTCATTCCGATACACGGCCGAAGATTTCACGGCCGAACTGCCCGCAGCGGACTATATCGCCCGCTTCCGCGATGCAGACCGGATCGGGGACTACTGCCGCTCCTGCCCGAATTACGGCCGCAGCTGGGGGTGTCCCCCGTTCGGGTTCGACATGGAAAAATACCTCTCCGGATACGCCACGGCGCTGATTACCGCGACAAAAATAACCCCGGAGGAATCCGGCATTCCGATTTCGCAGGCTGACCGTCTGATTCGTCCCGAACGGCAGCGGCTCGAGGCCAAACTGCTCGGTATGGAGCGCCGGTTCAAAGGCCGTTCGTTCGCCTACGTCGGGACGTGCCTCTATTGCCCCGGCGGCAGCTGCACCCGTCCCGGCGGCAAACCCTGCCGCCACCCCGAACTGGTCCGCCCCTCGCTCGAAGCCTGCGGGTTCGATATCGGCAAAACGACCGCCGAACTGTTCGGCATCGAACTGCAATGGAGCGCGGACGGCTGCCTGCCTGCGTACCTGACACTCGTATGCGGATTCTTTCACAATGCCGATTGTTCCTATCCTGCCAAAAGCGTTTTAGGGGATTCAGGCATAACTTGTCAGAAACAATAGATGCGGATTATGCTAATTGTAGTATGTTGCTAACTCTGATTAGCATCCATATCTTTGTATAGGAACCAGCAAGACAGGCATTACAAGCAAGTTATCAATGAGTAAAGAACCTATTCTGCTTCTGTTCGGGCATAACGTACAGAAATACCGCAAAACCCAGGAGCTGTCGCAAGAAAAACTTGCGGAACTCGCTGGCGTCCATCGTACGTATATCGGTATGATTGAGCGTGCCGAGAAAAATATTACGCTCTGCAATATGGAAAAAATTGCCATGGCGTTGAAAGTGCAAATTCAGGATCTCTTACAGCAATAATATGGCGACAAACATCACCTTGAATATTGTGGCTACAGATAAGGCCTCTTATCGCAGGCAGCTTATATGCGAGTTTCTCAAAGAACAACCCGGCACGTCCACGTCCGTCACAGAATATTGCTATTTCGTTGACACATTGCAGGATGGCAATCGCATTTATCTCAAGCGCCCGACAGCTTTAAACAAAGGTGTTGATTTTGAGGTCAGAGTCGAGAATACACAATTCAGATATGGTGTGCACAAGAATATCATTTCAACCGGCAACCGTCCGAGCCATGATGATATCGCGTATGATCTAACCCGGAAGAAAGCCGAGAATCTCACGGAGTTTACACGTTTAAGAGGCCTTTTGGATAAGACGTACAACTGTATGCAAATTGATGATGCAGAATATGCTTCCTTCTCATTTACCTCGGGGCATTCCGTTGAAATAATCTTCAAATCACTGAAGTGGCTTTTCATTGAGCAGGACGTAACCTACTGGAACAGGAGCGGGCGCATTATGCTGTATGAAGGATTGTCCAGTATATGGTCGGAGGATCTGTAAGTGCCCCGATGGAGCCATTGACATGACTTTTGGCCTGACTACAAGGTAATAACCTGCTATGGAAGGCTTAAAGGCAGCAAGTCATATGTCGCAATCTCTCATATCAGTGGCATCAGCAACGTTTGAAATCATTATTTCGGAAATGGCGCCACGCCCATCTCCCTTTGAGTTTATCATTCTCGCAGCAGACACGCGTTTGACATAGAACATTTTATAAAGACGGTCAAAGAAATCGTCGCCATTGTCCACATTCTGAGGGTCGGAATTGCTCGCTACAAACGAGGAACGGTTGGATGCAATTTGGTCACAGAAATCACGAAGTCGCGTCTGTTCAGCATCGTCAAAACCGTCTTTCGAGTATGATGTGAATGCCGCAGTTTCTGTCAGCGGACGATACGGCGGATCGAAGTAATACAGTACATTGTCGCCAGCATACCTGCCGGTCTGTGCAAAATCCCCGCAAAGAATTTCAACTCTCTGAAGAAGCGCAGAATCGGCTCTCAATGTATTTTCGTCACAAATCCTTGGATTCGCATACTTTCCGTGCGGAACATTAAACTTACCCTTGGAATTTACACGGTACAGGCCGTTGAAACAGGTGCGATTCAAGAAAATGAATAATGCGGCTGTTTCAACATCTGAAATTTCTCCTTCGTTGAAGCGTTCACGCCGGGTATAGAAATAATCTTTTCTGGCATTCTCTTCAAGCGGAAGATATTCCCCTTGAAGCCGGCTCAATTCTATAATCAGATTCTCGACATCAGACTTTATTACGCGATAGGTACAGATAAGCTTCGCATTGATATCATTGATTACGGCTTTTGTTATGTTAGGATACTCCTGCAGAATCCAAAACAAGACGGCTCCGCCGCCGACAAACGGTTCAACATAGGTCACATTCTTCCGCTGCGACAGATCCCGAGGCAACGCTTTCTTGATGTCCTCAAGAAGCTGGGTCTTTCCTCCGACCCACTTGACAAATGGTCTGGCCGGATATGTGTCAAATCTATTCATAGGATTCTAAACGTCCTCGCAAATTTAGTAATTTTTTCGCGATATGCAGATTGGTTATCATTTTTGTGGAGGAGTATGCGCCGCAGGCATTTGTGCCAATACGAGCTTGGGCAGGACAGCCGTACCGGGAATGACGGCTAGTCTTAAAAAGCCGGCTTATAGCATCTTGCGCAAGGATTCAGCATTTTTGAGACTACCATACAGAGTAAAAGTAGTAAACGTCATAAAACGATAAAAAGAGCCTTGCGAGGCTCTTTTTATCGTTTTACAACTAATTGATTGTCAATTAGTTATCAGTATTCTTCCTCGTTGAAGAAGAAATCGTCTTTCGACGGGTAGTCAGGCCAAATATCCTCGATCGATTCGTATATTTCACCCTCGTCTTCTATTTCCTGCAGGTTTTCAAGTACTTCGAGAGGCGCACCCGAACGTACTGCATAGTCAATCAACTCATCTTTCGTTGCGGGCCAGGGAGCATCCTCGAGCTTCGATGCCAATTCAAGTGTCCAGTACATAATCTCAATGTTTTTAAGTTCCCAAATGTCAACGGATTAGCCCCAAACTTCAACTGCCGATCCGCTGTCACTGATTTGCAAAAGTATAAAAAAAACGAGAAAAACAAAGAAAAAATTATAAAACATCGGCACACAGGAATCAACACATTGTGAACGAGAATGTTACGGAATCCACAAAGTTTCTTCCACCCCGTAATGCTCCGTAAGCGTCCGGCCGAGCAGGTAAAAATAGTCGGAAAGACGGTTCAGCCACATCAGGGCAGTCGGGTCGGTGCCGTATTCCTGGTCGGCACGCAGTGCCGCACGCTCGGCGCGCCGGCAGACCGTACGGCAGACATGGCACATCGATACGACGGCATTGCCGCCCGGAATCGTGAATTTGTCGATAGGTTTCAGCGCCGCCTGCATCGCATCGATGCGCTCCTCGAGCCACGTCACGGCTTCGGGAGCCAGCGGAGCTACCTTCTCGCATCCCGTTCCACCCCGGGCCAGCAGGGCCTCAACGGTCATCAGGCGCGAAAGGATGCGGTTCAGGGCCTCCACATAGGACGCGAGGGCGGCATCCCCGCGCATATTGTCGCCGAGCAGCGCCGTGAATGCGGCCAGTTCGTCCACCGAACCGTATGCCTCGACCCGTGCGTCGGTCTTGAAAACCCGTTCGCCGCCGACAAGGGTGGTTATCCCCTTATCGCCCGTTTTCGTGTAAATTTTCATATGCGGAAATGTTGTTTCGGCAAATTATTATTGAATACCAGCAAATACCCCCGGTTGTCCACTGTCGTCGAACGGTGCGACGCCACAATCTGCCGGCACAGTGTCTGGCGCTCGCGACCGTCATAGGGCGCCATAACCGCCACGGTATGACCCACCGTCGCCGCATCATGCACCAAAGCGAGTGTTTCCATCCGGGAAAGGTCGCGTGTCGCAATGCAGAACTCCGCATCCGCACGATTCAGGCCAAAGGAGCTGTAACCGCAATAAATCGACAGGTTTTGCAACTGCATGGCCCGCCGCTCCGCAACGCCCGCACCGAGCAGGGCCCGGTACAGCATCCGGTCGCCCGGCAACAGCGTATCGCGCATGAAGACATTGCGTACGACCTCATACACGAACGGCGAATGCACACCGTGCCCGCGGAAATAACGCGCCCGCGACAACCGGTTGCGCAACTCCGTAACCCGCCCGTAAAACTTCAGCCCGAGCTTGTGTCCGCTTATTCCCATAGCTGCTATTTTTTCAGCATACCGGCCAGGCGTCCCGTCGAAAAAGCAATCTGGAGGTTATACCCGCCCGTATTGGCATCGAGGTCGAGCACTTCGCCCGCAAAGTAGAGCCCCTTGACTTTCAGCGACTCCATCGTATAGGGATTGACCTCCGCGCAGCAAACCCCGCCCGCCGTCACCACGGCGTATTCGAACGGGGCATAGTCCACAATCGGGAACGTAAATCCCTTGAGCGTCTTTATCAGGCGGCCGATTTGCTCTTCGGTGACCCTGCTGATGTAATTCTTTCCGTTGACATCGAGTTCGTGCACCAAAGTCATCACGAGCGGCTTGGGCACCAGTTTGCGCAACAACTCGGCGAAAAACTCCGTCGGCTCCATTTCGGCAATCTCGCGTGCGATACGCTCGCGGAGCACCTCTTCGGTCAGCGCGGGTTTCAGGTCGACGACCAACTTCACACGGCGCTCGTCGATCAGCGCATCCACCGCATCGCGGCTCATGCGCAATGCCACGGCCCCCTCGATACCGCGTTCGGAGAATCCCAGCTCGCCGAACTCTTCGCGGACGGGTTCATCGTCGACATAAAGCACGGCCCTGACATTGCGCAGCAGCAAGCCGTCCATGTATTTGATTTGTGCGTGCGACGAAACGAGCGGCGTGAGCGAGGGGCGCACCGGCTCGACCGAATGCCCCAGGTCGGCGGCAAACGCATAGCCGTCGCCCGTGGAACCCGTAGCGGGATAGGAAACACCGCCCGTGGCGATAACCACCTGCGCACACTCTTCCTTGCGTTCGAAACCGCGCTTATTGATATACCGTACGCCGAAAACCTTGTTCCCGAGGGTCATGATTTCCGTAACGCGCGTATTGTAAATGATTTTGACGCCGTTTTCGAAACAATATTCCAGCAGGGCGTTGGCAATATCCCACGCCTTGCCGCTCTTGGGGAATACCCGTTCGCCGCGCTCGATGTCGAGTTTGACACCCGCTTTTTCGAAGAAGCGGATGGCGGCCCGGTTATTGAATTCGGCAAACGCCTGCGTGAAAAATTCCGCATTGGTACGCACCTGCGAGGCGAACTCCTCGGCCGGCCGGGCATTGGTTACATTACAGCGGCCTTTGCCCGTTATACGAACCTTGCGTCCCGACTTCTCCATCTTCTCGATGAGCAGCACGCGGTTGCCGTTACGCGCCGCAGTGCCCGCGGCCATCATGCCCGCAGCGCCTGCCCCGACGACGATCACGTCGTACGGCTTGATTTCTGTTGCTTCCTGTTGTTCCATACGGGTGCAAAGATAGGGAATTATTCAGCACGGCAAATGGCTGAATCCGGAATTATTTCTATATTTGTATGACTGCCGGGGATTCCATGTACACAGCAAAGACACCCGCTACCCTCACAAACAGAAACTAAACCTACATGACCATGAAAACAACAGAAATCCTCGAAAATTTCCGCAGGGACATCACCGATTGCGTTTTCCTCTATATCCAGCACGATCGCCAACTAATGAACGAATACATGGCGATGGACAAGGCGCAGCGCGACAGTTTCAACCGCGAATTGGGTGCGGAAGTTCCGAAGTTCTTCGGACTGGACGACGGCGAACAGAATTTCTCGCCGCGCAGTACGCTGATAAAAAGTTATACGACACACAAGGAATATTAAAGGTACTCCGCAGGCAAAGTTCCGTTCCGCCGGCTGAATTTTTTCATCCGGCGAAATGGATGTGCTTTTTTTTTCCTATCTTTGCGGCCGTAAAAACGTTCTAAAAGATATGTTGAGCAGAAGATTACTCCGTATAAAGGTCGTCAAGGCACTGTTCGCCCACCTCAAATCGGGCGCCGACAATATGATTGCTTCGGAAAAAACGCTGATGGCATCCGTCGACAAGGCCTACGACCTCTATTTCCAGATACTGATCCTTCCCGTGGAACTCGCGCGTTACGCCGAACAGCGTCAGGAACTGGCCAAACAGAAAAAACTGCCGACATACGAAGACCTCAACCCCAATACCAAGTTCATCGACAACCAGGTCGTCCGCATCATCGCCAACAGCGACTCCGTGAACGACCATGCGGCGGCCCGCAAACTGGGCTGGGCGAAATATCCGGAGCTGATACGCACGCTCTACACCCAACTCGCCGAAAGCGATTATTTCAAGGATTACATGCAGCGCGAGGAGCGCTCGTTCGCCGACGACCGCAAGGTGCTCGAAGATTTCTTCAAGGAACTGCAAAGCTGCGAAGCGCTGGACGCCGTACTGGAGGAGATGTCGATACTCTGGAGCGACGACCTGCCCTACATCGTCATGATGATCCTGCGCTCGCTTTCGAACCTGCGCCCGACGCATACGGAGCTGAAAGTCTCCTCGAAGTTCAAAAGCGACGAAGACCCGGAGTTCGTCAAGACACTTTTCGAAAAGTCGCTCGTCAACTACAATGCCTATCAGGACTACATCGAGAAATTCACAGCCAACTGGGACGTGGAGCGCATCGTCTTCATGGACAACCTGATTATCGGCACGGCCATGGCCGAGCTGACCTCGTTTCCGTCGATTCCCGTCAAGGTGACGCTCGACGAATACATCGAAATCTCGAAATATTACTCGACGCCCGGCAGCAGCACCTTTATCAACGGCGTGCTGGACAAAATCGTCGAATCGCTGACCGCCGAGGGCCGTATCAAAAAAGCGGGCCGCGGCCTGATCTGAAACACGATGGTGCGCGCGGCGGTATTCCTGTTGCTGGCCCTGTCGCTCGCCGCGTGCGGTGCCCGGCAGCATAAAACCGAACACAAAGGCCGTATCATCACCCTCACGGACACGATTCTCGACACGGGAGGCACGGACACCGTGCGTTTCGGTCGCCTGCATTCGGGCGAAACCGCCGTACTCCGGCTGTGGCTGGCAAACGATGCCGTGCGGCCCGTCGCCGTTACGAAATACGAGCGCAGCTGCGGATGCACGACGCTCGAATATGTAAATCAGCCGATTAAACCGGGCGAGGCGCAGCAGATGACGCTGACCTTCGACACCCGGGGCGAGCGGGGATGGCAGCTCAAGACGCTGGACATCACTTTCGCCGGCGCCCGAAAACCCCTGCGGCTGTTCGTCGAAGCCGAAGTGGAATAAACATTTGCGCATTCGACAATATTTCGTATATTTGTTCCGTTAACTGAAACAAACACTTAAAACATAACGACGTATGATCAATTTTCTTCAGGTACCGCCCGTAGAACCCCAGCCGGGTTTCATGCAGCAATACAGTTTCATCATTATGATCGGCCTCATGGTGCTGGTATTATGGCTTTTCATGTGGCGGCCCGAGGCCAAGCGCCGCAAGCAGATGCAGACGTTCCGCGAGGGGCTGAAAAAGGGTGACAAGATTATCACCGCAGGGGGCATCTACGGCACGGTAAAGGAGATCAAGGATACGACCCTGCTGATCGAGGTCGACGGCAACGTCACGCTGCGCATCGACAAAAACATGGTAGTAGCCGACAACAGCGACCTCCAGCGCCAGTAAACCCGGAGCAAAAAATAAAAAGCTGCAAAATTTGCAGCTTTTTTGTTTGCCCGTTCAAAATTTATAGTTATATTTGTTATTGTAATCGGAGCAATCCGGACACAATCCCAACAACATTGTCGAGGGGGGGGGAATTTTTAAGCGCCTCTTACGAATTACCCCTTTCTCGGCAGTGTTTTTTTATGCCTGTTTCCCAACGGAATACACGGCTCCGCAATCCGGTAAATAAGGCCCGGAGCGCTCCTGCAAACCCGCCGCCACGTCCCTAACGCCACGGACTGCGGCCCAAACCGTCCGGGTATGTACACAATTCGGCGTTTATCGCTATATTTGCAGCCGGAAACAAAAGTGCACACCCATGACACAACACATATCCTACCCCACGACCGGCACCTGCTCCCGGCAAATCGACATCGAACTGGAAGACGGAATCATCCGCAACGTGACTTTCACGGGCGGCTGCCACGGCAACACACAGGGCATTGCGGCGCTCGTACGCGGCATGAAGGCATCGGACGCCGCCGCACGGCTCGCGGGAATCGACTGCCGCGGCAAAGGCACCTCGTGTCCCGACCAGCTGGCCCGGGCTTTGAAAAAGGCATACTGACTGCAACAACAGGGAACGAATTTTGCATAGGGACTGCCGTAAGATCAAAACAGCAAACTATGTATTTCCTATGGTATCTCCTGCTCGGTCTGGCATCCGGATGGATTGCCAACCTCATCGTCAAGGGCAACGGCTCGGGACTCATCATCAACCTTATCGTCGGCCTCGTCGGCGGTGTGCTGGGCGGCTGGCTCTTTTCGTTTTTCGGCTCGAACCCCACGGGAACGCTCGGCAGTCTGGCGACATCGGTCATCGGCGCCGTCGTACTGCTGTGGATTGCCGCCGCCATCTCGCATAAGAAAATCCGTTAAACCGAATACGACCATGGACACCAAAGAAAACGACAGGCAAACCGGTTCCGCCGAGGCGGAAAACCGCGAAACGATGGACTTGCTGACAGGAATGCTCGATGCCGCAACACACTGCGGACGGGAAAATCCGGACGACGGGACGGGCACGCCACAGGCCGCCGAACAAACTCCCGGCGACGGCGATACGCAATAATAACCGGCGGCTGACACAGACGGCATACCGGATAAAAGGGAACTTGTAGCAAGTTCCCTTTTTGAAAATCACGCCTGTAAAACAGACTGGCCAAAAAGCCATATAATTGCTTTCGGCAGTGAAATCACCGGCGGCATTTTTCATTATCGGCAAATCCCCGCCCTTCCAAAGGGAATAAAAAAACACCTGTTTCGCACTCAAAGCGGAAAACAGGTGATTTATTGCCAAAATACGGTTTGAGTTGAGCTGCCAGGACTCGAACCTGGAACGACAGAACCAAAATCTGCTGTGTTACCATTACACCACAGCTCAATCCGTTGCTCGAAAGCGGGACAAAGATAAGCAAAAATTCGCAATTAGCAACTGCAAGGTCGAAAAATGCCTCCGAACAGGTCGGATACAATAGGGAATTTTATTACTTTTGTTTCTCGGAAAACATTTCCGGAGGCAAGTCAAACCGCTCCCGGACGTAAAATAACCATTAAAAAAGATATGATATGATCCTTACAATGATCCTGCTCTTCGTGGTGGGCTATGCGTTCATCGCACTGGAGCATAAGGTCAAGGTCGACAAATCGGCCATCGCCCTGCTGATGTGCGGCGCTATCTGGACGATTTTCAGCCTCTGGGGCCACGACGCCAACATCAGCCACGAAATGGTCGACCACCTGGGCGACACGTGCGAGATACTGGTATTCCTGATCGGCGCCATGACAATTGTCGACCTGATTGACTCGCACGGCGGCTTCAATGTCATCACCGACCACATCAAGACACGCAACAAGCACAAACTGATGTGGCTGCTGGCTATCATCACGTTCTTCATGTCGGCTGCGCTGGACAACATGACCACCACAATCATCATGGTGATGCTGTTGCGGCGGATTATCGCCGACCAGAAGGAACGCTGGATTTACGCCAGCCTGATTGTCATTGCGGCCAACAGCGGCGGTGCCTGGTCGCCCATCGGCGACGTGACGACGATTATGCTCTGGATGCGGGGCAACGTCACTTCGGCAGCGCTTATGGGTACGCTCTTCGTGCCGTGCATCGTATCGGTAATCATTCCGACGGCCATCGCCGTCCGCTATGTCCGCAACGAGGATACGGCCCCCGTGGACGAGAATGCACTCGAAGCGGAACTGCCCCAGGGCGTAGGCCCCCGCCTGAGCAAATTCATTCTCGTCACGGGTGTCATCAGCCTGTTGTTCGTCCCCGTATTCAAGAGCATCACCCACCTGCCGCCCTACATGGGCATGATGGTTTCGCTGGGTGTGATGTGGGTGCTGACGGAAATCATCTACGACCGCAAACGCGGCATCGAGGAGTCGATCAAGTGCCGCGTATCGAAAGTGCTCAAACACATCGACATGCCGACGATTCTCTTTTTCCTCGGCATCCTGATGTCGGTGGCGGCTTTACAGAGCGCCGGCGTGCTGACCGATGTGGCGAACTGGCTCGACAAACAGGTGCACGAAGTATTCACCATCGCGGGCGTTATCGGCCTACTGTCGTCGGTAATCGATAACGTACCGCTGGTTGCCGCCTGCATGGGCATGTACCCCATCATGGACGCAGCGGCAGTCGCCGCGAGCGCCGATCCCGCCTATATGCAGTCGTTCGTGGCCGACGGCCTGTTCTGGCACCTGCTGACCTACTGCGCCGGCGTGGGCGGCAGTTTGCTGATTATCGGTTCTGCAGCGGGCGTCGTGGCGATGGGACTGGAGAAAATCAACTTCGGGTGGTATTTCAAGAAAATTACCCTGCTGGCGTTCGCAGGCTACCTGGCCGGCATCCTGATTATTTTCCTCGAACACCTGCTGATCGGGCTCTGATCCGCTGCGACCGCGAATATACCCCATCAACCCGCGAATAACAAGGGCGGAGGCACGATGGCCTCCGCCCTTGTTACCGTATAGCGCCCAACGGATGTCCGTTTCAGTTCCCAGAGTTCTCTTTTCTGCGCTGCGTGTTCTCGGCAAGGAACGGCGAATACATCATCAGCGCATCGTTGCGCGTAACATACTGCACATCGACACACCGGCCCCCGGTGTCGTACACCTCGCGGTAAAGCGTATTATGACGGCTGTACCCGCCCCAGAATTCGCTTTTCATACAATGGTCTTTCTCGACAACACGGTATGTGTATTCGGGACGCCTGTCGGCCCGCCACTCACCCTCGAGGAACTCCTCGCCCACGGTGACATGCAGCCGGAACGTCGTCTGCGTGTCGTTGCGAATCATCAGGTCGCGGTAGGGATAGACGCAAGTAGCGCCGCTGCCGAAAGGCTGCGTACGGCCCGAGTCGGGAAAGACGTCGTACGAATGGCGGTAACGCTCGACGACCGTCAGGGGCGTATGGAGCGTCATCCAGAAAATCAGGTTCGACATCTGGCACAGTCCGCCGCCGACACCGGGGCGAAACGTGCCGCAGAACAGGACGATTCCGTCCAGATACCCTTTGCGCCGCGTCGGCCGGCCGATCAGCCGCCAGTAGCTGAACGTTTCGCCCGGACGCAGGACAATGCCGTCGAGGCGTGCAGCCGCCAGTTTGAGGTTCGTGATTTTGTTGTACTGGTACTGCATATCGACGTCTTTCAGCTTGCGCAGCAGCGGTGTGCGGTGTCGGAAATGCGAATGGGGACAAGCCGGCGCGGAAGATTTCCGTGCAAAGCGCAGTCCCCCGAAATACCACAGCCCGTAACGCAGGCAGGTATACCAGACGCGGCCGCACCACAGGCGCAATGGCGAGCGGTGCTGCGGACGGGGCATTCCCTGCTCCATGGTCAGCGAATTTTCGCCATGAATTTTTCGCGCTCCACGACGTAGCGGACGTGGACGCCCTCGCCAATCATCCCCTCGGCGTCGCGCGCACCGACGTTGAATGTCAGTTTGCGCCCCTCTACCCCGGTCAGTACGGCCGTAGCCGTAATTTCGGCACCCAAACCCGAGGGTTTGATATGCGTGACATTCATTTCGGCACCCACGGTCGTCGAACCGCCGGGCAGGGCCGCGGCCACGGCCGTCATCGCGGCGTTTTCCATCAGGGCCACCATCGAGGGGGTTGCGAAAACGGGCAGGTCGCCCGAGCCCAGCGCAAGGGCCGTATTGTCGTTCGTTACCGTCGTCCTGCTCTGGGACGACAATCCTTTTTCCAGCATAATATCCCTTTTACGTGTTACGTTTATCCCACAAATAATTACTTTTGCAGCGGAGGGAGGAGCGAACGCCCGCCCGGTTACCCGGATTCGGCTGAATCGCGCCCTGCCGGCTGCAGTTTATCCATGGACAAAGATAACGATTTTTCGCAGACATGAAAAGATGGTTTCTACTCCTGCTGACGTTGTTCGCCGCCCTTTCGGCGGCGCAGGCGCAGGGCGGCCGCGGCTACTGGCATCAGGAGTGGAGCGTCGAAAAGGGCGATTCGATACCTCTGGTGCACATCCTGCCCGTCTACGTGTTCAGCCGCCCGGTAGACCTGCGCCGGTACCGGAAGCTGGTCGACGCCGTGAAAAAGGTCTACCCCATCGCCCAAATCGCCAAAGCCAAAATGGCCGCCATGGAGGAAGAGCTATGCCGCCTGCCGACAAAAAAAGCCCAGAAAGCCTACATCAAACAGGTTTATCACCAAATCAAGGACGAATATACGCCCGTACTGAAGCGCATGACCCGCACACAGGGCAAAGTGCTGCTCAAACTCATTGACCGGGAAACGGAATACACGGCATACGAGGTGCTCAAGGAGTTCCGCGGAGGATTCGTCGCAGGATTCTGGCAGGGCGTGTCACGCATCTTCGGCCAGAACCTCAAATCGGAATACGACAAGGAGAACGAAGACCGGATGATCGAGCAAATCGTAATTTATTACGAAGCCGGACTGCTGCGGTAGGCACGACAAGTTTGCTCCCGGCCGCCCGACGGTTTCATAGGGCCCCCCTCCTCTGAAAAGGGGAAACAGGCGGACAAGGCCCGAGCCGGGTCGCTGCGGCAACCCCGTTTTCCCGCGCAGCCCTACCTGTGCCGCTTCTCTTCGTAACGCAGGCGGCACACTCCGGCAGGCACCCTTTTCAGAAGTTGAACGACAGGCCGACGCCCAGTTCCATGTAGGAACGCCTCGGGTTGTAGCCCTCGTATACGAGCCTGAAATTATCGGTCAGGTAACAGTGGTAGGTAAAGTCGCCGTACAGGTTGAAGCGCCAGAGGGGAATAATCAGCCGCACGCCCAGGTCGTAGGTGCAGCTGAACCGGTGTTTGGCGAGGAAGTTTCCGGAAAAAGGCTCGCGGCTCAACGGGCCGAACATCATGCCGGGCGTAAATCCCGTATGCACCTCGAACTGCTTGGGTATGACGGACAGCAGCGCCGCCGCAACCCACGACCCGGCCTCCCCATCGCCCGGAAAGACCAGACCGCGAATGCGTCCCGTCCGCCAGGTAAAGAGCATCGGAATCGAATAATAGTCGCAAATCTCGTCGTCGAGGAATACGTTCAGTCCCGTGCGGAAACCGATGTTGTAATAGTTGTAACGGGCGTAGTCTATACTGAACGCCTCGAATTCGGGGGCGCGGCCGTCGCCCATGAAAAGGTGCGCGCTGTAGCGCAGCCCGATTTCGTTACCGTAAGGCAGGCCTTTCGGGGGCTGCCATTCGTTCATGTTCTGGGCTGCCCCGCTGACGCAATACAGAAGCGCGAGGATGGCCGCAAAAGTCGTTTTTCCCATAATCTGCCGTTTTGCTTCCGAATACAAAGGTAGCATAATAAGCCGCACCGCCAAACATCCGGGCAGAAAAGTGCAGGCACCGCCGGCAAGCGCCCCGAAAATCGCCGCAGCCTTTGCTCTTTGTGAATTATTCGTTATCTTTGTGGGCAAAATTTCGCAGACTATGTTTGAAAACTTAACCGACAAGCTCGAACGGTCATTCAAAATCCTCAAGGGCGAGGGGCGCATCACCGAAATCAACATCGCGGAAACGCTCAAGGAGATTCGCCGCGCGCTGATCGACGCCGACGTCAACTATAAGGTAGCCAAATCGTTCACCGACGAGGTGAAGCAGAAAGCGCTCGGTCAGGACGTGCTGAAGGCCGTGAAACCCGGCCAGATGATGACCAAAATCGTGCGCGACGAGCTGGCCCTGCTGATGGGCGGCACGGCGGAGGAGGTCAAACTCGACGGCAACCCGGCCGTAGTCCTTATCGCAGGTCTGCAAGGCTCGGGTAAGACCACGTTCTCGGGCAAACTCGCATCGTTCATCAAGAGCAAGAAAGGCCGCCAGGTACTGCTCGTGGCAGGCGACGTATACCGTCCCGCAGCCATCGACCAGCTGAAAGTGCTCGGCGGACAAATCGGTGTGGAGGTATACACCGAGGAGGGCAACAAAAACCCCGTGCAAATCGCCGAAAACGCCATCAAATACGCACGCCAGCACGCATTCAACGTCGTAATCGTCGACACGGCCGGACGCCTGGCCGTCGACGAGGCGATGATGCAGGAGATAACGGCCATCAAAGCAGCCGTGAAACCGTCGGAAACGCTCTTCGTGGTCGACGCCATGACGGGTCAGGACGCCGTGAACACCGCCAAGGAGTTCAACGACCGCCTCGACTTCGACGGCGTGGTGCTGACTAAACTCGACGGCGACACCCGCGGCGGTGCAGCAATCTCGATTCGTTCGGTAGTCGACAAACCGTTGAAATTCATTTCGAGCGGCGAGAAGATGGATGCCCTGCAGGTATTCCACCCCGAGCGTATGGCCGACCGTATCCTCGGCATGGGCGACGTCGTATCGCTCGTGGAACGTGCGCAGGAGCAGTTCGACGAGGAGGAGGCCCGCCGCCTGAAAAAGAAACTCGTCAAGAACCAGTTCAATTTCAACGACTTCATCGGGCAAATCCAGCAAATCAAGAAGATGGGCAACCTCAAGGATTTGGCTTCGATGCTTCCCGGCATGGGCAAAATGCTCAAAAACGTGGACATTCCCGACGACGTATTCAAGCAAACCGAGGCAATCATCTCGTCGATGACCCCCGCCGAGCGCGAACATCCCGAAATCATCAACGCCCGCCGGCGCGAGCGCATCGCCAAGGGCAGCGGCACGACGATGGCCGATGTGAACCGCCTGATGAAGCAGTTCGATGACACCCGCAAGATGATGAAAGCCGTGGCCGGAGGCAACATGAAGATGCCGAAAATGCCCGGACGGCGCTGATACGAAAAAACAGCATTCGACTGAATCCCTCATTGCGATGAGGGATTTTTTTTGTGCGATGCGATTTTCGCCGCGAAATAAAGATTTATTCAATTTTTCACAGGAATCAATTAAATATATACTATATTAGCTTCATTAATTTTCACCTTACACTTTATTTATTTAATTAAATTATCCACATGATGCAATTATCTTTCTGGAAAAGATTACTCTGCACGGCGTTCTTGCTCACGCTGGGAGTAACTTTCACCTCCTGTTCGGACGATGATTCCGAAGACGACAAGCTGGTTCCCGAGCTGGAAGTAACCCAGTCGCTGCTCTTCGACCGCGGACAGACACAGACGAAAAGCCTTGAAATCAAACTCAACGGCAAGCTTGATTGGGCCATCGAAGCCGACGCATGGATCGGACTCGAACGCAAAAACGGCAGGGGCTCCGCAACGGTAGAAGTCACCGTACCGGCCAACGCCACATCGCGCACGGGCGTCATTACCGTGACGGCCCGCGGCTACATGGGCATCACAGCCACAGGCAAATGTACCGTAAAGCAGACCCAGGACGGCCTGCCCGAAAGTCCGGATACCAACGTCGCCGAAATCCGTCGGCTCATCATGGCGACCCAGCCGTCGGCCAAGAAAGAACTGACGGACGAAATTAAGGCAATGACCCTCCGGGGTATCGTAGTTTCCGACAAGGGGGGGGGAAACCAGCAGCCCTTCATCCTGGTTGTTGCCGATGACACGCAGGAGGGCGGCGCCGGAATTGCACTCTCCATCAGTCAGTCTAACAACACCTTCGAGCGTGGAGATGCAGTCGCCATTTCATTGAGCGACGCCTCCGCGGAACTATTCAACGGCCTGCTTCAGGTTTCGACATACAACGAACCGGTTTTCACAGAGCATACCGACCCGCTGCAGCCGGTCGTAATCACAGCGGACAAAATCGCCGAATACGAATCGCAGTATGTGAAAATCGAGCATACGCAGCCCGAATCGAACGAAAGCGGTACGTGGAACAACAGCAGCAACAAGGGCAACGTTTCGATGGAAACGCAGGACGGCAAATCCTACAAAATCCGCACCCTGGAAACCGCATCTTTCGCCGGAACGGCAATTCCCACCGATAAAAGCGGCTCGATGGCCGGAATCGCCGGCATCTACAACGGCACACTGCAACTCATGCCCTGCACCAGCGACGACATCCAGCTGACCGGCGAACGTTTCACGGTATCGGGAACCAAGAGCACCCTCGCCGAAGTGCTTGCAGCGGCCGTAGGTACGGCATTCGAAGTGGAAGGCGCGAAAGTCGTCGGCACCAACGAACAGGGCGTACTCCTCCAGCAGGGCGATGCCCGCATGTATGCATTCAAAGGCAGCGCACACGGCCTGGCCGCCGGCGACATCGTCACGGTATCGGGCAAAACCGCCTCGCGCAACGGCCTGAAGCAATTCGACAAAGGCTGCTCGCTCGTGAAGACCGGCAGCGAAAGCGCCGCATATCCCCAGCCGGCAGCATTCGCGGCCGCAGAAATCGAAACCTACATGAAAAACCCGGAAGTGAAATACGTCACCTACACGGGTACGGTACTCGTCGCGGGCGACTATGTCAATGTCGAAATCGACAACACCTCGGTACAGGGCAGCCTCGACTACATGAGCGCCGATTTCAAGGAGAAATACGACGGACACAGCATCACCATCACCGGCTGGCTCTTCGGTTCGTACAAAACCTATATGTATACCATCCCCGTGGAAATCACGGACAACGGCACCGTGGAGGAAATCGTTCCCGACGGAGCCATCTTCTACAGCACGTTCGACAAGAAACTCGCCACCCAGTCCTACGGCGACGGCGGACAATGGCCGTTCCTCGACCAGTTCGACGGCTGGAAAAACCACAAAGGCTCGGGCGTTGCCGACGTGACCTACGACTTCAAGAGCATGTCCGCCCGTACGAACCAGTCGTCGAAAGGCTCGCTTTCGCACTACGACGGTTCGGGCAAGAACAACATCTTCTTCAGCTCGCTTCCCACCTATTTCACGATTCAGAAGATCGCAGTTCCGTCGCAGAAGCTCCGCCTCTCGTTCGGCGCACAGCGCTACGCGCAGGGCGGCAGCAACGCCTTCATCAAATCCGACTTCGTGGTACGCCTCTCGGCCGACGGAGAACTCTGGTCGCAGGCGCTCGACTACGACTTCGGCGGTGTTGCGGACGAGGCGGGCGACTGGCGTCTGGCATCGGCCGATTTCACCCTGCCTGCCGGCACCGGTACGCTCTACATCAAGTTCGAGGCTAAAATGGGCAGCGTGAACCGCATCGACGACGTGTTGCTGCTCCCGGGCAACGGCGGACAGGCAATCGAATTCGGCAAGGAGGATCAGGTTACCCTTTCCACAATCGCCGAGGTGCTGGCCGCGCCCATCGATGAGGTCTACAAGGTCGAAGGACAGGTTATCGGCATCCACGACAAGGGCTTCCTCGTAAAAGATGCTACGGGTACGATTCTGGTGTTCAAGAAAAAGCACGGCGCGACCGTAGGCGACAAGGTCACCGTGGAAGGCGCCACCTCGGAATACGGCGGTATGAAGCAGTTCGGCGAAACCTCGGAAATCACGACGAACGGACACGAAGCATTCATGCAGCCCGCACCTGCCGCATTCAGTGCTGCCGATTTCGACGCCTATGTCAACAACCCGACGATCAAGTATGTCAAATACGAAGGCAACCTCTCTTCGTACCGCGACCAGATTTATCAGTGGCACTATAATGTCGCTGTGGAGGGTACGAACGTCGTCGGCTCGATCGCCTACCCCACCAGCGCTCTCAACATCGACAACTTCGTCGACCGCAAAGTCATCGTCACGGGCTACACTGTCGGCGTTTCGGGCACGGACATCAAATACCTCAACACCCTGACGACCTCAATCGAATTCGCAGATCAGGAGACCATGCCCGACGAGAGCAAGGCCATCACGGTCAAGGAACTCAACGCCAAACTCGCCACGATGGCCCCAGGCGATGCATTGGGCGAACTGGTCGCCGTAAAGGGCTATGTGGCAGCCAATAACGAAGGCGGAAACTTCTACCAGCTCATCTCGCTGGTGGACAACACCGGGGATGCCAACTCGGGTATCATCCTCAAGGGCAGCGATTACACGGAGAAAGACCTGCCCGTGGGTACGAAGGTAATCGTCAGCCTCAAATACGCCAAATACGACGTCAACAACGACCTGCCGCAAATCAGGATGGCGACCATCTTCCCCACACAGGAGAAGGTAACGATGAACGTTCCCCAAATCACCGTATCGCAGGCCGGGGATTACGTAGGCCAGTACGTGATGGTGAAGAACCTCACTCCGGCAAAAGAGTCGACGACATGGGTCGTGAACAAGAAAACCACGTCGGTCAATTTCACGGACGATGCAGGCCTGCCGATGGTGGCGCGTTCGACCAATTATGCCGTATACGCCAATGAAACCATCGCAATAAGGAAGGCGAACCTGAACGGCATCATGGAGGTATACAAAGGAGCATATCAAATCTTCCCCAACAGCATGGAGGACGTCGCCGGCTTCAAAGTCGAGTAACAAAACTCCATCCCTCTGAAAGAAAATCCCTGCGGACTATTGTCCGCAGGGATTTTCCGTTCAGGCGGGGGTTAGACCGGCAGGAGTTTTAAGGACGGGTTCCTGCACGGAATCGAAAAATAATCGCTACATTTACAGACACAACCAATCCCGCAAACCACCATGAAAAAACTATTTCTGCTATTTCTGGGGCTCGCATCAGTCCCGGCGGCTTTCTCCCAGGGTGCGAGCGGCATCGACTGGGCCGCCGATCTGGATTACCTGGCCAGGGAACTGCCTGCGAAACATTGCAACCTCTTTGCGAAATACGACAGGGCCCGGTTCGAGTCCGCAATCGACGCAATCAAAGCCTCGGCCGGGGACGACGGCGATTTCGCGACGGCGCTGAAAACCCAGCAGCTGATTGCCAGGCTGGGCGATTCGCACACCATGCTGTATTTCAACCAACTGATAAACCGGCAGGATATACTGCCGCTCGGCCTGCTCTGGGTTTCCGACGGGTTGTACGTCATCCGGACGACCGCCGAAAACAAGGAGTTGCTGGGACACAGGCTCACGGCGGTCGGAGAGGCGCCTGTCAGAACCGTAATCGACAGTTTGAGCACCCTGTTCACGGTCGACAACGAGGCGATGGTAAAATCCATGATTCCCCAATTGTTCCCGTCACTGCAACTCCTGGAATATTTCGGGTTTGCACGGAACCGGCAGGTAGAGCTTACGCTGGACGGGAGCATGACCCGTACGCTGAAACCGTCCGAGCCGCAGCAGGCAGCGCCGGCCGCCTTCCAGCCCGATTCCCTGCCCTTTGCCTTGGCGGCGCGGAACGTGCTTTTCACGGATCGCTACTTCCCGGAAGAAAAGATATACTACATCCTCTACAACTCCTGCTGGGGCCGTGAAAGCGAAGCGGAGTTCAACAGCAGGGAGAAGGCCGCGTCGCTGCCCTCATTCACGGAGTTCTGCGAAAAGGCGTTCGGCATCTTGCAGGACAACCCCGTCGGGAAAATCATTTTCGACATGCGGAACAACGGCGGAGGGAATTCGGCACAGGGGACAGCCTTCATCGAAAGGCTGGCCGGGATGCTGAAACAGCACCCCGGCATAAAAACCTATGTAATCATCGGGCGGAAAACATTTTCCTCGGCCATCCTGAACACGATGGATTTCAAGAAGCTGACCGACGCGGTCATCGTCGGCGAAGAGACCGCCGGCAAACCCAACCATTTCGGCGAAGTGCGGAGTTTCCAGCTCCCCGCATCGAAGCTGACAGTGGCCTATTCGACCAAATACTTCCGGCGCACGGACGACGAGGCCGGTACAATCACCCCCGACGTCAGAATCGAAATGAGTTTTGCGGATTTCACCAAAGGCATCGACCCGGTATACGAGTGGATTAAGGCGCAGTAAGGCCTCACGGAACCGTACTGGCGACACACCGGCACCCGACCTGCCATCCGGTGCGAAGACAGCGCACACCCGCCGCACGGCCGACGATAAACGACAGAAAGCACCCCGGCTCCGCGGAGCCGGGGTGCTCCGTATTGTCCGTGCGACCTACTCCGCCCAGCCGTTATACCGGACGTTCGCCGGGTTCCATTTCTGTTTGGGCGCCGGAGTTTCAGCCGGATAGCCGATTGGAATCAGGTTCAGCGGGACAACGTTTCCGGGCAGACCCAGAATTTCGCGCACGGCTTTCACACGCTCGCTGCGCGGGTATACGCCCGTCCACACGGCCCCCAATCCTACGGCATGCGCCGCAAGGAGCAGGTTCTCGGAGGCCGCGGCAGCGTCCATCACCCACCAGTCGCCGGAAGCTCCCGGATTACGCGCGAGGTCGCCGCATACCACCACGGCTACCGGGGCCCCGGCCGCCATCTTCGCATAAGGCAGGGCCTCGGAAAACTTACGCAGCAATTCCGGGTCGTCCACGACCACGAAAGCCCACGGCTGGCGGTTCACGGCCGTAGGTGCGGCCATCGCGGCACGCAGCAGCAGTTCGACCGTATCGGCACCGACCGGACAGTCCCGGTAGGCCCGGACGCTCGTGCGGGTAAGAATCACGTCGAGGGGCGTTTGCGCACCCCCGGACGGAGTTTCCGCCGCCGGGCGCAGGCCGGCAAGCAGCCACCACACCAGCAGGGCCGCCAAAACGGCGCCCGCCATAAAGAAGAGTAATTTCGATTTGTTCATCCGGTTTCCGATAAGATTCGTGTTACGGCAAATATAAAAGAAAAATCCCGAAATACGCCGAACACCGCCGAACCGGCCGAATAAGCAGGTAAATTAATCGCCCGGGCGTTTGCAGGGGTCTTATTTTATCGTTACCTTTGTCCGAATCATATCCTGAAAGGAAAATGCACAAATCGGGTTTTGTAAATATCATCGGGAATCCCAACGTCGGCAAATCGACACTGATGAACGCACTGGTCGGCGAAAAGCTGTCGATCATCACCTCCAAAGCGCAGACCACCCGCCACCGTATCATGGGCATCGTCAGCGGCGAAGATTTCCAGATCGTCTATTCCGATACGCCGGGCATCCTCAAACCCAACTACAAGTTGCAGGAGTCGATGATGAAATTCGTGACGGGCGCCGTGACCGACGCCGACGTCATCCTCTACGTCACCGACACCGTGGAGCGGAGCGAACGCTCGGCGGAAATTATCGAACGCATCAAACAAAGCGGCATCCCGACCGTCGTTATCATCAACAAAATCGACCTCACGACGCCCGAAGCGCTCGAAGCTTTGGTCGACAAATGGCAGCAGGAGCTGCCCGAAGCCCGGATTGTTCCCACGTCGGCCAAGGAGAATTTCAACATCGAGGGGTTGTTCAAAACAATCCTCGCCCTGCTGCCCGAAGGGCCGGCCTTCTATCCGAAAGACACGCTGACGGACAAAACGCTGCGTTTCTTCGCCTCGGAAATCATCCGCGAAAAAATCCTGAAATTTTACGACAAGGAGATACCCTACTGCTGCGAAATTGAAATCGAATCCTACAAGGAGGAGCCGGCCATCGACCGCATCGCAGCGACGATTTATGTGGCCCGCGACTCGCAGAAAGGCATCCTGATAGGCCACAAGGGCGAAAAACTCAAGAAAGTCGGACAGACCGCGCGCGAGGATATGGAGCAGTTCCTCGGGAAAAAAGTCTTCCTGCAACTCTTCGTGAAAGTCAGCGACGACTGGCGCAACAACGAACGCCAGCTGCGCCGTTTCGGATACGAATTGGAATAACCCGGAATAATAAACCGCCCGTATAGAACGTTAATGGGACAAGTGAGTCGGAAAATGCGAAAATATATTCTTGGAATCATCGCGGGCATCGCACTGCTGTGCGGTACGAAATCATATGCACAGTACAACCGGGAGTACTTCTTCTGGGTGGGACGGTCGTGCATGATGAACAACGATTACCAGGAGGCCATCCGCACGCTCAACACCCTGCTGCGTTTCGACGAAGACGCTTTCGAGGGATATTTCCTGCGCGGCATCGCCAAATACAACCTCGACGACCTGCTGGGTGCCGAGGCCGATTTCTCGACGGCAATCCGCCTGAACCCGGTTTACACGCAGGCTTACACCTACCGGGCCATCACCCGTTCGCGCCTGGGCAACTACGACGACGCCCTGCAGGATTTCCGCGAGGCAATCGAACTGCGCCCCGACCTGCCCGGGCCCTATTACAGCCGCGGCGTGACGCGCCTGCTGAACCAGCAGTTCAAGGAGGCAATCGAGGATTTCGACAAATTCATCCGCCAGGAAAACAAGGTCGCTGACGCTTTCATCTGCCGGGGCTTGAGTTACCTGCACCTCAAGGATACGGTGCGGGCCTATGACAATTTCAACACGGCCATCCGCACCAACCGCGAAAATCCCAACGGATACAACCGCCGTGGCGGGCTTTACATGGAGCAAAAGCGTTATCCGGAGGCAGAGGCCGACTTCAACAAGGCCATCGCCTGTGACTCGACCTACCTGCTTTCGTACTTCAACCGTGCGCTGGTCTACTCGGATACCAACCGTCCGATGCAGGCCCTTTCGGATTTCGACAAGGTGATTCAGCTCGATTCGATGAACTCGCTGACCTATTTCAACCGCGCCATGCTGCGCACTCAAATCGGCGACTACAACCGTGCGCTGGACGACTACGACAAGGTGGCGCTCTATTCGCCGAACAACGTGCTGGTTTACTACAACCGTGCAGGCGTCTATTCCCAGCTGGGCGAGCTGGAAAAGGCCGTCGAGGACTACACCTCGGCCATCGACCTTTACCCCGACTTCGCCAACGCCTATATTTACCGCAGCCGGTTGCGCGAGTTGCTGCGCGACCAGCAGGGGGCCAAGAAAGACCGCGATACGGCACAGAAGAAGATTGCGGAATACCGTTCGCGTTTGAGCGACAGCACCTACTCCATCTTCGCCGACACGACGCAGCGCTTCGACCGCCTGCTGTCGTTCGACAGCAAATTCTCGGGCGGAAGCTTCGACCGCATAACGGGCCACAACGGCGGCCACGAGGAGATGCGCCTGCTGCCGCTGTTCAAGTTCACGCTGATGCGCCCCGACACCGTGCCGACAGTGACACGCTACCACGTGCAGCGTATCGAAGATTTCAAGAAACGTATCGACAACGAGTTCCTCACGCTCTCGTGGCGCGAAAGCAACATCGCCCCCGACACGCTCATGATGCTCGACAAGCAGTATGTCGAAGAGCTGAAGACCGACCGCGCCTCGTGGACGGTACTTTTCGAACGCGGCGTGTCGCAGTCGCTCATCAAGCAGTACACCAATGCCGTAAATACGTTCTCGTCGGCCATCGAGCAGAACCCGAGCAATCCGTTCCTTTACCTGAACCGTTCGACGACACGTGCCGAGATGATTGACTTCATCTCGTCGATCGACAACTCGTACCAGCGCATCACCATCGATTCGGATCCCGCGAACCGGCTGAACAACAACAGCAAGCGCACGTACAGCTACGACGAGGCGGTCGCCGATTTGAACAAGGCCATCAAGCTCTTCCCCGACCTGGCGTACAGCTATTACAACCGCGCCAACCTGCGGGCCCTGTCGGGCAGCCTGCCCGAAGCATTCGAGGATTACTCGAAAGCCATCGAACTCAACCCCAATTTCGCCGAGGCATACTACAACCGCGGCATCATCCAAATATTCATGAAAGATACGCGCAAAGGATGCCTCGACATTTCGAAAGCCGGCGAACTGGGTATCGTCGAAGCTTACGAGGTGCTGAAACGTTACGCGCCGTTAGAGAAGTAAGCTAACTCAAATCCAATAATTATGGTAGAAACTATCCAACGAAAATTGAACGACTCGGCTTTCGTCCGCTGGACGGCGCTGATTCTGATTGCGCTGACAATGTTCTTCGGATACATGTTCGTCGACATGATGTCGCCGCTGCAGAGTATGATCGAGGCACAGCGCGGCTGGACGCCCGACGTATTCGGCATGTACGGAAGTTCGGAATTCCTCTTCAACGTCTTCGGCTTCCTGATTCTGGCAGGCATCATCCTCGATAAGATGGGCGTCCGCTTCACGGGTATGCTGTCGGCGTCGCTGATGTTCATCGGCGCCAGCATCAAATACTACGGAGTGAGCGACGCCTTTATCGGTTCGGGCATCGAATCGTGGCTCAACGGCTGGTGGGTGTCGTTCCCGGCCAGCGCCAAACTCGCGTCGCTGGGATTCATGATATTCGGATGCGGTATGGAAATGGCCGGAATCACGGTGTCGAAAACAATCGCCAAGTGGTTCGAAGGCAAAGAAATGGCCCTTGCGATGGGCCTTGAAATGGCTATCGCCCGTGTCGGTGTTTTCGCAGTCTTCTCCATCTCGCCGTGGCTCGCGAACATGGCTCCGGCAACGGTCGTGCGCCCGGTGGCATTCTGCACGCTGCTGCTGCTGATCGGCCTGCTCACGTACACGATTTTCACGTTCATGGACCGCAAACTGGATAAACAGCTGGGACTGGACTCCAAGGGAAACAACAGCTCCGAAGAGGAGTTCCGCATCAGCGACCTCGGCAAAATCTTCTCGAGCAAGGTTTTCTGGATTGTAGCCATTCTCTGCGTGCTCTACTACTCGGCCATCTTCCCCTTCCAGCGCTTCGCCACGAACATGCTGGAGAGCAACCTCGGGGTTTCGGCACAGACGGCCGCCGACATTTTCCGCTGGTTCCCGATGGGCGCCGCGGCCATCACGCCCTTCCTGGGCAGCTACCTCGACCACAAGGGCAAGGGCGCCACGATGCTGATTTTCGGCGCCATCCTGATGACGGTCTGCCACTTGATTTTCGCTTTCGTCCTGCCGGCTTACCCGAGCACGCTCATCGCCTACGGCGCCATCATCATCCTGGGTATCTCATTCTCGCTGGTACCTGCCGCACTGTGGCCCTCGGTACCCAAAATCATGGAAACCCGTTACCTGGGCTCGGCCTATTCGCTGATTTTCTGGATTCAGAACATCGGCCTCTGCCTCTTCCCGGCAGTCATCGGCTATGCGCTCAAATTCAGCAATCCGGGCCATATCGACGGCACGGCGTATAACTACACGCTCCCGATGGTGATATTCGCAAGCTGCGGCGTGGCCGCCATGCTCCTCGGCGTATGGCTCAAGGCCGAAGACCGCAAGAAGAAATACGGGCTCGAACTGCCCAATATCAAGAAGTAGCCCGACTACAAACGAATAAATGAAGCGAAAGGGCTGTCGTGCGATGCACGACAGCCCTTTGTAATTTCACAAAACCAAAGCACACCCGGCCAAATGTCTTTCAGCGCACCATTTCGTACAGTTCGGAGATGCGCGTGCACATCTCTTCCCACGAGAAGCGTTTGCGCTCTTCGATGCTGTTTAGGCGGAAACGCTCGATGGCATCGCCCGCGTACATCTTCTCGACGGCTTCGGCCACGCCGTGCACCGTCGGGGCGCAGACATACCCCACACGCCCGTCGGGCACGATTTCGGCAAGGCCGCCGACGTTCGTGACCACCATCGGCACACAGAACTGGTAGGCAATCTGCGTCACACCGCTCTGGGTCGCAGTCTTATAGGGTTGGACGACGAAATCCGCCGCCGAAAAGTAATATTTCACCTGCTCGTCGGGAATGAACCGGTCGTGGAGAATCACCTCGTCCTGCAGGCCGTTGTCGGCAATCTGCCGCAGATAACGCTCTTTCGGGGTGTAAAACTCCCCGGCGACTATCAGTTTGCGCCCCTCGGTACGTCCGGCGCGGTGCAATTCGGCCCATGCGCCGAGCAGCAGGTCGAGTCCTTTGTAATCGCGTATCAGCCCGAAGAAAAGTACGTAACTCACCGCCGGATCAAGCCCCATCCGCACACAGGCCTCGGTGCGGGCCACCCGTTCCCCGAAGTTCTCGAACAGGGGATGCGGCGAAAAGAGCGCCGGGACTTTGCTGTAGGCCTCCAATTCCCGGTGTACCTGCTCCGACATATAGACAAAACCGTCGACCGCATGCAGGAAATAGCGGTTGAACGGCTTGTCGGTCAGGTGGTGTTCGTGGGGCTCGACATTGTCGATTTGGCAAAGGACTTTCGTATGGCCGTTGCCGCGGGCGATACGGGCGATGGTACCGAAACAAGGCGCCATGAAAGGCGTCCAGTACTTCATCAGCACGAAATCGGGCCGCTCGCGGCGGATACGGCGTCCCACGGCAATCCAGTTGAGCGGATTGACCGTATTGACACAGCGGCAGATATGCAAATCGCCGGGAGGAGGCGTCGCAACGGTCTGGCTCTTGCCCGGAAAGAGCAGCGAGGGGTATTGCAGCGTAAACGTCTTGATGTCGACCTCGTTGCCCCGCCCCTGGAACGTGCGGGCCATAATCTCCATGATCGAAGCCAGTCCGCCCCGGTACGGGTGCGCAGGTCCTAAAATCGTAATTTTCATAGATACAAATATAGGAAAATATGCGACATCCCGTATCCCCTGCCCCCATAATCGCCGTGAATAACGCCATCCTGCCGCGGGTGTGCGGCCGCAACACCGAATTCCACCCGCAGTTCCCCCCCCCTCCGGCAGCCGGTTCGACAGGCATTACCCGCATATCAAAAAAATCGGGACGCCCGAAAAGGAAGTCCCGAAAACCGGCTGCGGACAACGGCTATTCGCCGTCGCCGTGTTTGAAACTTTTGGCCGTATGCTTACTTCCCGCGACGGATTGCAGGGCAAGATATTCCTCGCCGTAGTCAATCAGGTTCTGCAACTCGGTACGGAACGTATCGAGATGCTCCTCTTCCTCGGTCAGGATATCCTGGAACATCTTGTGCGTCACGGCATCCTTATGCTCGGCGGCGATGCGCGAAGCCTCGTTGTAGGAGTCGATCGTACTCTGCTCGAGCTGCATGGCCAGGCGGAGCATCTCCTTGACGTCGGTAACCTGGCGTGTGCGGAACGAAGCGTTCATGTCGACGTCGCCCTGCAGGAACATGATACGGTCGGAAAACTCCTCGATGTGGCGCATTTCGGCAATCGAGATTTCGCGCATGATTTTCGAAAGATACTGGTAGCGGTCGTCTTCGAAATGGGTGTGGAAATACATGTACTGAAGCGAAGTGGCGATCTCCTTGCCTATGGCATCGTTCAGCAGGTCGATGCTCACCTGATACTTGTTCTGTGTTTTAACTGCGCTTTCCATAATGAAAAAAGGTTTTGCAGCCATAGCTGCAAAACCCGTTCCACAGACCGGCTGAAAGGCGTTCCCGGCGGGCCTATTTCCACTCGATAGAGGCGCGTACGGCCGCCGTATCGGCGTCGCTGCGTATCTCGAAAAGCGCCGTACGGTCGCGCTGTTCGTATCCGACGGTAAGTGTCTGACCGTAACGGCACTCGCGCAGGAAGTGAATGTCGAAACGCACCGGACACTCCTGCATCAGCAGTTCGACGGGCAGCATGTCGATCATCATCTCGATATAGCGCATCGTGTTGACGTGGCGGTTGAAGTCGATATCACTGTAGACGACCTTGTGTTCGACCGTCTGCGACGGATTCACCTCGCGGATTTTGCGCGGTTTGTCCGCCGGCGACGGAGCGTCGACAATGGCCTCGGCATGGGCGTCGCCCACCCACGAAAGGTCGAGGGCCGAACGGCTCTTGAGGTCGATCATGGCCCACTGCGTCACCGCACGGCCGAACTCGTCACCCGCGGCGTCGGTCAGCGTGAAATTTCGCGTCGAAAGCACGCGGCCGTATTCGTTTATCCACGTCGCAATCGTATAGTCGGTATATTGCTTGGGCTGGCAATCGAATTCGACCGCCATGCGCGAAAGCACCCATGAGTGATTGTCGGCATTCAGGGCGTCGACCCCGAACCCTTTGCCATGGGCGTCGATACCCGCCGTATTGAGAATGGCCGAGCCCAGCGACGGAATCGTGGCCCGCAGCGTGAAGTCCACATCCTGGGGTTCGACACGGTAATTATAAAGTGATTTTTCTGCCATGTAATTGATTTTTAGCGTTGCGTCAGGACAAATATACGAAATTTTCGTATATTTGGTTGAACATTAACCCTCATTAAAAATCGTTAGTTATGGAAATGAAGAAACTCGACTTTGCGGAAACGCTGAAAGAATCAATTGAAATCGGTGTCAAAAATGCGCCGTCGGTTGTCGTAGCGGTAGCCCTGTGGCTGGTGACAATCTGGATACCTTATATTAATATAGGAACGACCATCGCCATCAGCCTGCTGCCGGTCGAACTGGCAAAAGGCAATGTTGTCAACCCGCTTTCGATCTTCGACAGCAAATACCGCCGTTACATGGGCGAATACCTCATCACGGCAGGCCTGATGGTTATTCCCATCTATATCGCTTTCATATTCCTGATTATCCCGGGGATCGTACTATCCCTGTCGTGGGCACTCGCATTCTACTTCCTGATCGACAAGGGTAAGAATCCGATGCAGGCCATCAAGGCATCGAACGACGCCACTTACGGCAACAAGTGGACGATGTTCTTCGTCATGTTGGTTTTCATTGTCATTGCGGGTATCGTACTCGGAATCATCAGCCTCGTATGCTCGGCAATCAACGTAGGCTTCATCACGTTCGTGGTAATGTTCATCTTCATCGTTCTGGCCGCATCGATCCGCATGGCCATCGACGCATCGTTCTGGAAGCAGATGCAGAACAATGTAGAGTAAACCTATTCGACAAAACTGAAAGAGCCGCCCTTTCCGAAAGGCGGCTCTTTAATTCTGCAATTATTTAGTTGCCCATATCAATCGGCGGTTTGGGCGTTCCCCAGGGATTGATCACCGGCTCGTCGAATGCTGCGTTTCCCCAGCCCAATACGGCTCCCATGTCCAGAGTAACCTGGTATTCGTAGATATTATTACCTGTCCAGGTATTCGCACCTGCATCGGCGGGAATCGTAAGCTGGATGGTTACATCGGTTTGGTCGAGCGACGTATCGCCGTTCTTGTTTTTCGTAGTATAGGTCAATACGACTTTCTTGCCCGCTGCGTTCTGCGGGAGCAGCATCAGCACATTCGTATCGTCAGCACCGTTCTTCAGTGTAACCATATCCGTCCCCAGCGTATTATTCACCGTTTGAGAAAAATTGCCGGTACTGCCTACGGTTGGCGTCCACGTACCGTCGGCAAAAGCCAGCGTAGCTGCCGATACGAGCTCCTGGATTTCGACTTTGGTAATCGTCACATCGAGGTACTTCGAATAGTCCTCTTTGGTTTTAGCGGAAAATTTCACCTGTGCCAGTGCATGGTAGAACTGAAATTTTACAGCATTGGGGACAGCCTCATCGGCAGCAGCATACGTACGCGTAACGGCGGGTGCGTATAAAAAGTCTTCCTGCTGCGCGACATCCGGGTTTACGGTATATTCCACACTGGAATCGGTTACCGTAGCACTTGCATTATAAGGGTAGTAGGCGACAAAGGAATAGGAATATCCTTTTTTGAAATAATGAGTCGATGCAAGGGCCCATGCGCTGCCGGAGTTTGTCAACGGCAGGTTGTTCATCCAATCCGCTGTGACGGTTCCGGGAGCATCAGAAAGTGTTTCCTTGCCATAAATACCGATCGATTTACCGCTTTCGAAATCGTTGATCGGAGTACTGCGGGTAATTGTCGCCGGAGCAAACTCGATCGGCACAAGATCGGGCAGCGATTTGGGTTCAGAAGGCTCTTCTTTGGCACAGCCGACACACGCCATCGCCATTACGGCAACAGCCAAAAACAAATTTTTCATTACAGTTAATTTTTTGAGTTTAATTAAAAGATTATTTCTTTTTTGAAAAATATCTATTCTCGAAGCGTATATTTTGTTAAAGCAAAAGTAAAGATTATTTATCACTTCACCCTTTTTGCATGCAATATTTTCCAACCATTTAGGCCCCAAAACAACACATAAACGTCCACCGGCCTGCAAACATCCGGGATGCCTGCCTCCACTCCACTCCGTAAACAGCGAAAAGTAGCGGCTTGGAAAAATATTTTTATCGAAAAACGATAAATATTATTTGTTTTTCGGAAATAAATGCTAAATTTGCAATATCAAAACTTAAAAACAGGCACAGTATGCAGAACAAGAAAAGACTGCACAAACATTTACTGCTGATTTACATTATCTATTTTACGGCATTGGTCGTGGGTTTCGCAGCGAGCTTCGTGCCCGATTTCTCGCGCGGCTGGCGAAACGCGCAGGACACGCTCGAAATCGAAATCCCGCAGGGCGGCATACGCTCCTATTACGTATCGGCCCCGGTGATTCGCAAAGCCGCCGACCCGGTCGTCATCGACGGACTGCCCGTGAACATCACGCCGACAATCAGCCAGCTCGACCTGCGCGTGACCGTGGACGAGGCCTACACGCTCGGCAATGCGTTCAAAGTGATGGGCAACAATGCCTACTGCTACCTGCTGATGGTCATAACGGGACTCTCCTACCTGACCATACTCGTACTGATTGCCCTGATTATCAACTCGCTCCGCAAGTCAATCCGCGACGAACAGCCGTTGCGCCACAGCAATATCCTGCGTACGCGCGCCATCGGCATCCTGATTCTCGCAGCCGAATTGAGCGAAGCATTCATGAAATACATCAACAACAACGAGGCGGCACGCCTGCTCGAAGGAACCTCTTTCGAGGTAGTGGGAACATTCCCGTTGAGCTACTGGAATGTGATTGTCGGAATTTTGTTCCTCTTCATGGCCGAAGTGTTATCGCTCGGCACGCAATTGAGCGAAGAACAGAAACTGACCATCTAAAACGAAATACGACATGACAACGATACGGACAATTAACGGGGGGGGGAAGACATTATGGCGATAATCATCAATATAGACGTTATGATGGCCAAACGCAAGATGTCGCTCGGCGAGTTGGCCGAGCGCGTGGACATCACGCCCGCAAACCTCTCAATCCTCAAAAACGGGAAAGCGAAAGCCATCCGGTTCTCGACGCTCGAGGCGATCTGCCGCGAGTTGGAGTGCCAGCCGGGCGACATTATCGAATACCGCCCCGACCAAACGACGGAAGAATAGTATAAACCCCTAATAAAATCGATTATGAAAAAATTAACGATGCTGATTGTTGCGGCTTTCGCAATGACAAGCGCTGTGGCCCAGCTCAATCCGATGGACCCGATTGCCGTCGACAAGGAGCTCCGCACCGGCAAGCTGGAAAACGGAATGACCTACTACATCCGCCACAATGAAAAACCGAAAGGACAGGCCGATTTCTACATCCTGCACGACGTAGGCGCCATCCAGGAGAACGACTCGCAGCAGGGCCTGGCTCACTTCCTCGAGCACATGGCTTTCAACGGCACGAAGAACCTCCCCGGCAAAATGCTGACGGAGTATCTCGAGAAAGTAGGCGTGAAATTCGGCGCCAACCTCAATGCCGGCACCGGCTGGGACCAGACGACCTACATGATGAAAGACGTGCCGACCTCGCGCGAGGGCATTATCGACAGCGCCCTGCTCATCCTGCACGACTGGTCGCACTTCATCGCACTCGAGCCTGCTGAAATAGACTCGGAGCGCGGTGTAATCATGGAGGAGCTCCGCACCCGCGACGGCGCAAGCTGGCGTTCGATGATGGAGATGATGAAAGCCATCGGCAAGGGCTCGAAGTACGAGCACCGCAATCTGATCGGTTATCTCGACGGACTGAAAGGCTTCCAGCACAAGGAACTGGAAGATTTCTACAACACGTGGTACCGTCCCGACTACCAGGCGGTAATCGTTGTCGGCGACATCGACGTGGATGCCGTGGAGAACAAAATCAAAACGCTGATGAGCGACATTCCCGCACCTGCGGCCGATGCGGCACAGAAAGAGGTGATTACCATCCCCGACAACGAGGAGCCTATCGTCAGCATCTTCACCGACCCCGAAATGCAGGGTTCGAAAGTACAGATTTTCATCAAGCGCCCGGCAGTTCCGGAGCAGGTCAACAGCCTGATATACGGTGAAATGTTCGATATCATACAGGCCTACATGACCACGATGGAGAACGCCCGTCTGCAGGAAATCGCCATGAAACCCGACGCACCGTTCCTCGGCGCAGGCATGGACACCGGCGGCCTGGGCATCATCCCGACGCTCAATGCCACGATTTTCGTCGCCATGACACAGGACGGCAAACTGCCGCAGGGTATCGAAGCCCTCTATACCGAAATGGAGCGAGTTCGCCGCCACGGCTTTACGCAGGGTGAATTCGAGCGTGCACAGGAAGACCTGATGCGCCGCGTGGAGCGTTCGTACGCCAACCGCAACGACCGCCGCAACGGTGAGTTCGTACAGACCTACCTCGACAATTACCAGAAGAACTCGCCGATGCCCGACGCAAAAACCGAATGGGAGCTCGACAGCCTGCTGATTAAATCGATTCCCGTGGAGGCGGTGAACGCATTCGCACAACAGACCATCTACCCCAACAACCAGGTGTTCGTCATCACGGCTCCGGCCAAGGAGGGCGTCGTGAATCCCACCGCCGAGGAGGTGCTGGCCATCCGCGACAAGGTCGCTGCCGCCGAAATCGAGGCATACGAGGACAACACGGTCAAGGAGCCGCTGATTCCCGAAGGTACGCAACTCAAAGGTTCGCCCGTGAAAAAGACGACCGAGAATGCCGAATACGGCACGACGGAGTGGACGCTCGCCAACGGCGTGAAGGTCATCGTGAAACCCACGACCTACAAGGCCGACGAGGTGCGCATGAACGCCATCGCCAAAGGCGGACTTTCGATTCTCTCGGACGAAGAGTTCTACATGGGCGAGATGATGCCCGCATTCAACTCGATGTCGGGCGTAGGCAAATTCTCGGCTACGGACCTCAAGAAACAGCTTTCGGGCAAATCGGCGTCGGTACAGCCGTCGGCCGAGAACTACGCCAGCGCCATGAACGGCGTATGCTCGCCCAAAGACCTCGAAACGATGCTCCAGCTGCTCTACCTCAACTTCACGCAGCCGCGTTTCGACCAGAACGATTACAACACCCTGATGAAGATGCTGCGCTCACAGTTGGAGAATGTGAAGTCGAATCCCGACTACCTGATGCAAGAGAAGTTCATCGACGTAGCGCACGGCAACAACCCGCGCCGCCAGATGGTTTCGACCGAGATTATCGACAAGTTCAGCTTCGAAGCCCTGCCGGCCATCTACAAGAAACTGTTCCCCGATGCAAACAGCTTCGTCTTCAAGTTCGTGGGCAACGTCGACCTCGAAACGCTCAAACCGCTCGTGGAGAAATACATCGGCTCGATTCCGACCTCGAAGAAGGCCATGACGTTCGTCGACGACAAGTGCGCACCCGTCAAGGGTGAGGTGACCGAAGAGTTCACGGCGTCCATGCAGCAGCCGAAAGTTTCCGTACACTACATGTTCTCCGGAAAAATGCCCTACACGCTCCAGAACAAAGCGGCCCTGACGTTCCTTACGCAGGCGCTCAACTCCCGCTACCTGATTTCGATCCGCGAGGAAAAGGGCGGCACGTACGGCGTTCATGTAAGCGGCTCGACGGAGTATATTCCGGATGCGGCCTACACGATGGACATCCAGTTCGACACCAACGAGGAGATGGCCGACGAGCTGCGTGAAATCGTCATGAAAGAGATTCAGGAGATCGCCGAGAACGGCCCCAAGGGCGAGGACATCGAGAAAACCCGCGAATTCATGCTCAAGAGCTGGAAAAACAGCCTCGAGCAGAACGCCAGCTGGATGAACTACCTCAACAGCAAGTACGGCTCGGGACTCGACTACCTGGCCGATTACGAGCAGGTGCTCAAATCGCTGACCAACGCCGACGTACAGGCCATGGCCAAAAAGATTCTCGCCGACGACAACCTCGTCAAGGTCATCATGCGCCCCGCTAAGGCAGAAGCGAAATAATACTTCCGGCCCGATAAATGAAAGGCAGCCTCAATGAGGCTGCCTTTTTATTTGTATTCCATCTGAAAAACACTAACTTTGCAGCCGAAAAGAACAAATTCCCATGTCCCGAAGTCTTCGATTAATCACCGGCCTCTACCTGAAAATTTCACTGCTGACCATCGCCGTCGGCTTTCTGTTACGCATCGTCCTGCTCTTCAACGGGCAAACCACCGACCTCGGTTTTTCCTTCGGCGAATGGTGCGAAATCTACCTGCTGGGAGCCGTCAACGATCTCTGCGCCGCAACCATCGGGTTCGTATTCCTGTGGCTCTTCTCGATGAGCGTATCGGAAACTAAATACCGTAAGCCGTGGGGATACATCATCCTCGGCATCCTCGCGGCGGCATTCTGCTATGTGACTTTCTGCAACACGATATTCGACGAATACGGCAGCGTCGCACCGCAGGTGGCGTCGGGCATCCTCGGCTTCTGGGCCGGAACTTTCGCCCTGCGCCTCTTCCTCAAGGGCTTCCGCAGTTACTGGACTACCGTATGGTTCGCACTGATTATCACGCTCTATGTCGGCAGTATCGTATTCAACGGCCTTTGCGAGTACTTCTTCTGGAACGAATTCGGCGTGCGCTACAACTTCATCGCCGTCGATTACCTGGTCTACACCAACGAGGTCGTGGGCAATATCAGGGAGTCCTACCCCATCGTCCCGCTGGTGCTGGGGCTGATTCTCGTAACATTCGCCATCACCTGGTACCTTTTCCGCCGCGATTTGGCGCACGCCGACGACCTGAAAGGCTGGCGGTGGAAAGCCGTCGTAGGTCCGGGCTACATCGTTGCAATGCTGCTGTCGGTGTGGCTGCTGCAATTCAACACCCGCTTTCAGGACAGCGAAAACGTCTACGTGAACGAATTGCAGGCGAACGGCCTTTATAAATTCTACGACGCATTCGTCAAGAACGAACTCAACTACAGCCAGTTCTACATCACCGTGCCCGAAGAGCAGGCCGAGGCTTTCGTCCACGGCGTTTACGGGAGCACGGGCGACAACCTGCATGCGGTGCGCAGCGAAGAGCCGGAAATACGCCGCAACATCGTACTGATAACAATCGAGAGCATGAGCGCCTCGTTTATGGGACATTTCGGGGATACCCGGGAGCTGACGCCCGTACTCGACTCGCTTTATGACAAAGGGCTCGCTTTCGACCGCGTCTATGCCACGGGCAACCGCACGGTGCGCGGCCTGGAGGCCGTGACGCTCTCGCTGCCGCCGTGTCCCGGGCAGAGCATCATCAAACGCCCGAACAACGCCGGGATGCACTCCACGGGGGCGCTGCTGCGCGACAAAGGCTATACCGTCAAATACTTCTACGGCGGCAACAGCTATTTCGACAACATGGAAACGTTCTTCTCCGGCAACGGATACGAAATCGTCGACCAGCGTCAGTACGAACCCGAAGAAATCACGTTCGCCAATATTTGGGGCGTATGCGACGAAGACGCCTACCGCAAGGTCATCCGCACGCTCAACGAGGATGCACGCAGCGGGAAGCCGTTCTTCGCCCACATCATGACGGTCAGCAACCACCGGCCGTTCACCTACCCGGCCGGAAAAATCAGCATTCCCCACGACTCGAAATCGCGCAACGGCGGCATAATGTATACCGACTATGCCCTCGGACAGTTCTTCGCCGAAGCATCGAAACAGCCGTGGTTCGACAACACGATTTTCCTTATCACGGCCGACCACTGTGCCTCGAGCGCCGGACGCACCGAGATACCGCTGGAAAAATACCACATTCCGGCGCTGATCTACGCCCCCGGATTCATCGAGCCGCAGCATGTCGGCGGAATCGTTTCGCAGATAGACCTGATGCCTACCCTGCTCTGGCTGCTGAACATGAACTACGATTCGCATTTCTACGGGCGCAGTATTTTCGACGAGGAATATACCAACCGCGCATTTATCGCCACCTACCAAGACCTGGGCTACCTCGAGGGCGATATTTTCACCATTCTCTCGCCCGTACGCCGCGTAGAGCAATACCGCGTGGTTCCCACGGAAGAGGAGCCGTACGACCTGCAACCGCTGGAAACGGAACAGCCGGAGCAGGTGGCACGCGCCATCGGCTATTACCAGACCTCGAGCGAATGGAACAAGCGATAAATCCGGTGACAACCGAGATGCGGGGACGGCTGGCGCCGTTCCCGTTTTTTATGTCTTGCAACGACCGGAAACGGGATGCCGTAACGGCAAAAGCAGCCGGCGGCATCGGACGGCCGCATGGAACGGCAATCCGGCCGGAGCCCCACCGGTATCCGGGCAAATACCGAAGCCGTACGACAAACGGCCCGCAGCCGGGTTTAGCTGCGGAAAGCGGGCATAAAAAAGCGGGCAGCCCGTACAGGCCGCCCGCCGCATTCATATCCCGACGCTGAATCAGTCGTAATCGCCGAGATCGCCGGTGCTGTTCTTCACGGGCGGATCGTAGGACGATGCAGGCGTATTGGCCTTAATCCACTCCTCGTCGAGCAGCGATTCCTTCGGGAAATCGAGGTCTGCATAGCGGCAAACCGAAATCTGGTACTGCGCGTAATCGCGCGCGTCGCCCGCATAGTTGCTCTGCTTCGAATAGATGCCGTAAATACCGAGCACATTGCCCACCGTACCGTCCTTCGGAATCGGGTTGTTCGAGAAACGCGAATAGCCGCTCGTACGAATCGAATAAACACCCTTGGCGGAGGTGTATTCGGCAGTCTCGTTAAATACCATCAGCACCGAGCCGTAAAGGCTGACGTTGGTGGATACGTCGTGGTAGGCCCAATAGTACCATGCCCCGAACTGCGGAGTGCCCCAGTCGGTCACAATCCAACTCGGGTAGGGATTTTCGTTGGAGCCGTTTTTCAGCGCAGGCGGTGTAACGCCGTCCTGGTTCTTGACGCCCGAATAACGGATTTTCACCCCTTCGAATTTCACCAGGCGTCCGAAATCGGCTTCGCCCAACGAGGTGTAGTTATCACTGTTCACGACCTTGATGTCGCCGGCTTCCAGTTTGCAGGGTTCGCCCGTGAGGACGCACTTGGCGACACGGTCGGGGTTCTCGATGTTCGAGTTGGCGTAGTACTTATGCGTACCGGCCACGTTGACGCCGTCCGAGGGTGCGTCGCCAATCGAAAGCATCATGCGGTAATTACCCAGGTAGAGGTTCTCCAGGCGGACATAGACCCACATGCTCTCCATCGTTTTCAGGTTCAGTTTGTAGGTGATGAACAGTTCGCTGTGGAGTTTCAGCTCGATGGCGGCCGTGCCGTCCCAGATATAAAGCGACTTGTAGATGTTACCCTCCTCGTCGGTGCTGATGACCTTACCCTTGATATAGTAGTTGGCGCCATCCTCCCAGAAAGAGGTTCCGGGGAACTTGGCAGCCTCGTCCGACGAAGGCGCACCGAATTTCAGCGTCTTGGTATCGGCCCAATCGTCATTCTCGCCCGTTCCCGAAATCGGACCGAACTTGTCTTTCACCTCCTTGATGGTGATATGCTTCAGTCCCATCGCCGTCATATCCTCGTCGGTATAAATCTTCCGGGGCTTCGGCGTGTCGAAATCATTGTAGCAGCCTGCGGCCAGAACACCGATAAGCGCTATCAGAATTATTTTCAAGTTTTTCATGGTTTTCTCTGCTCGTTACGTTAGAAACGGAAATAGACATTCAGATAGTAAGTCGTTCCCAGCATGTAGAAATACTTCGAATCGAAACGGGTGTACTTCGTATCGCCCTTGGCGTCGCGCACCTTGTTCAGGCGCATCTGCTCGTAACCGCCCGTGCGGATATCCTGGTCGTTGAGGATATTCTTCACCTCGAGGCTGAAGCCCAGCATGTACTGGCGGTGGATATACCAGTTCTTGCCGATGCTGGCGCTCAACGTATACACGCCGTCGAACTTCTCCTGCTTGCGCATCTCCTGAATACCCTTGACGGCGCTTATCTGCTCCTCGGTGGTCGAACTCTGGTTGGCGAGGATATTCGTATAGTAGCCGATGGCCTGCGCCGTACGGTACATGGGGTTCATCGAGAGATAGAGGTTGTCGAAATAGTTGAAATTCACCGAAGCGAACCAGTTACGCTCTCCACGGTAGTCGAGGCCCACGTTCAGAGCCAGCTGCGGCGAGCTCTCCACATGGAAGCCGTCCCAGTTGACCTTGTCGATCAGCACGATTTTGTTGATGTTGTCGACCGTCTGCACGAAATTGGGATTCGACGTATAGGTGTAATCGCCCCAGCTCACAGCACCGACCGCAGAAAGGCCGTTCCATATCGGAACCGAAAGGCCCAGTTCGACGCCGTAGTGGCGTTTGTCGATGCCGCTCATGGCGAAGTTGGTGAACGAGCGCTGGAGGTCGTCGTAGAACGAGATGACTTTCGACTGGTCGGAAATCGTCGTATAGTAACCCGACAGGCGCGCCTTGATGTAAGGCAGGTTGAGATTATAGGTCAGGTCGACACCGAACACCTTTTCCGTCGTCAGACCCGGAGTGGTCGTATTGCGCGTACGGGGCGAAACGAACGCCGCAGCGAACTTGGGAGCGTTCTCCATGTAGGCGACATTCGCCTCGATCGAGTGGGCGCCCGAGAACTTGTAGCCGAAGTTGCCCTTTACGTTATAGACGAAGTAATCGAGTTTTTTCGAATCGCCTTTCGAGTTGTTGGGGAACAGGCCCTTGCGCCAGAGTCCCTCGCGGTACATCGACGAATAACCGGCTTCACCGCCGATACCCATCGAGAAACCGCCGATACCCCACGTATAGAGCGCCCATGCGTTGCCCTCCAGCAGGTGCGCGCGGTAGTTGTAGCTGTATTTCTCGCCCTCGCGTACGACGCGGGCATGGCCCGTAGCCATGAAGTAGTCGAGGTCGTTCTGGAAGTTCATCGCGTTCTGCGACATGTCGCGCTCGGCGAATTTGTCGATGTCGTACCAGTAGTCGCCGCCCATCAGGTCTTTCACCTCGTCGTAATACCACGTACGGTTCACGCGCAGGTTCAGGCCGCCGACGATACGCATGTTGTTGCGGATGTTGTGTGACACGTTGGCTGCGAAGTTATAGTCGAGCTGGTCGGTGTGGCGCTCCTCGAGTATGTAATTCGAGCGGTAGCTGCCGTCGCCGGCATACTGCTCCAGATTGGTGTCGATAAACTTGTTGTTGTTGTACAGCCTGTCGAAATCGATGCGCCCGGTAAAGTTGTTGGCAGCGTCAATGGCGCGCTGCAAAGCGTAGTAGATACCCTTATCCGAAGTGACGCCCGAAAGTATCTGGTTCGTGTAATAGGACGGCAGGTAACGGTAATAATCGGGGCGGGGGTCGACGCCACGGTTCCACGAAAGCGCGGAATAACCGTTCTTGCCGAAGCGGAGCGAAGTGGCGGCATTCAGGCGCGTGCGCTCCGACATATCCCACGTATAGGTCAGCATCGCGATCGGCTCGTGCGTGTTGCGCACACGCGAGTTACGCAGTTTGCCGGCCCAGTAACCCACGTTGGGGTTGTAGTAATGGTCGCCGAAAAGATTGTAAGCCTCCTCCGTGGCAGCCTGCTGTGCGCCGCGCTCGGAGGGCGACGCCATCAGGGTCAGGCCCAGGCGGTGGTTGTTGCCGAAAAGTTTCTCGGCCGAAGCGAAGTAAGCGTAGGAGTTGTAATATACGCCGTCCACATAGCCGTTGCCGCCCTGGCGGGTACCGACCGAGAAAGCATACGACCAACCGTTGTCCAGCTGTCCCGAAGCGTAGGAAACCATCGCGCGGAAGCGGTACATCTGGTTGCCGTTCGATACGCTGACGCGAAGTCCCTTGCGCATCTGCGAGGCGCGGGCGTTCACGTTGGTCATACCGCCGATGCCGCCGATGCCGAAGTCGGTGGCGGTCAGGCCCGTAGCATTCTCCTGGTTACGCGTAGCGTCGTTCAACCCGCTCCACAGCGACCAGGGGCCGTAGCCCGTCATGGCGTCGTTGAAACGGATGCCGTTCAGGTAGATGTCCGAATACTGCGAATCGTAACCGCGGACATTGAAACGCATCTCGCTGAAGCGGTAGGAGGCGATGTTGTTGAACAGGTCTTTCGACGATGAAAGCGACGAGGGAAGCGCCTGCACGTCCGACGAGGAGGAGTCGGTATCGAACTCCGCGAAAATCGAATCGTCGAAACCGCTGCTTGTCATCACCGGTGTGATTACGACCGAATTGAGGTTTCTGACATTCCTGTCCACACGTACTTTCAGGTCGAGGTCTTCGAACTCCGGAGCGTCGAACGAAATCGTGTAATCGCCCTTCGGAAGGTTCTCGAAAACGAAGTTACCATCCGCATCCGTAACGGCAGTCAATCCCGTGGAACCGATGGTTACCTTTACATTGCTCAATGCCTCGCGCCCATTACGCGAAACCACCTTACCACGGATGCCTCCGTCCTGCGCATAGGCCGAGAGCGAAAGCGTGGCGAGCATTACAATAAGTAAAGCCTTAAGTTTCATACAATTATTTTAAAGTGTTTATTTGCCAATGTAGATAAATACCGGGAAGTGGTCGCTGAAACCGCCCTGGAAGTCGTTACCGACGAACGTACGCAACGGATAGCCTTTGTACTGTCCCTCTTTCTGAATCATATAGGGGCGGCGGAAAATGCCCCCGTAGAATTTCGAGTTGCCGACAGGCTGTATTTTCAGTTTCCCGGTCGAACCGGTCGCCAGGTTGCCCGAAACGATGATATTGTCGAACAGGTTCCATTCGTCACGATAAGCCAGCGTGCCGTAGCCCGATTTGAGCAGGCTGATAAAGGGATTGAACATGTCGCCCTGCCGCACATCCTTGACTTTTCCCTGGGCGCGGAGGCCCTCCACGATGCTCGCATCGGTGGCGTCGTCGTTCAGGTCACCCATAATCACCACTTTGGTAGCCGGATTGGCCTGCTGTACCGAGTCGACGATGGCGCGAATCTGCTGTGCCGCAGCCATGCGCTTGGGGGCCGAAGCCTCCTTGCCGCCCAGGCGCGACGGCCAGTGGCTCACCAGGAAGTAGAACGGTTCGCCCTCGATGGTGCCCCACATCGTCACGAAATCGCGTGTGCGGAAATTGGGCAATTCGGGCATCCGGAACGGGATGGCTGCGCTCCCCTCGAGTTTAAATACGTCGGGGCGGTAGTAAAATCCGACGTCAACGCCGCGCGCATCGGGCGAATCGTAGTGCACAATGCGGTAGTTGCCGTGCGAAAGTTTCTCCCCGGCGATAACGTCCTCCATGACGCCGCGGTTCTCGATTTCCGAAACACCGATTACCACCGGAAAATCCTTGTCTTCGGCGGCAATGTCGAACAACACCCGTTCGAGGTTGCCGATTTTCTTGGTGTATTTGGCCGTGTTCCATTTCTTGGGGCCCTCGGGTGTAAACTCCTCATCGAGCACATCCGGGTCGTTGATCGTATCGAACAGGTTTTCGAAGTTGTAAAAGACCACTTTGTAGGGCTTCTGCGCAAAGCATGCCGCGACAATCAGCGCCGCAAACAATCCTGTAAGAAAGATTCTCTTCATAACATTCTCTATATTAGGTTCATTTTAAGTCGTCACAAGCTCCAGTCCGCAGGATTATTCTGGCTCTTCACCGCCTCGGCGGCATCGGGTGACAAGTTACGGAAGAATTTAAATTCGGACAACTCTTCGATCTCCTGCACCGAACGTGCGGCATCCTTAATCGAGGTCGCGGCACCGGCGGCATCGTTGGTAAATACGAACCCGATGGCTTTCAATTCATCCGCCGTGCAATCCGAAATTTTCTTTTTCAGATTGCCGTTGCGTGTGCGCAATACGAGAGCCCAACAATGCGACGGCACGGCAATCGGGCCGTTCTGGTTGTTAATGGTCTTCGTGTTCTTGAAACAGGTACCCTTGACCACAAACAAAGTGTCCCGGCACTCCCAACCGCGGATTTTGCCCTCCAGAGTCGCCCATATCTTCTGGTTCAGCGTGCTGTTCTGCGGCATCATGTTCGTTGCGAAGAATGTTTGCGCATTGGTCGTCCACGTGCTGTAACGCGAAGCCGAGGGAAGCATATGCCCGCGGTCGTAACCGCTTGCGCCGTATCCGCGGATGATATACTGCTGGTCGCTTTCCGCAATGGCAGGAGGCTGGACATTAGTTCCGATCTGCTCGTAATAGGGATAGGAGGACATATACTGGGTCGTCCAGTCGTCATAAGCCCACGCATCGGTGCGCCCGTTGCTGTTATGGGCCTGATAGGCGTGGCTCGACCAGTAATCTTTGATATTCGGATAGGCTACCCAATTGGAAACGTGCCTGTTGCGGTCGTAGCAAATTGAATAATTACGTACATTATACCCGTTCGCCAGTGTCGTATAGTAGGTTTTGTAGGTATAATCGCTGTTTTCCCGATACTCGGGTTGCTCCCCCCAGGCCTTATCGTAGTCGGCCGTAACGGAGAAAGCCGTCTGCGTCAAAGTCAGCGTCGTCGTATAGTTGTCGGAAAAAGTCACGGCAATCTTGGCCGTACGGTCATTCTCGGTTGTATTTTGTTTCAGATAGAGATATATCGGCGTTCCGACTTCGCCCGTGATTTCCGATTGTTGGTTTTTCAAATCGAACGAACACCAATCGACATCCCCCTGGGCGGTTATCTCCGCCACATAGGTAAGTTTCGCACTCCCCTGGGTTTCGATTTTGTTCGTTGTGGTTTCACAATTCACAGTCTCTGCAACGAGCCACGCCGCGGATACCTTACCGTCTTCCCCGTCGTTCTTGTCGCTGCATCCCGCAAATAGGACAAGCAGTATTGCAATAGCAAATACAGACGTAATTATCTGCTTAATTTTCAACATTTTGTTCGCATATAAAACAGTTGGCAAAAAGCCCTTTTAGAAACCAAACTCTTGACGGGGCAAGCCCCGCCAAGAGTGGGTTTCAAAATTACAATCAGGAACTGCGATTAGTTCGCTTTGAAGAAATAGAGTCCGTTCCTCAAACTACTCTCATATGAAGCAGCTTTATATGAACGCAGCAAATCATAGGTAGCACCAGCCGTTCCCAAATATACTCCATTATTCGATGCGACGATTCCACCTTTACTGAAGTCTGTAAAGACCCATTCAGCTCCGGTAGCTTCGTCTGCAAGACCAAGACGACGGTTCGTATCTGCGGTAAAACTCTTCAGATATTTTCCACCGACTTTAATATAGAACGTGTTGGCTTGACCGGTAACAGATTCCAATGTTATGGTTGCTGCCGTACCTTTAGCCTTGTCCTGATCGCTCAAATCCGGATCAATGATCAATTGATTATTGCTATATTGGTAATTCACAGTTTGCAGATCCGAATTCTTTGTTGCAGGTTCGGCTCCCGACACTTTACCAACCCACGCATGATACGAATAAGGAGCCCAGTTGAGATTCGTACTTCCTGATGAATATGATTCGAGGAATCCGGTCATGATGTAATCACCAGCTGCAAGCGCACTAACCTTATCGACTAAAGTATAACCGGCCCCGCTCGTAACACCAGCCTGCTGCAGATTAACCGTTGCCGAAGTAATGGCTGTAGCCCCCTCCGATGCCGCAATATAGAGCGTCAGAACGGCATTTTTAGCTGCTTCCGCCGTATTTACCAATGCTTTTACGCTGACCTTGCCGTTTGCCGGAGTGCCCACGATCTCAAACTGTGCGGCATCCGTACCGGAAATCTTGGCAAAAACGCTGTTCGAACCGAGGTTGTTAGCAGAATAAGAAATTTCCTTCGTTTCTCCTGCGGCGGCGAACGAAGCAGAGGCATCCGCCGAAATAAACGGCTCGTCGCTTGCAGAAATCTCACCCAGCATCAGTGTGAACCACTTGCTGTAAGTGGAAATTGCAAATCCCTTGACTACAACCGGCTTGCCGATAAGTGCATTCAGGGCCGTCTTCTGTTCGTCGGTAGGATTGTCAATCGAACCACCCTTATAATCAGAGGAGATACCTGCAATCGTAAGGTTGTAATACTTACCGTCCGTCGACGTCAAAACACCTTCGACTTCGACATATTTGGTTACAGGGCTCTGCATCCACGCATTAACTTTGGCTGCATCGAATACTTCGGCAGCACCGACCGTGTATGCCTGTGTCCCGTTCTTGGTGATTTCAGGCGACGAGAACTGCAGCGGACCGTCGCCGTTGAGCTTCACCTGACCTTTGAGCGTCAATTTGTCATTGATTGCATAATCAGTCGTGGCACCAACGTAAACAGGCATGTAAGCGTTGGACGCATCTGCAATGACAAGGCTCTTTGCTGATTTTGCAACTACCGAAGCATTTTCAACCTCATAAGCGCCTTCTGCAGTGATCTGTGCAATGGTAGCTTTCGTGTAATCTACCTGAATCGTGAAACGCGTTTCGGTAAGGCCTGCCACATCATTCGCATTGCGAGGTGCGAGCTGCACTGTCTTGGCTCCAGAATTATCTTTCTGATAAACCTGTGCAATACCCACAATCGGCCCACTCAAATTAGAAATAACCGTCGTTCCGAAAGTAGCATTTGCGGATGAAGCTGTACGCACGGTAAATTCTTCACCTGTTTCAGTAACAAAAATCGCATTATATTCTTGCGCATAGGTCTTGTTCTCATATTCAGTCGCTGTTTGAACCTTTGCGATTGATACGAGTTGTGATTCATAATCAGGGAACTCGTCGGGAGTAACCGAGGGTGCCGTCAACGCAATGCCGGTTTCAACGGTTTCGACATCAGCTCCGCTCAAAGAGAGTTGAAGCGTACCATTGAATTTCTGCACCTTTGCATTTGCAAGGCTGATCGAAACCTTCATACCCGTTGCACATTTTTGTGCATTCGTACCACCTACAAAAACAGCAATACCGGAATTTTTAGCCGACAAGTCATTATCCTGAAGGTTAATCATGCTGGCATTATTGAAATTCTTGTTGGAAGGATCGCAAGTAACAATACCAACAATATTACCGACCGCTTTTATTTCGGCAGAAGCATCTACTTCACTGGTCGGGTTTTGGGCAACAACCAATGCACGAACTTGCGCAACATTGGTTTCAGTTCCGGTAGAGCCGCCCTGGTTCTGTTTAACGGTAATCGTAGCCGTGCGGGTGATCGGATAACCTGCAATCTGGCCCGTTGCCGTCAGCTTTACGGTAGCCTCGCGCTCGGCAGTCGTCTGGCCGAGGTTGAATTTAAGCATCGTCGTGCCACCCTTGCTCGACATTGCGCTGGGCGTACACCATGTATCTGCACCTGCAGTATCGAAACTAAGCGTCCACGGACCAGCCGAAACGACTTCGACAGCCTGTGTATCGCCACCGTCCAAATCGGTTGCGACTGCTGCCGAGGAAGCACCATTGACGGTAATCGAAGGTTCTCCGGAGAATCCCTTCTCATCGTCATCGTCCGAACAAGCGGTAAAAGCAGCGACTGCCATCACCGTGCAGACCAATGTCCTCCAAAAATTGAATGTCTTCATAGAATTAATATTAGTTAAAAAAAGGTTGTTCAATGTTTCAATTTATTACATAATGGTAATATTCTGCCTCAAAGTTAAAATTATTTTCCGTATCGCCAAAGGTTTGTAACATTCTTTTAATATCGGATTCGGGTCGATTTTCGTCCGGCTTCTCCACAACGGATACACCTGCACATAAGGGGCCAAAATCCCGGGGTATGCGTCGCTCGCACACCCTTGGGGTTTCATTGGTTTGGGAATCAGCGGATTCTATCGGCCGCGCGCACCATCAGTTCGTCGCGGAACACGGCACGGGCGGCAAGGTAGACAAAAAGCAGGCAGACAAGCGGCAAGGCGATGGCCGGTTTGAAGCCCTGCGTGTGGAACGCGAGGTCGGAAAAGACCCGCCAGCTCAAAAAGTAGTAGACCGCCTCCATTGCCGCGGAGCCGACCAGCAGCACCATCTCCACGACGCAAAGCCGTATCTGGAGCAGGCGGTGTTTGAACAGGAACAGCGTAATGAGCGGCAGCACGCAGGCCAGCACCAGCAGTATACCCATATAAACGGTCGGTTGCACGGCTTCGCCGCCGGAGGTTTTCAAGGAAAAAGCATAGAGCCCGAACTGCCCTGCATCGCCCGCGAACCATGCCAGCGGGACAAAAAGCGTGACGGCCATAAGCGCCGTGACAATAAGCAGATAGAGCGTTTGGATTCGTTGTATCATCGGGTTATAAAGTTTTATCGATCATGTATTTGTTCCTGTCCGAGGAACCGCGGTTAATGAGTTCGCCCAAAAATCCCGCCAAAAACAGCTGTACACCGAGGATAATTGCAAGGATGGCCAGATAAAAGAGCGGCTGGTCGGTAACGGGCCGCAGCGGCAGTCCGTGGAACTGTTTCCAGATTTTCGCAGCGATGATCCAGACGGTCGTACCGCCGCCGATAAGGAACATCAGCGTACCGAGGCTGCCGAAGAAATACATCGGCGAACGTCCGAAATGCGTCATAAAGAGCACCGTAATCAAATCCAGATACCCTTTCACCGTCCGCTCGATGCCGAATTTCGAACAACCGTATTTGCGGGCGTGGTGCTCGACGGGTTTCTCGCCGATACGGCGGAATCCGGCCTGTTTGGCAAGAATCGGAATGAAACGGTGCATCTCGCCGTAGACTTCGATTGCCTTGACGACCTTGCGGCGATAGGCTTTCAGCCCGCAGTTGAAATCATGCAACCTGATGCCGGAAACCGTACGGGCCGTCCAGTTGAAGAATTTGCTCGGCCAGCGTTTTCCAATCGGGTCGTGACGCTTCTTTTTCCAGCCGGACACAAGGTCGTACCCCTCCTCCAGCACCATGCGCCGCAATTCGGGAATTTCGTCCGGCGAGTCCTGCAGGTCGGCATCCATCGTAAAGACCACCTCCCCCTCCGCCGCAGCGAATCCGCAGTAAAGGGCTGCCGATTTGCCGTAGTTGCGCGCGAAGCTGATGCCCCGGATGGCAGGGTACTGTTTTTTGAGGGACTCGACGACTTCCCATGAACCGTCGGACGAACCGTCGTCGACCAAAATAACCTCGTAGGCATAGGTGTGCTCCACCGCCACACGGTCGATCCATGCGACCAGTTCGGGCAGGGAATCCGCCTCGTTGTAGAGCGGTACGACGACCGAAATATCCAGTTTACTCATGCTCTTACAGGCATTCTTACTCGTTGGCAGCCGTATTGTCGAAAGGCTTCGGCGCCCGGGCCAGAACTCCTGCAATGATGAGGCCGAAAATGGCGCCGAACAGGACACCCGAGAACGTTCCGCCCCAGACGGTCTTCAGCATCGAGGGCTCGGGAGCGTTTTGCAGCTGTTCGAACGTCTGCGCCAGCATGGATTCCATCGATGCCGGGACGCCGCCGTTTTGTGCGATATATTCGGTAAACGTGTTGGCTATGCGCTCCGTATAGTTCGCATAACCGATGAACAGGTGCAGGTAGAGGTACTGCACCACACCGACGATGATGCCCGCAACCACAGAAACCGAGAGGACGTAACCGTAGCCCTGCCCGAAAGAGAACCCCGTTTCGGCCGAGAAATTATTTATGGAATATTGGCGTGTGAAACGATGCAGCAGGTAATAATGCAACGCAACGACGACAATCCATTCCAGAGCATACAACCCGAAACTGGCGGAGAGCATCAGCCGGGTTTCCAGCATGAACGAAACTGCCAGCAGAACACCTATAATCGCGCCGTACTTGGCGACATCTTTCCAGAAATTCGTTTTTTCCATAGTATGTTATTTTGCATTTAAATACTCATTGCAACTCTCCCCTGCCCTCGCGGAGGATCTCGGGCTCCTCACCCGTAAGGTCTACGACCGTCGTCGGTACATTGTCGCCTATCCCGCCGTCGATTACCAGGGAAACGTCGCGGCCGTAACGTTCGTGAATCAGTTCGGGATCGGTGGTGTACTCCACCACCTGGTCGTCGTCCTTGACCGACGTGGTGACCATCGGACACCCCAACGCCGCGACAATAGCCCGGGGAATGGCATTGCCGGGAATGCGGATGCCTATCGTGCGGCGTTTTTCGAGCGCCTTGTCGGGCACACGCGACGAAGCGGGCAATACGAACGTAAACGGCCCCGGCAGGTTCCGTTTCAGTACCCGGAACGCCGCATTGTCCACACGGCAGTACTCCGCGACCTGCGCAAGTTCCCCGAATACGACGGCGAAAGCCCCGGCATCCTTGCCTTTCATCCGGCGCAGGCGTTCGATGGCCTTGGGCGAGCGCAGCGAACAGCCGAAAGCATAGACGCTGTCGGTCGGATAGATGATAATCCCGTCGTTGCGGAGCACCTCGACTACCTTCTGCAATTCCCGCTCGGAGGGGTTCTCTGCATAGATCTTGGTCAGCATAAGTACAAATGTACGAAAAATTATTTAATCTTGCGCCGGTTCAGTTCCGCACTGTACGCCCGGGCATTGGCGTTGTGCTCGCGCAGCGTCCGGGCAAAGTTATGATAGCCGTCGAACGTGGGCCGTGCGCAGAAGAAAATATAGTCGTGCTGCTCGAAATTGAGCACGGCATCGATGGCATTGATACCCGGCATGCAAATCGGCGATGGAGGCAACCCCTTGTTTACATAGGTATTGTAGGGTGACGGATATTTCAGGTGCCTGTAAAGGATACGCCGCAGGCCGAAGTCCTGCATGGCGTACTTAACCGTGGGATCGGCCTGCAGGGGAATACCTTTCCGCAGGCGGTTGACATAGACGCCCGCAATACGGGGCATCTCGTCGGTCTTGCGGGTTTCTTCGTAGACAATCGACGCGAGGGTCATCACCTCGAGCCGGCTCAAGCCGCTGCGCTTGCGCAGCGCGTCGCGTTCGGGTGTCCAGAAATTGTCGTACTCGCGTTTCATACGCTGCACGAGCTCCTCGGGCGTGACCGTCCAGTAAAACTCATACGTATTGGGAATGAACATCGAAAAGAGCGTCAGGCTGTCGAAACCGACGCTTTGCGCCACCTTGGAGGAGGTCAGCGCATGCATAATCGCCGTAGAGTCGGCGTCGATCTGGCGCGCGAGCTTCTGCGCCAGTTGCGCGGGTATCCGCACATTGTTGATTGTCACCCGCACAGGCGTCTGCAGCCCCAGCTTGAGCATCCGGGCAACTTCGATAACGCTCATACCCGGCTTGAGCTCGTAATGGCCGGGCTTGAACGTTTCCGGCAGGTTGATGCGTTTGGCATAGACGCCGAAAGCCCAGCGATGCTTCAGCTCCGGAAGCAGCGAGTCGGTGAGTTCCCCGTAACAAGCCCGGCTGCTGACGAAAAGTTCCCGCTCGGCACGCACGGCATTTCCATAAAACTGCTGCCGGAGGACGTAGCCGGCGACAAGCAGGCACGCGAGGCATGCGAAAAGGATATAGAGAAAAGTTTTTTTACGCATCAGGTCGAAAATTTTTGCAAAGATATAAAAAATTCCTACTTTTGTGCCCGGGTGAGTCTTATACGACCAGCTCCTACAGAATCCCCCAGGCGAGGAATCGAGCAAGGGTATGTGGTCGTAGCGGTGCGATGTAAGTAGCTCACCCTTTTTCTATAACGGTGCTCCGGCCGAACAGGTCGGGGCACCGTTTCTTTTGCAGGTATCTGTTCAGCAACGCTTTTCCGGAAAGGCAACACGCCGGAAGTTGGTCGGGAGCATATCCGGCACCGGGCAGGTGTCGAAAACCCGCAAGCATTGCTGCTCATTTTCTTGCGCCGAACGGTACAACCTTTGCACCGCCACAATAAAAATCGAAGCCATGAAACAGACCGATAAACAACAGGCGGGCCAACGTTCCGCCAACATGCCGCAGGAAATCACCGTCACCCAAATCACCCCCGACGACATCCTCGCCGACGGAGGCCCGATCACCCCCGCAAAAAGAGATGAAACGCTCACCGAACGGCAGTTGGAGGAGGATGTGGTAACCGTCAACCCCTCCGTCGACAGCATGGAGAGCCGGGGATAGTCCCGTAGTGATCAGCAAGCACAAAAAACGGGACTCACAAGTCCCGCATCACGATACGACCCGCAACAGGGTCGTATTATTTGCAATATTCAATCAGCAACTGGTTGACCACGCTCACCAAGACATAGCAGACAACGAAAATCAGGACTCCGCGCCAGCCTTTCATATTGGCCGAAACAAGATAGGCGAAGCATCCCCAGACCATCGACCAGACCATCGAAACCGACAGGACGATAACAATCAGATTATATACGGCCTGCTTCAGTATCTCGCAGGCACTCCGGGGTTCGCAGACGATACTGCTCAACCAATGGGAGCACATGCTCAAAACCCCGAGAACGACAATCGCGGGAAGCATCGCAAAAAGGTTCGTGGCAAAAATGTCCACGGCACGGATACGCGACGGCGAGAAAATCAGCGCCATTACATACAGCAGCAGCGAAAGGGGCAGCCACAGTAGCAGGTTCTGCGAGAGAATCGTGACGATCTTGGAAACGTCGCCGGCGACAGGCCAACTAATCGCCGTCAGCAAGCAGATGGAAAAAAGAGTCCCGGCCAGGCCCCAGCCGAGCGCTTTCCCTGTGGAAAGGTATTCGAACGGGTTAAGAATCTTGTTCATCGCTTTCGAATTTATTGAGTTGAGCTATAATATCGTCCAGTCGATTACGCACCGTAGGATAACTCAATCCTAATTTCTGCGCCATCTCTTTCAAAGAACCGCTGCTTTTCACGAAGTCGAGCACGAATTGCTGGTCGGGAGCCGAAAGCTGCATCATCACCGGGAGATTGTAATCCCCCTCGATGTGCGTATCGCATCCGTTGCAATGCATTGCCTGTACATTCAATCGTTTACCGCAAGAGGGATATATTTTCGGGAGGTTCTTCAGTGTAGCCATAAAATTATTTATAAAAATTGCATTTCCAGCACTAAATATATCTTACAAAGTTAATATTTTTTTTAAAAGTTTCATACGACTCTGAAAATTCACACGGACGAATTACAACATCGTCCCGCCGCCGGGCCGCCCGGCTACGTTCCGACTAAAAATTCGCCTTTACGCCCACCGTGAAATTGGCCCCGTATTCGGGATGCCACGGATATTCGTACAGACGGCGGTTAATCAGGTTGCGCCCTTCGGCGAAGAGCGTCACGCGCCCCGATACCTTCCAGTCGAGATTGACACGCAGATCGACGGCAAAAGGCACTTCATAGGTCGTATAATTTGCCTCGGACGGCTCGGACGACGACTGCTCCACCCAACTCCATTTACGCACGCTCTGCAGCCAGACACCCGCGCCGAACGCTATCTTCCGGCCGTCGTATTGCGTATGGAGCTTCCCCTCGAACGACGGTGCGCCGTTGTGGAGTTTGGTATCGTCGTCATTGTAGATATAGCCGTGTGCGGCCAGTTCGGTGCGGAACCCGCTCACGGGACGCCACGTCACCTCGCCGTTGAACGAGAATACAGTCTGGCGCCCGTAACTGCCGTTCAGAGCGCCCAGCAAGATCACATCCCGGACGTCGTACCCATACCAATAAATGTGGTTGTCGCGAATCGACCCGCCGGCATACACCCGGTAATCGAACTTCCCGCGCCAGATACTGCCGCAGATACCGAAACGGCCGTTGTAGTCGACCGAACTCTTGTCGCCCCACAACGCCGCACGGACATAGGGATTCTGCCTCGTCAGCGAGCGGTAGCTGTTCTCGTTGACGGCCCCGTCCAGTTCGACGAAAGGCTTCAGGCCGTCCGTGCCGAGATTGAAATCGAGGCGCAGGAAGGGAAGGATGTAGTTTTCCGCATCCACGCCCTTGTTATCGTCATGGTAATAATCCGCCCCGGCCTCCAAACGAACTACCCCGCCCTCGATGCCGTAGCGCAGGGCGGCGTGCACCAGTTGCTGCCGATGGTCTTCGAGCATCTTGCCTCCGTCCATACGCTCATAGCCCACTTCGGCCGAAAGCCGGTGGCGGCCGAAAGCGCGGGCGATTTTTCCATGTGCCGCCAATGTCGTCTGGCGGGATTTTCCGCCGTAAGCAGGCCCGTTGTCCGGCTCGGAGTTATCCCCGGTGTTCAGCTCGGGATAATCCATGAAAAGTCCGCCGTGCAGCGCAATTTCGAAATTCACGCGGCTCAAGTCCTGGAAATCGTCGCCGAAGCGCAGGGCGATATTCGCATCGCCGAAATCGATCCGGGCGCCGGGCATGTAGGAGGCTTGCGCACCGGGCGCCGCATAGATGCCGTAACGGTGATAAAGCCTGTTTTCATAGGAAACATCGCCCTCGAGAATGTGTTTTCCGAGGTATTTGCCCGCCGCAGCGCCGATACGGTTGAGCATCCGCGTCGAGTTGTTTTTGACGCCGAAATCGTTCTTGATTTTGGCATAGCGCCCCTCGTGGTTCACATAGCCCACGACATAACCCGTACCGGGATTCTGACTCGAGGCGTAGAAGTCCAGCACGGAGTTGAGCGGATAACCCGCGCCGGCCTTTAGGTAGAACGGCAGCGGGCGGTTGAACTCCCAGTAAGTCACCGTTGCGGGACGTATCGGCCGTGTGGCGAGGGTCGTCTGCAACGACAGCGGCGTAATGGCATAGTCGATCTCCGGCCGCATCTTCACCGTATCGGTCATGTCTGGCACGACGGAGAGTTTCGACGCGCTCTCCACGCTCGGGACATAGGCTTTGGTCACTTCGACCTGCTTTTCGACCTGCGCGTTAACGCTCCAGGGCAGCGCCGCCAACAGCGCGGCGGCAAACAATATGCGTTTCATCATCAGTTCAGTTTTGCGATTCTCTCTTTGGCCAGTTCCACGATGCCGTCGTCGGCCGGGGAATACCCGTCGGCAACGCTCTGGTAAGTAGCCCGCGCCTGGAAGTTATCCCCCTTGCGGACATAGACGTCGCCCAGCAGGATAAAGGCTTTGGCGAGCCAGTAAGCCTGCGGCTCGCGCTCGGAGTAGGCAAATACCGCTTTCTCGGCCTTGTCCATGTCGCCGCCTTCGAAAATATCCTCGATTACGTAGTAGGCCGAGGCGGAGCCCTCTTTGGTACGGGCTTCGGAAGCGAGCTCCCTGTAAAGCTTCACGGCGTCCGCACGACGCTCCTGTTTGCGAAGCAGTTCGGCCCACGCGAATTTAGACTCGCGCAGCGCCACGACCCCGGCATCGGGATGCGCCGCAACGTCGGCGGCCATCGCCTCTATTTTCGCAGCGTCGCCCCCGGCCAGCGTTGCCCGCACGTACCCTTTCATGGCATCCTCACGTCCGGCGACGGTCGCCGTAGCATCGTAGAGTTTGCGGTATGCGCCGGCGGCCTCGTCGTAACGCTTGTCCGCGAAAGTCATCTCCGAAAGTTTTTCGAGCACCGTGACGGTATACTGGTTCGTCCCCTGCCCGGCCAGTTCCGTCAGGGTTTCGATAGCCTCGCTGCGTTCGCCCGAGCGGAGGTAGCAATCGCTCAAGAAATAGAGGGCATCGTTCATGTAGTATCCTTTGGGATAGCTTCGGATGTAGCTGCGCAGCGATTTGGCGGCGTCATCGGTCTGCCCGGCCAGGTAGAGTTTCTGGGCGGCGGCGAACGACAGCGAATCGCGCGACACGGCGGTCAGGTCGCCCTCCATGCCCACTTTGGCGGCATAATCGAAATAATCGTCGACCTTGCCCTCCGAAACGTATATTTCGCGAATCCCCTGCATGGCGCCCTTGGCTTCGGACGACTGCGGGGCCGTACCGACCACCATATCGTAATATTTCAGCGATTTCTCCTTGTCACCCAGGTTGAGGTAGGCCAATCCCAAATCGGCGAATGCCTGTGCCCGGCGCGGCGAGGAGGGATAATCCGCAACGAAACGCTCCAGTTGTTCGGCACCCTCGGCATAGCGTTCCTGCGCGATGTAGGAACGGCCCAGTTCGTACGACGCGGCATCCGCATAATCGCCTTGTCCGGCCGCAATGATCTGCCGCAGTGCCTGCTGTTTCTGCTCCGTGCGGCCCAGAATACCGAGCGTCACGGCACGTTTGTACTGCGCATACTCCCGCTCGGGGCCGCCTGCGGCAACAGCCCGGTCGTACTCCCCTACCGCGGCCTCGAATTCACGTTCCGAATAGCGGATGTCGCCCAGACGGTTGTATGCGTCGGCACGGTAACGATCCTGCGCGGGATGCGCGGCGAGGAATTTCTCGAAGAAACCGCGCGCCTGCGCCATGTCCGTGCGCGAAAAAGCGCAGTAGCCGAGGTTGTAAAGCGCCATGGCATACTCGCGTTCGCTGCGGGGCGCACGTTTGAGGTAGGCATTGTATTTGGTCGCCGCGACCGTGTGGTCGCCTTGTGCGAACGCAATCTCCCCCTGCCAGAACGAGTTGAGCGCACTGTACTTGGGACTGACGTTTATCGACGCCGATTCCGCCAAATAACGCTGCGCTGCCCGCAAGTCACCGGCCTCGTAGGCCTCCAGACCGCGGAAATAGGTGATTTTCTGCAATGCGGCGCGGATGTCGGCATCCTGCGTCGGGAAAGACTTGATGGCCCGGTAAGCCGCGTCGTAATCGTTCGAATTGTAGTAGGCGGCAATCAACAGCGTACGCGCCTCGCCCACACGCGGCGAGTCGGGATACTGCCCGACATAGCGCGTCAGCACATTGATCGCGCCGTTGAAAGCGCCGCCGCCCAACTCGTATTGCAGTTTGCCGTAGTTGAACAGCGCATCCTCGGCGATCGTCGCATCCAGTTTGTCGTCCGCAGCCATGGCGAACGCCTGCATGGCGGCCTGCTTGTCGCCCGCCCGCAGGTAGCAGTCGGCCAGGTGGTACGACGCATTCTGCGTCAATGCATCCTCGGCGCCGCAGGCCCTGCGCAGGTACTCCGCGGCCTCGGGATAATGCGCCGTACGGTAGAGCGAGAACCCCATCAGGTAGCTCCCGTCCCGATCCAGCTCGCCGTCGGCGGCGAGAAAGGCGTTCAGGTGGTCGATTGTCTTGTTATAGTCCTCCAGTCGGAACCACGACTCGGCGATAACGCGCTCGAGCTCCTTGCGGCGTTCCGGCACGGCGCGCCGCACCAGTTCGTCGCCGTGCTCCACGACATAGCGGTAGTTGCACTCGCGGAACTCAATCTGCAGCAGGTAATACGGCACCACGTCGCGATAGGCGTCGCTGCGCTGCAAGGCCGTAAATCCCTGCTTGGCACGGCCGTAGCGGCCTTCGGCATAATCGATATAGGATTTGTAGTAAAGCGCATGGTCGGCGTATTCGCTCTGCGGGCCGATGCGGTCGAAATAACCGAACGCATCGCCGTAATTGCCGTCGGTAAACTCGACATAGCCCATGCGGATATTGTACTGCTCCTTGCGCGGGGAGTTCAGGGCCTTGTAGTCGGTCTTTTCAAAAGCCTCGCGCGCACGCCTCATATCGCCTTCGGCGCAATAGTACGACCCCAGCGAAAACCGCACGTCGTTGGTATATACCGAACCGGGATAGCGTGCTTCGAACTGCCGCAGCGCCGCTTCGGCGTCGCGGCTGCCCAACTCCACGGCACAGGCCGCCAGGTAGAAATCGACGGTCAGCGCCGCATCGCGTTCGGAGCAGGCGAGCACCTCCCGGGCTTTCAAAAACTCATGCCGGGCATCGCTCCAGCGTCCGAAGTCGAACAACGACCGTCCCCGTTCGATAAAGGCCTTGCTTTCGGGCGTTTCGGCCTGCACCCGTAGGACGCACACAGCACACAGCGCGAAAGTCAACAACAAACTCAATTTTTTCCGCATACGCTCATAGATTCTTACAAAGGGCAAATATACGAAAATTTGCCGTTTCTGCACACCCCGGCCGCCGAAATCTGCCGCCGTGCGCAATAACCCGCCGGGAGCGGATACACATCCCGCGCCGCACCGCACGTCCATTGTATTTTTTCTAATAAAATATTTACTATCTTTGCCACATCATCCTTAAAATCCCGTTAAGATGAAATTGCGTCGTTTGCACCGTAACAATCCGGCCCATGCCTCCGGAACAGGTATCCATACCCCGTACGACACCTTGAGCAGAATTTCCATCGCCTGCCTCACGCTGTCCCCCGACGGGGAGATAACTGAAATTAATGCACAGGCATGCAAGGACCTCCACATCGGAGGGGGGGGGATTTTTCGCATCCGCTGAACATTTTCACACTGCTTTCGGTCTGTCATGACAAACAGAATCTGCTGCCCGGCCTGTTCGAACGCCTCCGGCAGCACACGGTTCACGGCGACCTGCCGGCATGGACTTACATAAAACGTCACGACAGCAACCTGAAATTCTACATCGAAGGCCGTTTGATCGGGAAGTACGACCGGCAACGGAACCTGCGGCAGGTGCTCTTCCTGTTCCGGAATACCGAAGAGGAGGTCACCCGGAAACTCATCCTCGACAGGGCGATGGCGCAGACCCGGATTTTCCCGTGGTTTTTCGATTTGGAGCTTCAAAAAATGATTATCGACGCCCGCTGGTACACCCACCTGGGCATCCCGGCCGGCGACGGTACAATCAGCACCGGGGAGTTTTTCAACCTTGTGCATCCCGACGACCGGGAAATGCTGCTCGGAGCATTCACGCAACAGCTTTCCGGCCAGATGAATCCCGGCCTGTCCGTCTACCGCATCCGGCGCGGCGACGGCACATGGGAGTGGTTCGAGGAACAGTCCGTATACCTCGGGCAGGCGGACAGCGGCGCACCCTACCGTATCGTGGGGATTCGCCAGAGCATCCACGACCATAAAACGTCGGAGGACGAACTGCGCAAGGCCCGCGACAAGGCCCGCGAAAGCGACCGCCTCAAATCGGCGTTTCTGGCGAACATGAGCCACGAAATACGCACGCCCCTCAATGCCATAATCGGATTCGCCAACCTGCTGACCGACACGGAAATCCCGTTCAGCGAGGAGGAGAAGCAGGAATACAGCCGGCTGATTACGACCAACGGCGACCAGTTGCTGCGCCTGATTTCGGACATCCTCGATTTGTCGAAAATCGAATCGAATACCATGGAGTTCCATTTCGAAGAACATTCGCTGCACTCGCTGCTGGGGGACATCTACCAGGCACAGAAGCTCAACATGCATCCGAATGTCGAGCTCCGCCTCGAACTGCCCGAGGACGACTCCGGAATATACACCGACGCCTCGCGGCTGAAGCAGGTCATCAACAACCTGATTAACAATGCCGTGAAATTCACCGACTCGGGCAGCATCACGTTCGGATACCGGCTGCCGCAGGCCTGTCCCCAAATCGAACTATTCGTCAAAGACACGGGAAAAGGCATCGGGCGGGAGCATCTGGAGCGGATTTTCGAACGGTTCTACAAAGCCGATCTGTTTGTCAAAGGCGTAGGGCTCGGGCTCTCCATCTGCCGCACAATCGCGGAATCGCTGGGCGGCGGCATATCGGTCGCCTCACAGCCGGACGAGGGCACCTGCTTTACGGTCGTACACCCCCTGCACGAGGCCGGAACGAAACCCCGGCCGCTGCACGCACAAACCGCCGGGGAACTTAAATAAGGTATGATTCTTGCCCCCAACCCAGCGTTCAACAAAAATTCTGTCGCTTATGATTGAAAAAGTAACGCTGCAACTGACCGGGGACTCGAAATTCACGCCCGAGGGCGGCCTCCGCTGCGAGGAGATGAACCCGAAAGTCCTGCTGCTCTACGCCGGTGCGAAATGCGCGGGCATGACGGCCCTGATGATTATGCAAAAGGAGCGGATAACTCCCAAACGCTTCGAAATCGGCATGTCGGGAGAACTCTCGGCGGACGACGGCCAATCCGAAAGCACATTCAAATCGTTCCACGTAATCTACAACGTCGAATGCGACACCGAGGACGACCAAGCCAGGGTAAGCCGCGCGGTGACGCTGACACACGAGAAATACTGCGGCATGATGCGCATGCTGCGGCAAATCGCACCGGTTTCGCATGAAATCGCGGTGGTCAGCACCGAACCGGCGAAAGCCTGACGCGGGACGGGAAAAGGGAAAGCGGGGATTTTTCATCCCCGCTTTTTTCGCAGTACCCGGACATACGGTGATTGGCAACCGGGTTAATGCGCCGTGATACGCTGGTAATCGGACACCGCGACGGCATAGTTGTAATGCGCCCGGATGGCGTTGGTGTAGAGTTGAATCCAGCTCAACTGCGCCTGCAGCACGTCGAGGATTGTCGCAAGGCCTTCGCCGTAGGAATAGGTGCTGATGTCGAGGTTCTCGCCCGCGATACGGAGGCTCTCCTCCGAAGCGCCGACCTGCGCACGGCTGTTGACCAATGCCGTCCAGCCGTTCATCTCCTCCCTGACGATGTTGTCGTGCAGCAGCGCCGCGTTCCACTCGCTCTGCATCTGCACGGCGCGTGCGGCACCTGCGGCGCGACGACGCTCGCCCCAATGGAAAATCGGCAGCGTGAGTTTCACGAATGCCGAACCGTCGATTGTCGTGGCACCCGTCCGGTTGGGATAATAGGGCTGCCACGATCCGCCGACGCCCACGCTGACCTGCGGATTGAACGGCGCACGCGCGACACGCACACCGGCTTCGGCCTGCTCGCTGCGCAGTTGTGCGGCGGCATAGTCCGG